>Ga0187894_10007133_pt1 | contig 10678 bp, 6 predicted proteins | sample GBC1701081metaG_FD_136650 | JGI IMG/M metagenome (GOLD analysis project Ga0187894, IMG submission 136650) | White microbial mat communities from a lava cave in the Kipuka Kanohina Cave System on the Island of Hawaii, USA - GBC170108-1 metaG ... | reverse complement strand
GTCACATACACGTTCGGCGACAACGTAAACCTGATCAAGGGCCGCCACAATATGAAATTCGGCGGCGAATTCAAGCGGCACCAGTTCGATACGAATTTGCCCGAGGAACAGGCGACCGAATTTGAAAAGTTCGATTCGTTTACGCAGCTTCTCACCGGCAACGCGACCGAGGCAGACACGCAGTACGGAATCACGAACAAGAGCTTTCGCTTTATGGACCTCGGTTTTTATTTCACCGACGATTGGAAAGTAAACAATGAACTAAGCGTGAATTTCGGGCTGCGGTACGAACTGTTCATGTGGCCGACCGAGAAAGACGGCCGCATCGGAAATTTCGATCTCGCGCCTTATGCCTCGTGCTTTACAGGCGCCGGAACTAACGCATTATGCGACAACCCGTCGCCGGGCTTCATCGTTCCGAGCAACGTGCGTGACACGGGCGTCGGAATTGTCGATTCGGCCATTGCCGCAACGCAAAAAGTCGATAGCAAACACACGCTCAACGGACAAGACCTGAACAATTTTGCCCCACGAATCGGCGCCGCTTATGCGATCAACGAACGCGTTGTGATTCGCGGCGGCTACGGCCTGTTTTACGACCGCCCGTCGGCGTCGTTCATCAACACGGTATTCTCCAACTACCCGTTTCTGCGTGAGGTCGAGATAACGGTGCCGAGCGGCAACGTTTCGATCCCCACAGCATTCTCGGGCGTCCCAACGAATATTCCGCTGAATCAATGGCTGCCGTTTCGCATCGTTCGGTCGTCGGGCGTAAACGGCTCTTACGCCATTCGCGATAACACGCCCGTGTTTGTCGATTCGCGCGGCACGCCGCAGGGCTCGGGCTGCGTTCCATTGACGGGCGCAGGCTGCACGCGCGGAAACATTGCCGAGACATTCGAGTTCCGGGCAATCGACCGCGACCTTCAGACGCCGTATATTCACCAATGGAACGTCGGCGTACAGTACGAATTTTTGAACAATCTTTTATTCGAAGCGCGTTACATCGGTACAAAGGGGAAGAATCTTTTGATCGCAACCGCCTTGAATCAAGGCTTCGACTTGAACGATTCCGCCACGCCGGATCACATCTACGAGCGTTTCAATCAGGCCTACGTCGCGGCAAACTCGCCGAACGGCCCGCTCAACGCCGGTTCGACAGCACGCGCTCGCGGTCTTGGCCGTGCGTTCGGCTTCCTAAACACCGTGACGGGACAAACCGATCTTAACCTTTCGAGTGCAAACGGAACGTATATAAATTTCGAGTCTCGCGTTCCGATCCTTGGATTTAATGTGCCGGAAGCTTTGCTCCTGCAATCAAAAGGATATTCGAATTATCACGGCGGACAGTTCAGCCTGACGAAGCGCCTGTCGCGCGGCTTGCAGTTCAACGTGGCTTACACGTTCTCGAAATCGCTCGACGTGATGTCGACCGATCCGGGAAGCACGGCGGGCGGCGGCAAACCTGATGTGCCGAACAGCGGCTTTATCGCCCAGGGCGACGCGCGAAACCTCGATAATAACTACGGCCTTTCGGATTTCGACCGCACGCACCGCTTTAGCACGAATTTTGTTTGGGACATCCCGACCGGCGGCTCGGACAGCCGCTGGGTGCAAGGCTGGTCGCTGTCGGGCTTTTTCCAGGCTCAGTCGGGCTCGCCGTTTACGGTGTTTGCTTCGGAACCTGAGATCGCAAACGTCTCGCAGCTTGCCAGCGTGACGCGCGGCGCGGGCGGCATTTATCGCCTGGGCTTCGGACGGCCAAACATAATTTGCTCCGCTGAGGATGCGGTATCGAACGCGAACGCGAACAACCTCGAAGTGATCGACCGCGGCTGCTTCACGTCGGCGTTCGGTGGTTTTGGTAACCTCGGACGTAACACGTTTCGCGGTCCGTCAACCAACCGCTTCGACCTCAGCCTTGTAAAGAGCACGCGGATTAATGAAAGGATGAGCTTCGAATTTGGCTTTGACCTCTTCAACGTTTTCGACCGCGTCAACTTCGCCGCGCCGAACAGCGACCTTCAGGACGCCGTCGATTTCGGCATCATCACAAATACGATCGGCGGCCCGCGAGTCGGCCAATTCCGCGCGAAATTCAGGTTCTAACGATTGGAACGCAGGCAGCTTGCCCGCAATTCGGAACGCAGGCAGCTTGCCTGCAATTTGGAACGCAGGCAACTTGCCTGCAATTTGGAACGCGGGCAACTTGCCTGCAATTTGGAACGCGGGCAACTTGCCTGCAATGAGTGCGAAGCACGAACATGTTTCGCGTCGAAGCGACGCTCATTGCAGACAAGGCTGCCTGCGTTCCAATCATCTCATTGCAGGCAAGGCTGCCTGCGTTCCAGTCAGTTTACTGCCGTCGTTTCTTTTTCCCTCGGATCGTAGGGCGTGGCCTGGTATTTTTTTACGGCGTCCTGGGCGTTGTTGTAATCGTCGCCGAGGGTTTCGGCTCGCTTGTACATTGCGACGGCGCGGGTGCGGTCTCCTTTTGCGTCGTAGGCGTTGCCCATTTTGATGCTCGACCAGACCTCGAGCCACTGCGGAGCGAGGCTGCCGCTCAGCGCCGCCTTAAAATTATCGATCGCAAGATCGTAATTTCGCTGTTCGAGGAAAAGCAGGCCGAGATGGTAATAGATCCATGAATTCGAGCGGTCGAGCTTCAGCGCCTGCTCAAACTGCGTCTGAGCGTCGGCGTAGTTGCCTTCCTTCATCTGCTCGATGCCGCGGCGGGCGACGGACGAAACTTTTAGGTCGGGCGAGATGCGGAGCAGCTTGTAGCCGGGGTCGATCACTACGGTCAGCGGCTTTCCGTCCGCCTCGATATTGAAATCCGCAGTCGCATCGTCAATTTTGAGCGTCACGACCTTCGAGCCGTCTTCGCCCTCGGAGCGAAGCTGCACGTCGAGCGGCAGCCGCAGGTTGTCGTAACTCTGCTTGACGGTTCCGCGCGCGATGAACTTGCCGCCGCGCGTGCGGATGATCTGATAATCGGCTGTAAATTCCGGCACGCCGGTGCTCTCGACCCAGCGGGCGAAAAAGTAGCGCATGTTCTGTCCGGCAACGCGAGACGTAAGCTTTTCGAAATCGTCGATCGAAGCATTCTTGCCGCGAAATTCATTTAGAAATGTTCGAAGCAGCTGCTCGAATTTCACCGCGCCGAGCGTTTCGCGCAGCAGTCGGTAAACAAGCGCGCCCTTGCCGTACATTATGTATTGATACGCGGTCGATTGGTCGTCCAGATTCGCCGGGGCGCGAAGCAGCGAAGCAGTCTGTTCGAATGTCAAAGCTTTCTCAAGTAATTCCCGACGCGCGAAATCGAGCTTCGATCCGGAAAGCGTGCTTTCGCGGAGCGCGAGCGCGCTGTACTCCGCCAATCCTTGTGAAAGCCAAACGTCGTCGAAAGATTTCAGTCCCACGGTCAATCCCCACCATTGGTACGCGGCTTCGCGCTGCAGGCGATCGTCGGTCGCGGCACGCGGCTGTTCGAACTGGCGGCCAGCGATGAAAAGCATCCCGTTCGCGGAATAAAAATCAAGACTCTCGTTGTCGATCTGCACGACATTGTATGTCTTGCCCATCGCCGGCTGGCCGAAAGATTTTGTGTAAAACTCAAGCGCGCGGCCCAAGGTTTCGGCAAAAGGCTGCACCTGCGCGTCAAAACCAGGAGTCGTGTAAAAATTCAGCGAATACTCGCCGAATTTCAGCGTTTTCTGAACGTATTTTCCGTAGGCAAAGTTTCCGACAAGGCCGGGTTTCGATTGCACGAAACGAGATTTACCGCCGGTCGGTGCAACCGGCTGGTCACTGTAACCGGCGATCTGAAATCCGGCCGGCAGCGTGATCGAAATGTCCGAGGTCGCAAGATCGGCAGCGTAATTGTGAAACGGGAACCAGCGTGCGGCGTACATCAGGTAACCGTTGTCGGGGCTGATCGATGCAAGACGCTTGTTGAGCAGCGGCCCGCCGCTGGCAGTGTTTAGCACGCCGGAATATTTGAACCGAAGCGTCACGGGCGTGCCCTTCGCGATCATGTCGCCAAGATCGACGCGGACGCTCGGGCCCAGATCGGAAACGCCGACCTGATCCTGAACAAATGTTATGTCGGAAGCTGCGGGTGCTGCCGATTTACCCTTTACTGCACCAGCCGACGGCGCCGACCCTGCACGCGAGACCGAATCGACCTTTAGCGACCCGTTGAGCTCGAACGTTACCGAGCGTGTATCCTCGGCAGGCGTAAACGTGACATCGGCCGTTGCGGTCAGCTTGTTTTCTATCGGCTCGAGTTTGGCGTCGATAACATAGCCCGAAACGTCGAACGGCGCGCGTTTTACCTGCTGTGCAGAGATGCTTGCGGAAAGGGCTGCCATAAGACCAGCGGCAGCCAGGAAAATCTTGGAAAATGTCTTCATTCGTTTGTGTAAACCAGTCATTTATCGTGCCTTTCTTTGATGTTTGCCGCCGTTAAATCGTTTGCCGATGACTGAGACTGGAACGCAGGCTGCCAGCCTGCAACGCCGCAAAGCGGCGTAAGATGCTGTGATTCAACGACGTAGTGGAACCAAGCCTTTTCGCCTCCGAAGCAGAGGCTCATGCAGGCTGGCAGCCTGCGTTCCAGTCGCATGCAAAGATGTCTGCCGCTCCAGTCATTTCGACCTCGCAATCGCCTTGAGATTTTCACGCGTGAAAAACGAATCTTCCATCGTCGCCGGATATTCGCGGCTCAGCACTTCCAGTAAGATCTTCGTTTTGTAAACGTGATTTTCGACGTCCGTCACGGCCGCATACTGTCCGAGTGCGTCCGGTTTCACTTCGCGGATTCTAAATGTGCGCAAATGCTGACCGGCCTTGTCGTAGAGCTTGATCTCAAACGGCACGTAAAGATCGGCCCGCATCAACACCTCCGTTTTGGCGACAACGCCGGATTCTGCCTTTTTAAGATTGCCCTCAAGGGCGAAAACCTGCACGCCTTCTACCGTTTTTTCGCCGAGAAATCTGTAATCGAACTTTTCCCATTCACCGAGCAGCTCGCCGGCGGTCAGCCCGCCGAAAAACATCTTGTTCGTGCCGCTTTCGCGGTAATCATCGCGGCCGGCGCTGTACGACGTGACGGTCGTCGGTTTGTTCGGCGATTCGACGGTGAGCGATGCAAGGTCGCGGTCTTCTTCCGGAAGGAGAAACCGTGTCAGCGTCGCGGTCTCGTTATCCTTTTGCCGTCGCCAGGTTTCTATTTCGTATATCTTTGTCGGCTCGCCTTCGGACGTGATCGTAAAACGCACGCGGCTTTTTCGAAACGGCGACGCATCGCGGCGAAGATACTCCGCAACCACTTCGTTGCCTCTATTGGCAGCAGCCGAGCTTTCTGTTTTGTTTCGCAGCTCATCGCTCGCCGACTGCGGCTTTGCGCAGGCGAAACATAAGAGAGCGAGGCAGAGCAGAATCGCAACGTACGTCATTTTGTCGTTTCCGTTTTTGTGCCGAAAGTATCCGGCCCTACGTGAACGCCGGCGATCTTCCATTTCCCGCCGCGGTTCACAAAGATGCCGGTGCCGCGAACGTTGGACGAGTAATCTTCTTCGACCACCTTCGCGCGGACGACCGCCTTTCCGGTCATCACCGCCACGTCGCCAAAAAGCCGCACTTTCAGATCGTCCGGTTCGATAGCGTCGATCTGGATCACGTTGTCTTTGACTGCGGTCATCAGATCGGTTTTCGTCACCGTTGCGCCGTTCGGGCCGGTGCCGAAATATTGGTCGTCCCAAATTTCGTTGAGCGCATCGATGTCTTTTCGCTGAACGGCGGCGATCAGGCGTCGCTCAAGCGCGGCGAGCTCGATTTTCACCTGCTCCGGGTCGCGCTGCGGCGCGGCCTCGGAACAGGCCATCAGGGAAATGCCCAATGCCAGCACAATCGCCGATTGCATTGCTTTTAGAATCATTAAAACCTATATTAACCAAAAAACCGGATTGGACGGATTAACTTTATCCGCTCAACTCTAACACTTCACGCGCCGGCACCCAAAGGACATTTTACGGCTCAAGAATGGATCGAGTAATAAGATTCGACAATGTGACGAAACGCTACGAATCGGACGACCGCGTCGTCGCGCTCGACGGCGTCGATCTAGAGATTTTTCGGGGCGAACGCGTTGCGTTGATGGGACCTTCCGGCTCGGGCAAATCGACGCTGCTGAATTTGATTTCCGGCCTCGACGTGCCGACGAGCGGCACCGTTTTTTTCGAAGAGCGTCCGCTCGATGCGATGTCGGATAACGAGCTAACGCTGATGCGCCGCAAAAAGATCGGGCTGATCTTTCAGACATTCAACCTTTTGCCGACGCTCACTGCCGTCGAAAACGTTGCGCTGCCGCTCAGGTTAGATGGCTTTCGGCATAAAAAAGCGGACGCAAGAGCCGTTGAACTTCTTGAAAAGGTCGGTCTCGGGGAACGGCTCACGCACCGGCCGGATGAGCTCGCCGGCGGCGAACGGCAGCGTATCGCTATTGCCCGCGCGCTTGTTTTCGAGCCTTCGGTTTTGCTGGCGGATGAGCCGACCGGCAATCTGGATTCGCACACCGGCTCTGAGATCATGGCGCTGCTCGACGAGCTTCACGACGAATACGGCACGACCATCGTGCTCGTCACGCACAACCGCTCGGCCGCCGCCCACTGCCAGCGGCAGATAGCGATGCTCGACGGGCGGATCGTTGCGGCGGACGAGGTGGCCTCATGACCGGCGGCTTGAGATTAGTTACTTTGCGGCAGTGGCAGCAGCACAAGCTGCGGCTCGCTCTCACCGTTCTCGGCATCGCGCTGGGCGTGGCCGTTTTCTTCGCCGTGCGCTCGACGAACGCCGCGTTGGTCGATTCGCTGAAAACCACGATCGAAAAACTCGGCGGGAAATCAACTCTCCAGATCGTCGCGGGCGAATCGGGATTCTCGGAAAACTTGCTCGACAATATTCGCCGGATTCCAGGCGTCGCGATCGCGGAACCGGTAGCCGAAACCCTTGCGACCGCGACGCTCGACAGCGAGCGGATCCTGATCCTCGGCCTGGACACGGCCAGCGATCTCGCGCTCTACTCTGAAACCGTCGATCAGGGAAATTTCGTCGTCAAAAATCCGTTGGCATTCGCCAACCGCGTCGATTCGGTCGCGATCACGCAAAAGTTTGCCGCAAAATACGGCTTGCGCGACGGCGACAAGCTGGCGGTCGATACGCAGAACGGCCCGTTTACGCTCACGGTCCGCGGCATCTTCGCGCAAGCGGGCATCGGCGAAATTTATGACGGCAACGTCGCGGTGATGGATATTTTCGCCGCACAAAAACTTTTCGGCAAAGGCGGCCGCATCGACCGCATCGACATTTCGAATGCGCCGGACACAAGCGTCGATGATTTGCAAAAGCGAATCGAAACCGCGGTGCCTGCCGGCCTAAAAGTCGTTCGGCCGAACCTGCGCGGGCAAAGCCTGGAAAACGCCGTCTCGTCGATGCACTACGGACTGACGATAATGAGCTTTCTCGCGCTCACGATCGGCATTTTCATCATCTACAACTCGTTCAGCATCAGCCTGACGCAGCGCTGGAAGGAGATCGGGATCTTGCGCGCCATCGGCGTCGAGCGGCGAAACATACGTCGGATGTTTTTGGCCGAATCGATGGTGATGGGCGCGACCGGTGCTGTTATCGGCGTCGTTGCGGGCTACGGCCTCGCAAAACTGTCGATGCGGTTTATCGGCAATGCGATGGCGTCGTTTTATGGCTTCGGCAACACGGCGCAGGAGCTTGTCTTCAATCCTGTTTTTGCCGCTCAAGCACTGATCGCAGGCGTCGCGGCGTCTCTGGTCGCAGCGTGGATACCCGCACGCGCGGCGGCCGAGCTCGATCCGGCGCTTGCACTTCACAATATCGAATCGCGGCAAAAATCGGCCGCTTCAAACCGCGCGCGTTTCGTTGCAGGTCTCGTTTTCCTGGTCGGCGGTTTGCTTCTGACGCGGTTCGGCTCGCCGCAGGTCGGGCGCAATTTTCAGCTTTTCTATTCGTTTTTCATGATGATCGGCATGATTCTGCTCGTGCCGAAATTCATCGAGCTTGGAGCGGTGGTGATACGGCCGCTCTGGAATCGCCTTTTCGGCGTTGCGGGCGTTATCGCCGTGGAATCGATGGCACACGCGCCGCGCCGAACGGCCGCGACGGTCATCGCCCTGATGATCGGCCTCTCGTTCGTTTTCTCGCACGGCTCGTTCGTGCAGAGTCAAAAGGCCGCGCTCAACCGCACGCTCGACAAGGCGGTGAGCGCCGATATGCTCGTCGCAGCTTCGAACGAGTTACATTCGCGCACCTACCATTTTGACGAGGCAACTTACAATCGCATCGCCGCCTTGCCCGAGGCGGCCGTAACTGATCCGGTAAGAATTACGTCCATCGAATATCAAGATGAGCAGATTTCCATTCTTGCGCACGACATGGGCGCATATTTTGCGGTCTCGCCCGATCTGCTCGACGCCGGTGATGATGAAGCAGCTCTTGAAAGCACGGCGAGCGGCAGGGGAATTCTGGTTTCGAACAATTTCGCCCTTCGATTCAATAAGCAGATCGGCGATGCAGTTCGGTTTGAAACGCCCACGGGCCCCTTGGAATTGACGATAGCCGGAACTCTCGATTATTTCCGATCGGAAAAAGGGAGCGTGTTTTTTGACCGCAGCTTATACAAGAAATTTTGGGGCGATGACGGGCTCGACTACATTCTGATCGATGTTAAACCCGGCGTCGATCTCGAAACCACGAAAACGAATATCAGAGCGGCGCTCGGCGAGACGCAGCGGGCGTTTATATACACGCACGACGAATACAAGCGTTGGGTTTCAGTGATCGTCGATCAGTTTTTCGCGTTGTTGTATGTGCAGATGTTCATCGCGGCGTGCGTAGCCGTGCTTGGGCTCGTAAACACGATGGTGATCTCGGTCACCGAGCGGCGGCGCGAGCTTGGGATCCTCCGCGCCGTCGGCGGGCTGCGTCGTCAGGTCGTGAAAATGGTTTTGCTCGAAGCCGTCGCGATCTCGCTGATCGGTTTTGTCACCGGCGTGATCGCCGGGCTGTTCAATTCATATTTTCTGGCGACCGCTGCGGCGAAGATAATCGCCGGTTTCACGCTGCCGCTCGTTTTCCCGCTCTGGGCCGTGCTCGCCGCAGTCCCAGTTGTCATAATCCTCGCGATTATTTCGGCAAGCCTGCCCGCCCGCAGCGTCGCACGACAAAATGTTGTGGACGCGATCGGCTACGAGTGAAAGGCTGAGCTTGCGGCCGCGCGCCGTGCAACCTGCAGCTCGACATTTCCTGCCGGAAACAGGGCGTATGAAGGGATAAGCTCTACGTCAGTCATCGACGCCGGTCGCAGCCGAAACCGCCGTGCGGTCATCGTGATCACAATGACGGAAAGCATCTCTGCGAAATAGTCGCCCATGCAAAAACGCGGGCCGCCGCCGTGCGGAAAGTATGAATATTTCGGCCGGCTGCCATTCTCGCCCCATCTGCCCGGATCGAAAACATTCGGGTCGCGCCAAAACCGCGGGTCGCGCTGGGTTACCCATTGGCTCATTATCAACTGCGTGCCTTTCGGAACTGAATATTCGCCGACCGACGTATCCACGACCGCCTCTCGCCCCGACGCCCATATCGGCGGATAAAGCCGCAACGCCTCTTTCACTATCCACTGCGCATACACGCACTTTCTCACCGTCGCGACGGAGATCTCGCCGTCGCCGAGAACAGTTTCCATTTCAGCCAACAAGTTTGCATAAACATCTTCATGACGCGAGATCAGAAACGACGACCAGCCGAGCGGATGAGCCGCACCGAAGATGCCGGTGAAAAGAAATGTTTTGATCTCGCTTTGCAGTTGGCTGTCTGAGATAGGCTCGCCGTTCGCATGCTTTGCGGAGATCAACACGGAAAGAAGATCGTCGTGTGCCGCCGCATCCGAACGCCTCTCCGCGATAATCTCTTTCACGGCATTGTCCAGGCGGGCAACTGCGTTTCGATATTTTCGCTTCACGGGCAGCGGCAGCAGCATCCCAAAACTTTGCAGCCGGTGTTTTAGCAAAAATCCGTCTCGGAGATCCAAAAAAGCCTTCGTGATGTCGAACAGTTTTTCGGACATCGACGACCGCAGCAGCGTCCGCGTCAATATGCGGAGCGTCAGGTTGGTCATTTCTTCGAAAATGCTTATGCGGCCATTCGCCGGCCAGTCGTCAAGCATCTTTCGCGTTTCGTCCACCATAAACTCCGCGTAGGTCGAAACGCTCGAATGGTGAAATGAGGGAAAGGTCAACGAGCGCTGCCGCCGCCATTCGTCGCCCTCGGTCGTGAGGATGCCGGTGCCGAAAAGCAATCGGCTGAGCGGTGTTCGCATGCCGCCGTGATTTATAAATTTCGAATTGGTCGCGGCGAAGACGGATGCGATCAGTTCAGGGTCGCTGAGCAGAAAGAAGCGCGCACCGGGAAGGCGAAACGAGGAGACGCTGCCGTAGTTTTGCGCGCACCGTTGCAAAAACCCGAGCGGGTCGCGCGAATATTCGGCGAAATGTCCGAAAATTATGTTGCCTGTCGGGCCGGGCGGAACACCGTTACTTCTACCCATACGTCGAACCAATTGTTGTGCGGTATTATGGCACAG
>Ga0187894_10007132_pt1 | contig 10679 bp, 13 predicted proteins | sample GBC1701081metaG_FD_136650 | JGI IMG/M metagenome (GOLD analysis project Ga0187894, IMG submission 136650) | White microbial mat communities from a lava cave in the Kipuka Kanohina Cave System on the Island of Hawaii, USA - GBC170108-1 metaG ... | reverse complement strand
TAGCTGAACATCGCCCCTTGGATCTCGTCCTCGCCCCTCATCTGCCACCTCCGCTCGGGTTCACGAGGACCTTTTACACTCTCCCGCCTCCGCGGGCGAGTTTTTCAGCAGCCTGCTAGAGGCGAAGACCTTCGCGCCGGGGTACGGCGAGTTCACCAACGGCAGCGGCATCAACCTCGAGGCGCTCGCGATCGCCGTGCCCACCGACGCCGTCGCGGGTCCTTTGCCGGCGACGCTGACGACACTCGCGAGCAGCGCCGCCGCTGCGTTCGACGCGGCGGGGAATTCCGACTGGGCAGCGTCGTCGACCGCGCTTCAGGCAGCGAAGACGGCGTGGGATACTTATCGCGCCGGCCCGGTCTCCGCACGGCTGGCGACGCAGTTGAACGACGCGCTCGCGGCCCTAGAGGAAACGATCGGCGCCGAGGACTCGCTCGAAGCGCGCCAGGCCGCCGTCGACCTCGGCCGCGCCGTGCTCGATTTCCACCTGCGTCACCGGCCGACGGCGGATGTCGATCGCAACCGCTTCGAGCAGTGGGCGCGTCAGGTCCTCGTCGACGCGGAGAACGACGACCTCGGCGGGGTGCGCGGCGATTCCACTCTCCTCGATGTGACCTTGGACCGCTTCGCCCACACCCTGAGCGCCGCGAACGCGGCCGCCGTCGAGGCGCAACTCGCCGCCCTCGCCACCGCCGCCAAAGCCGGCAACCTCTCGGCTGCGACCGCAGCGGCGGAAGCGCTGCTCAACACGCTGGGGGGGATGTAGGCACCGGCAAGGCCCCCAGCACGCCGTCGGCCAGGTGGGCGGTGGGCCAGTGTGCGCCGTCGTCCGACTGCGCGCGCGCTGGCAGGCAGCGTTGGCGGAAGCGAGCGCCGACGGCGAGTATTTCCCGACCCGAGTGCCTGCGCGAACATCCAACTCGTGATCACGCCCTTCATCCCGAAGCTCGTCCGCGGAAACCTCACCGATCCCAGCATCTGGAGTTCGGCCTCCCCAGGCGATAGAAAGCGGCAGCATTTCCGAGCGACCGGTAGGAGGAGTGATGGCGCTAGCCGACGTGATCGAGAAGTGGGAACGGGGTCGCGTTCGTCACAGTCACAAGCATCCGCCCATCCGGAACGTCAACGACGTCCACGCCGACCAGTTGGGCTCCGGGCAACGGATCGCGGACCGACTGGCGGCGGTGATGGGCAGCTGGACCTTCATCATCAGCCAATCCATCGTTCTCTTCTTCTGGATCTGCTTGAACGTGGTTGTTTACATGCGCCACTGGGATCCGTATCCGTTCATCCTCCTCAACCTGGCCCTGAGCTTCCAGGCGGCCTACGCGGCGCCGATCATCATGATGTCCCAGAACCGGCAAGCGGCGAAGGATCGCTTGATGGCGGAACAGGACTACGTGGTCAACGTGCAGGCCGAGGAAGAGGTGAAGGCGATCATGCATCATCTCGAGCAGCAGGACGAAGTCATGATCGACATCCTGCGCCGCATCGAGGCGCAGCACCAGGTGATCCTCGGGACGCTCCCCAAGGCAGCGACACAGGGCGGTGCAACGCGGTCCTGACCGCTACAGGCGCTCCCAACCCTTGCCTTCGAGCCGCGGGCGAACACGTTCGGATGAACGATCTGCGCCAGGATCTCGAGGGACTCGACCAAACACGGCCCCGGGCGGTTGAAGTACTGGTTGCCGTCGGTGAGAAGACGAGGTCGCGCCACACGTCGCGGTCGATCGCAGCCACAACCGCCGCAGCGGGATGAGCAACATCGGGCGTTGAACGAACTACGACCGCTATCGGCACCAAACGTTATGCACCAGCGTCGCCGGTGAACATCGGGTCTGAACTCCATTGAGCGAAGTCTCAGACGAAGAATTCACCGGTGGACCCGGCGCATCGAGTTGGTTCAATAGACGACGCGCTAGGCACCTATCAAGGGTCCGTTTGGGCGTATGCAGAGGTTCCAATTGAACCCGGCCGCGCGGCTGGATAATAAGGCGGCCCAAAGAAGAGGAGGACACCGATGAGAATCGTATCTGCGCAGAGGATGTTGGGTTTGGTCCTGGCCGTGTTCGTCGCGGCCGCTTTGAACGGCTGTGTCACGCAGCAGAAGTACAACTCGATGCTGCAGCAGCAGCAGGCGCTCGAGGCGTCGCTGCGCAGCGAGATCGCTTCCGATCAGGTGAAGATCGAGCAGTTGCAGAACGGCATCCGCGTGACCATGGCGGACGCGCTGTTGTACCGCTCGGGCTCGACCGAGCTGCACCCGAACGGCCGCGCGGCGCTCGACAAGGTGACCGGGCAGCTCAGCAACATGGCGTCGCAGGGGAACCGCATCGACGTCGTCGGCAATACCGACAACGTGCCGATCGGGGCCGGCCTGGCGGAGCGCTATCCCACCAACTGGGAGCTCGCCGCCGCGCGCGCCACTGTAGTCGTGCGCTATCTGCAGAATGCCGGCGTGAGCCCGGGTCAGATGGTCGCGTGCTCGAACGGCGAGTACCACCCGGTTGCCTCGAACGACACGCCCGCCGGGCGCGCGCAGAATCGGCGCACCGAGCTCTATCTGCGGCCGGCGCCGGATTCAGGCTCGGGCGAGTGAGCCGATTCGCGTTGATGACGAGAGCAACAACCTGGGCGCCTTTGCGCACCACTCACCCGGCGGCGCTCGGGGGCAGGCGTATGCGATTCGTGGCGATCTTCGCCGGCGTCGCGCTTCTCACCTCGTCGTGCACCGGGATGCAGCAGACGTACGAGAACAACCCCAAGGCCGTTCTCGGGTCGGTGATCGGCGCCGGTGGCGGTGCCGGCATCGCCGCCCTCGCGGGCGCGGGTCCTGGCTGGATCGTCGGCAGCGCCATCATGGGAGGTCTGCTCGGCGGCTACATCGGCCATCGTCTCGACAATCGCGACAAGCAGATGGCGACCGCCGCCGCACAGCAGGCCTTCGAGCAGAATCGAACCGGGCAGGCGGCGGTATGGAACAATCCCGACAGCGGCAATTCGGGATCAATCACGCCGACGAAGACGTATCAGCTCGCCAACGGTCAGTACTGCCGCCAGTATCAGCAGACGATCGTCGTCGGCGGCGAGCAACATCAGGCCTACGGCACCGCGTGCCGGCAAGCCGACGGCACCTGGAAGATCCAGAGCTAGGGCGAGCGGGGTTCCCATGCGCACAACCAGAATTCTCGCGGCGGTCATGGCCGCCACGCTCGTCCTCGTCGCTGGCGCGCACGCGCAGGTGACGCCGACGTCGTCGTACGATCCGAAGGCCGCCTTCGCTCAAACCGACCAGAACGCCGACGGCTCCGTCGACCTGGAGGAGTTCCACCAGCGCATCGTCGACGTCTTCTACTATGCCGACACCGACAAGGACGGCTTCCTCAGCGTCACCGAGCTGCAGCAGTTGCCGGCATCGGAGCCTATGAATGACGCCGACAAGAACGCCGACGGCAAAGTGACGCTACGCGAGTTCGTCCGCATTCGCTTCCTCCAGTTCCAGAGCACCGACACCGACCACGACGGCGAGCTGACGCTGACGGAGGTGTTGATCGTGTATCAGGTGACGCCTTGAGCCGCGCCGGCGTCGCGGGCCGATGGATCATTGTGGTTGCGGTAGCGCTGGCGGTGCAGGGGTGTCCGTCGGCGTATCAGCGCACTTACGAGCGTGAGACGCAGAAGCTCGAGGCCGAGCAGCGCGCCGCGACACAGCAGGCCGAGGCCGAGCACGCACAGGCGCAGAAGTACGCGGCGGTGATCTACTTCGCCGTCGGCAGCTCGGCGATCGACGAAGCGGGGCAGCGCGAGCTCAACTGGTTCGTGCAGCAGATGCAGCCCTATCCGCAGGCGGTCATCGACGTGCAGGGGTTCGCGGACTCGACCGGCAAGCAGCCGGAGAACGCCGCCCTTTCGAATCTACGCGCGACGGCGGTGTCCAGCTATCTGAGCTCGCAGGGCATCGCCCCTGCGCGCATTCGCGCGCAGGGGTTTGGCGACCAGTATCCGGCCGGTTCGAATGCGACACCGCAGGGCCGTCGCAACAACCGGCGCGTCGAGGTGACGGTTCAGTAGCGCCGCGCGTCTCGTACAGCCCTCACGCTACGGGTGGCTGCGCGTAGCGCAGCGAGCCGGGCGTGGTGAGCGTCTCGCCTGTTTCGAGCAGCGTCTTCAAACCCGAGAGTAGCATCATCCAGCCACCGTAGAGCTCGGGGTTCGCGCCCTCGCGCAGCTGTTGGTGTACGACCGTGAGGCGGCACGAGTCGCCGATCGGCTCGATCGACCAGATGACTTTCGAAGTGCCTTCGCGCTTCACGTCGTCGCTCCACAGGGCGCGAAACGTCTGCACGAGTCGGTGCGGTGGATCGACTTCGAGATTCTCGCCTTCCCAGATCGGGCCGCCCGAGTTCGGGCTGATACCCTGATAGCGGGAGCCCGGTGTCCAATCGGACTCGACGCCGGCGCTGAAGTTCCACTTGCGCCGCATCGCGGGGTTGGTGATCGCCTCCCAGAGACGTTCCGGCGAGGTCTTGATGTAGATCTCGAATACCTTCTCCATCGTCTTGTCCTCCAATGCGCGCTTCAGGTCGCTCAGAGTTGCGGCCCAGGGCGCGGCGTATTTGCTGACCCAGCGATCGTGAACCAGGCGGATCGGAACGGGGTTGAGGAAGTGCAGTTTCTCGCGCCCTTGCTTGCGGGTGACGATGAGGCCCGCCGCTTCGAGCACGCGCAGGTGCTTCATCACGCCGAAGCGGGTCATTGGCATCCGGCGCTCGAGGGCACCGAGGGTCTGGCCGTCCTTCTTGAAGAGCTCGTCGAGCAGTCTCCGCCGCGGCGGGGAGGCGAGGGCTCTGAATACGGCCTTCATGAGCCCGGTCTATATGTGACTCTTTGGTCACCTGTCAAGACACTTCTGAAGAAGGGGGTTTGGCCATCGGCGAGGCTCAGAGCTCGACGCGGAAGGTGGCGCGGAAGGTCGAACCGGGCGGGACGGCCCGCAGACCGTGGTTGCTGACGAGGGCATTGCCGGGGGCGGTCATGGGCTCGATGGCGATGAAGTCGCGGTCCGCAGGCGCGTAGATCTGTGCGTAGGTATAGCCCTCGAGAAAGGCGATCGTGAGGTGCCGGTCGCCGCCGCGGAGCGTGAAGCGCGGCCGCGGTTGCAACAAGCGGAAGGCGTGGTCGAGATCCATGTTCCCGAGCGGCTCGTCCTTCCACGAAAAGAGCTGCTCGACGCTTGTGGGGATCATGCGGTCGTCGAGCTCGAGCCGGCGCATCGGCGGCAACTCGAGGCGCCAATCGGCGCGCGGCACGCCGGGGATGCGGAAGTAGGGGTGATAGCCGAAGGCGATCGGCACCGCGATGTCGCCGCGCGGGGTGAGGGTCGTGGTGATGGTGAGCCCGCCCGCGTCGAGGTCGGCGTCCATGTCGAGCCAGTGCGGATAGGGGAAGATCTCGAGCAGCTCGCGGGGCATCCACGCCAGCCGCGCCGAGATCGCCGCCGTCCGCCCATCTGCCTCTTCCTCGATCTCATCCCAGTCGAGCCTGGCGCCGGGTACGCCGTGGATCGGCAGACCGTTGGCATCGTAGTGCAGCAAGGGCGAGTTGCGCTCGAGCAGAACCGAGCGGTTCACCGCTTCGTAGAGAAACGATTCGACCCGATTCGCCCACGGGTGGAGCAACGGAATGGCGATGGTGGAGCCATCGAGGTACTTTTCGATCTCGTCGGTGCGCCCGAGCAGCTGCTCGCCACCCAGCTTGAGCGAGGCGCAGAGCATGCCGACGGTGGGGAGGAACACGGCTTCCAGATCGCCGGCGCTCAGGCGGAGAGCCTCGTGGCCGTGCAAGGTCGTCTCGGAGACGGAGGGCGCGCTCATGCGGGGTCCACCGTCGTCACGACGAGCCGCATCCGTGCCCCGTCCGGCTGAGTCTCCGTGCGCATCTACGTGCTCTCGCGCGACCGCATCGTTGCAGAATTCGCGGGCAGGTCAAGAAAGGGTTCTCATCGATCTAGAGCTTGAACGTGATGCCGAGCTCGAAGAGCTGATCTCCCGGAATTCGGTACTCGCGAACCGCGCTCGGCGTGTTGCGCGCCAGCAGGGCGAAGTAGTGCTTGCGCCACTGCGCCATGTCGCGGCTGTCCGAGTAGACGAAGCGATTGCGCGTGGCGAAGAAGGCGAGATCGTCTTCCGCGAAGCGCACCCCCGCTTTCTGCATCTCCCGCAGCAACACCATGACGCTCGGCGGCTGTATGAAACCGTAACGCGCGATGACGCGCAGGAAGCCGGCGTCGAGCTGCTCCAGACTGAGACGTTTCAGTGCCGCTACGCGGGGTACGGCCTCGATGCGAATCGTCAGCAGCACGATCTGCTCGTGCAGCACCTTGTTGTGCTTCAGGTTGCTCGCGAGAGCCCAGGGCACGCCGGAGGGCTCGCGCGTGACGTAAACCGCGGTGCCGGGAACGCGCGCTTGCGCCGCCGTGGCGTGGGTTCGGATGAAATCCTCGATCCGCGTGAGGCCCTCGCGCACGCGCCGATCGATCAGCTCGCGGCCCTGTCGCCAGGTCGTCATGGTGAGGAAGACTGCCAGCGCGCTCGCGAGCGGCACCCAGCCGCCGTCCGGGACCTTGGCGAGGTTGGCGGACAGGAAGATCAGCTCGACCGACAGAAAGGCCCCCGCGAGTGCCGCGGCGCCGAGCGCGTTCCAGCCCCAGATGCGCCGAAAGCAGAAGAAGAGGAGGATCGAGGTGATCACCATCGTGCCGGAGACGGCTACACCGTAGGCACCGGCGAGGTGGTCCGAAGAGCGGAAGCCGAGAACGAGCAGCACCGCCGCGCCGAGGAGCGCGCCGTTGACGAACGGGAGATAGACCTTGCCCTCGCCCTCGGGCGAGTAGTGGCGGACGTTGACGCGCGGCAGAAAGCCGAGCTGCACGGCTTGATAGGTGAGAGAGAACGCCCCGGAGATGATCGCTTGCGAGGCGACGACGGTTGCAGCGGCGGCGAGCCCGATCAGCGGAAACACCGCCCACTCGGGTGCCAGGCGGTAGAACGACTGATTGGCCGCGCCCGGGTCGCGCAGCGCGAGAGCTCCCTGACCGAAGTAGTTGATCAGCAGAGCCGGCAGCACCAAGGCGAACCAGGCGACCTGGATCGGCCGGCGGCCGAAGTGGCCGAGGTCGGCATACATCGCTTCGGCGCCGGTGACGGCGAGAAACACCGAGCCGAGGGCGACGAACGCGACGCGCGGTGATTCGGCGAGGAAGCGAATGCCCCAGAGCGGATTGATCGCCGCGAGCGCCTGCGGCGTGACGATGAGCGAATGCAAGCCGAGCACGACCAGGGCGGCGAACCAGAGGATCATCACCGGGCCGAAGAGGCTCCCTACTGGGCCGCTGCCGCGGTGCTGCAGCGCGAAGAGACCGATCAGAATCAGCACTGTCAGCGGGACAATCGCCTCGTGCAGTTGCGGCGCTGCGATCTTCAACCCCTCGATCGCGCTCAGAACCGACATCGCCGGTGTGATCATGCCGTCACCGTAGAGGAGCGCGGCACCGAAAAGCCCGACCATCACCAGCCACGGCGTGCCGTTGCCGCGCCGGTCGCCGCCGCCGGCGGTGACCAAGGTCATCAGCGCCAGAATTCCGCCCTCGCCGCGCAAGTCGGCGCGCAGGACCACGGCCGCGTACTTAAGCGAGATCAACAACAGCAGCGACCAGAGGATCAGCGAGAGGATGCCGAGCACGTGCTCAGGCGTCGGCGCGATACGCGAGGTCTCGGCGAAGCAGGTGCGAAATGCGTAGAGGGGGCTGGTGGCGATGTCGCCGTAGACGACTCCGAGCGCCTGCACGACGAGCAACCGCAACGACTGGCCGCTCGCAACTCCCTCCTCTTCGCGCCCCGCCGTCATGCGCGGCGGAATATAGTCGCAGGCGTGGCTGCGCGCGAGGGCGCGCGACCTCAGGCAGCTTGCCGGAACGTCGAGAAGGCCCGGCGCGCGCCGGCGTTGGGCGCGTCGAGCCAGAGGCGCACGATGCCCCGCACCCAGGCGGGGTCGAGGCCGAAGAGCTCACACAGGCGAAGGAACGAGAACGGCCACTCGGCTTCAGCGGACCCGATCCACTCGACGTCTTCGCGGATCTTGCGGCGGTACTTGCGCTCGCCGGCGTGATCGCGGATCTCGACCAAGGCGCCCGCGAGGATCGAAGCGGCGAGGCGACGCTCTGCCGTCCAGTTCGAGGCCGACGGCATCTGGGCCGGCACGATCTCCCCACGCGCCATCAGAAGTTCGAGCATCGCCAGATCCGACTCCTGCCGTGTTTCCGTGCGCGACTGCATGATTTCTCTCCTCGCCTGCGCTGACCTACTGTCGTCGGGTTTGAATTTAGGTTAAAGCCAATTGAACGCAATGCAAAGGCCCGCGCGCCATCGACTTCGTGTGAACCCGGTTCAAAGCCGCGGCCGTTTTTTTTCTCGAGGGTGAAATTCGGGGCGCGCGATGCTCTCAGCCACGCTCACGGCGGAATTCGAGCGCTATGCGATCGGCGAGAAGGTGCGTCGCTTGCGGCTGCGAAAATCGATGGGCTTGGTGGAACTCGGCCGCCACACGAGCCTCTCGCCAGCGCTGCTGTCGAAGATCGAGCGCGGGCGAGTCGTGCCGACGCTGCCGACCTTGACCCGGATCGCCCTCGTCTTCGGCGTCGGCCTCGAGCACTTCTTCTCGGACCAGCGTCCCAAGGCTGCCGTCGTGCGACGGCAGGAACGGCAGAAGTTCCCCGACGATCCGGCCGGCAAGAACGTCACCTTTCGCTTCGAGAGCCTCGACTTTCGCGCGCTCGAACGGAAGTTCAACGCCTACTGCGCCGAGTTCGAAGCGGTGGCCCCAGAGAAAGCGCGCCGGCACCGTCACGAGGGCGCCGAGTTCCTCTACGTCCTGAGCGGCACGCTCGCGCTCAAGATCGGCGACGATGAGCATCTCCTGAAGGAGGGCGATTCGATCTACTTCGACCCCAACGAGCCGCACACCTACCGCCGCGTCGGCAAGCCGCCTTGCCGCGCGATCGCCGTCACCGCGCCGTGAGGCGGCGCTCCCTGCGGTGGGGTTGCGCCATCCGTGTGCTATCAGGGCGCAGCCGATCGCACAGGAGGAACATGAACAGACCAGCCGCCGCTCTTGCCGCCGTTCTCGTGCTCTGCCTCGCGCTCGTCGCCCTCGCACACGAGGACGAAGAGCTGCCCGCCGGACCGATTCGAGATCGCCACGAGCTCATGCACGGCATCGGCGACAACGCCAAGAAGATCGGCGACGCGCTGAAGGCCGGAGACACCCAGGCGATTCCGCCGGCGGCGGACGCGATCGCTGCCAGCGCTCGCAAGATTCCGTCGCTGTTCCCCGCCGGGAGCACCAACCCCAAGTCGCGCGCACTGCCCGCGATCTGGCAGGACTTCCCCAGGTTTCAGCAGGCCTCCGCCGAGCTCTCCAACAGCGCCATGGCCCTCGCCCAGACCGCGAAGGAGGGCGGCGATGCCGGCGCCGCGGCGAAGACGATGTTCGGCGCGTGCAAGGCCTGCCACGACTCCTTCCGCGCGCCCGACAAGGACTAGGACTGAGGACGCCGTCCTCAGCACTCAGACCTTCTTCTTACAGCGTGAGGCCGCCGTCGATCGGCAGGATCGAACCGGTCATGTAGCGCGCATCGTCGGAGGCGACGTAGGCCACGAGCACTGCCACTTCCTCCGGTTGCGCGTTGCCGAGCGGCGACATGATCTTGAAGATCTGCTTGCGGTCGGCGCCTTCGGGCAGCTTGAAGTTGTGCTGCAGAGGCGTCGCCATGCCGCCCGGCGCTACGCAGTTCACCCGGATGTTGTTGTGGATGTACTCGTCGGCGAGGGCGCGCGTGAGCTGGACCACTCCGCCCTTCGAGGCGCAGTAGGCGACGCTGAACGGCTGTCCCATCAGCCCCGCGTTCGAGGCGATGTTGACGATGTTGCCGCCGCCTTCGAGCAGATGCGGCAGAACTTCCTTGCACATCAGGAACGAGCCGGTGAGGTTCACGGCGACGATGCGGGTCCAATCCTCGTACGAGGTCTCGTGCGCGCGCGCGAACTTGCCGGTGCCGGCGCTATTCACCAGGATTTGCGGACGTCCGAGATCCTTCGCCGCCGCAGCGACGGCGAAGTGGGCCGACTTCGGATCGGCGACGTCGACCTGATACGCGCGCGCCCGGCCGCCGTGGGCGCGGATGTCGGTCGCCGTTTCCTCTGCCGCAGGCTGCGCCAGGTCGAGGCAGGCGACCGCCGCGCCTTCGGACGCCAACAGTCTAGCCGTCGCCCGCCCGAGCCCCGAGCCGGCTCCGGTCACGATCGCCACGCGCCCATCGAATCTCGCCATGATCATTTCCTCTCCGAGAATTGACCGCGCGAAGCTAGCCGACCGCTCGGGAAAGAGAAAGGACTGCGGACTCAGTCCTACTCTGTGAGCTCGACGATCATCTCGATCTCGACGCAGATGTCGAAGGGCAGCTCGGCCATACCGACGGCGCACCGCGTGTGCCGTCCGGCTTCGCCGAAGACGGCGACGAGGAGATCGGAACAACCGTCGATCACTTCCGGCGTGCGGTTGAAGCCGGGGGCGCAGTTGACCATGCCGAAGACCTCGACCACCTGCTTCACCCGATCGAGGCT
>Ga0187894_10007131_pt1 | contig 10679 bp, 10 predicted proteins | sample GBC1701081metaG_FD_136650 | JGI IMG/M metagenome (GOLD analysis project Ga0187894, IMG submission 136650) | White microbial mat communities from a lava cave in the Kipuka Kanohina Cave System on the Island of Hawaii, USA - GBC170108-1 metaG ... | reverse complement strand
CGAGGTCGCGGCGCAGGCGGTGGGCATCGCGCAGGCGGCGCAGTCGCAGGCGGTGCGCTACGCGTCGGAGCGGAGGCAGTTCGACCGCGCCATCGACCGGTTCGCGCCGGTGCGCGCCATGCTCTTCCGGAACGCGCTCCAGATCGAGGCCGCGCGCGCGATCGTCTTCCTCACCGCGTCGGTCGTGGACCGGAAGCGCGGGCTTCTGCGCACCGGCGGAGGCGCGGAGCTGGACCGGTACGAGCGCATCGCGGACCTCATGACGCCGCTCGCGAAGTACCACGCGTGCGAGATCGTGAACGAGGTCACGTCTCGCGCGCTCCAGGTGCACGGCGGGTACGGGTACGTCCGCGAGTACCCGATCGAACGGCTCTTCCGGGACGGCCGGATCACGTCGATCTACGAGGGGACGAGCGAGATCCAGGTCGGCGCGCTCATCCGTCCGCTGTGCGAGGGAGGGATGGCGCTGCTCTTCGAGGAGCCGCTCTCCGAGGCGCAGGAGCCTCAGGGGGCCCCGGGGGCGCTGGCGACGCTCCGGGAGGCGTACGCGGCGCTGCTGGAAGTGGGCGGGCGGCTCGCGCGCGCCGACAAGCTCGCGCAGCAGGGGTTCGCGCGCGGCGTCGCGGACGCGACCGCGGCGCTCACGGCCGGGCTCGTCTTCCTGCGCGACGCGCGACTCGACCCGCGGAGCGCGATCCTCGCGCGGGAGCAGGCGCGCGAGGCGCTCGCGCTGGCGCGCGCCGCGGCGCGGCAGGTGACGGCGAACGAGACGGCGCCCTTCGCCGACGACACCTTCGGCACGGTGGTGGGGCCCTACCGGTGAGCCGCGGGTTCGGCGAAGCGATCAAATTCTGCCCGCAGTGCGGGTCGTCGGAGCTCGTGCGGCGCGTCCCGCGGCGCGACGACAAGGAGCGACAGGTTTGTGCGCGGTGCGGCTACGTCCACTACGTCGGGCCTGTGCTCGCGGCGGGGGCGATCCTGCGCCACGACGGGCGGATCTGCCTCGTCCGCCGCGCGCACGAGCCGGGCCTCGGCCTCTGGACCTTCCCGGGCGGCTTCGTCGACCTCGGCGAGGAGACGGGCGCCGCCGCCCTGCGCGAGGTGGCGGAGGAGACCGGCTGCCGCGCCGCGCTGGGGGGGCTCGTGGGGGTCTATCCATCGGAGGGACCCGCGGGGAAGCGCGTGGTGATCGTCGTCTACGCGGCGTCCCTTCTCGCAGGCGGCGCGAGCCGGTCGGAGGAGGTGCGCGAGATGCGCTGGTTCGCGCCCGCGGAGCTGCCGTGGGACGAGCTCGCGTTCCCGAGCTCGGCGCGGGCGCTGCGGGAGCTCTTGGCGGGGGCGTGAGGCGCGGGGGCTCGTCGCGTCGTGGCGCCGCCTCGAGGACGGCGTGCGGCCGCAACGCGCGGGGTCCGGTCCTCCCGAGCCCCGAACCCGCCCGGAAGCCGGGCGACCGCGGCGCTTCGGCCGACACCGCGACCGCCGCGCGGTTCGCTACGGCACCTCCGCCACGACGCCGAAGCCCGAGACCTCGCCGCCGTCGCGACCGAGGAACCTGGCGCGGAACCGGACGAGGTCGCCGGGGCGCACGTGCGCCGGGAGATTCAGGCCGCCTTGGAGGAGACGCGCGTCGGTGCGCGTCTCCGAGATGAGCGGCGTCCACCCGGTTTCGCCGCGCCGCTGCCAGTCGAGGTCGCACGCGAGTCCGCCGTCCGGCTCCTCGCGGGTCGACGCCTCGTAGCGCACGCGGCACGAGTCGCCGCTCCGGTGGACGACCAGCCGTTCGACGCGGGTGTCCTCCTGCCGGAGGATCTCCGAGCTCGCTCCGCAGGCGGCGAGGAGCGCGAAGGGCGGGAGCCACGCGAAGCGCGTCACCCCGGGTTCCCCGCGCCCCTCCCTACTTCAATTCCGGCCGGGTGAGCACCACCTGCATGTTCCCCTCCTTCACCCGGATCCAGAACCGCACCGCCGGCACGTTGCGCGCGGCCTGCATCGCCTGGACGAAATCGTCCTCGCGCGAGACGACGAACCGGCGGGTGCCGACGTCGACCGCGACGATCACGTCGCCGGGATACATCTCCTGCTGGTCGGGGTTCGCCTTCGCGGGCGAGTCTTCGGCGATCTTCGTGACGACGACGCCGACGGTCTCCGCGGGGAGACCGACCTGCGCCGCGGTCTTCGCGTCGAGGTTTCGCACCTCGAGGCCGTACGCGTAGATCGGCTCCTCCTCGAGGCGCACGCGGAGCTTCCGCTCCTGTCCGTCGCGCGCGAGCGTCAGCTCCACCTCCGTGCCCGGCCCCGCCACCGCGAGCCGCGCGCGGAGCGCGTTCTGGTCGCGCAGCGGCTTGCCGTCGATCGCCAGGAGCACGTCGCCGGGTCGCACGCCCGCCTTCGCCGCGGAGCGGTCCTTCACCACCTCCTGCACGAGGAACCCGCCGCTCGCCTGGATGCCCCTCTCCGCGAGCTTCGACGGGTCCACCTGGACGCCCATCACGCCGAGCCATCCGCGCGACGCGACGCCGCGCTCGATGAGGGCGATCGCGACCGTCCGCGCGAGATTCACCGGCACCGCGAACCCGACGCCGGCGTTCTGCCGGCCGCCGCCGGTCTGGATGGCGGTGTTGATCCCGACCACCTGGCCGTCGAGGTTGATGAGCGGGCCGCCGCTGTTCCCGGGGTTCAGCGCGGCGTCGGTCTGGATGAAGTCCTCCGACATGTCGGAGTCGGGGCCCGCGTCGAAGACGCGCGTGCGCCCGGTCGCGCTGACGACGCCCGCGCTGACGCTCGCCTCCAGCTCGAACGGCGCGCCGATGGCGATCACCCAGTCGCCCACGTCGAGCGCGTCGCTGTCGCCGAGCGCCGCGACGGAGAGATTCTGGGTCGGGGGGAGCCGCAGCACGGCGATGTCGCTCCGCACGTCCTTGCCGACGACCTGCACGTCCTGGAACCTCCGCCCGTCCGGCAGGAGCACGTCGATCCGCTGCGCGCCGAACACGACGTGGCGGTTGGTGAGGATGTGACCCTCCTTCGAGACGATCACCCCCGAGCCGCTCCCCGCCTTGGCGACGCGGCGGCCCCAGATCGATTGCCAGTTCTCGACGAGGACGACGGCGGGACGGACGCGGCGGGTCGCCTCGACGAACGGGCGGGAGAGGTCGCGCGCGACCTGGGAGAGCGGCGCGGGAGCGGCGCGAAGCTCCGCGGGCGCCTCCTCGCCGCGCACCGGCGTGGGTTGGAGCGCCGTCGCGAAGAGGAGGCCCATGGCACCCCCGAGGACGAGGAGGATGAGAGCCCGGCGGATCATCACGCCACCATCCTAATACGCGCCAGGCGCGGATCCCGCGGGGTCATTGCGAAGGCGCCGGGCGGTCGGCTCGCGAGCGCCGCAGGGGCGCGCTCGCTCCCGAGCTCCAAGAATCGCGCCACGCGCCAACCGCCGCTGGCGCGTGGCGCGCGACACCGCCTCCGATGTACTTGTGTGAAGGCCGTCGCGAACGATCGCGCAACCCTGGCCGCGGCCGTGCGGCTCGCGCTCGTGCCCGAGTTCACGCCGAAGCGCCTCCGCCGGTTCCTCGACCTGGGCGGAACGATCGAGGGGGCTGCGGGGGCCGACGCGCGCCGGCTGAAGGAGGCGCTCGGCCTCGGGTCGACCGAGGCGCGCGACCTCGAGAAGCGGCTCCGCGCGGCCTCGCCGGAGCGGGAGCTGGCCGACGCCGAGCGGATGGGCGTCGCCGTCGATGCCTACGGAGGGGCGGACTATCCGGCGGCATTCTCCGGGCTCCCGGACCCGCCGCCGGCCGTCTACCGCCGCGGCGCGCTCCTGCCTTGCGACGGCGTCGCGGTGGCGCTCGTCGGCTCGCGCGACGCGACGCCCTACGGCCTCCGCATCGCGAGGGCGCTGGCGGAGGATCTCGCGCGCGCGGGTGTCACGATCGTCGCCGGGCTGGCGCGCGGCGTCGACGCCGCGGCCCACGAGGGCGCGCTGGCGGCGGGAGGCCGGACGGTCGCCATCCTCGGATCGGGGCTCCTCGAGCCCTACCCGCCGGAGCACGTGGGCCTCCTCGATCGGGTGGCCGCGTCGGGCGCCGCGCTGAGCGAGTTCCCGCTCTCGGAGCCGCCCGAGCCGCGGAACTTCCCGCGCCGGAACCGCCTGGTCGCCGCGCTCTCGCTCGCCGTGGTCGTCGTCGAGGCGGGGCCCATGAGCGGCGCGCTCGGGACCGCGCGCCACGCGCTCGACCTCGGCCGCGAAGTGCTCACGGTGCCCGGGCCGGTCGACAGCGTCCACTCCCAGGGCACCCTGCGGCTCCTCCAAGAGGGGGCGCCGCCGGTGGGCTCCGCGCGCGACGTCTTCGCCGCGCTCGGCTGGTGCGCCTCCGGTCCGCGCGAGCTCCCCGAGGACGAGCGACGCGCGCTCGAGGCGCTGGCGGAGGGCCCCGTCAGCGTGGAGGAGGTCGCGCAAGCGACCGGCTACCGCGTCGAGGCCGCCGCGGGCCTGCTCGTCACGCTGGAGGTCCGCGGCCTCGCGATCCGCACGGCGGACGGGAGGTACGTCACGCGGTAAAGACGATCAGGGCAGGAGCCACTCGAACAGGTAGGAGATCGCCACCATGAAGGCGAGGATGCCGCCGATGATCGCGGCCCACGAGCGGAGCGCGTGCCGGACCAACGGGCGCCACTCCGTGTGGTGCGTCGCCGCGGTCACGAACGCGATCGCGAGGCAGATCGGAGGCAGGAAGCCGAAGTCCACCCATTGGATGGCGAGGAGCGGCGTCACGCGGGCGCCTCCCCGTGAGACTTGCGGTCGGCGCAGCACGCCACGAAGTCCATCACCGCGACCACGTTCAGGAGCCCCGCGACGGCGGAGTAGAGGTAGCCGACCTGGAGCGTGGGGATCACGTGGTCCACCTCGAGGTGCCGCGTCAGGAGCCAGCCGAGCGCCGTCGCGCCGGCGTTCCATCCGTAGGCGAGGAAGTAGAGCCAATCGCGCTGGTAGTCGAGGTTCCGGCCCTGCGCGAGCGCGACGCCCGCGACGAACGTCAGGGTGATGACGAAGAAGTAGACGAGCGCCTTCGTCCTTAGCCCCGCGATCCAGTGGCCGAGCCCGGGCACGATCCAGCCGAGCACGACGCCGAGCGCCGCCGTGCCCGGCGCAAGCGAGACCCGCGGGCGCCCCTCCTGCCGGCCGGTGAGCGAGCTGCCCCCGTGATGGCCGCGCAGCCCCTGTCCGAGGTAGGTGCAGCCGAAGATCACGCCGAGAATCCCGGCGATCGCGCCCCGGTTCTGCGGATCGAGCGCCTTCGACACCGCGAACGCGGCGCACCCCGCCGCGATCAGCGCCGTCCCCCCGATCACGCGGAACCAGCGGCCGTGCCGCGGAAGGGGGGCGGGGGAGTCGGTCATCGAACGGGAATACGCCGGATCCGGCGAAGCGGATAGGTTCGGGGAAATCTCGCGCGTGTCAACATGCTGGCCGCGCCGAGCGCGGGCGGGGCGCCTCCGCGCGCGTGGTATCCTCCGCCCCCTCCCCATGGAAGGCAGGATCCGGCTGCGCGTCCGCTACGGCGAGACCGACTGCATGGGCCGGGTGTACCACGCGAACTACCTCTCCTACTTCGAGTGCGGCCGCGTCGAGCTCCTGCGCGAGTGCGGGTTCGACTACGCGCGCGTCGAGCGCGAGGACGGCTGCTACCTCCCCGTCTACGCGGTGGAGCTGAAGTACCGCGCGCCGGCGAGCTTCGACGACGAGCTGGAGATCCTCACGCGGCTCGTCGACTACTCGTTCGTGCGACTGACGTTCCGGTACGAGGTGCGCCGCGTCCGCGACGACGTGCTCTGCGCCGAGGGACGGACGGTGCTCGCCGCCGTGACCGCCGAAGGCGAGCCGCGGCGCCTGCCCGAGGACCTCCGGCGCTTTTTGGAGACGATCCCGCTCCCGCCCGAAGCGGAGCGGCGGAAGCGGGAATAGGAGGGGGCGCGGGGGCGTCCAACGCCCGGACCGCCCGCGCGCCCGCGGTGCGGATTTCGGATACCCTCTACCCCCCCGATGCGGGCCCTCCTCCTCGCGCTCCTCCTCGTTTCGCCTTCGTGCAAGTCGAAGCCGCCGCTCACGACCCCCGTCGAGGCGATCTCCGTGAAAATCCCGCCGGAGGTCGCGGAGAAGGAGACCACGAAGACGGTCCGCCGCGTGAACCGCAACGTCGACCTCTGGCAGGAGCTGCTCGCGCAGGGCAAGACGACGCAGGCGCACAGCCTCCGCCAGTCGATCGCCCGCGACGTCGACGAGAACTTCGACGCCGTCGCGACGGTGGCGCGGGAGGGGGAGTTCACGCAGCTCCGCAACCTCGCGGTGAAGGGGCTCGGCTTCTCCCGTGAGCGCCGCGCCGACGCGCGCGCGCTGCTCGACACGCTCCTCGGCGATCCGCAGCTCACGATCGTGCAGAACGCGGCGCTGAGCCTCGGCATCCTCGCCGATCCCGAGACCGACCTGACGAAGCTCGTCGCGCTCCTCGCGCACGGCGACGCGGAGGTGCGCACGAACGCCGCGACCGCGCTCGCCAAGCTCTTCCGCGTGCGCGAGACGCCCCGCGACCTCACGCCGGAGTACCAGGTCGCCGCCGATCGGCTCGCGGCGGTGCTGGCCGACGCGAAGCACGCTCGCGCGCGCCGCGCGGCGGTGTTCGCCTTCGCGAACCTCCACCACCCGCATATGCTGCCGTTCCTCATCGACGCGCTCGAGGACGAGGACGTGCAGGTGCAGATCGGCGCGCTCTACGGACTGAAGGAGCTCGCCGACGAGCGCGCGCTGGAGCCGCTCCTCCGCTATCTCGACGGCGACCCCTCCGAGGCTGGAGCCTCGTGGGCCCAGGAGGCGCTCACGCGGATCGCGCTCGTGAGCGGATTGGCGAAGGACGCGGGCGAGCTCGACGGGCTCGGCGGGAAGACGCAGAAGTGGCGCGAGTGGTTCGAGAAGGCGCGCGCCCGCTGAGTCCGGGGGGGTCGGGGGGACGCAGGCCGGAGACGGACGGCCACGGAGGCCCCGGCGACCTCGCGCCACGCCGGGGACTACAGCACGGCCGCCGGATCGACGTCGATCGTGAGGTCGGTCCCGCGCGGCGGGCGGAACGCGCGCGCGACGGCGCACGCGCCCGAGAGCGCCCGCGAGCTCGCGCCGAGCAGGAGCAGCATGTACCGCCACCGCCCCCGCACGCGCGCGATCGGCGCCTTCGCGGGCCCCCGCACCTCCACGCCCCGCTCCGCGGCGCCGGGCCGTACCGCTCCCGCGAGCGCCTCGATCGCCCCCGCAGCCCCCTCTTCGTCCACCCCGGAGACCAGGAGGAGCGCGGCGCGCCGGAAGGGCGGCAACCCGAGCAGCTTCCGCTCCTCGAGCTCCTGCGCCGCGAACCCCTCGTAGTCGTGCCGCGCCGCCGCCGCGACCGCGTAGTGCGACGGGTTGTACGTCTGCACGAGCACGCGTCCGCCGGCGTCGCTGCGGCCGGCGCGCCCCGCGACCTGGGCGACGAGCGCGAAGGTCCGCTCGTTCGCGCGGAAGTCCGCGAGGTGGAGCGCGGTGTCGGCGTTGACGATGCCGACGAGCGTGACCGCGGGGAAGTGGTGCCCCTTCGCCACCATCTGCGTGCCCACGAGGATCCGCGCGCGCCCCGTGCGGAACTCCTCGAGCGCCGCCTCCAGCCGGTCGCCGCGCGCCGCGTCGGAGTCGACGCGCACGAGCGGGGCGTCGGGCCACGCCTCGCGCGCCTCCTCCTCGACGCGCTCCGTCCCGCACCCGACGAGCTCGAGCCCCGCCGCGTGGCAGGACGGGCACGCCGCCGGCATTCGCGCCTCGTGGCCGCAGAGGTGGCAGGCGGTCGTGCGGCGGCCCTTGTGGAAGACGAGCGTCGACGAGCAGTGCGGGCAGCCGAAGACATGCTTGCAGCGCGGGCAGACCACCACCGTCGCGAAGCCGCGCCGATTGAGGAAGAGGATCACCTGCCCGCCGCGCGCGACCGCCTCGCGCACGGCGTGGCGGAGCGGCAGGGAGAAGAGCCGCCCCTTCTCGCCGCCCATGTCGACGACGTCCACGGGGGGGAGCGGGAACCCGCCCGCGCGCGTCGGGAGGCGGTGGAGCGTGAACCGCTCCCGCGACGCGTTCCGGAACGACTCGAGCGACGGCGTCGCGGAGCCGAGCACGACGGGGCAGCCCGCCCCCCTCGCGCGGACGATGGCGACGTCGCGCGCGTGGTAGCGCGGCGCCTGCTCCTGCTTGAAGGTCGACTCGTGCTCCTCGTCGACGACCACGAGCCCGAGGCTACGCACGGGCGCGAACACCGCCGACCGCGGGCCGATGACGACGTCCACCTCGCCGCGGCGGATCCGCCGCCACTCGCGCGCCCGCGCCCCGGCGGTCTGCTGCGAGTGGAGAACCGCGACGCGCTCGAACCGCGCGCGGAACCGCCGCACCGTCTGGGGCGTGAGCGCGATCTCCGGCACGAGCACGATCGCCTGCCGCCCCCGGCGCACGCATTCGGCGATCGCGCGCAGGTACACCTCCGTCTTGCCGCTCCCCGTGACGCCGAGGAGCAGGTGGACCCGGAACGACGGCCTCACGAGGTCGTCCGCCATCGCCGCGAGCGCCTCCGCCTGCGCGCCGTCCGGCCGCGGCGGCTCTTCGCGCGCGACGGGAGCGGCGTCGTCCAGGGGTTCCGGCGCCTCCCCCTCGTCGAGGCGGACCACGCCCGCCCTCTCCAGCGTGGCGAGCGCGGCGCGCGAGCAACCGACCGCGGCGAGGAGCTCCTTCGCCGTCGGCGGCGCGTCGAACCTCCCGAGCGCCTCGAGGAGCGACGCGGCCTTCGCCGCCCGCCGGGGCGGCACGACGCCCTCGATCCGCACCACCCGCCGCTCCCGCCGGCGCGCGACGCGCACCCCGCCGGGCAGCATCGCCTGGAGCGCCTCGCCGAGGGAGCACGCGTAGTACTCGGCGATCCAGCGCGCGAGCGCGAGCAGGTCCGGGGCGACGAGCGGCTCCCTGTCGACGAGCGCCTCGATCTCCTTCGTCTTCGGGATGTCGCTCTGCGCCTCGAGCGCCACGCAGTAGCCCACGCGCGTCGACGCGCGGAACGGCACCCTCACGCGCTGCCCGGGCGCGAGCGACGGGAGGAGCGCCTCGGGCACGGAGTAGGTGAACTCCGTCGGGACGGGGAGGTCGAGCGCGACGCGGGCGAACACCGCCGCAAGAGTACGCGCCTACCGGGACAGCCGCAGGTCGATCCGCATCGCGCCGTCGAACCGGGCGACCAAGGTCGCGGCGGCGGGCGTGCCGATGTCGACGAGCGCGAAGAGCGGGAACCTCCCGCCGAGGGCGCGGAGCCCCTCCTCGAGCGCGAGTCCGCCGAACGCCCAACCCGGCGCGAGCAGCTCGGGATGGGCGGCCGCGGGCGCGAGCGACGCGATGCTCGCCGCGACATCGCCGCGCCGGTGCGCGAGCGCGGCGCGCACGACGGACTCCGCGCGCGAGCCCACGGCGAGGAAGAAGACGCCGCCCTCGGTGGCGACGGAGAGCGCGACGGGGGGCGCCGTGCCGGATTCGTCGCGCCAGAGCGAGGGGAGGTGGGGGGGAGGGCGCGGGAGGGGGACCGTCCGGATCGTCGTGGCGCGGTCCTCCGTCGCCTCGAACGGGATCGGCGTCCCCGGGTCGGTCCAGAAGAGCGACGCCGCCGCGGCGTCGAGCGCGCGGAGCTTCGCCTCCTCCTTGGGGCGGATCGCGACGAGCAGCGCGTACGGCCGACGCCCCTCGATCGTGCGGACCACGCCGAACGCGGCGGACGCGTCCCCGGGCGCGACGTCGCCGAGGAGCGCAGCCCAGTCGGCGGCGGCGAGCGCGCCCGCGGCGAGCGCGAGCGTCTCGGCGGGGAAGCAGCGCACCAGCGCGGCGGGGTCGAGGGCGGCCGCGACCCGCGCGGCGCGGGAGAGGGCGCCCTCGCGCGTCCGGAGCGTGATCCGGAGGCGCCCCGCGTCCCGCTCCGAGGCGCCGCACCGCGCGCCGACGACGAACCGTTCGCACTCGCGGTCGAGGAACGCGAGCGCCGCGTCCGGGATCGCGGCGGCCTGGTCGACCTCGAGCATGAGCAACCGCGAGAGGATCACGCGCAAAAGCTTCGGCTCCGCCGTCCGCGCGATTCCCCCGACCGGCGACTCGAGCGCCTCGACGACGTCGGGGTTGATCGGCCCGCGGCGCGCGCGCGCCGACGCCCCGAGCGAGACGTAGTCCCCGATCGCCACGGGCTTCTCGAGCTGGACGTTTTCCTGCCCGCGGTCGAAAGCCGCGCGGAAAGCGTTCAGGTCCGTCCAGGGCACGAGGATCACCTCGGCCTTGTCCTCCGTCGCGTACCGCGCGATGGGGCGGTCGTAGGCGATGCCGTCGAGGTCGGGGTTGTTCGCGGGCCGCCCGACGAGGCGCAGCGCCGGATCCTCCCGCTGCGGCGCGTGCTTCCCCCGGAACGAGGCGCGCAGGTCGTTCACCGACCCGTAAACCACGGCGAAGAGCGCGTCGCGCGGGACGAGCGTGGGGAGCGGCGCCGGGGTCGATTCGACGATCGTCCACTGCATGAGCACCGCGATCGCGATCGCGGCCGCGAATCCGCCGAGGACCCAGAGACGCACCGGGCCATCCTACCTGCTATCCTTCG
>Ga0187894_10007130_pt1 | contig 10679 bp, 5 predicted proteins | sample GBC1701081metaG_FD_136650 | JGI IMG/M metagenome (GOLD analysis project Ga0187894, IMG submission 136650) | White microbial mat communities from a lava cave in the Kipuka Kanohina Cave System on the Island of Hawaii, USA - GBC170108-1 metaG ... | reverse complement strand
GCCGTCGAAGGCCTTCCGCAGCGCGTCGGCTTCCGCACGCTGACCGGCGAGGCCCGCGACACCGTCCTGAAGGCGCGCCTGGCCGAGCCGCCGCATGGTCCAACGCTGGTGATCCAGGCCGTGCAGCGCTTTCCGAGCCGCGCCCGCATCATGCTCGTCTGGGACAAGGGCGTGACCGCGGAGAGCGGTGTCGCGACGGACGCGGCGCAGACGCTCTCGTTCAAGGTGCGCGAGCCGTTCGTGGTGCGGCTCGACTGCGAGCGCGAGAACAAGACGTCGGGCTGCGTGCCGATCACGCCGCTGCGCCTCCGGTTCTCCGCGCCGGTCGCCAAGGACGTGGCTCGGCGCGTGTCGCTCCGCGCCCCCGACGGCCGGCAGTGGACGCCGCGATTCGAGACGCCGGACTCGCCGTGGGCAGACGGCGCGACGTTCAAGGGCCCGTTTCCCGAGAAGACCGAGCTGCGCCTCAAGCTGCCGCGGGACCTTGCCGACGACGCCGGGCGCAAGCCGATCAACGCGGCCCGGTTCCCGCTCGCGATCAAGATGGAGGCGTTTCCGCCGCTCGCGAAGTTCCCCGCGCTTCGGCATCATCGAGTCGCAGGCCGACCCCGCGCTGCCGGTCACGGTGCGAAACATCGAGCCCCTGGTATTGTCCAAGCTCGTCAACGCGACCAGCGCGCCGCGGGAGTGGACCGAGTGGATCGAAGGCCGCGTCGCCCGCATCCCCCCGAACCGCGCCGGCGAGATCCTGCCGTGGCTCCGCCGGGTCGCGACGGCGGAGCGGAACAAATCGGTGTTCGCGGCGGGAGACAGGCAGACGCCGCCGGTGACGTTCGGCCTGCCGAGACTCAACCCCGCCAAGCAGGGCGCGGCTGGCGCGAGCGAGGTCATCGGCATCCCGCTCGCGGGGCCGGGCTTCTACGTCGTGGAGCTGTCGAGCCCGCGCCTTGGCGCCGCCCTCCTCGGCAAGCGCGCGCCGATGTACGTGCCGGCGGCCGCGCTCGTCACCAATCTGGCCGTGCACCTCAAGTGGGGCGTGGCTGGGTCGCTCGTGTGGGTGACGGCGCTCGACAGCGCTCGCCCGGTCGAGGGCGCGCACGTGACGGTGCACGACTGCGCCGGCAAGGCGCTGTGGACCGGCCGGACCGACGCGCGTGGGCTGGCGCGCATCGACGCGCTCCCGGCGCGCGACGGGCTGCCGAATTGCTCGACCGGGCCGGTACGGCCCGCGTGACGATCGGGCATCTGCCGCTGTCCGGTACACCGCAGGACGTGCTCGCCGAGATCGAGTACCGCGATCCCAACGGCGAGACGCAGACCGCGTCCACGCGCGTGCCGCTGTGGCCGGCGGCGCATGTGGTCGGCGTCAGGGCGGGGGACTGGGCCGCGGCGCGCGGGAGCTTGAGGGCGGATGTCGCCGTGGTCGACGTACGTGGCAAGCCGGTGGCGGGCGCGCCCGTGGAGGTCGAGGTCTTCCATCGAGATTTCTACTCGTATCGCAAGCGGCTGGTCGGCGGGTTCTACGCCTACGAGCACGTCGAGGAGGTGCGGCGCGCGGGGCCGTTGTGCCGCGGCGTCACCGACGGCAGCGGGCGCTTCGAGTGCGAGGGCAAGCCGCCCGCGTCCGGCCGTCTCGTGCTCCAGGCGTCCATGGTGGATCCGGCCGGGCGGCGCTCGACGGCGAATCAGGAAGTGTGGGCGGCGGGCGACGACGAGTGGTGGTTCGAGGCCCGCGAAAGCGACCGCATCGACCTCGTGCCGGAGCAGCGGTGCTACGAGCCGGGTGACACCGGGCGCCTGCAGGTGCGCCTGCCGTTCCGCGAGGCGACGGCGCTCGTGACGGTCGACCGCCAGGGTGTGCTCGACGCGCGCGTGATCACGCTCGGCGGCAACGCGCCGGTCATCGAGGTACCGATCGCAAGCGCCTGGGCGCCGAACGTGTTCATCTCGACGCTGGTGGTGCGCGGCCGCGTGGGCGGCGTTCAGCCCACGGCGCTGGTCGACCTCGGGCGGCCCGCGTTCAAGCTCGGCATTGCCGAGATCAAGGTCGGGTGGCGAGCGTACGACCCGAACGTGACCGTCACCACCGACCGCGCCGTCTACCGGACGCGCGAGCGAGCGCACGTGCGGATCACCGCGCGCACCGCGACCGGCGCACCGCCGCCGGGCGGCGAGGTCGCGGTTGCCGCGGTGGACGAGGGTCTGCTCGAGCTGGCGGCCAATCCGACGTGGAATCTGCTCGACGCGATGATGCGGCGCCGCAGCGATGCCGTCAGCATGGCGACGGCGCAGATGCACGTGGTCGGCCGGCGGCACTTCGGCTGGAAGGCCCTGCCCCAGGGAGGCGCCGGCGGCCGGCAGCCGACGCGCGAGCTGTTCGACACCCTGCTGTTCTGGCGTGCGCGTGTCCCGCTCGATGGCGATGGCCGCGCCACGGTCGAGGTGCCGCTGAACGATGCGATCACCGGCTTTCGCATCGGCGCGGTGGCGTCGGCCGGCGAGGCGCTGTTCGGCACCGGCGCGACGTCGATCCGAACGACGCAGGACCTGATGGTCCTGCCCGGCATCGCGCCGATCGCCCGCGAGGGCGATCGCGTGCGGCCCGAGGTGACGCTCAGGAACGCCACGGACCGACCGATGGAGGTGGCGGTGGCGGGCAAGGTGACGGGATTCGCGGATGCTCTGGCGCCGCGCGAGGTGACGCTCGAGCCCGGTCAGGCGCAGGCGGTCGGCTGGGACGTGACGATCCCCGTCGGTGTGACGACACTGCGCTGGGAAATCGAGGCGGCGGCCCGCGACGGCGCAGCCAGCGATCGCGTCGCCGTGACGCAAACCGTGGTGCCCGCGGTGCCCGTGCGCGTGTACCAGGCGACGCTCACGCGGGTGGACGGTCCGCTGCGAGTGCCCGTCGAGCGGCCAGCGGACGCGCAGGCTGGCCGGGGCGGCTTGACCGTCACGCTGCGCCCGACGCTGGTCGATGGGCTCGTGGGAGTCCGCGACTGGATGAGCCGCTATCCCTACACGTGTCTCGAGCAGCAGGTCTCGCGCGCCGTCGCGCTCGGCGACGAGCGGTGGCGCGAGATCGCCGACGCGCTGCCCGGCTCGCAGGACAAGGATGGCCTCCTCAAGTTCTTCCCGACGCTCGAGCTCGGCAGCGAGATGCTGACGGCGTACGTGCTGGCGATCGCGCAGGAGGCGGGTTGGCGCCTGCCTCACGAGGCGGAGTCGCGGGCCACGGCGGGGCTTCGGAAGTTCGTCACGGGCGCCATCGCGCGTCGCGGCGAGCTGCCCACCGCCGATCTCTCGATTCGCAAGCTCGCCGCGGTCGAGGCGCTCGCGCGGTATGGCCTGGCCGAACCGGCGCTGGTGGACAGCATCGCCATCGAGCCGAATCTCTGGCCGACGTCGGCCGTGCTCGACTGGTGGAGCATCCTGCGGCGCGTCCCGGCGATGCCGCAACGGGAACCGCGACTCCGTGAAGCGGAGCAGATCCTGCGCGCTCGGCTGACCGTTCAAGGCACGACGATCGGCTTTTCCACCGAGCGCGCCGACAGCCTCTGGTGGCTCATGGTCACGCCCGACGTGAACGCGCTGCGCCTGGTGCTGGCGCTGGTCGACGCCGGCGCGTGGAAGGACGAGGTGCCGCGGCTCATGCGGGGCGCGCTCGGCCGGCAGCGCCGCGGCGCCTGGGACACGACGACCGCGAACGCCTGGGGCGCGCTGGCCGTGGCGAAGTTCTCGCGCGCCTACGAGTCGACGCCGGTGACCGGTGTCACCACCGCCGCGCTCGCGGGCGCCTCGCGGCGGGTCGACTGGACCGAGGCGCGTAGCGGGGGCGCGCTCGCGTTTCCGTGGCCGCCGCGACGCGAGGACGTCGTCGTGGAGCAGGTCGGAACCGGCCATCCCTGGGTCACCATCGAGGCGCGCGCCGCGATCCCGCTCGCCGCGCCGATCGCGAGCGGCTATCGCATCGCGAAGTCGTTCGCGCCCGTCGAGAAGCGCGACGGCGGCCCCGCGTGGCACCGCGGGGACCTCGTCCGCGTCCGGCTCGAGATCGAGGCGCAGAGCGACATGACGTGGGTCGTCGTGGACGATCCGATTCCGGCGGGCGCCTCGCATCTCGGCTCGGGGCTCGGCGGGCAATCGCGCATCGCAACGCAGGGAGAGCAGGGGACGAGGCTGCTCGCGCCGGCATTCGTCGAGCGCGGGTTCGAGGGGTTCCGCGCGTACTACCCGTTCGTGCCGAAGGGGAGCTTCGTGGTGGAGTACACGATCCGGCTCAACCAGAGCGGCCGCTTCGAGCTACCGCCGACGCGCGTTGAAGCGCTCTACGCGCCGGAGTCGTTCGGGGAGCTGCCGAACCGGCCGTTCACGGTGGCGCCGTGAGGCGGGTCGCTGCACTGGCCGTGGGAACCAGGAGGCGTGTCTGTGCGGACTCGCGCGCCGTGTTGGCCGCCGCGATTCAGCGCGTCTCGGGCGGACGGCCGCGAGGTGCGAGCACCATCTCGATGCAGCTCGCGACGCTCGTCGATCCCGACCTGGCCCGCCGCGGCGCGCCGCGGACGCTCCATCAGAAGTGGCGGCAGGTGCGCCTGGCCTGGCGCATCGAGGCCCGCTGGAGCAAGGCGGAGATCCTCGAGGCGTATCTGAACCGCGTCAGCGTACGCGGCGAGCTGGAGGGCGTCGGGGCAGCCGCGAGTGTGCTCTTCGGCAAGGCGCCGCACGGGCTCGATACCGCGGAGGCGGCCGTGCTCGCCGCGCTGCTGCGCGCGCCGAATGCGCGCGCGGACACGGTCACCCGGCGCGCCTTGACGCTGATCGAATCGCAGCAGGTTGCCGCGCCGCCCGACACCGTCCGCGCTGCGGCAGTCCGGGCCGTCGAGGCGCCTCTTGGCGCGGTGCCGCGCGTGGCGCTGGCCCCGCACGCGGCGGCGCGGCTCGTCGGCTCGCAGCCCTTCGACCGCCCGTCCGCGGCGACCACGTCCGCCGGCCGCACGTCTCCGCGCGAAGGGGCAAAGCCAGGACACGGCCAGCCGTCGTCGGTGGCTCTCGCGACCACGTTCGATGCTGCTCCGCCGGCGGACCCGCTGCGCCACCGACTCGCCTCCGGCGCCGTGGCGAGCACGCTCGACGGCGGAGTTCAGCGCGTCGCGATCGACAGCCTGCGCCGCCACCTCCTGGCGGTGCGCGCCGAGCGCGTCCGGGACGGCGCGGTCCTCGTCGTCGACAACACGACCGGCGACGTGCTGGCCTACGTCGGCGGCAGCGGCGATCTGTCGAGCGCGCGGCATGTCGACGGCATCCGAGCCCGCCGGCAGGCCGGCTCGACGCTGAAGCCGTTCGTGTATGCGCTCGCGCTGGACGACCGCGTCCTCACCGCCGCGTCGCTCCTGGAGGACACGCCGCTCGACGTGCCGGTCGCCGGCGGCCTCTATCGCCCGCGCAACTACGACGAGGGCTTCAGAGGATTGGTGAGCGTGCGCACCGCGCTCGCCGCGTCGCTCAACGTCCCGGCCGTGCGCGCCCTCGACCTCGTCGGCGAGGAGGCCGCCGTCGAGCGACTGCGCCGCCTGGGCTTCGATGGGCTCCGCGAGTCGGGCGACTACTACGGCCCATCGATGGCGCTCGGCTCGGCGGACGTGAGCCTGTGGGAGCTGGTCAACGCGTACCGCACCCTGGCGCGAGGCGGCGTGTGGACCCCGCTGCGCCTTGCCGCCGATGATCCCGCCGACGGTGAGCGGCGGATCTACTCCGAGCGCGCCGCGTTCGTCGTGTCGAGCATCCTCTCCGATCGCGAGAGCCACAGCGCCACGTTCGGGCTCGAGAATCCGCTGGCCACGCGCTTCTGGACCGCCGTCAAGACCGGCACCAGCAAGGAGATGCGCGACAACTGGTGCGTGGGCTACTCGCGCCGCTACACGGTCGGCGTGTGGGTCGGCAACTTCGACGGCGAGCCGATGCGGAACGTGAGCGGCGTCACCGGTGCCGCGCCCGTGTGGGCCGAGGTGATGGCGTGGCTCCACCGCGCGGCGCCGAGCGCACCGCCTGCGACACCGGCCGGCGTGATCGCGGCGTCGGTCGCGTTTCCTGGGGCCGTCGAGCCCGCGCGGATCGAATGGTTCCTCGCCGGAACGGAGCCGCGGCCGAGCGCGCCCGCCGAGGCCAGCGGCCACCCCCGGATCGTCGCGCCCGTGTCCGGCGCCATCATCGCGCTCGACCCGGACATTCCGCCAGAGCGGGAACGCGTGGTGTTCGAGGCCGCGGACACGCGCGGCGCGCTCCACTGGATGCTGGACGGCCAGGATCTCGGTGCCGCCCGCGACGTCCACGTGTGGCGGCCGACACGCGGCGCGCACGTCCTGGTGCTGATCGACGAGGCCGCGCGGGTGATCGATCGCGTGCGCTTCGAGGTTCGGGGCGGCGCGCGCACGACCCCGGCGCGCGAACGGTGACGGAGGACGCTCAGCTCTCGGCGGCCTTCTTCTTCATGAAGCGCTCCATCGCCTCCATCAGAAGGCCCAGCGCTTCTTTCTCGGTCCGCCCGCTCGCGGTGACCTCGGGATAGGCGACGGCGCTTGCCTGGAACAGCCCCGCGTCGTCCTTGAACAGCTCCACCTCGAATTTCACGCAGGCACGCTATCAGCGTGAGCGCCCGCTCGTCAAGGCGGCGGGCTACTGCGTGCGCACCGCGACGCTCGTCGAGCCTCGCGTGATGCCGAGATCGTCCTTGAAGCGGACGAAGATCCGGTTCACCGCGGGGTTGAAGAACACCGGGAGCTGGCCGCTCACGAAGATCCCGTAGGTCGGCGTCTCCCCCGGGTTGATCGTGCGCGCCACGCTGGCGGTGGGCGCCGCCAGGCATTGGCTCGTGTTCGGGTTCGTCTCGCAGATCGAGAGCGTCACAGGGAGGGGGACGCCACCCGTATCGGCGGATGCCGTGATATTCGCGCCGGCACCCATGTTGATCGTGGCCACTGCGAACACCCCGGTGCCCGTGGGTCCGGGGATGTTGACGATGCCGGCATCGGCCGTGGCCAGTGCCACGATGTCCGGCGCCTGCGTGTTCGACGCGCCAAGGAGCAGCGTGTTGACGCCGATGATGACCGGCGCTGAAGCGGTGTTCGTGCAGCTGAAGTTGAACCCCACCTCGGTCGGCGCGAACGGCGCCAGCGGCGTGAGCCCGATCACGTACGTCTGGAGCTGGCCGGGCGGGATGTCGACGGGTGTGTTCGGAGCACCGGTAACGACATTCGTCGTCGGATTCGTCGTTTGGAATGACAGGGTCGCCGGCGGTGTGCCGAGCAGGCCGATGCCGCACGAGGTGGCCGTGACGGTTCTCGGGTTGATGATCGTGGCGAAGGCCGTCGCGTTGGCGCTCACCACGACGGACCGGCTCGACGGCAGCACCGACGCCGCGAGCGCGATCGTGCAGGCCTCCTGTACGAGCGCGAAGTCGAACACGCCGGTACCCTTGGTGGCCGCGTGCACGCACGCACCGGACGGTGTGATCGCAAGCGCCCTCACGTCGAAGTTGCCGAGACCCGTGTTGAATTGAGCCCAGCTGTCTCCCGCGTCGGTCGTCCTGAAGACGCCGCCGCCGATCGTGCTGGCGTAGACCGTGTTCGGGATGAGGGGATTCACCGCGAGCCCGGTGACGACGGCGTTGGGAACGAGCGCCGTCGCGGTCCAGTTGCCCCCCGCATTGACCGTCTTGAAGACACCGTTGCCGATGGTGCCCGCGTAGAGCGTATTCGGTGACAGCGGATCGATCGCGAGCGAGCTGATGTTCGGGTTGGACAGCCCGGTGCTCGCGGCGCTCCAGTTCGTGCCGCCGTTCGCGCTACGGAACACGATGCCTGCGCCGGGCGTCGCCGCGTACACCACATTCGGTGTGACAGGATTCACGACCAGCGCACTCACGATCGTGTTCGCCAGGCCGGCGTTCACTGCCGCCCACGTGTCGCCTCCGTCGAGGCTCCGGAAGACGCCGCCGCCGTTGGTCCCGGCGTAGACGGTGGAGGGCATGAGGGAGTTGAGAGCGATAGCGGTCACCAGCGGATTCGTCAGCCCGGTATTGACTGGCGTCCACGTCGTGCCGCCGTCGAGGCTCCGAAAGATACCGTCTCCGGTCGTGCCTGCGTAGACGACGGCGGTGTCGTGCGGGTTGACGGCGAGCGCGGGGACGATGGGGTTCGTCAGCCCCCTGTTCACGGTCGCCCACGTGTTGCCGCCGTCGAGGCTCCGGAACACGCCGTCCCCATTGCTCCCGGCATAGACGATCTTCGGCGCGAGCGGGTTCAGGGCCACGGTGAGGATCCACTCGTCCGGTGGGCCCCCGGTGGTCCACACGTTGAGGCCGGCGTTCGTCTGGCCGGGTCGCCCGGTGATCCCGAGGACGATGAACACGACGACGGCAACGATCTTGACGATCGGGCGCCCGGCCATGTGCAGTGCGCATGGCGCGGCAGGCCGACCGTGAGCCGCGGCTCCACCAGCGGTCGGGCACACAAGGACGTTCAGGTCCGCGCTCATTGCGTCTGTACCGCCACGCTCGTCGATCCGCGCGTCACGGGCGTGGTCGAGCCCGATTTGAAACGCACGAAGATCCGGTTCACGGCCGGGTCGAACGGGACCGCGGCGCCGGTGCCGACGACGAAGATGCCGTAGGTCGGCATCTCACCGTGGTCGATCCCGCGTTGAACCGAGGCCGCGGGGGGGTCCTTGCACAGGCTCGTCACCGGATCGGTCTCGCAGATCAGCGGGACGACCGGCAGCTGAACCCCGCCGGTGTCAGCCGTGGCGGTGATCGTGGCGTCGCCCCCCAGGTTCACGGTGGCCACCACGAACACGCCGGTCCCCGTCGTGCCCGGAATCTTCGCGATGCCCTGGTCAGCGGCCGCCAGCGCGACGATGTCCGCGCGCGGCGGCGGAGCTTCGAAGGCGACGAGCAACAGCGTGTTCACGCCGACGATGACCGGCGCCGGCGCGACACCGGTGCAGTTGAACCCGAACTGCACCTCGGTGTCGTTGAAGTTGTCGGTGGGCACGAGGCTCACGACGTAGGTCTGGGAGCCGCCCGGCGCGATGTCGACCGGCGTGTCCGGCGTGCCGGTGAGGAGATTCGTATGGGGATCGGTCGTCTGGTAGGACAGCGTCGCCTCCACGTTCGAGAGCAGCGTGATCCCGCACGAGCGCGCGGTCGTCGCGTTGGGGTTGATGATCGTGGCAAAGGCGGTTGCCGGAGTCCCGACGGCGACCGAGCGGCCCGACGGCAGGACCGCCGCGGTGACCGGCGGCGACAGCGCGGAGCAGGGATCGAGCGGGGTCGCGAGATCGAAGGTCCCGCCGCCGAACGTGCCCGCATGCAGGCAGATGCCCGAGGGACTCACGGCGAACGCGCGCACGTCGTCGTTGGTGAGCCCGATGCTGAACGACGTCCAGCTCGCGCCGCGATCGACACTTCGGAAGACGCCGCCTCCCGACGTGGCCGTGTACACGGTCGCGGGGGAATGTGGATCGACCGCCACGACGCGGATCGAGGTCTCGTTGATCCCCGGGCCCGTCGCCGCCCAACTCGCGCCGCCGTCAGCGCTCTGGAACACGCCCTGCGTGGTGCCGGCGTAGAGCGTGTTCGGCGACTGGGGGTCCACGGCCACACTGCGGACCGAGAGGCTCCCGAGCCCATTGCTCATGGGGGCCCAGCTCGCGCCGGCGTCGGTGCTCTTGAACACTCCGCCGCCCGTCGCGGCATAGAGCACGTTGGGCGCGTGCACGTCGAGCGCGATGCCGCGGATCGAGGGATTCGCCAGGCCGTTGTTCGCCGGCGCCCAGCCGACGCCTCCGTCGGTGCTCTTGAACACCCCGCCGCTCGTGCCGGCGTAGATCGTGCTCGGAGTCTGCGGGTCGATCGTCAGGGCGGCGACCGTGAGGTTGCCCAGGCCGGTATTGATCGGCGTCCAGCTCCCTCCGCCGTCGCCGCTCTTGAACACGCCGCCTCCGGTGGTGCCTGCGTAGAGCGTCGTGGGCGCGACGGGATCGACGGCCAGCGCGTTCACGACCACATTGGCGAGGCCATTGTTGATGGCCGTCCAGCTCCCGCCGCCGTCGGTGCTGCGGAACGTGCCGGCGCCCTGCGTGCCGGAGTACACGGTGGCCGGCGACTGCGGGTCGATCGCGACGGCGGTGACCTGGGACAGAACCAGGCCGGCGTCGGCGGACGCCCAGCTCGCGGCGCCATCGGTCGTCTTCGCCGCACCGGTCGGACCGCCGGCGTAGACCGTCGCGGAGGATTGGGGGTCGATCGCGAGCGCGGCGATCGCGGGGTTGGGGAGGCCGGTGTTCATCGGGGTCCAGCCGGCACCGCCGTTAGTGCTCTTGAACACACCGCCGCTCGCCGTGCCCGCGTAGAGCGTGGTCCCGGCGAGCGGATCGATGATCAGCGCGTTGACCACGACGTTGCCGAGGCTCGTCGCCTCCCAGAAGTTCGCGCCGGTGTTGAGACGAAAGACGCCCGAGGCTGTTCCCGCGTAGAGCGCGTTCTGTGGACCCGCTGCGAGCGCATTGACCGACGCCTGGGGCAGCAGGTTGCTGAACGGACTCCAACTCGTACCGCCGTTGTCGCTCCTGAAGACACCACCCGCGGTGCCCGCGTAGATCGTGGACGGCGTGTCAGAGTTGAT
>Ga0187894_10007129_pt1 | contig 10680 bp, 8 predicted proteins | sample GBC1701081metaG_FD_136650 | JGI IMG/M metagenome (GOLD analysis project Ga0187894, IMG submission 136650) | White microbial mat communities from a lava cave in the Kipuka Kanohina Cave System on the Island of Hawaii, USA - GBC170108-1 metaG ... | reverse complement strand
TCAGCATCTCGGGGCCGGTCATGATCGGCATCGTGACGTCAGAGATCACGAGGCTGTAGGCGCCTGGCTCCTTCGAGAGCTTGGCGAGGCCCTCCTCGCCGTCCTCGGCTTCATCGACCTCGTAGCCGCAATCGGTGAGATTGCGCGCGATCGACTTGCGCAGACGATCCTCGTCTTCAACCAGCAGGATGCGCCCCCGGCCCGACACATCCACCGGCGCCCGCACGCCCGCTTCGCGTTCGCGCCGCGCCAACTCTTCGAGTTCTTCGGCGCTGGGCGCGTGCACCGGCAGGAAGATGCGGAAGGTCGTGCCCTTGCCGACCTTGGAGTCGAAGAAGATGTAGCCTTCGGACTGCTTGATGATGCCGTACGATGTCGCGAGCCCGAGGCCAGTGCCCGAGCCGGCTTCCTTCGTTGAGAAAAACGGGCGGAAGATCTTGGCCTGGTCTTCCGGCTTGATACCGCCGCCGTTGTCGGCGACTTCGATCATCACGTAGTCGCCGTCTTCGATCGGCGTGTGCCCGAAGCCGCGCGCTTCCTCCGCCGTCACCTTGGCGGTGCGGATGGTCAGCTTGCCGCCGCGCTTCTTCTCCAGCATCGCGTCGCGGGCGTTGGTGGAGAGATTGACCAGCACGCGCTCCAGCTGCGAACGGTCGGCCTTGATGAACGGCAGGTCGCGGCCGTGGCGCACGTCGAACGCGATCGTCTCGCCGAGCAGGCGGCGGATGAGATCGTGCATCTGCGCGACGAAGCCGGAAACTTCGACGACCTCGCGCTTGAAGGTCTGCTGACGGGCGTAGGCCCGCAGACGCTCGGCCAGCTCCTTCGCGCGGAGCGCGTGGTGGTTGATTTCGCAGAGATCCATGTAGTCGGGATCGCCGACGGGATGGCGGCGCAGCAGAAAATCGCAGTTCTGCATCATCGCCATCAGCAGGTTGTTGAAGTCATGCGCGACGCCGCCAGCGAGCATGCCGACCTCGCGCATTTTCTCCGACTGGCTGACGCGCTGCTCCAGTTCGCGCTGCTCGGTGACATTGATGACGTACGCAAGGCCGCGCCCGTCGTCGGCGCGCGCGAGATAGACATGCACCGCTTTCGGCGGCGTTGTGGCAAGCTGCAGCTCCACCGGCTCGCGCGACGCTGCCCGCAGCTTCTGCGCCAGCGCCTGCGGACCTTCGGAGGCATCGAACAGATCGGCGAAGCTCATGCCGGGCGTCGCACGGCCGTGCGCCACATCCATGAGCGCCGCGTTGGCATCGAGCACCGCCGCCGCCGCGGGATCGGCGCCATCCAGCAGCGCCGCGCCGAAAGGCGCGTTATCGAAGAAGCTGCCGCTGGAAACCGCCTCGCCGCGCGCGCCTTCCTCGCCATCGAGGAACACGAACGTGCGCGTCGCGCCGTCCGCCACCCCTCCGGGCCAGAGCGACAGCGCCGTCGCGGCGACCTCGCGACCGTCGCGCGTTCGCAGCGTGATCGCAGCGCGAGCCGGTTCGCTCGACTTGCGGTCGCGGCGCAATACGCGGGCGGCGTCTTCCTTCAGAATGTCCCGCAGGCGCAGGGCCTCGCCGTCCTCGCAACCGAGCGCGGCGCGCAGCGCGCGGTTCATGTAGACGACGGCGCCATCGGCGCGCGCTGCGAAGAAGCCGATGGGGCTGTCTTCGACGAACAGCGCGCGCGCCTCAGGATCGGCGGCGGCTTCAACGCCCGCGAGTTCGCGCAGCCGCCAGAGCATGCGTCCGCCCGGCGCCGGCGCGACGCTCGCTTCGTAGCGGTGCAACTCGACGCGCGCGCCGATACGAGTCGGCGGCAGCACCTCGCGCCGCTTCTCCTGCGACGCCGCCGCGCGCGAAAGCCGGAACATGGCCGGGTTGAGCACCGGGTCGCTGCCGAACACACGGTCCATCGCCGGTGGGCGTTCGCTCTCACCGAGCGCGCCCGTCTCTTCCGCGAGCGCGCGCCACGCCGCGTTCGCAACAAGCGGCGCGCCGGCGCGATCGGCGAGCATCGCCGGCTCTTCAAGCGCGTCGAGCAATGCGTGCTCGGAGCGGCCCATCATCAGCGTCGCGGACTCTGCTGCGCCGCGCGCGGGAAACAGACCGACGGCGCGGCCCGTGCCGCGCGACAGCCAGACGAGAAACACCATCCCCGCCGCCGCCATCGCGATGAGCAGCAGCGCGCCGGCGCGGCCTACGGACGGCCCGGCGGCGACGGCGACGCCGGCGGCGGCCAGGCCGATGGCGAGCGCCGCCCAGAAGAGGGCGCGCGGCGCATCGAAAGCCTGCCGCGGCGCTGGCGTTCCCGGGTCTGTGATGTCGGTCATGGACCTCTCTGCGTCGCGGGCGTTCAATGGACCGATTCGTCCGGTGAATGGGTGAAGCGGGACAGCTAGCGGCGGCGGCGCTCCGCCAGCTTTAGGACGTACCCGATGATCTTTGCGACCGCCTCGAAATGTTCGCGCGGAATCGTTTTGTCGATGTCGGCGGCGGCGTAGAGCGCGCGGGCCAGCGGCGGGTCTTCGATGACCGGCACGTCATGCGATTCGGCGACCTCGCGGATGCGCAGCGCCGCTTCGTTGACGCCCTTGGCCACGACCAGAGGCGCCGGGGAAATCTCGCGGTCGTACTTCAGCGCGACCGCGTAGTGCGTCGGGTTGGCGATCACGACCGTGGCGGCGGGCACCGCCGCCATCATCCGCTGCCTGGCGCGCTCCTGGCGAATCTGCCGCAGCTTGGCGCGCACCTGCGGATCGCCCTCGCTCTGGCGGAACTCCTCGCGCAGGTCGCGCCGCGACATCCGCAGCCGCTTCATGTGCGCCTGGCGGACGAACACGTAGTCCACCGCCGCGATCAGGGCCGCAGCGACCGTGCAGGCGATCAGCAGCGCCACCGCGCGCTCCTGAACGTAGGGGCCGAGCGCGGCGACATCGAGCAGCGGCAACATCGAGAGCGTGCCGTCGCGGGGCCATAGCGCCCACGCCACGGCCGCCGTGACAAAAGTGAACTTGAGCCCGGTCTTGGCGAACGCGCCGATCGCCTGCGGCCCGAACACGCGCTTGGCGCCTTCGAAGGGGTTGAGCCGATCGAGCTTCGGCGACAGCCGCTTCGGCGACCACGCGGGCCGATCCTGGATGAACCGCGCCGCAAGCCCGGCGCCGGCAAGCACAAACAGCACGAGGGCGATCGTCGTCAGCAACCGCAGGCCAAGCGCGCCGTAGAGTTTGACCAAAGCCCTGCCGTCCGCCGGCAACTGTGCGACGTTGGCGAACGCGCCCGTCAGCAGCCGGCCGATGTCCTGAGCGATCGGCCCGGCCATGAACGCAACGATCAGCGTCACCGCCAGCAGCGAGAGCGCCGAGCCGACTTCGCTGGAGTAGATCACCTCGCCGCGGGCACGCGCTTCTTCGATGCGCTTCTGGGTCGGCTCCTCGGTGCGTTCGGAGTCGTCGGCGCCTTCGGCCATCTAGCGCCACCCCGCCTGCGCGTAACGCTCCATCGCGTCGAGCCACACCAGCATGCCGGCCGAGAGGCCGAGCGTCAGGATGACGAAGCCGCCGAGGATATTGAGCGGCATCGCCACGAAGAACACCTGGATCGACGGCGCGAGGCGCGCGAGCACGCCGAGGCCGAGACGGAAAATGAGCCCCGCCACGACAACAGGCGCCGCGATCTGTAAGCCGATGCGAAATGCGTCGGCAAATCCGCCGAGCGCGAAGTCCGCCGCATCGCCTACGGAGAACGGCTCGCCGACAGCGAACACCTGATAGCTGTCTCGAATGCCGAGCAGGAAGACGTGGTGCAGATTGGTGGCGAACACCAGCGTGACGCCGAGCAGACCGAGGAAGACGCCGATGATCTGACCGGCCTGCCCTTGCGTGGGATCGGTCGTCTGCGCGAACGAGAGGCCGGTTTCGAGGCCGAAGATCTGTCCGGCGGTGGCGAGCGCGGTCATCAGAATGCGCGCGACCCCGCCGAGCACAAGACCGACGGCGACCTCGGAGATGATCTGCCCCGACGATGTCCACACGTCCGCCGGCGCCTGCGCCGCTACCGGCGCCAGCATGATCGATAGCAACAATGCAAAGCCCAACCGCGCGCGCGCCGGCACCGCCGCTTCGCCGAGCCCGGGCATCAGCATGACCAGCGCGCCGATGCGCGCGAACGCGAGGGTCACCGCCCAAAGCTCGTAGCCCCAGAGGGTCATCGACTAGTACGCCGCTACCCGCGCGAACACGTCCTGCGTGAAGCGGCCGAGCAGACCGCCCATGATCGGCAAGAACAGCAGCAGCGCCACGAAGATCGAGAGGATCTTCGGCACGAACACCAGCGTCTGCTCCTGGATCTGCGTCAGCGTCTGCAGCAGCGAGACGGCAAAGCCCACCGCGAGCCCGATCAGCATCACCGGCGCGGCGATGATGACCGTCAGCCAGATCGCCTCGCGGCCGAGGTCGAGCACTTCGGCGCCGGTCATGTTCTCGTCTCCGCTGGTCGCGATGTCGATCGCAGAGAGGCCCGGTCATGGTTAATGTGACCTTAAGATTTGGCGTCGGCGCGGCGTAGGCCTGACCCGAGTTCGCGCGGCTGCAGTAGTCCCTTGCGGAGGCGGCGAAGCGCCATACATTGGGTATCCCGATCAATCAGCGAAAGGAGGTGGTCCAGTGTCCAGTCGATCAATCGAGGTGACCTGCGGCCAGACGCTTCCTTTCGAGGCGCACGCCGGATAACGGGTCGCTGCGATACGACGACGGAAGGGCCGCTCCGCGAGGGGCGGCCCTTTTGCCTTCGTTCATCACGTTCGCGCACGATTTCCTAACCGCCCTCGCACACGCGATCTCAACGCGCCGGCGCCATCCTTTGCAGCTTCCTCGGGAGCCGCGCGCCCATGCTTACCCCTGTCCGATCCTTTCGCGACCTGCTCAGCCACCGCCGCGGCAACGTGGCGATGCTGTGGGGCTTGAGCATCCTGCCGATGCTCGCCTTCGTCGGGATGGCGCTCGACTGGCGCGTCGCCGAAGGCGTGCGCCACGATCTGCAGAACGCCGCCGACTCTGCCGTACTGGCGGCCGCGCGCACCTATTCGCAAACTGCCGCCCTGCCCGACGACCAGCGCGAAGCCAGGGCGCGCACGGCGGCGGAGAACCTCTTCGGCATCAACATCGCCGACCACGGCGCGCTGATGGCCAATCCGGCGCTGGCGCTCGATTTCGTCGGCGTGGGCGAAACGGTGCGCGTGGACGGAACGGCGACAAGCCGCCTTGCGTTCGGCGGCCTGTTCGGCCGCAGCAAGATGGATGTCGGCGTCACGGCCTCGGCGGCGGCGGGCAATCCGTTGCGGCTCGAAGTCGTGATGGCGCTCGACAACACCGGCTCGATGTCCAGCGCCAATCGCATGAACCTCATGCGCCGGGCATCGAAGAAGTTCGTCGACACCATGTTCGACCAGATGGACCAGCCGGACATGCTGTTCATCGGCGTCGCGCCGTGGGCGAGCGTGGTCAACATCAGGATGGAGCGGCCGGTCGCCAACTGGACGCCGGCGGCCTACGCTTCGGCCGATCCGGGCCAGAACGGCACCGGCGTCGGCAGCTGGCCCGCGCCGTTCCGCGACTTCCGCGACTTCCTGCAGTTTCCGTACGATCACATGCTTGCGTCCGGGCTCGACGGCCAGACCGTCACCAGCGCCAACTCCGCCCAGTTCGACGCCATGTATGGCGCCGACCAGTGGCTGGGCTGCGTGCGCCAGGCCGACGGCGAGCGGGTCATGAACGGGGCGACCGTCACGCCGTTGACCGACGCGCAACCCGCCGACGCGCGCTGGCAGGCGCACGCGATCGAACCGGGCGCTAACGCCGATCCCAACGATCACTGCACCGCGCCGATGCTCGGCCTCTCGGCAAGCCGCGAACAGGTCAAGCGCACGCTTGACCGCATGCGCCCGGACGGCAACACCTACCAGGACGTCGGCCTCATGTGGGGCATGCGCATGCTGTCGCCGCGCAACGAGTGGGCCTCGTTCTTCGGCACCAACGGCGCCAACAGCCCCAAGCCCTACGATCCGACCGAAACCCGGAAGATCCTGATCCTGCTGACCGACGGCGAGAACGTGGTCGGCGGGAACCAGGAACTCTACTACGGCTGCACCAACGCGGGCGCGCGCAACGGCGCCGGTCCCTGCTGGCAATCGCCCGACGTGGATCCGATCAGCGATGCGGGCCTCGACGCCTTGCTGCTCGATACCTGCCGTGCGGCGCGGGAGACCTACAACATCGAACTCTACACCATCGCGGTGGACGTGGCCGATGCGACGGCGCTCTCGCTGCTCGACCGCTGCGCCGGCGGTCCGGGCTCGCCGCGGTTCGAGAACATCCAGGGCGAGGACATCGAGTCCGTGCTCCTGTCGATCGCCAAGCAGTCGGTGCGCCTGACCGAGTAGCCGACGGCGCACGAGCGGGCTCAGGCCCGCTTGCGCCGCGTCTTCTTCGCAGTGGCGCGCGTTTTCGGGGCAGGCTTCTTCGCAGTTTTTCGCGTCGCCCGCTTCTTCGCCGCCGTCTTCACAGTCTTGCGCTTCGCCCGCTTCGCGGGCTTCGGTGAACGTTTGCTGCGCGTCGGCAGGCCCTTGCGCTTGGTGGAGGCGAACTCCTCAAGCTGCGCCTCGCTCATCGACTCGACCATCTGGCGCGAGGCGCCCTTGAGCTGAGACTTCGGCGTCTCGCCGCGCTTGGCGCTCAATGCCGCGCCGGCGGCCTTCTGCTGCACTTTCGATGTGGCCGGCATGATCGTCCTCCATCGTCGCGTGAAGCGACGGCAGCTGGGGAACGATGCAGCAGCGCCTCTGTTCCGCGTTATTCGCTGACCAGCTCGCGCCCGATCAGGAAGCGACGGATTTCGCTCGTGCCGGCGCCGATCTCGTAGAGTTTGGCGTCACGCAGCAGGCGCCCGGTCGGATAGTCGTTGATGTAGCCGTTGCCGCCGAGCGCCTGGATGGCTTCCAGCGCCACTTTCGTCGCCTGCTCGGCGGCGTAGAGAATGGCCCCCGCCGCATCCTTGCGCGTGGTCTTGCCCGCGTCGCAGGCCTTGGCCACCGCGTAGACGTAGGCACGCGAGGTCGAGAGCGCAACGTACATGTCGGCCAGTTTTCCCTGCATTAGCTGGAAATCGCCGATCGGCCGGCCGAACTGCCTGCGCTCTTTCACGTAGGGCACGACGATGTCGAGCGCCGCCTGCATGATGCCGAGCGGCCCGGCCGCCAGCACCGCGCGCTCGTAATCGAGGCCGCTCATGAGCACCCGCACGCCGTCGTTGAGCGGGCCCATGATGTTTCCGGCCGGCACCTCGCAATCCTGGAACACCAGTTCGGCGGTGTCCGAACCGCGCATGCCGATCTTGTCGAGCTTGGGCGCGACGGAGAACCCCTTCATGCCCTTCTCGACGAGGAACGCCGTGATGCCGCGCGGGCCGGCGTCGGGATCTGTCCTGGCGTAGACGACGAGCGTGTCGGCGTGCGGGGCGTTGGTGATCCAGAACTTCGTGCCGTTGAGGACGTAGCGGTCGCCCTTCTTCTCGGCCTTGAGGCGCATGGAGACCACATCGCTGCCGGCGCCCGCCTCGCTCATGGCGAGCGAGCCCACATGTTCGCCGCTGATCAGCTTTGGCAGATGCTTGCGCTTCTGCGCGTCCGAACCCCAGCGGCGGATCTGGTTGACGCATAGGTTGGAGTGCGCGCCGTAGCTCAAGCCCACGCTGGCCGACGCGCGGCTGATCTCTTCCATCGCCACCACGTGTTCGAGATACCCGAGCCCGGCGCCGCCCCACTCCTCCTCCACCGTGATGCCGTGCAGGCCGAGGTCGCCGAGTTTGGGCCAGAGATCGTGCGGGAAGGTGTTGGTGCGGTCGATCTCGTCGGCGCGCGGGGCGATTTCGTTGTCGGCGAAGCGGGCCGTCATGTCGCGGATGGCCTCGGCGGTTTCGCCGAGGCCGAAATCGAGTTGGGGCGTGTTGCGCAGCATGGCCAAGCCTTAGGCGCAGCCCTCCGCGCCCGCAATCAGCCGCGGATCGCGCCGCCGAGGAAGCGGGTGACGAGCGTGTCCTTCATGAGCCGCCATGCGGCGGAGAGGAGCATCACGGCGCCGGGCGCGGTCAACAGCAGGAAGATCGTCTCGCGGCCCTGGCTGAGCGCGGCAAGGCCGCCGGCGAAGAGGCCTGCGCCGACGAGGCCGAAGATCGCCAGCCGCTGCATATCCATCGGCGTCGGCGCGGGATCGAGCCTGCGGGTAAGTTCGAGCACCGGCGCCTCCTCTTCCAACTCACGGGCCGGCGGGGGCTTGAGTGCATGCACGGTGGCGGGCTCGCGGGCGAGGATGCCGGCGAGACGCTGGACCGTTTCGTCGTAGCCGGGCCGCGCCGAGGCGGGCAGCGCCGTGACTTTGGTGGGACTGCCGAGGATGGCGACGGCGTGATCGATTTCCGGACGCACGAAGACCGAGGCGGCCGGGACGGCGGCCTTGAGATCGAGGAACGCGGCCTTCCCGGCGGCGCGCCGGCGCACCAGCGCATCGAGCACGGCCGGCTCGCCGCCGATCGAACTCTTGCGCCAGGCATCCATCGCGCAGGCGGCGGCGATCGGTTCGCCGGCGTTGAAGCGGCGGAGCACGTCGCTCCTGATGAATGCTTCGATGCCGATGGAGAAGGTGAACGAGGCAAGAGCGTCAAACTGCGCCTGGGATACGTGCGCCAGCAGGCGCTCGTTCAGCATGGCTTCCACGGGCGCGAGATCGGCGCGCAGGAGTTCTTCGGCATCCGCTTCGCTCAGGGCGGCCTTGGGCGCCATGGCGGCGGCGTGGCCGTAGCCGACCAGGAAGCGGCCGTCAGGCAGCGCCAAGGCTTCGGCGCGGAAGCCTTCGAGGCGCTTGATGAGCGCAAGCCCCGCGGGGGAGACGGCAAGCGGCATCGGCATCGACCTTGCGGCGGAGTGGGACATCCGCCGGGGCCACGCAAGTTCGGGGCCGTCTTAGCTTTTTCAGGCGAGGAAGGCGGTCGCCAGACCCAGGAAGGCGAGAAAGCCGGTGAAGTCGGTCACGAACGTGACAAACACCGAGGACGAGACTGCCGGGTCCGCGCCGGCGCGCCGCAGCGCCAGCGGAATGAGAATGCCGGCGAGGCCCGCCACGGTAAGGTTGATGACGACGGCCGCCGCCACTGCCGCGCTGATGCGCGGATCGTGAAACCAGAGCTGCGCCGCAACCGCCAGCAGCAAGGCCATGAAGAGGCCGTTGAAGGCGCCTGTCATGAGTTCGCGCACGATGTGGCGGAAGGCGTTCGACGCGGTGAGATCGCGCGAGGCGATGGCGCGCACCGCGACGGCCAGCGCCTGCGTGCCGGCGTTGCCGCCGACGGAGGCGACGATCGGCATCAGCACGGCGAGCGCCACGACCTTCTCGATGGAGGCGCCGAAGAAAGAGATCACCGTCGCCGAGGCAAGGCCGGTCAGCAGATTGAAGCTCAGCCACGGCGCGCGCGCGCGCACGGACGTGACGACGGTGTCGGTCTGGCTGGCGTCGCTGACGCCGCTGAGTTTGAGGAGATCTTCCTCACCCTCTTCCTGGATGACGTGGACGATGTCGTCGACGGTCAGCACGCCGGTGATGCGGCCGGCTTCGTCGACGACTGGCGCAGAGGCGAGGTTGTACTTGCGGAAGACGAAGGCGACCTCTTCCTGGTCCATCTCCGGGCGGATCAGCGCCTGCGGCGGGCGCATGATTTCGCGCAACGGCGTTTCGCGACGCGCGCGCAGCAGGCGCGAGACGGGCACCGCGCCGATGGGGCGGAAGCCGGGATCGACGACGTAGATTTCGAAGAACACCTCGGGCAGTTCCGCGTCTTCGGAACGCATGTGGTCGATGGCGTCGCCGACGGTCCAGTACTCCGGCGCCGCCGCCAGCTCGCGCTGCATGAGGCGGCCGGCGGTGTCTTCCTCCGCCGCGAGGCCCTGCTCCACCGCAAGGCGCGTGTCTTCGTCGGCGGCGGCGAGCGCTTCTTCGAGTTTCTGTTCGTCGAGGTCGGCGGCGACGGCGGCGGCGTCGTCGGTATCGAGTTCGCCGAGTGCGCGGCCGACGTAATCCGCCGGCAGCAGCGCCAGCACGCGCTCGCGCGTTTCCCATTCGAGCTCGGCGAGGAAGTCCGGCGGGAGTTCCGGGCCGATGAGCCGCAGCAGGCGGTTCAGCGCTTCTTCCGGCAGATGTTCGACGAGGTCGGCGAGATCGGCGGGGTGCAGGTCGCGCAGCAGCTTGCGCAATTCGGGGCCGTCGCGGTCGTAGGCCGCGGCGGTGACCAGCGTGATGAAATGCGGATCGATCTCGAAGCGGCGCTCGGGCGCTTCGGTCTCGGCGCCCTCGGCCATGGCCGCCTCCAAGCCTTGAAGCAAACGGCAAGACCGCGCGTCGGCGCCGGCGTCAAGTCAGCTCCGGCTGGCTTGCCCAGCCGAAACTCGCGAAGCGAGCGAAGGCTGGTGCGCTCGAGAGGACTCGAACCTCCACGATGTTACTCGCTGCCACCTCAAGGCAGTGCGTCTACCAATTCCGCCACGAGCGCATTCGGGGGAAGGCGCCGGTCCTACCCAATCGGGCGCCCCCCGGCAAGCACGCGCGCCGGCGCCCGCGGCGAAGGGGCTTCGCGCGGTGGGCGAGGC
>Ga0187894_10007128_pt1 | contig 10682 bp, 3 predicted proteins | sample GBC1701081metaG_FD_136650 | JGI IMG/M metagenome (GOLD analysis project Ga0187894, IMG submission 136650) | White microbial mat communities from a lava cave in the Kipuka Kanohina Cave System on the Island of Hawaii, USA - GBC170108-1 metaG ... | reverse complement strand
CAGCTTCGGCGCCCAATTTCACGGATTGGCGCAAGCAGCAGTCGGTTTGCGAGCAACTCGCGGCTTACGAATTCAACACGTTCAATTTCACCGGCAGCGGCGAGCCGGAACGAGTGGCAGGGGGCAGCGTGACGGCAAATTTCTTTTCGACCTTGGGCGTGGCGCCTGCGCACGGACGGAATTTTCTGCCCGAAGAAGAACAGTCCGGGCGCAACCGCGTTGCCATCTTGAGCGCTGGGTTATGGCGCCGGCGCTTCGGCGCTGAGGCAAACCTGCCTGGTCGCCAGATTCAGTTGAACGGCGAGAGCTACACGGTCGTAGGCGTGATGCCGCCGCGTTTTCAGTTTACACCAGGCATCGAATTATGGACGCCGCTGACGTTAGACCCGGTGGTGCAGCCCAGGCGCGCAGATCGCTCCATTCACAACCTATCCGTGATTGGGCGGCTCAAGCCCGGTGTCAGCCTCGCGCAAGCACAAGCTGCGATGGACGCCTTTGCGCGCCAGCTCGAACAGCAATATCCAGCATCGAATACCGGCTGGGGCGTGCGGATGAGCACGTTTTACGATTGGCTGGCGCCGGAACCAATCCGACGGTCTATGCTCGTGCTCTTTGCAGCGGTGGGCTTCGTGCTGTTGATCGCGTGCGCGAACGTAGCGAACCTGTTGCTGGCACGGGCTTCGGCGCGGCAACGCGAAATGGCGATTCGCGCCGCGCTGGGCGCGAGTCGTTGGCGCGTAATGCGGCAATTGCTGGTCGAAAGCGTGTTGCTCTCCACGCTTGGTGGATTGGTCGGATTGTCGCTTGCGTTCTGGTGCACCAACCTCATCAAGGCCAGTACTTCGCTCGATATTCCGCGTCTGGATGAAACGCGTCTGGATGTGAAGGCGCTTGGCTTCACCTTCCTCATTGCGCTTGGCGCCGGACTGATTTTCGGCCTGGCGCCCGCGTGGCAAGCGTCCAAGCTCGCGCTTAACGAAACGCTCAAAGAAGGCGGGCGCAGCGGCGGCCAGCGGCAGCGCTTGCGCGGCGCCCTGGTCATCGCTGAAGTCGCGCTCGCGCTCGCGCTGCTCGTCGGCGCGGGGTTGATGATTCGCAGCTTCGCGCATTTGCAAAACGTCCCGCTCGGCTTTGCGCCCGAGAACGTGCTGACGATGCGGCTCACCTTGCCCACGGCGAAGTACGGCCAGGGCGCGCCACGCGTGAATTTCTTCGATCAATTGCTGCAACGGCTGCGCGCCGTGCCAGGGGTGATAGATGCCTCGGCCATTACTGCTCCTCCGCTCGCTGGCGGCGGCGCCTGGGCCGAGGAAGTCACGCTTGAAGGGCGCGCTGCGACGCCGGACGGAACGCCGCTCCCTACTGATGTGAGTGCTGTGACACCGCGCTACTTTCACACAATGGGCATCCCGCTGTTAGCAGGCCGCGATTTCACGGAGCAGGATCGCGGCGCGTATTGGCTGGGCGAAGCGCCGTTCGCATTGCTTGTGAACGAAACTTTCGCGCGCCGTTACTGGCCGAATGAAAATCCACTCGGCAAACGTTTCCGCATCGGTGACAACCGCAACCCCTTCGGCACAGTCATCGGTGTGGTGGGCGATGTGCGTAGCCAGAGTCTTGCGAGTGAAGCGCGGCCGGCGTTCTATGTTTCTCACGGTCATTACAGCTTGCCTGCGCTCACCGTAGTGGTGCGCGCCAGCGCGCCGCCGGAGGCGCTGACGGCGGCGTTGCGCGCAACGGTTTATGCGCTCGACCCTGACCTGCCGGTCTACAACATTCGCCCGATGGAGCAGATCGTTTCCAATGCCGCGGGGCAGCCGCGCTTTCAAACCCTGTTGATGGTGCTGTTCGGCGCAGTGGCGTTGTTGCTGGCTGCGATTGGCATTTATGGCGTGATGGCATACACCGTCACACAGCGCACGCACGAAATCGGCGTGCGGATGGCGTTGGGCGCGCAAACGCGCGACGTGCTGCAACACGTCTTAGGACAAGGGATGAAGCTCGTACTGATGGGCGCGGCCCTCGGACTCGCTGGCGCGTTCGCCGCGGCGCGCGCGCTCAAGAGCATGTTGTTCGGTGTGAGTCCCGCCGACCCGTTGACGTTCGCGGCAGTAACGGTCTTTCTCGCGCTCGTCGCTTTGGCAGCGTGCTGGATTCCGGGGCGGCGGGCGACGAAGATTGATCCGATGATTGCGCTGCGCAGCGAATAGCAACGACGGAAACAGGAATCGTGATGCGCTTTCGAGAAATACGCGGCTGGCTGCTGCGACTCTTCGGCTTATTCCATCACAAACGCCGCGAGCGCGAATTCGCCGAAGAGTTGGAAAGCCATCTGGCGCTGCACATCGAGGACAATCTCCGCGCCGGGATGTCGCCGGAAGAGGCGCGCCGGCAGGCGCGGATCAAACTCGGCGGCGTGACGTGGACACAAGAACTTCATCGTGAACAGAGAGGATTACCGATGCTTGAAACACTTTTACAAGACCTGCGCTATGGCGCGCGAATGTTGAGGAAACAACCCGGCTTCACCTTGATTGCCGTGCTTTCACTAGCGTTAGGTATCGGCGCGAACACGGCCATCTTCAGTTTGCTGGATGCAGTGCTATTGCGGCTGCTGCCAGTCGAGCGGCCTGAGCAACTCTACTTCATTCAAAACGTAGGCCCGCGCCGCCCGGGCGGTGGCGCGCCGCCGTACCCTTGCTTCGAGCAGTTCCGCGCGCAGACGCAATCGTTTACCGGCCTCGCCGCTTTCGCCCCGCAAAGCCTAAAGCTGCGGATTGACGGCCAGCTTGAAGAAGTTTCCGGCCAATTCGTGTCGGGGAATTATTTCGCAATGCTCGGCGTGCGCGCGGCGTTGGGGCGCACGCTGGAACCGGCGGACGATGCCATCCCTGGTGAGGGCGGGTCGAACGGGTTGGTCGCGGTCATCAGTCACAATTATTGGACGCGGCGCTTCGGGCGCGACCCGGCAGTCGTTGGCAAACCGGTTTATCGCGACGGCAAACCCGTGACGATTGTCGGCGTGACGCCGCCGGAGTTTTACGGCCTGTTGCCCGGCATGGAGGCGAACATCACGCTACCGATGATGACGGCGGGTGCGGGGATGCTGGCGGCGAAAAGTGGCTGGTGGTTCGAGGCAGTCGGGCGGCTCAAACCTAGCGTGCCGCGTGAACAGGCGCGCGTCGAACTCGACACGATCTTTCAGACTTACATGGACGGCCTGAACTACAACGCCGAAACGCGCCGCGATGCTTTCGCGCGCATTGAACTCGCGTCGGCGAGCCGGGGGCTGGACATGTTGCGACGGCAATTTTCGCGGCCTTTGCAGGTGTTGATGGCGGTGGTCGCGCTGGTGTTGCTGATCGCTTGCGCGAACGTGGCGAACTTGTTGCTGGCGCGAGCGGCGGCGCGGCGCAAAGAGTTTGCCGTGCGGCTGGCGCTGGGCGCGAGCCGCTTCCGCCTGGTGCGGCAACTGTTGACCGAAAGCCTGCTGCTGGTCGGGCTGGGTGGTTTGCTGGGCTTGTTGTTCGCGCGTTGGGGCAGCGATTTTCTGGTCGGCTTCTTTGCCACGGGGCGCGAGCGGCTGTTCGTCAATCTGCCGCTCGATACTCGCGTGCTGGCCTTCACGGCGGGCGTGGCGCTGCTGACGGGATTGCTCTTCGGCCTGGCTCCAGCTTGGCAGGCGGTGCGCGTTGATCCCAATCCTGCACTCAAAGACGGCGCGGCCAGCGGCCCGCGCGCCCGCGCGCGTTTGGGCAAATCACTGGTCGTCGCGCAGGTGGCGTTGTCGCTGCTGTTGCTGGTCGGCGCGGGGCTGTTCCTGCGCACGCTGCACAATCTCAGAAACGTGGACGCCGGATTTCAGCCGGGCGGCGTGTTGACGCTGCGCGTCCGTCCGGTAGGCGCAGGTTATCAAGGCGAACGGCTGGCGAATTTTTGGAAAGACGTGACGGCGCGCGTCGAACGATTACCCAGTGCGCGCGCCGTCAGCCTCTCTTCGCGCAGCCCGCTCGACGGTGGCAGCCGTGGTGTGCGCGTCGAAGTCTCTGGCTTCACCGCGCGCACCGAACGCGACAAAGAGATTCGGATGAATCAAGTCTCGCCCGGCTACTTTCAGACTTTCGGCATCGCGCTCAAACAAGGACGCAGCTTCACCGACGCCGATCACGCATCCGCGCCCAAAGTCGCACTGCTCAACGAAGCGGCGGCGCGCTTCTATTTCGGTGACCGAAGCCCACTTGGCGCGCAGATGACCTCCAGCAACCATCCACCGAACGAGCCGCCGCTCGTCTATGAAATCGTCGGCGTCGTCGGCGATGTGCGCATGCAAGACCTGCGCGAGCCAGACACGCGGATGTTTTATTTGCCGGTGACGCAGCCGAGCGACCAGTTGAGCGGTTTGACGTTGGCGTTGCGCGCCGAGGGCGGCTTGGGCGAATTGACCGGCGCTGTGACTCGCGCATTGCGCGCTCTAAGCCCTGACATCCTGCTCACTAACATCGCTACACTGAACGAACAGGTTGACCAATCGCTGTTGCAGGAGCGGCTGGTCGCGACGCTCTCGCTCTTTTTTGGTTTGCTGGCGCTGCTGCTGGTCTGCATTGGTTTGTACGGCGTGATGGCCTACGACGTAGCGCGGCGCACGCACGAACTGGGGATTCGGCTCGCGCTCGGCGCGACAGCGCATGACGTGCTGCAATTGATCATCGGGCAAGGGATGCGACTGGTTACGCTCGGTCTGGTGCTGGGCGTAATCGTGGCGCTGTTGGTCAGTCGCTGGTTGACCAGCCTGTTGTTTGGTATGACGGCCACCGACCCGCTGACGTTTGGCGTCATCGTGCTGTTACTGCTTATCGTGGCGCTGCTGGCGTGTTGGATTCCGGCGCGGCGCGCGACGAAGGTTGATCCGCTCATTGCCTTGCGGCACGACTAACAACGACAGAGACAGGAACCGTGATGCACTATCGAAAGCTACGCGGCTGGCTGATGCGACTCTTCGGTCTATTCCATCGCGCGCGGCGCGAGCGCGAATTCGCCGAAGAGTTGGAAAGCCATCTGGCGCTGCACATCGAGGACAACCTGCGCGCCGGAATGTCGCCGGAAGAAGCGCGCCGGCAGGCGCATATCAAACTCGGCGGCGTGGCGTTGACACAAGAACTTCATCGTGAACAGAGAGGACTACCGATGCTCGAAACACTGTTACAAGATTTACGCTTTGGCGTGCGGATGCTGCGGAAGAATCCGGGCTTTTCGTTGGTGGCCATTCTCACGCTGGCGCTGGGCATTGGCGCGAATACGGCGATCTTCAGTGTCGTGAATGCGCTGTTGCTGCGCCCGCTGCCTTTCCCGGAGTTGGAGCGGGTCGTCGCGATTTGGGAAACGGGGTTGGAGGTAGAGCGCACGGAAACGACGGTCGCCACCTATTTGGATTGGCGGGCGCAGAATCAATCGTTCGAGCAGCTTGCGCTGCATCGCGCGTGGGCCGTCAACATCACGGGCATCGAGCCGCCGGAACGAGTGATGGGATTTTTGGTCTCGCCCAATTTCCTCGATGCGCTGGGCGTGAAACCGGTTCTCGGACGCGGCTTTCAGTCTGGCGAAGATCAGCCGGGAAATGACAACGTCGCCATTCTGCTGCATGGTTTGTGGCAACGCCGGTTTGGCGGAGATCCAAACATCATCGGCCAGCAGGTCATGCTCAACGACGCGGCACGCACGATCATCGGCGTGATGCCGCCGGAATTCGATTATCCGAGCAGGACGGAAGTGTTGTTGCCCTTAACCCTGACGCCGGAACTCATGCGGAACCGTGAGAACCACGCCTACCTGAGCGTGGCGCGTCTCAAACCGGGCGCCTCGCTGGCGCAGGCGCGCAGCGATCTGGCAGCGATTGCGGCGCGGCTGGAACAGCAGTATCCGGCCTCGAACAAAGGTCGCGGCGTGCGCATCTATCCGCTGTTGGACGATACGGTCAGGGCATACCGCACGCCGTTGCTGATGCTGATGGGCGCGGTTGGAGTCGTGCTGCTGATCGCCTGCGCGAATGTCGCCAACTTGTTGCTGGTGCGCGCAACAGGGCGGCGCAGGGAGTTGGCGATTCGAGCCGCGTTGGGCGCGGGCCAGTGGCGCGTCGCGCGACAGTTGTTCACGGAAAGCATGCTCCTGGCTCTCATCGGCGGCGCGGCAGGCACGTTGCTGGCCAATTGGGGCGTTGCGTTCTTCAAATCTGCGCTGGGCAGCCAGGCGCGGTTTGCCGCCGGCTGGGAGAACCTGGGCATTGATCTCACGGAGCTCGGCTTTACGCTCGGGCTTGCGCTGCTGACCGGCGTTTTGTTCGGGCTGGCTCCGGTGGTGCAGGTATCCGGTCGCAGCCTGAATGAAGCGTTAAAAGAGGGCGGCAAAGGTGAGACCGGCGGCGGGCTGCAAGGCTTGCGAAGCGTTCTGGTGGTCGCGGAAGTTGCGCTCTCCCTCGTGTTGCTGATCGGCGCTGGTCTGTTGCTGAAAGGCTTCTGGCAATTGTTACAGACGAAACACGGCTTTGATCCGACAAACGTGTTGACGATGCGGCTGACGCTGATAGCGGAGAAGTACAACGACCAGTCCCAATCGGCGTCTTTCGCGCGCGAACTGGATCGCCGCGTGGCGGCGCTGCCGGGCGTCGAAGCCGCCGGCCTTGTCAACCACATCCCGCTCGCCGGCAGTAATTCTTCCAGTAGCTTTTTGATCGACGGAGCGCCGGAGCCTCCGCCCGGACAACGCAACAGCGGACGCTTTCGCGCCTGCACCCCCGATTATTTCAAAGCGCTTGGCATTACCTTGAAAACCGGGCGCGGCTTCACCGCGCAGGATAACCGCGGCAATGTGCTCGTCGTTCTCATCAACGAGACGCTGGCGCGCAGGCACTTTCCGAATGGCGATGCGATTGGCAAACGCATCCGACTCCTCGGCCCGCTTGAATCGAATCCCTGGCGGCAGATCGTCGGCGTCGTCAATGATGTCAAGTTTATGTTGGACGAAGCGGTCGCGCCGGAGTTCTACGTTCCGTTCGATCAGTTTCCCGCCCGGTCACTCTATGTGGCCGTGCGGGCGCACACCGAACCACTTGCGCTGACTTCGGCCATCAGAAGCGAGTTGCGCGCCATTGACCCAAATCAGCCGGTTTCCGAAATCCGCACGATGGCGCAGGTGCGCGCGCAGTCGGTCGCGCTTTACAGCTTTTCCTCTGCCTTGCTGGGCCTTTTTGCGAGCATCGCCTTGCTGCTGGCGGCAGTGGGGATTTACGGCGTGATGTCTTACGCCGTCACCCAACGCACGCACGAAATTGGGATTCGCATGGCGCTGGGTGCGCAAAGCGGCGATGTGTTGAAGCTAGTCATCAAGCATGGTCTGAAGCTGACAGCGAGCGGTATAGCAATTGGGTTGGCAGGCGCACTAGCGTTGACGCGGTTGTTGCGTGACCTGCTCTTCGGTGTTCCAGCGACTGATCCACCGACATTTGCCGTGATTGCGCTCGTGCTGACTCTGGTTGCCTTGCTGGCTTGCTACGTGCCGGCGCGACGGGCGACGAAAGTTGATCCTGTGATTGCCTTACGCTACGAGCAGTGACGATATGGACATTCGACACATACGAGGTTGGCTGATGCGCATCTTCGGTCTGTTCCAGCGCAAGCAACGCGGGCGCGAATTTGCCGAAGAGCTGGAAAGCCATCTGGCCTTTCACATCGAAGACAACATCCGCGCCGGGATGTCGCCGGAAGAAGCACGGCGGCTGGCGCTCATCAAACTCGGCGGTGTGACGTTGACGCAGGAATTACACCGCGAACAAGGAGGATTACCAATGCTCGAAACACTGTTCCAAGATTTACGCTTTGGCTTGCGGATGTTGCGCAAAAATCCTGGGTTTACGTTCATTGCCGTGCTCACTCTGAGCTTGGGCATTGGGGCGACCTCGGCGGTTTTCAGTCTGATCCAGGGCGTGTTGTTGACGCCGCCGCCGTACCAGCAACCGGAGCGAATCGCGCTGATCACGACGGCGCGGACGGACGGTCAGCAAACGTCCCGCCCGCGTGGCTGGCCCGCTGCGCAATGGACGGAATGGCAAAAAGAGGCGAAGTCGTTCGAGACCATCGCCGCGTACCGATGGGAATTCAGCTTTCTCGTCTCGGAGAACGGCAGCGAATCGGTCGAGGGAATGATTGTCACTAAAGACTATTTCAGCGTGACCGGACTCAAGCCTTATCTTGGCCGCGCGTTCCAGGACTCCGACGCCGTGGCCGATGCGCCGCAGGTCATCATCCTCGGCTATGACCTCTGGCAGCGCCGGTTCAACGGCGATCCCAACATCGTCGGCAAGACGATCCCGTTCCGCGGGATCTTCGGAGCGCCGCCTCCGACGGTCATCGGGGTTATGCCGCCCGGCGTCCGTTTTCTTCCGTCGCCTAACATTGCGGGAGATCCGAACTACAACGTGAACGCGCAGGCGGAATGGTGGCTGCCGGCCAGGCTCATCCCGGCCATTTTGAAATTTCCTATGTGGAATGTGGCGGGGCGCTTGCAAAACGGAGCCACACTCGACGCGGCGCAAGCGGAACTCGCGACTATCACCGCAAGGCAGGCGCAAGCCGAGCGCGACTTCGCAGGCGTCACTGCCCGGACGCAATCACTGACCGCTGAAATGAACCGCGACGGACGGCGCATCCTGCTGCCACTGTTGGGCGCGGCGGCGCTCGTGTTGTTGATCGCCTGCGGAAACGTCGCGGCGCTACTGCTCGTGCGCGGGTTGCAGCGGCAGCAGGAGTACGCGGTGCGCTGCGCGCTGGGCGCGGGACGCGTGGCGCTTTTCCGGCAAGTGTCCACGGAGAGTTTGCTGTTGGCGCTGTTGGGCGGCGCGCTTGGCGTTGGGCTGGCGTATGGCGTCGTCAAGCTGTTCAAGCTGATCGGCGGGCAGGCCATTCCGCGTCTGGATGCGGTCACGACCGGCTGGCCCGTGTTGGCTTGCGGACTCGGCGCGGCGGCGCTGGCGGCGCTCCTGGCCGGGTTTCTCCCCGCGCTGCGCGCCGCGCGACTCGATCCGATGATCGCGCTCAAGGACGCCGGCCCGTCGCTAAGCGCGGGACGCGGCGAGCGCCGGCTGCTGCGCGGAGTGACGGTGATTCAGACGGCCTTGACTCTGGCGCTGCTGGTCGGCGCCGGCCTGCTGATTCGGACGATGAATAACCTGTCGAAGGTTCAGGCGGGTTACGACACGGGAAAAATCCTGACCATGAACGTCACGGCTATGCAGCAAGACTTCCGCGAGCGATTCGTTTTTGATCGGCAGGTTCTGGAGCGTGTTTCGCGGCTTCCCGGCGCGCAACATGCGGCATTGGCGTGGGGCGTGCCCTTGACCGGCAACAATTCGTCCTTTGTTGTCGAAATCGAAGGGCAACCCCCTGTCAGTAAACCGAGCGACCTGCCCGTGATTCCGGGGCGTATAGTCACTGAGGGCTACTTCAAACTGTTGGGGCAGCCACTGGTGGCGGGCCGGGACTTCCGCTCAACCGATAACCTCGACGCGCCGCGTGTGGCCATCATCAACCAGGCGTTCGCCAGTCGTTACTTTCCCCAAGCCGATCCTATCGGGAAGAAACTCTGGTCTAGGGGGCGACGGGACCGACAAATTGAAATCATCGGTGTTGTAGCCAATGGCCGCACCGATGATCTGACGAAGGCCGCAGAACCGGAGATGTATGATTCGGCGTGGCAGAGCGGCGCGTTTACCAAGCACCTGCTCGTCCGCACGGGGGCAGACCCGCGCGCGCTGATGGCCAGTGTGCAACGCGAGTTGCGCGCAATTGATCCCACCGTCGCCATCGAAAACCTGAAGACGTTGGAAGAGATTCGCGGCGATTCGCAGTCCTCGCGCAGTTTTGCGATGCGGCTGCTGATCGGGTTTTCGCTGGTGGCGAGCGCGCTGACGCTGGTCGGAATCTACGGCGTGCTTTCGCTGTCGGTCGCCGCGCGTCGGCGCGAACTCGCCATCCGCACGGCGCTAGGCGCCGAGGGGCGCAACCTGCTGAAGCTGGTTTTGGGAGAGGGGCTGCGACTGATCGCGCTGGGCGTGGCGGCGGGGCTGGCCGCGGCCATCGTCCTGTCGCGGGTCTTGAGGTCGTTCCTGTTTGAAGTCGCGCCGACCGACCCGGTTACGTTGATCGTAGTCGGATTGTTATTCGCCGGAGTGGCGCTGTTGGCGTGTTGGGCGCCTGCCCGCCGCGCCGCGAAAGTTGATCCGTTGGAAGCTCTTCGCCACGACTAGCCGCATCGCCTGCATCTGCTGAACAAATGATGAAACACCTACGACAAATCCGCGGCTGGCTGGTGCGGCTCTTCGGCTTATTCCACCGCCAACGACGCGAGCGCGAATTCGCCGAAGAGTTGGAAAGCCATCTGGCGCTGCACATCGAAGACAATTTGCGCGCCGGAATGTCGCCGGAAGAAGCGCGGCGTTTGGCGCTCATCAAACTCGGCGGCGTGACGTGGACACAAGAACTTCATCGTGAACAGAGAGGATTACCGATGCTCGAAACACTGTTACAAGATTTACGCTTTGGCGTGCGGATGTTGCGGCAGAATCCGGGCTTCACGTTAGTAACCGGATTAACGCTCGCGCTGGGGATTGGTGTGAATACAGCACTGTTCACCCT
>Ga0187894_10007127_pt1 | contig 10682 bp, 9 predicted proteins | sample GBC1701081metaG_FD_136650 | JGI IMG/M metagenome (GOLD analysis project Ga0187894, IMG submission 136650) | White microbial mat communities from a lava cave in the Kipuka Kanohina Cave System on the Island of Hawaii, USA - GBC170108-1 metaG ... | reverse complement strand
GCTCACCCGCACAGAATTGGCTAAAAAATCCCTAGTTAACGCTAAAATGTTTTAATTCCTCCCTAATTAGCATCGTGGTTTACAGTGATGCAAGACTTGTGACATAATTGCATCTAAGCAAGGGCGTCCGATTGCTTGGATTTGTATCATTGTGCCGGGCAGTGAATACAGTTGCTTTGTTGCAATCAGCCGGATGCGACCAGTTCTTGCGCTAGCTCAGAACTGTTGCTTGCATTCGTTCCCTGATAGATTTTTTAACGCGTTAACAGCTGATTTTTTTTCACGCCAATTCTGTGAATGTCGGGGAAATAACCGTGCTTCGACACGCTCAGCACGAACGGGTTTTCTTGGATGGATAAAGTGAGGACCCCGAACCCTCCCCCGCTTAAAAGGGGGACGGAAATAATAAAGCACACTGCATTACATACCATCCCACAGAATTTCAGCCCCGAATTATTCTACATATACGGCAATGACAGATTTGTTTTCGCGGCTGGCCTGTCCTGAACTTGTTTCAGGATTTATTTCAGGATCTATTCAGGGTTCAGCATGACAAGAAAATTATGGAATTCCAGCCCTGAATTATTTAACATCTATAATGGAGACGGTCTGGCATGTTAATTTTAATCCTGCGCCGTGATGTTAAAATTAAAGCCGCATGAAATTCGGAATAGCGGTCCCCAATTTCGGGTTATACGCAAACAGGGAGCAGATACTCGAGGTCTCAGGGCTCGCCCAGGAGCTCCGTTACGACTCCCTCTGGGTTAGCGACCACGTAGTAATCCCCGCCTCGCATAAGGTGTTCGGCGATACCTTTCACGACCCGCTCGTCACCCTCGCATACATAGCGGCCGTCACGGACAAGTTAGAGCTCGGGACGAGCGTAATGGTACTCCCGTACCGAAACCCCTTGGTCCTCGGAAAGATGGTCTCCACGCTCGATACGCTTTCCCGGGGGAGGGTCATCCTGGGTGTAGGCACGGGGTGGATCGAGGGCGAGTTCGGGGCGCTGGGCGTCAATTTTAAGGAGCGCGGGAAGGTAACGGACGAGTACATAGAGATAATGAAAGAGCTCTGGACGAGTGAGAACCCTGAATATAACGGGGATTACCTCGAATTCTCGAATATCAAATTCCTCCCGAAACCGTCGAGGAAGCCTTACCCCCCTATATGGGTCGGGGGAGAGAGCGGAGGGGCTATGAAACGCGCGGTTAAATACGGGGACGGGTGGCACCCGGTGGGGCTCACGCCCGGGGCGTTCCGCGAGAAGGCGGAATATCTGAAAAGCCTCCTGCCGGCCGAAAAGAGAGACGGCTTCACACTATCGCTAAGAAGGAACATCGAAATAAACGAGGACAAGGAATTCAGCGCGGACGACACGCTCCGCGGAGGGAGAGAAAAAATTACGAAGGGGATAAGGGAATACAGGGACGCGGGCGTCGCACACCTTATACTATATATACTGGCGGGGGATTATAAAGGCATCCTGAACACCCTCCGGGTTTTTGCGGAGGAGATTAGGCCTGAATTCGAATAATAATCCGTCCGTCGACAGCATGTTTAAGTTCGTGTGATAATGGGCTTCAATGTATACTTTAACAATCCCGCACAGAAGTGGAGGCAGATACTATGGAGAACGAAAACAGGAAATTTACGGCTGCGGCTGTACAGGCGGCGCCTGTCTTTCTCAACAAGGCCGAAACTATCGGGAAGATCGCGAGCCTGATCGAGGAAGCGGCCGGGCAGGGAGCGAGCCTGATAGTATTCCCCGAGGCGATCGTCCCCTGCTACCCGTACTGGCCCAAGGACATCGGCACGGCAGAAGGAAGAAAGCTCGTGCTCGACGCATATATAGAGCTCCATAAGAACTCGGTCGAGATACCGGGGAGCGACACCGACAAACTCTCAGAGGCCGCGAAAAAAGCGGGCGCCTATGTCGTCATCGGCGTAAACGAGCGGGACGGCGGCACGCTTTACAACACGATCCTCTACATAGGCAAAGACGGCGCGATCCTCGGAAAGCACAGGAAGCTCATGTCCATAGACAGCGAGAAATGCATATGGGGGAATGGAGGAGCAGAGGACCTGAACGTGTTCAATACGGATGTGGGAAAAGTGGGCGGCTTTTTCTGTTACGAGCACCACATGACGCTCGCGAAATATGCGATGTTCATGAAGGGAGAGCAGATTCACGCGGGGCTCTGGGCAGGGCACGGGTTCGTGAAACCGACGATGGACTTCGCGAGCCGCGAGTACGCGTTCGAGGGGCAGGTGTTCGTCGTCGCGTCTTCAGGGCACATCACCGAGGACATGGTCCCCGACAGCTTCCCGCTTAAAAAGCATACGATTTGGGACTACCCCGGAGGAAGCGGGATCATAAGCCCGCGGGGTGAATACATTGCAGGGCCAGTATACGGGAAGGAAGACATAGTCTATGCGGATATAGATATGGATATGATAATACGCTCGAAAGCCGTGATCGACGGGGTCGGGCATTTCTCGAGGCCCGACATATTGACCCTCGAGATAAAGGGGTACGACCCCGATAAAAAGAAGACGAACGGCCGGAACCAGCGACAAAAAAAATCGGTGAAACCGTCCGGGGCGGAGAAAGGCAGGGCGCCCTCCGGAATTTAAAACCGTCTCGTTCCTGAAAATGAGACGGAAGACCGGAAACGATAATCAGGCGCTTTCATTCTCTATCGACCGGATGAGGTTCTGCTTCAAGTCCCAGAGGTTCTCCGAAAGCGAGACGTGATAGATATGGGGGTTCATTATACGCCTGACGCCCGAATCGAGCCTTTCTATGTCCCCGATCCTCGTCACCCTGATCTCTTCTATGGAAGGAAAATCGTAGACGAGTCCGCCCTCGTCGAGCACCTTCACGAGAAGGGGCTCCGTTCTGCTTATCTCGTTATTCTTCATAATCCTGAATTTGCTATGATCGGAGGGGTGGCGCAGCTTTAACAACTCCTTCTCCCCCGGGTCGCCTTCGTCTATTGTGAGCAGGTCCGCTGTCGCATACCCCCTCCTGTCATAGATGCGCCAGGCCATTTTATTGCCCGGGTTGAGCGTCTTTGTCGGGGTTTCCGATAATTTGATCGCAGGCGCCCACCTCCCATTTTCCCGTACGGCGACGAGCTTGTACACACCGTCGAGCGCGGAATCGCCTTTTGAGGTTATGAGCTTCGTCCCCACGCCGTAGACGAGCCTCTTGATGAGGCTTTCGGGGTCGAGCCCGTAACGGGGCGCTTCCTCTTCGATCTGCGTTATCACCTGCCATATGACGAGCTCGTCGAGCTGGTTCGAGAGCACTATCCTCGTATCCGGAAAGCCCGCGCTGTCGAGCATCCTAGCCGATTGTATGGAGAGATACGCGAGGTCGCCCGAATCGAGCCTTATGCCGAGCGGCTTATGCCCTTTCCTCCGGAGCTCCTCGAAAACCTTTATCGCGTTAGGCACCCCGCTCTCGAGCGTGTTTATCGTATCCACCAGCAGCAGGCAGTCGTCGGGATATACCTCGGCATAGGCCCTGAAAGCCCCGAGCTCGCCTTCGCCGAGAGCCATGAACACCTGCACCATGCTGTGCGCGTGAGTGCCCTTGGGCGGAAAACCGAGCATGTGCGAGATACCTACGGTCGAGGAGAAATCGGCCCCTCCTATCAGCGCAGCCCTTATGCCGGCGTTGACCCCGAGGTCAGGCCCTCTCCTCATACCGAATTCGAGTATCGGCTGGCCCCGTCCCGCCTCCCTTATACGAGCGGCTTTCGTGGCTATCAGTATCTGGTAGTTGAGCTTGTTGAGGAGAGCCGACTCCAATATCTGCGCCATGGGCAGGGGTCCCTGAACCACGGTAACGGGGACGGTGGGATGGACGACCTTCCCCTCGGGAACCGATAACATTGTAATCCCGCCGAAATTCCCGTGCTCCCTCAGCCAGACTAGAAAATCATCCGCGAATAGCGGCTCACCCATCTGACCGGTCTGCGTTTTGAGATAACTTATCTCCTCGTCCCCGAACGAGGCGTCCTTCATCCATCCGGCGAGCCATTCGAGCCCGGCGTTCACACAATAACCCGCCTTATGGGAACCGTAGTCTGGATAGCTCCTGAAGAAGTGGTCGAACTGCGCGTGCGTCTCGTGAAGCCCGAATCTAAAATAGAGCTGGGCCATAGTAAGCTGGTACTGGTCGGTAAAGAGTATCCCTTCGGCTATCCTGTTATCCATTTTCAGCTCGAACCATGGATTGTATATTTTTAAGCGGGAATCTTACGGCTTTCGCTAGAATTCGATAACCGTTCATTAATGTATAGATTTTTTTTAACCCCAAGTCAACAATAAGGGTCTAATCGGGAATTCAGCGCTCAACAAAGAAATTGGCAGAGGGCTAATTTAACGGAAATATTACAATTCTCGGAATAACATGCCGTAATGCTGTCTCTGTTGACAATCTGCGATAATCCTTTTAATATTTGTAACGTAAGAGCGCTACGGGCAATGATGCAGTGATTGTTGTCATGTTCCGTACGAAACGGCAAACCACTCGAAAGGATGGGACGCAAAGCATAGGGCCTAAAGGGATTAAAACCTATGGCTGCCATGCCGCCGAAACGGAAAAACATAGTCTCTCTCTCGAATTTCGCTGACCTTCCGTATTCTGTTTTCCCGATTCAAGCTGCCATCCGAAAGAGACCGTAATCGTTAAGCATGTAACAGTAACGGACGGGGCAAGATGGAAGCTATCGGAAAAGTCTTGAGCATCACACTTCTCACAATCTTCGGCTCGGCGGCTGCGACGGTTTATCTCATCGATTCGGATATATTTCCTTCTTACCTCGAGAAACCCGCGGCGGTCTACACATCGGACACAAAGCCCGGGGAAAAACCGGCCGATTTGCAAACTGTCGCTTCATACAGAGAGAGGGAGAGGATGATTTACGCGGAGGAGAGCGAGGTAAAAGAAGAACCCGAAGAACGGAGCGACGCAAAGTCCATCTGGGGACAGGCCTACGACACGCACCCGGCTTCGTCTCTTAAGAGCGAGGAAAGGGCCCGTGAGCTCGCCCGAAACAACTCCACGGATTCGATCATCGAAAACATCGACTATTGGAACAGCCAATATCACATATCGGTCAAAACAGGAAACAGGGAAAGCGCCGACAAAGCGTTCCGTAATTATTCCGAGTACAAGAAGGCCCTAGATATACAAAAGACCGGTAAATAAGCCATAGCGGAAAGCGGCCGCATCCTTTATTGTCAGCTCCTCGCGATTGTGGTTGTCAAGTAATTGGGGGCAGACGCAATTTGTTTTATCACGTTTGCCCCGAACTCGCCGAAGAACTTGGAATACATCCAAAGAAAGCAAAGTATAGTTTCTTCTTTTCTTTTCCTTTCCTGAAATGAATCCTGAAACGATCCCGGATCGGTGTTACTGAATCAAGATCAGGACAGGCAGATTGAATTGAAAGGTTATCGCGGCTGGAAGCCGCTCCTACGGATTTGAAGAATGAGATGCCGAAATAAATTCAGCATGACTGATTAAACAATAGATTTCTCACCTTCGGTTCGAAATGACAGAATAAGAATGAGATTCATGATCGAACCTGAATCAAGCTTGCGCTGAACCATGTCCTGAACTCGTTTCAGGATTGATTCAGTATTCAGGACAGGCCGGGACATGGTTCAGCATGACTAGAAAACTGGGGAATTTCGGACCCGAATTGTTTACCATCTCCAGCGATGACCCCCCTAGAGAAGAAGAAAGAGTTTCGTAAGGAAAAAATCTCCGATTATTATCAGCAGGAGGGCGACCACTACCGTGGATGTCGTCGCCCTTCCGACACCCTGCGTCCCGCCTTCGGCCCTCATCCCTATATAGCATCCGGTAATAGCCACTATTATCCCGAAGAAGAATGTCTTGGATATTCCGCTAATGAAATCGTTTATCGTAACCCATTCGAGTATGCTGGAGATAAAGAGCCTCGGCTTTACGTCTAGGTCTATGTTCGCCATTATCATGGCGCCGAAAATTCCCGTAAAATCTGATATCACCGCCAGGAACGGGAAAGAAATTACCGCGGCCACGAGCCTCGGGACGACGAGCTTCCTCATGGGGTCGGCGCCGAGCGTCCTTATGGCGTCTATCTGCTCGGTCACCTTCATCGACCCTATTTCAGCGGTAATACCCGAGCCGACCCTCCCGCCTACGAGGAGAGAGGTCACGACGGGGCCGAGCTCCCTGACGAAAGACAGCGAGACGACGGGACCGACGACGCCCTTTGCCCCGAACCACGCGAAACCCCATGCGAGCTGAACGACCATGACCATACCTATAGCCATAGCGGAAGCTATCACTATGGGTATGGACTTGAAGCCGATCTCGTCGAGCTGCTCGAGCACGAGCCTGTAATTAAAAGGGCGGGTGAAGCTCGCGTAAACGGACCTGTAGAGAAAGAGCCAGACATCCCCGAGCTGCTCGATGAATGATACGCAGGACGACCCGAGGCGCGATATGTAGCTATAGATGATCATAGCACCCTGAACTGAGAAATGAATTCGTTAAACGTCTCCGCCCCCGAGTCAAACTTATCGGGAGACGAGGCGTATGTAAAATCATACACGCAATCGTTCTTTTTAAATACGCGTGTCTCTATCATGACAGGCTTACCGTTCAGGCTGCCTGTGTAAATCGTGCTCAGGGCCGGCTGCCCGTCAATCTGAGTCTCCTGCCGGGAAGCCGCCTTCTTGTCTTTCACGCCCACTATCAACGACTCCGAAAGGGCTTTCAAGCTGTATTTCATCTTGCGCTCATCGCAGGTCGAATTTACGGTTATCGTGGAATCGTCGAGGCTGCTGCTGAAAGCGAGGTCCCCGCCCTCGATGTCGATACGCTTCCATCCGTCGGGGAGAGCGCCTATCCGGTACGACGTGGAGTCGGAGGTATATATCTGACCATCGAGCTTACCCTTGTCGCCCGAACCTGCGGAGGCGTAATAGCCCACGAATTTTGCGATAGAGCAGGAACCGAGCAAGACCGACGCCGTTAACAGAATGACCAGGCATTTATTCATTGGATAATGAAACTTGTATCAAGATTTTCCGTACCTGACTCAGGCGGGCCGATCCGTATGCCGGCCGACGGGTTTCAATGATACTCGAATCCCTGAAAAAACCAAGCATGGTAAAACCTTAAATAGTTACATCCCCTCTTTTCGGGAAATATTACGAGCAGGATTTTACTGCTTGCAGGCAGCACCGCGCCGCCCCTGATATATCGCAATAATAATGACGATTGAGACCGGTTGTCAACCCGCCTCTCCGGCGTATGCGGTTATTTGACTCACCAATGACTCTAAATTAACATTTAACCCCCATGACAGTAAGAACCAGATTCGCCCCGAGCCCGACTGGGTCCCTCCACATTGGCGGGGCGAGGACAGCCATTTTCAACTGGCTTTTCGCGAGACATCACGGCGGCGAATTCATACTTCGCATCGAGGATACCGACCGCTCGCGCTCGACCGAGGAATCCATACTGGAGATTCGAGACGCTATGGAATGGCTCGGGCTCGACTGGGACGAGGGCCCTTTCAGGCAATCGGACAGGCTCCATATATACAAAGACCTCGCGGAGAAGCTCATGTCCTCGGGACACGCATACAGGTGTTACGTGACGCCGGAAGAGCTCGAAGAGAAGAGAAAAGAGGCCCGGGAAAGGGGCGAGGTGTTCCATTACAAACGCGAATGGGCGGACAGGAACGCCGGTCCGGACAAGCCGTTCGCAATCAGGCTGCTCACGCCTGATGACGGGACTATCGAGGTGCGCGACATACTGCGGGGTAAGGTGGTATTCGACGCCGGGGAGATAGACGATTTCATCATACTCAAGACGGACGGTTTCCCGACGTACAATTTCGCAGTCGTCGCGGACGACGCGCTCATGGGGATAACTCACGTGATAAGAGGAGACGACCACCTGATAAATACGCCGAGGCAGGTGCTCATATATGAAGGGCTTTCGCTCGAAGTGCCCGAGCTGGCGCACGTCTCGATGATTCTCGGTCCCGACGGAAAGAGGCTCAGCAAGAGGCACGGGGCAACTTCGGTCGTAGAATACAGGAAAGAGGGCTATCTACCCGATGCGCTCGTAAATTATCTCACGCGGCTCGGGTGGTCGTTCGGTGACCAGGAGATATTCACGACTGGGGAGCTGATAGAAAAATTCACTCTCGACAGCGTAGGGAAATCGGCAGCCGTATTTAACCCCGAAAAGCTCGATTGGTTAAACGGCTGGTACATACGGAACAAACCGCCTGAGGAGATCGCGAAGCTCGTGCTCCCTATACTTCTCGACAAAGGCATAAAGGCCGAGCTCGATAACAAGCTCGTGATGATAGTGAAGGAGCTCAGCCAGAGGGCCAAGACGCTCCTCGATATAACCGATTCCCTCGGATACTTTTATGCTGACGAAATCGAGTACGAGGAGAAGGCTGCGGGAAAGTTCCTCACGCCCGGGATGACGGAGGTTCTCAGGGACCTGACCGAAAGGCTTTCACTACCGGAATCATTCACAGCAGAGGAAATACAGAAGGTGTTCGAAGGCATTATGGAGGAGAGGGGACTTAAACTCGGGACCATAGCCCAGCCCGTGAGGGTAGCGCTCACAGGGGGGACAGTAAGCCCCGGCATATTCGAGGTGATGGAGATAATGGGGAAGGACGAAGTTATAAGAAGGCTCGGAAAGGCAATCGATTATATATCCGCCGGGAAGCCCGCCTGAGAATATAGACTCAGCCCTCTATTTTCACAATCCGAACGAAAGTAGTCAGACCCGTCACGCCGGGTGTGCCGGCATATATCAGGATTGAAAGAAGCCCTGCCCGGATTTACGCCCGAGCCGCCCAGCCCTGACCATCTGTCTCAGCAAAGGCGCGGCCCTGTATTTGGAATCCTGGAATTCTTTATAGAATACGTCCATCACGTCTATAGTGACGTCGAGTCCTATCAAGTCTATGAGCGCGAGCGGGCCTATAGGCTGGTTAGTGCCGAGCTTCATAGCCTTGTCTATGTCCTCAGCCGTCCCGACTCCGTCAGAATATGCGAATACGGCTTCGTTGAGCATCGGTATGAGTATCCTGTTCACTATGAACCCCGGGATGTCTTTTGTCCTGACGGGCTCCTTTCCGAGAGCAGTTGCAAAATTATAGGCGAACTCCGCGGTCTCGTCGGACGTGGCGAGCGTCTTGATTACCTCGACGAGCTTCATCACCGGCGCGGGATTAAAGAAGTGCATGCCGACCACCTTGTCGGGCCTGCCTGTACCGACCGCGATCTCCACGATAGGTAAAGATGATGTGTTGGTCGCAAGCACCACATCGGGCGGGGTCGATTCGTCGAGCTTCTTATAGATCACCTTTTTAACCTTCATGTCCTCGAAAGCGGCCTCTATGACGAGGTCAACGTCCTTAAAATCCTCATATTTTGTGGTTGTTTTTATTCTCGATACTATGGATTTACCCTCTTCTTCGCTTATAGTCTCTTTCTTGACGAGCCTGCCGAGACTGCCCTCTATGGCCTTCATCCCCCTTCCGATAGCGGCATCCGTTACGTCCACAAGCACGACCTGCCTGCCGCTCGAAGCGACTACCTGGGCTATCCCAGAACCCATCGTTCCCGCCCCGACGACCCCTACTGTCTTTATATCCTCCGCTTTTTTAGACATGGAACCCCTCCTTTTCTATTCGCAGTTGCGAAATCCAGGAATTTATTATACCCGACTGATAATTTTATCAAGTTTCCCGATTTTAAACCCGTGCATACATTAAACGGCCCATTTGAAAGAGCATTGTTACCAAATTAAAATACCCTGATGAAGGTCATCGGCATCACGGGGAACATTGCCTCCGGCAAGAGCACCGTCGCACGGATGTTCGAGGCGCTCGGCGCAAGGATAATCGACGCCGACGAGATCGCGCGTATAGTGGTCGAGCCGGGCGCGCCCGCGTGGGAGGAGATAGTCTCCGAGTTCGGAAGAGACATACTCGAACCCGATGGCGCGATAAACAGGAAAAGACTCGCTGATATCGTCTTCGGCGACGAAGCAAAAAGGAAGAGGCTCAACGATATCACGCACCCGAGGATAAGGGAGAGGATCAGCGATCTGCTGAGGGAATACGAGAAGGAAGGAGCGCCCGTCGTGATGGTCGAGGCCACGCTTATTGTGGAGATGGGCGGACTCAAGAGCCTGATAGACGGGCTTATCGTAGTGACCGCAGACGAAGAGACTCAGATCGAAAGGCTCATCCGGGATAAGGGCTACAAGAGGGAAGAAGCGGTCTCGAGACTGAGGGCGCAGATGCCCGCCCGGGAGAAGATGATGCACGGAGACTATATTATAGATAACTCGGGGTCGCTTGAGGATACGCGAGCGCAGGTTAAAGCGGTGTGGGGAGAAATCCGCTCTTCGGCCTAGCGCCGTACGCGTGTAGGTGTCAAGAGATTCGGGGACAATAGATGATGCAGAGAATGGGATGAAAAGTTGGGACAGTCCCGTATCGTTGGCTGCCCTGAGTTTTATTAAGGACTTGGAATACATCAAGAAAGCAAAATATAATTTCTTCTTTTCCTTAGCGGTTTCAAACTTTTAACGCAACGAGTCTGTTAATAACTTCATCTGGTTTCTC
>Ga0187894_10007126_pt1 | contig 10685 bp, 6 predicted proteins | sample GBC1701081metaG_FD_136650 | JGI IMG/M metagenome (GOLD analysis project Ga0187894, IMG submission 136650) | White microbial mat communities from a lava cave in the Kipuka Kanohina Cave System on the Island of Hawaii, USA - GBC170108-1 metaG ... | reverse complement strand
CTTACGCCGGAATCGTCGGCCGTCAGCTCCTGGGCCGCCATGGAGCCGGTGACGTTCACCATCAGCTGGTCCTGATGGATGTCGACCCCGAGCGGGACGCGCGTGCTGCCCGACGAGAACTGCACATAGCAGCGCTCGCCCGCGGACAGGGGCCGCAGGTCGACCGCAGCCTCGGGCAGCGCCTCGAACAGTGACATCGGGCCGGCCAGGCGGGCCGCGGTGCCCTCGGCCGCGGCCACGGCATAGGACGCGAGCTCATCGGGAGCCAGGATGCCGATCGCGCCGGCGGCTACAATCTGCCGCTTGAGCTGCTCGATGTAGCTCGCCTTGGCCCCGAGGCCGACGGGCAGGGATACCGGCACCGGCAGCACGCCGGCGTACTGCGCCCCGAAGAACGCCACGCAGAAGCCCGGCCACGTATCGGCGACAAGCACCAGCCGCTCGCCGCGGGCGACCCCGCCGCCGATCAGGCGGCGCGCGAACGCCAGGGCCTGCGCGCGCAGATCGCGGTAGGGCAGGCTGCTCGTCAGCCGGCCGCGGACATCGAAGAAGTTCAGGCCGGTCTCGCCCCGTGCGGCATAGTCGAGCGCCGTGCACAGGCTATCGAAACCACCGCGGCGGAACGGAAGGCGTGCATTGTGGGTCGGCGTTGACATACCTTGTTGTCCCCAATGCGGTCTGCCGTTTTCTTCAAACTCGGTTGCGACGACTCGCGGCGGATCGGTGCCTGTGCCTTGGCCCGCCGCCACTATCGCCGTCGAAGTCTTCAATCGGTCGCGTCTGAAATGCCGCCCGCAATATCCGCGGGGGACGCATCCGCAGGAACCCGTAAAATAGCACAGATTTGCGGACGCTATCGCATAGGCCGGCGAAGTCTGCACCCGGCGGCCCTTCCGACCAGACGGCGCAGTGATGTGCAAGAACCCATCCTCCTCACCCTGAGGAGGCCGCGTAGCGGCCGTCTCGAAGGGTGGGAACGGTCGTGGTGGGTCGTTCGGCGGATTTTCGGGCCGCTGGAGCGGTTGCCCACCCTTCGAGACGCGCGCCTGCGGCGCGCTCGCCAGGGTGAGGAGGAGGGTGACGGCCAAAATCTAGCGTTTATCCGCTACGCCCCATGGGCAGCCGCCGCTATTTCCACGGCGTGACGGGCGGGATCGCGCAAGGGCCCGGCACGTCGAACGTGGCGAAATCCGCCGGGCTGACGATCTCCAGGTATTCCATGTCCGGTGAATAGTCGAACAGGTAGTGCACGATGCCGGGTCGCTGATGCACGCAATCGCCGGCCTTCACCAGCGTTTCCGTGGTCTCGTACATGAAGCGCGCCCAGCCCTTCAGCATGATGACGATATGGAACTTCGCTTCATGGCGATGCCAGCCGGTGCCCTCTTCGGGCGGCAGGTTGGCCTTGACGAGCTGCGCAATGACCTGGCCGTTGGTGGCTTCCGCGATACCGAGATCGCGATAGAGAAAGAAGTCACGCAACCCGCCCGATTGGTACTCGGTGTCGCCCTCACGGATATGGGAGAAGACGGTGGCGATCAGCGCCGCCGTCGACGTCGCGTCGTGTTTGGTCAGGGTGTCGGTTTGCATGGCGGCCTCCCGGCCAGTCATCGCAGCGTCTGGCTTGTCGATCGGCCGCAATTCCTGTGCCAGCTGTCGGCGTGGCGGTTTTGAAGGTGTTTGGGGGCTTGCCTCGATGCGAGCACCTGACTTGCTGGTCTAGATTCGGGCAAGGCGGGCAAAAAAGGAACGGCGCGACTCTGCCTGGTCTAAGCTGGGCGACGAAGGATGCAGGAGGGCACATGTTCGAAGGCTTCAGGCGCCAGACCATCGATGTCGGCGAGGCGCGCATCAATGTGCGGGTCGGGGGCAGGGGAGAACCCTTGTTGCTGCTGCACGGCTACCCCGAGAGCCACGTCATGTGGCACCGGATCGCGCCGGCCCTGGCCGAGCGCTTCACCGTCGTTGCGAGCGACCTGCGCGGCTATGGCGACAGCTCCGTGCCCGCCACGACCGAGGATCATTTTTCCTATTCCAAGCGTGCTGTCGCCACCGACCAGGTCAAGGTCATGGAGCAGCTTGGCCACCAGCGGTTCATGGTCGCCGGCCACGACCGCGGTGCGCGCGTCACGCATCGACTGGTGCTGGACTGGCCCGACCGCGTCAGCCGCGCCGCCGTGCTCGATATCGTTCCGACCCCGCATGTCTTCGCCAACGTCGACAAGCAGCTGGCGACTGCCTACTGGCACTGGTTCTTCCTGATCCAGAAAGCCGACTTGCCTGAGCGCCTGATCGGCGCCGACGCGGAATACTACCTGCGCCGCCTTCTGGGCTCGCTCGCCGACAGCGGCGCGATCACGGACGAAGCCTTCGCCGAATACCTGCGCTGCTTCGCGCAGAAGGAGCGCATCCACGCCACCTGCGAGGACTACCGCGCCGGCGCCGGCATCGACCTGGAGCACCACAAGGCCGACAACGGCCGCAGGATCGCCTGTCCGCTGCTGGTCTTGTGGGGTGAGAAGAGCGGCGTCGGCCGCATGTACGAGCCGCTCAAGGTCTGGCGCGACTGGGCGGAGGACATCACGGGCCACGCCGTCCCCGGCGGCCACTTCCTGCCCGAGGAAGCGCCGCAGGAGACGCTGGAAGCGATGGTCGCGTTCTTCTCTCGTTAACCTTCCCCCGGAGGGGGAAGGTGGCGCGAAGCGCCGGAAGGGGGATGCCTCAACGGAGGCGCTGCCGATTCATAAATGGAGTCAGGTCATTCGGGGGTACACATCAGAAAATTTTGCTGGACTTTATAGTTCATGTGTATATATACGCGCTATAGTCAACATCTACGGAATTTCAACACGTGCCCGCCGCCGTCGCTGGGCCTGACGTCGCGTACGCGCCGAGCCACAGCCGAGGCCGATTGCCCGCAAGTCACCAAGATATGGCGAAGCTTCGGGCGCGTGGCCAAGGTCCGCCGCGCACGACCGGCGTCGACCGGGCCAGTGCGGTCATCCATTCGCCGTCGAGCAAGGATGTTGCGTCGGCGGCGTGTCTTCAGCAACAAAGCGGGATTGGCGCAATTAGCGCAATTGCCGCACCGCGTTTTGATGCGCAGCGAGGATTTGTCAGCATTGAAAAACTTCATTCTGCGCAATTATCGCAATTCGCGCAGGCCATTTTTTCAAGTCACCAGCCTTGAGCCGCGACCCACGAAGAGGAAGCCTCAGCTACCCCGCGCCGCGCACGAACGTGACTTCCGGTCCGGCATCCAGGCGCAGCGGGCGGCCGGCCTCGAGGTCGAACAGCTCGCCGTCGAGCACGAAGCCACCGGTCATATCGATCTCGACATGTTCTGCGTTGACGCTGCGGTAGCCGTTGGCCGGCGTCGCCTCGGGCGGCGGACGGCCATTCAGGAGCGGCAGGACCATGCGCGAGAAGCGCCGTGGCTTGGCGGCGACGGTGGTCAGGCGGATGGCGCCCGGCCCGGTGCCCCAGAACGGCGACAGGCCGAGAATCAGCTTCTCCATGGTGCTGACGACGATGGCGATGTAGTCGCGGCGCTCCTGCACGATCTCGTCGTGACGAATGCCGGCGGCGACCGGCCTGATCGGGTTGCGGCCGATCACCAGCGGCCCAATCAGGCCCAGCAGGCCGGCGAGCGGACCGGCGGCATCGCGCATGCCCATGCGGTCGGCCGAGCGCCGGCTGATCATCGTGCCCTGGTGGATGCCGGCCCCGCCGCCGAACAGGCCGTACGACGGCCTCGCCTTGTCCGGCCGATGCACCGCGATCAATCGGCGCTGCACGCGCGTTTCCCCCAGCCGGCCGGCCCGCGCCCGCGCCAGCAGGGCGGCCAGTTCCTTGGCCGGCTTGCGCGCCGCGCCGATGTCGTAGCCGATCATGTTCGTGGTGCCGCCCGGCAGCACGCCCAGCGGCGGCGGCGTCTCGAAGATGCGCTCGTTGTAGAGCAGCCCGAAGACGCTCTGCAGCGTGCCGTCGCCGCCGGCCACCGCGACCACCTCGACGCCGCGCGCGTTGAACTCGCGCAAGGCTTCGGCCGCCTCGGTGCGCCCCGAGGTCTCGCGCGCCACGACCTCCGGCGACTGTACGATCAGGTTGCGCAGGTCGGCCATCCCCGCACGGTTGCGGCCGCTCTTGCGGTTGACCAGGACCCCGATGGTCGGGGCAGGCGACGCGGTGGACATGGCGCGCCCTTTGCTCCATTGCCGGCCCAAAGGCAAGCGTCAGCCGGAACGCAAGGTCCGAACGGCCGCGTCGCGGGCGAACAGGTAGAGCAGGACACGCAGCGCCGCGCCGCGCGGCGAGGCCAGCTCCGGGTCACGCTCGACGATCAGCCGGGCATCGTCGCGTGCCGCCTGCAGCAAATCGTCGTGGACCGCGAGGTCGGCCAGCCGCATCTCCGGCAGGCCGCTCTGGCGCGTGCCCAGCAGCTCGCCGGCGCCGCGCAGCCGCAGATCCTCCTCGGCGATGCGGAAGCCGTCCTCGGTCTCGCGCATGATCGCCAGCCGCGCCCGCGCCGTCTCGCCCAGCGGCATCCCGAACAGCAGCAGGCAGGTCGAGGCATCGCTGCCGCGCCCGACCCGGCCGCGCAGCTGGTGCAGCTGCGCCAGGCCGAAGCGCTCGGCATGCTCGATCACCATGATGGTGGCGGCCGGCACGTCGACGCCGACCTCGATGACCGTCGTCGCCACCAGGATCTGGGCCAGCCCCTCGGCGAATGCCTGCATGGCTGCGTCGCGCTCGCGCGGCTTCATCTGGCCGTGGATCAGCGCGACCTTGCCCGGGAACTGCCGCGCGAGGCTGGCGTAGCGGTCCTCGGCCGCGGCCAGGTCGATGACTTCCGATTCCTCGATCAGCGGGCAGACCCAGTAGACCCGCGCGCCGCCGGCCAGCCGCCGGCCGATGCCGGCCACGACCTCGTCGAGGCGCTCCAACGGGATCGTGCGCGTGTCGATCGGCTTCCGGCCCGCCGGCTTCTCCGTCAGCTTCGACGTATCGAGATCGCCATAGAACGCGAGCATCAGCGTGCGCGGGATCGGCGTCGCCGTCATCGCCAGCAGGTCGACGGCTGCGCCCTTGGCCGCCAGCGCCAAGCGCTGCTCGACGCCGAAGCGGTGCTGCTCGTCGATCACGGTGAGCGCGAGGTCGCGGAACACCACGTCGTCCTGGACCAGCGCGTGCGTGCCCACCACCAGGTCGATGCCGTCGTCCGCCAGGCCGCCCTGTCCTGCCAGCCCTGCGAGGATCTCGCGCTTGCGCTTGGCAGTGTCGCGCCCGGTGAGGAGTGCCAGCCGCACGCCGGCCGCCTCCGCCAGCGGCGCCATGGTGGCGTGGTGCTGGCGGGCCAGGATCTCCGTCGGTGCCATCAGCGCCGCCTGTGCCCCGGCCTCGACCGCGTTGAGCATGGCCATCAGGGCCACGATCGTCTTGCCGCTGCCGACGTCGCCTTGCAGCAGGCGCGTCATGCGCTGAGGCGTCGCCATGTCGGCGACGATCTCGCGGACCGCGGTTTCCTGGCTGCCGGTCAAGGTGAAGGGCAGGGCGGCCAGCACCTTGGCCCGCAGCCGGCCATCGCCGTTGATCGATCGGCCCGCCGTGGTGCGCGTGTGGATTCGCACCAGACTGATCGCGAGCTGGCTGGCCAGCAGCTCGTCGAAGGCCAGTCGCTGTCGCGCCGGCATCGACTTGTCGAGATCCTGCTCGGTCTCGGGGTGATGCACCGCCTTCAGCGCCGCGAGCCAGTCGGGCCAACCCTGCTTCTTGTGCCACGCCGGATCCTGCCACTCCGGCAACGGCGGCGCCCGCCCCAGTGCCGCCTCGATGGCCTTCGCCAGGGGCTTGGCCGTCAGCCCGCCGGTCAAGCCGTAGACCGGCTCGACGCGGGCCAGCTTGTCGCGCTCGGCCACGGTGACCACATGGTCGGGGTGCGTGATCTGCTTCAGGTCGTTGTAGACCTCGATGCGCCCGCTGACCACGCGCTGCTGGCCGATCGGCAGCAGGCCCTGCAGCCACGTCACGTGGGCATGGAAGAACACCAGCGATATCGTGCCGGTCTCGTCGTCGCACCAGACGCGATAGGGCCTTCGCGGGCTGCGCGGCGCCTCGTGCTCGCGCACCGTAACCGTCAGGGTCGCCACCGATCCCGGCAGCGCCTCGGCGATGGTCGGGGCATAGCGGCGGTCGATGACGCCGTAGGGCAGGTGCCACAGCAGGTCCACGACATGCGGGCCCGCCAGCCTGGTCACGAGCTTGGCCAGCCGGTCGCCGATGCCCGGCAGGGTCGTGGTCTCCGCGAACAGCTTGTTCAGGATCTCGGGGCGCATCGGTCGGGGGCGGTGGGGCTGTTGTTCCAAGCTGTTGAAAACGCGACGCTTTCGCCTGCTGACAGCGCCGCCGGGCTCCTTTATACCGCAGCCCTTGCGCGATCCCAGCCCGGCCCGCGGGGGATATCCCCCGGGCCCGGCGGGAGAATGGCGATTCCGCCGAGGGGTGGCATGGCGTTCGATTCCGACGATCCGCTCGATGTGCGCCGCCGGCGGCTGCTCTATCGCAGCGAGCATCGCGGCAACAAGGAGAACGACATCCTGCTCGGCCAGTTCGCGCGCGCGCACGTGATGGCCTTCGATGCCGCCCAGCTCGACCAGTATCAGGCGCTGCTCAACGAGGGCGACAACGACATCTTCGACTGGGCCGCCGGCATCACCCCGGTGCCGCCCGACAAGGACACGCCGGTGCTGCGCATGGTGCTGGCCTTCAAGGTGCGGTTCTGATGAGCGACGCGAGAAGAATTCCCTTCCCCCGGAGGGGGAAGGTGCCCGAAGGGCGGATGGGGGATGTTCGACCAGGCTCGGTGATTGGGCCTGACACCGATTTCGCTCGAACATCCCCCTTCCGGCGCTACGCGCCACCTTCCCCCTCCGGGGGAAGGGAGGGTGTCGTGCGCTCCGTCCGATGACCAGCCTCGCCGACACGCTGGCCCGCATCCATGCCCGGCGCGCGCACTGGAAGGTGTTCGGCGCGCCCGAAGGCGCGGACGCGTTGATCCTGGCCGAGCTGGCGCGTGGTTCGGGCGGGCAGGACATCCTGCACGTGGTGCGCGACGGCCACCGCCTGGAGCGGCTGGAGGAGGCGCTGCGCTTCTTCGCCCCCGAGCGCGAGGTGCTGAGCTTCCCGGCCTGGGACTGCCTGCCCTACGACCGCCAGTCGCCGCATCCCGACATCGTCGGGGAGCGGCTGGACACGCTGACGCGTCTGGCGGTCGGCAAGCCGGCAGCGTCGAAGGCGCGCATCGTGCTGGCGTCGGTCGGGGCGCTGCTGCAGCGCGTGCCGAAACGTGCCGGCTATGCCGACATTGGCTTCGCCCTGAAAGTCGGCGCGTCGGTCGACCTCGACGCGCTGCAGCGCTTCCTCGCCGACAACGGCTACGGCCGCGGCGAGACGGTGATGGAGCCGGGTGAATACGCCGTGCGCGGCGGCCTGGTCGACCTGTTCCCGCCCGGCGCCGGCGAGCCGCTGCGGCTGGACCTGTTCGGCGACACGCTGGAGGCGATCCGCACCTTCGATGCGATGTCGCAGCGCTCGACCGGCACGCGCGACCACGTGGTGCTGAAGCCGGTCAGCGAGATCGTGCTGACGCCGGAGTCGATCCAGCGCTTCCGCGCCGGCTACCGTGAGCTGTTCGGCAACGTCGCCGGCCATGACACGCTGTACGAGGCCGTCTCGGCCGGCCAACGGTACCAGGGCATGGAGCATTGGCTGCCGCTGTTCCATGACGGGCTGGACACGTTTTTCGACTATATCCCGGACGCGCTGGTGATCCTGGACCAACAGGCCGATGACGCACGTGACGCGCGCCTTGAGCTGATCCGCGACTACTACCAGGCCCGCCAGGCGATGAACACAAAAGGCGGGAAGGGCGGTTTCGCCGGCGCCGCCGACTATCGCCCCGTACCGCCGCAACGGCTGTACCTGGACGCCAAGGAATGGCATCGCCACCTCGCCGACCGCGCCGTCGTCGAACTGTCGAGCTTCGATGCTGGAGAAACACCTTCTCCCCGCGAAGGCGGGGAGAAGGTGGACGCCGCGCAGCGGCGGCCGGATGAGGGGCTCCATCGCGGTCCCATCTCCGGCGATGGGCGTGCGGTGTCCGGCGGCGAAGCCCCTCATCCGGCGCTTCGCGCCACCTTCTCCCCGCCTTCGCGGGGAGAAGGCCAAGGAAGAACCCTCGACCTCGGCGGCCGTCGCCACGAAGGCTTCGCCACGGCACGCAAGGCGCAGAACGTCAACCTGTTCGACGCCGTCGGCAGCCATATCGCCGACGCCCACAAGGCCGGCCGGCGCGTGCTGGTGGCCGGCTTCAGCGACGGCTCGGTCGAGCGCCTGCGGACGCTGCTGCGCGACCATGGTGTCGCCGCGCCGACGCCGGCGCCCGACTTCCGCATGGCGCAGGCGTTGCCGCCGGGTGCCGTCGGCATGGTCGTGCTGCCGATCGAGAACGGCTTCGTGCTCGGCGACCTGGAGATCATCGGCGAGGAGGACATCCTCGGCGACCGCCTGATCCGGCCCAAACCGAAGCGCCGCCCGTCGGAGCGATTCATCGCCGAGGCCTCGGCGCTGGCCGACGGCGACCTCATCGTGCATCGCGAGCACGGCATCGGCCGCTACGAGGGCCTGGTGGCGATCGAGGTCGGCGGCGCCAGGCACGATTGCCTGCGGTTGATCTACGACGCTGGCGACAAGCTGTTCGTGCCGGTCGAGAGCATCGACGTGCTGAGCCGCTACGGCGCTGCCGACGGCCCGGTGGCGCTGGATCGTCTCGGCGGCGCCGGCTGGCAGGCGCGCTCGGCGCGGCTCAAGCAGCGCATCCGCGACATGGCGGACAAGCTGATCAAGATCGCCGCCGAGCGGGCGCTGAAGCAGGGCGACGCGATGACGCCGCCCGACGGCCTGTTCGACGAGTTCAGCGCCCGCTTCCCCTATGCCGAGACGGACGACCAGCTGTCGGCCATCACCGACGTGTTGGAGGACCTGTCGTCCGGCAAGCCGATGGACCGGCTGGTCTGCGGCGACGTCGGCTTCGGCAAGACCGAGGTGGCCCTGCGGGCGGCGTTCGTCGCAGCGATGACCGGCAAGCAGGTCGCGGTGGTCGTGCCCACCACCTTGCTGGCACGCCAGCACTACCGCACCTTCGTCGAGCGCTTCGAAGGGCTGCCGGTGCGTATCGGGCGCCTGTCGCGCCTGGTGCCGTCCAAGGAATCCGCCGAGACGAAGAAGGCGTTGAAGGACGGCACCGTCGATATCGTGATCGGCACCCATGCGCTCTTGAGCAAGAGCATTGCGTTCGCCGATCTCGGCCTGCTGATCGTTGACGAGGAGCAGCATTTCGGCGTCGCTCACAAGGAGCGCCTCAAGGAGCTGCGCGCCGACGTGCACGTGTTGACGCTGACCGCGACGCCGATTCCGCGCACCCTGCAGCTGGCCCTGACCGGCGTGCGCGACATGAGCCTGATCGCGACGCCGCCGGTCGACCGCCTGGCGGTGCGCACGTTCGTCACCGAGGTCGACCCGGTGGCGATCCGCGAGGCGCTGCTGCGTGAGCAATATCGCGGCGGCCAGAGCTTCTATGTCTGCCCGCGCATCGAGGATCTCGACGGCGTGGCCGCGACCCTGCGCGAGCTGGTGCCGGAGATCAGGTTCGCCCTGGCCCACGGCCGGCTGCCGGCGACGACCCTGGAAGACACGATGCAGGCCTTCGTCGACGGCAAGTTCGACGCCCTGCTGTCGACCAACATCGTCGAGAGCGGGCTCGACATTCGCAACGCCAACACGCTGATCATCCATCGCGCCGACATGTTCGGCCTGTCGCAGCTCTACCAGCTGCGCGGCCGGGTCGGGCGGGCCAAGGTGCGGGCCTACTGCTATCTCACGGTGCCGCCGGGCCGGGCCTTGAACGAAACCGCGGCCAAGCGGCTCGAGGTCATGCAAACCCTCGACACCCTGGGGGCCGGCTTCCAGCTGGCCAGCCACGACCTCGACATCCGCGGCGCCGGCAACCTGCTGGGCGAGGAGCAGTCGGGCCATATCCGCGAGGTCGGCATCGAGCTCTACCAACAGCTGCTGGAGGAGGCGGTCGAGGCGGCGCGCGGCCAGGCACGCGAGGCAGCACGCCAGGCGGCAGACTGGTCGCCGCAGATCAACCTCGGCCTGCCCGTGCTGATCCCCGAGGGCTACGTCGCCGACCTCGGCGTGCGGTTGGCGCTCTACCGTCGTATCGCCAGCATCCGCGACGGCGCCGAGATAGAATCGCTGGCGGCCGAGCTGGTCGACCGCTTCGGCCCGATCCCGGCCGAGGTCGAGAACCTGATGCGCACCGTCGAGCTCAAGCTGCTGTGCCGCGCTGCCGGGGTGGAGAAGATCGACGCCGGCCCCAAGGGCATCGTCTTCGCCCTGCGCGACAACAAGTTCGCGAGGCCCGACCGGCTGATCAGCTACATCCAGCAGCGCGCGCCTGTCGTGAAGGTGCGGCCCGACCAGAAGCTGGTGCTGTTCCGCGCCTGGGAAGACGACCGCAAACGCCTCGCCGGCGTCAAGACCATCGTCGGCGAGCTCGCCAAGCTAGCGGCATGACTATTGTCTTTCCTCCCCAGCTTCTGTCTTTCCTCCCCAGCTTCGCT
>Ga0187894_10007125_pt1 | contig 10688 bp, 13 predicted proteins | sample GBC1701081metaG_FD_136650 | JGI IMG/M metagenome (GOLD analysis project Ga0187894, IMG submission 136650) | White microbial mat communities from a lava cave in the Kipuka Kanohina Cave System on the Island of Hawaii, USA - GBC170108-1 metaG ... | reverse complement strand
TTCGTCCAGGGACAGGCCGACGCGTTGGGCAAAGACGATGAAGGCGACGCGGCGGATGACGGCGCGGGGATAGCGCCGGTGGCCGGAGCCGGTGCGGATGGAATGAATCAAGCCGCGTTCTTCGTAGAAGCGCAGCGCCGACGTCGCCACGCCGCTGCGGGCCGCCACTTCGCCAATCGTCAGCTCCCCGTTCATGTTCCCAGCGTTCATGTCCGCAGTATGTCGCGTCGAGCCCTTGACTTCAAGCGCACTTGAACTTGTAAGGTGGCCGGGATGCTTACGAATTCCACTCAGCCAGGAGACGTCCCGATGTACACCACGCCACGCTCGCGCGATCTCGATCCCGATCTCGATCCCGATCCCCATCTCGGTCCCGATCCCACTTCCGGCGTGGCATCCAGCGCCACGCATGCTCCGTTGCCGTCATCCGTGCTCCCGGACATCGCGCGCGGCGATGCGCGTCTCGCCGTCGCTGCGCGTCGAACGGTCCGCACGCCCGCGCGTCAACATGCGGTCGCCGACGCGGTGCTCGCCATCTGGCGGCGCGAGCCGTGGCCGGCGGCGCTGCTCTCGGTGTCCTGCTTCACGAGCAGCGACGGCGAGACCGTGCTGACGTACACGCAATGGGCGAGCGAGGACGGGTACCGCGCCTTCACGGCATCGAGTCACGCGATCCTGACGACCGGACTCGACGCGTTCGCGCACGACGTGACGCGGACCGACGTCGTGGCGTACCGGCTCTATCGCAGCGGCGTCCCCGAAGCCACTCGTCACGTCGTGCCCGGATGCTTCGTGTTCGTCTCCGTGCAGTTCGACGGACCGGACGAGCGCCGGCAGCGTCAATGGGTCGATACGGTCTTCGACGCGCTGGCCAGCGAGCCGGAGCCGCCGGCCGGCGGACTCGCCGGTCATTTCCATCTCAGCGTCGATGGCACGCGGGTGCTGAACTACGCGGAGTGGATCGACGAGGACGCACATCGGCGCGCGCTCGAGCGCTCCGGGCAGGGCGCGATCGGATCCAGCCCGAAGTGGCGTGAGGTCCGGCAGTTCCCCGGAATCGTCGTGGCTGGCTTCACGCGCTACCGCTTCCACCAGGGCCTCGCCGCACCTGGGCACATCAACGCGGCCTGACCATCAGGACGGTCTGAAAGGAAATCGCATGACGACGAACACGCTGCGTCTCGCCATCATCATCGGCAGCACGCGACAGGGCCGCTTTGGACCGACGGTCGCGCGATGGTTTGCCGATCGCGCGCGGCTGCGCCACGACATGACGATCGATGTCGTCGATCTCGCGGAGACGCGATTGCCCGACGCCCTCGGCGATCCCACGCCCGACGTCACCGCCACGAGTCAACGTCTCCACCTCGCGGACGCCTTCGTCATCGTCACACCCGAGTACAACCACAGCTTCCCCGGCCCGCTGAAGAGCGCGATCGACTGGTTCTGCCCGGAGTGGAAAGCCAAACCCGTCGGCTTCGTCTCGTATGGCGGCGCGTCTGGCGGCCTGCGGGCAGTCGAGCACCTGCGTCACGTCTTTGCGGAACTGCACGCCGTCACCGTCCGCGACACCGTCAGCTTCCACGGCGCATGGGCACGGTTCGACACCGACGGCCGTCCGCACGATCCCGACCGCTGCAACGCCGCCGCCGACTCGATGCTCAATCAACTCGCATGGTGGGGTCACGCGCTGCGCGACGCGCGACAAGCGCGCCCCTATGCAGCCTAGCCGCCTGACGAGTCGCCGCTGACGATCCGTGCGCGCGCGTCATTCCCCTGTCCGCTCGTCGCGCGCGCCGATTCTCCACCAACACTCCGACCAACATGCCAGCCGACGAGCGCCTTCGGAGCGCTGCCCGCACGGGCTCCGGGGAAGGGTCACCGCGGGCGGCCGGGGTCGCGGCGGGACGGCAACGCGCGAGGCGGCGCGCGACCGAGTTGGACGACATGTCGGGGCGGACGAGATCGTGGTCCCGCGGATGACGCGGGCGGCGGCGCTGCTGCCGTGGGTGGCGCGATTCTGGGTCCCGCCAGTGGCGTGGCAGCGGTCCGAGCGATGGCGCGATGGCGCTGTTGGCGCCCCCGCGGCAGTGGCTGGCAGCATCCGGTTTGGAGACGGCCGCGGGTGGACAAACAGGCGGTACGGACAGGTACGGCGGCCCGTGCAAACAGGCCTGTTTGTGGCAGAATGGGCCGCGCGGACGGGAGAATTGCGGCCGAGGCAGCCTTGATTCGGCCTTGGCGTTGTGTTAGTTTTACTAGGCTGTTGCAGCGGCAAGTGGGCGGGAATAACTCAGTGGTAGAGTGCGACCTTGCCAAGGTCGAAGTCGCGGGTTCGAATCCCGTTTCCCGCTCCATCATCTCCATCTTCGTCGCCGTTCCATCCTCGCAATTGTCCCCCGGGTCACGTTTCGGCGCCGTAGCCAAGTGGTAAGGCAGAGGTCTGCAAAACCTCCATCCCCGGTTCGAATCCGGGCGGCGCCTCCAATTCCCACACGCTCGGCCTTCGTCTGTCTCCGGGCAGATCATCTCCCACCCGGCGAATCCACCCCAACGCGCTTCATCAGCGCCGAACACACGTCATCCCACACCGCACACGCTTCGAGCTTGTCATAGGCCGCGCTCGCGCGCGCGCGCGATCCGGCCGCGAGCATCAGCAGCACCGCGTCCGCGGGCGCGCCGAGGCCATAGCTGTTCGCTTGGCCACACTCCGCCGCGCCGCGCCGCCGGGCGACGCGCAAGGTCGCTCGCGAGGACTCGCTGCCGAAGATGCGAGGCGCGGCGTTCTGTCGTCGCATCGGCGCCCGAGCGGGTGGCGTGCGCTCGGACACATCCAGCAGCGACCTTCTCCTGTCTCTTCAGCCTCGCCTGTCTAGGCTCGCTGTTTCGCCTATTCAGCCTCGCGGCCTTCGCGCGTGGGCGCGTGGGCGCGCGCGAGAGACGCGTCAGCGCCAGTCGTCCGGTATGTCGAATGCGTTCTCGAACACCTCCAGTGAACGTCGATCGTCTTCGCCGCAGCGGATGGCGACCACGTCGAAGCGGCAGTTGACGTTGTGACAGCGATGCTCAGCCAAGTACGCCATTGCCGTCCGCCACAGGCGTCGACGCTTGAGACCGGTGACGGCGTCCTCGGGCGCGCCACTCGTCTCGGCTCGACGCGCCTTGACTTCGACAAAGACCATCGTCGCGTCCAGACGCGCAACGATGTCAATTTCTCCAGTGGCGGCGCGGTAACGTCTGGCAAGAATGGCGTACCCGCGACGCGCCAACTCCTGGCATGCGTCATCCTCCCCCGTCCGGCCAAGCGTGTGCCCGATGGCAAAGCCGCGCGCCTGGCCCGACATTTCGCGAGCCGTGTCGGCAGCGGGCCGGCCGGAGGCCCACGCCACACGCTCGCAGACCTGATTGCCGGCGGTCGTCATACCGATCACACTGGCAAGATCCGGGCCCGCGGCGCGTCGCACTTCCGTTCGGCCATCGCCGACGCGCGCGTCAGTTGCAAAGCGGAAGTGCCAGGCGCATCATAGGGCCTCGTTCCAACAGTCGATGAGGGAGGTGCTCATGTCGCATGGCCATCGAGGTCCGCGTTCCAGCCGGAACATCAGTGTGCTGGAATTGATTGCGCCGATCCTGCTGGTGCTCTGCCTGTCAGGCCCCGCGCTGCTGGCGCAGCATCCGCCGGGACACGGCTCGCAGGCGGCCCACCAGATCGTGCAGGCCGATACGGTGTCCTGGGGACCCGGTCCGCCAGCCTTGCCGCCCGGCGCGCAAGCCGCGATCCTGCACGGCGATCCGTCGAAGCCCGGACTGTTCGTCCTCCGACTCAAGCTGCCGGACGGCTACAAGGTCCCGCCGCACTGGCATCCTTCCGACGAACACATCACGGTCTTCCAGGGCACGTTCCTGGTCGGCATGGGCGACGGGTTCGATGCCGGCGCGCTGAAGCCCATCAACACCGGCGGATACGCGTTCATGCCCAGCAAGACGAACCACTTCGCGCAGGCCAAGGGCGAGACCATCCTGCAGGTCCATGGCATGGGACCGTTCATGGTCACCTTCGTGAACCCCGCGGACGATCCACGTCCGAAGGCCCCAAGCGGCGGGCAGTAGCGCTCGATCGGCAGTGCTCGATCGGCAGCGCTCGATTGGCAACGCTCGCCCCATCGAGCACCTGGTGCCGACTCGCGACAAACAAAAAAGAGCGCCGGAGCATTCAACTCCAGCGCTCTTCGTTCTTTTGACCTGTTGCCCGGCGGCGCACTCTCCGCCGCCTGCTGGCGACCCTTGCTGGCGACGCCTGCTATCGGCGTCCGCTATCCACGCGCGACGTCCGCAATCGCCGCGTCCATCGTCTCGAGGCAGATGTCCGCCTGCGCCTTCGTCAGCAGCAGCGGCGGCGACAGTCGCAGCGTGTTGCGACCCGCGCCCAGCACCATCACGCCACGATCGAACATCCTGTCGACGACCGCGTCGCGCTCCTTGACGGCGCGCTCCTTCGTCTGACGATCGCGCACGAATTCCACGCCGATCATCAACCCCTTCCCGCGCACGTCGCCAATCAGCGGATGCTTGTTCTGCAGCTCGCGCAGGCCGGCCATCAGGTGCTCGCCGACCGCGGCCGCGTTCGCAATCAGGCCATCCTTCAGCAGCTTGATCGTCGCCAGCGCCGCGGCGCACGCCACCGGATTCCCCCCGAACGTGCTGGCATGCGCGCCCGGTCTCCAGTCCATGACGTCGGCACGCGCCGCGGTGACGCCGAGCGGCAGGCCCGACGCGATGCCCTTGGCAATCGTGACCATGTCAGGCACGAGGCCGAAGTGTTCGCACGCAAACATCCGTCCGGTGCGTCCCATGCCGGACTGCACTTCGTCCGCGATGAGCAGGATGCCGTGCTTCCGCGCGATCTCGCTCAGACGCTGATGGAACGACGCCGGCGGCACGAGGTAGCCGCCCTCGCCCTGAATCGGCTCGACGACAATCGCGGCGACTTCGTCCGGCGAGACGAGGTTCACGAAGATCTTGTCTTCGAGATACTCCAGACATTCATCCACCGCCGCTTCCGGTCCGCGCGGATGCCGGTACGCATCCGGATACGGCGCATGAAACACGCCCGGCGCCGTCGTTGGCCCGAATCCCTTGCGCTGCACGGCCTTGCTCGCGGTCAGCGAGAGCGATCCGAGCGTCCGCCCGTGAAACGATCCGAGGAAGGCAATCAGAAACGGCCGCTTGCTGTGATACCGCGCCAGCTTGATCGCGGCCTCGTTGGCCTCCGTCCCTGAATTCGCGAAGAACGATCGGACGCCGCCCTGAATCGGCACGATCGACGCGACCTCCTCCGCCAGCCGCACCTGGGGCTCGTAGAAGAAATCCGTCCCCGACATGTGCAGGAATTTCTTCGACTGTTCGACAATCGCGTCGACTACGGCCGGATGCGATACGCCGGTCGAGTTGACCGCAATGCCGGCGGCGCAGTCGAGGAAGATGTTGCCGTCGACGTCCTCCACCATCGCGCCTTCGCCGCGAGCGATCACGAACGGATAGCCCCGCGTGTAGGAGGGCGACACGAATTTCGCGTCACGCTCGATGATGGCTTTGGCTTTCGGGCCCGGGAGGGGCGTCTTGATGTGGGGAACGCTCATGACTGGCTGTCCAATAGTTGAAGTACTCATCTGCGTAATGATGGCGCGTCGTGATGATGATGAATGCGGGAAGTCTGCACGGACGCGGCGGGATGGAAGGCAGGTCGCGCGGTCACTTGCGTTTCCATCGCGTGCCGGCGGGTGAATCCTCGAGGAGGATGCCGCGCGCTTCGAGCTCCTTGCGGATCTCGTCGGCGCGCGTGAATTCGCGTCGATGACGCGCCGATTGGCGCTCTTCCATCAGGCGCTCGATCTCGTCCACCGGGACGGGCGGCGCGGCTTCTTCCTGATGCCGCAGGCTGATGATGCCGAGCACGCGGTCGAACTGCTCGAACGCCTCACGGATCGCGGGTACGTCGGGACGGCCCACGTCGCCCGCGTCGATGGCGGCGTTCAGTTCGCGCACCAGCTCGAAGAGCACGCCCAGCGCGCCGGGCGCGTTCAAGTCGGCCTCGATCATCTCACCGAACGCGCGGCGCGCCTCCGCGACACGGGCCTCGACCGCCGGATGCGCCTGCGGCTTGGCGACGCGATCGAGCCGCGCGAGGAAGTCCATCAGCCGCTTGAGCGCTTCTTCACTCTGCGCGAGGCTCTGCCACGAGAACTTCAACTGCTTACGATAGTGGACGGACAGCAGCAGATAGCGCAGCGCCGACGCGCGATGCCCGTGCGCGACGATGTCGCGGACGGTGAAGACGTTGCCGAGCGACTTCGACATCTTCTCCCCATCGTCCATGAGGAGGTGCTCGACGTGGAACCAGAACCGCGAAAACTGCTGATGGGTCGCGCCCTCGGCCTGCGCGATCTCGTTCTCGTGATGCGGAAAGATCAGATCGACGCCGCCGCAATGGATATCGATCGGCGCGTCCCCAAGCAGACGCAGCGCCATCGCGGAGCATTCGATGTGCCAGCCGGGGCGGCCCGGACCGACGCCGAAGTCCCACGTCGGCTCGTCGGGTTGCGTCGCCTTCCAGAGCACGAAATCGCGTGCGTTTTCCTTGTCGTACTTGTCCGTCTCGATGCGCGCGCCCGGCTTGATGCCGCCGTGATCGAGCCGCGCCAGCTTCCCGTAATCCGGCAGGCTGGCAATCTTGAAGTAGATCGATCCCTCGCTCCGGTAGGCGTGGCCATTCCGTTCGAGCGCGGCGATCATCTCGGACATCGCGCGCAGATTCGGCTCGTCGGTCGCCCGCGGATGCTCTTCCACCTGCTCCAGTCCGAGCATGGCGGCGTCTTCGAGGTAGGCGGCGATGAAACGGTCCGTGTACTCGCGCAGCGGCACGCCCGCTTTGCGGGATTCGGCGATGGTGCGATCGTCGACGTCCGTGAAGTTCATCACTTCGCGGACTTCGTAGCCGGCCTGATACTTCAGCGCCCGCCGCAGCAGATCCACCGACAGGAACGTGCGGAAGTTGCCCACGTGGCCGCGGGCATAGACCGTCAGGCCGCAGGCGTACATGCGGACGGTCTTGCCCTGCGACGGCGCAAAGGGTTCTTCCTGACGAGTGAGGGTGTTATAGAGACGCATGAAACAGGCGATTTGGGCCCGCGCCCGTGACGGTCGTCACGCCCGCGCTGATGGCGGACAGACGAGACGAAAGATCTGCTGCCTGCCGATCCGGCGCGCTTCGATGCCCTCGAGCCGGCCTACCTGGTCCTGCAAGCTCGGCGTCTCGCACGCAATCTGGACAAGCAGCCCGTGAGGCTCGACGTCGAACCGGACCTCGTAGGCTTCCTGGGGCCGGGCTGGATGAGCCGCGGAGAGCAGGAGCTCAAGCACCCGCCGCACACCATCCCGGAGCCGTGACGCCTCCACGGAGGGACAGCCGCTGGCTTCCGCCGCGTGGACAGTCATGTCCAGCACGGCCTCCAGCAGCCGCGGATCCTCGGAAACGGTCAGCGTGAATGATGTCAGATCATGCGCGCGATCGTCTGATGAGGGCCCCGTCATAGACGCTCGGATTGTAGAACGAAACCGCCTGTTCAAGCCATGCCTCACGGGGAGAGGCGGTCAAAGAGGATCTCGGCCTGCCGGCAATCGGCCCGAATCTGGGTCACTAGCGCGTCCAGGGAGGGAAACGCGCGCTCGGGCCGCATCCGCTGCACGAAGGCCAGACGCACGCGCTCGCCGTACAAATCCCGGTCGAAGTCAAAAATGTGAGTTTCGACGGTCGTCCGCCCGCTCGTGTCGACCGTCGGCCTGGTACCCACGTTCGTTACCGACCGCCGAATCACCCCATTCAGCGTCAGCGTCGTCGCGTAGACGCCGTGCGGCGGGAGCAGTTCGTTCTGTGTCTCGATGTTGAGAGTTGGAAACCCGATGGTCCGGCCGCGGCCGTCCCCCCGCGCGACGCGGCCGTCGATGAAGTGATAGTGGCCCATCAGGGCGCCGGCTTCGTCCATCCGCCCCTCGGCGACCAGGCGCCGGATGCGGGTGCTGCTGACGACAAAGTCCTTGTAGCGGACCGGGTCGATCTTCTCGGCGCGGAAGCCGTAGCGGAGGCCGAGCGTCCGCAGCAGGGAGAAATTGCCCGATCGATCGCGTCCGAACAGGAAATTTCCGCCAACCCAGACTTCCGCGACGTGGAGCCATTCGACGAGCACGCTGCGCACGAACTGCTCCGGCTCCCAGCGCGAGAGGTCGTGCGTAAACCGGACGACGGCGACGCCCTGGATGCCGGCCTGCTCGAGCGCTTCGAGGCGCTGGGCGGTCGTCATCAGCATCGCGGGCGCCTTGTCCGGACGGATGACGCGCGGCGGGTGCGGGTCGAAGGTCATGACCACGGAGGTGACGCCGTGCTCGCGCGCCTGGCGCGAGACGCGCTCGATGATCTTCAGGTGGCCGCGATGGAGACCATCGAAATTGCCCAGGGCCACCACGGGCCGGCGCCAGAAGGCGGGGCGTTCGTCCTCCGGGAAGTGAATGACTTCCATGATCACAGCGTGAGGGTCAAGCCATCGTGGGCCAGCGCCATGCCGCGCGGCAGGCGGGCGCACGTCGCGGCGTGGCCGAGATCGTGGCACATGTGCGTGAAGTACGTCTCGCGCGCGCCGACGCGGTTCGCTGCGTCGATGGCTTCCTGCAACGAGAGGTGCGACGGGTGCGGCCGCTCGCGCAGCGCGCTCAGCACGAGCACGTCCAGTCCCTCGAGCATCGGATAGGAGTCCTCGGGAATCGCGCTGCAGTCGGTGAGGTACGCAAAGCCGCCGATGCGAAATCCGAAGATCTTCCGGACGCCGTGGACGATCGGGATCGGCACGATCTCCGTCCCCAGAAGGCAGAATCGCCCGCCGATCACGAACGGCGTGAGCTGCGGCACGTATTCGTGTCCGCTCTCGGGCCGCTGAAACGCGTAGTCGAAGATGCGCCGCAGGTCTTTCAGCGTGCGCTCGTCGCCATAGAGCGGCACGGCCTCGCCCTGCAAGGTGTTGAAGCGGCGCAATTCATCCAGCCCGAGGACGTGGTCCGCATGCGAGTGCGTGAACAGCACGGCGTCGACGCGCGTGACGTCGAACGCCAGCGCCTGCGCGCGGAAGTCCGAGGAGGTATCGATCAGCACCGACCCGCCAGCGTCCGGCCGCACGAGCACCGACGGCCGCCAACGCTTGTCACGGGGATCGGACGACCGGCAGACCGCGCAGCGGCAGCCAATCATGGGCACACCCATCGACGTGCCAGTGCCTAGGAAGAGAATCTGCACGAGGAACAGCGTTAAGGCGTGATGATGCGCGGCCGATCCTTGCTGGCGTCGACGAACCGCATCCGCAGGTCGTACAGCAGCGCTTCCAGAAGGCGATCCTCATCCGCGGAGAGATTGCCCCTGGTCTTTTCCTGCAACATCGCGATGATCTCGATCATCTGCCGGGCTGCATCCAGGTTCGTCTGGCGGTCACCGGAGACCGGATCGTCCAGATCGCCGAAATGGACGGCCGCGGTGGTCGCCAGCGACATGATGAATCCCACGAAGGAGACCGACTGCTCCTCAGACATGTTTTGAATGATAGCATCCCCGTAGCGGCCTCGCAGCCGGCCGGAGTTGAGACCGATGCCCGATCCGATAGTGACCAGCAAGGCCCAGCCGAACGCGGCGTCCGTGCGCCACGACCCGCCCGCGACGGGCGAGACGGCCGGCGACGCCCTGGAAGCGTTGATCCGCCTGATGCAGATTCTGCGATCGCCCGGCGGCTGCCCGTGGGACCGCGAGCAGACGCTCGAGACGCTGAAGCCGTTCGTCCTGGAAGAGGCGCACGAGGTCGTCGAGGCCATCGAGCGCAAGGACATGCGCGAGCTCGAAGGCGAGATCGGCGATTTCATGTTCGAGGGCGTGTTCCTGGCGGAGTTGTGCGCGGAAGCGGGCGATTTCACCCTCACTGACGCGCTGCGGCACGTACACGCCAAGCTGGTACGCCGGCATCCGCACATCTTCGCGGAGACGTCCGGCATCGAGACCGTCGGCGCCGTCAAGGGTCAGTGGGAAGTGATCAAGGCCCAGGAGCGCGAAGCGGTCGGCAAACCGCGCAAGGGCATGTTCGACGGCATCCCGAAGGCCTTGCCCGCGCTGCTCGCCGCGTTCGAGATCGGCAACCGTGCCGCGGCCACCGGCTTCGACTGGCATCAGGCCGCGGATGTCGTCGACAAGATCGAGGAGGAAGCCGGCGAATTGCGCGAGACGCTCGCCAGCGGCAATCGCGCGGCGATGGAAGAGGAGCTGGGCGATCTGCTGTTCGCCGTCGCCAATCTCGCGCGGAAGCTGCAGATCGAACCCGAAGCCGCGCTGCGCGCCGCCAACCGCAAGTTCACGTCACGCTTCACCGCGCTGCAATCGACCGTCCACGAACAGGGGCAAACGCTGAAGGATCTGTCGCTCGACGAGATGGAAGCCATCTGGCGCCAGGTCAAAGCCGCCGAACCCCATCGCCACAACCCCTAGCCCGGATAATTCACGAATGAGTACGTAGAAATGCCATCGCCCTCGAAAAAGTCGTGGTACTTTCGCGGTGATTCAGGCCTCGAAGGTATCCCGACCGAGGAGGTGCGATGGCTACAGA
>Ga0187894_10007123_pt1 | contig 10690 bp, 11 predicted proteins | sample GBC1701081metaG_FD_136650 | JGI IMG/M metagenome (GOLD analysis project Ga0187894, IMG submission 136650) | White microbial mat communities from a lava cave in the Kipuka Kanohina Cave System on the Island of Hawaii, USA - GBC170108-1 metaG ... | reverse complement strand
CCCCGTCTTGTCTTCCAGCAGCTTCGCCTCGTAGTCATTCACCGCGACGTAGTCGGCGAGCCGGATGAACTCGTCCAGCTCGGCGCCGGAGAACATCGGCATGCCCTGTCCCGGATCGAAGAGAAAGGGAATTCCGTGCTCGGCGCACTGGCGCGCGTGCTGCTGCATGCCTTCCTTCCCGTCCGGAGACACGGTGGCGAGCTTGGCGCCGAGTGCCGGCGTGATGCGGTTCTGATGCGCGAAATTCATCGCCCCAGGGTGGAAGGCGATGATCTGGTTGTCGTCCAGATCCGTGGTGATGAAGGCCTGCGCGGTGAACTCGCCCTCGATCTGCGTCAGGTGCCGGCGGCCGATGCCGAGCGTGTCGAGGCGCTCGAAATACGGCGCGATGTCGCCGCCGACGGTCGCCATCAGCAACGGATCGTCGCCGAGCAGCCGCAGGTTGTAGGCGATGTTGCCGGCGGTGCCGCCGAACTCGCGCCGCATCTGCGGCGTGAGGAAGCACACGTTCAGGATGTGCAGCTGATCGGGGAGCAAGTGGTTCCGGAACCGGTCCGGGAACACCATGATCGTGTCGTAGGCGATCGATCCGGTGACGAGCGTCTTCAAGTGGCCGTTCCTTCGGTCAGGGAAAAAAGAGGTACATGCGGTAGCCGACGGCGCGCAGGCCGTCGGTTTCCAGCGCAACCCGCAACGCGAGGTCGACGCCGGCGCCGATGCCCTGCGCGATCCGCTCCGGCCCCGCGCCGGACAGGTAGTCCGGCGGCAGCAGCACGCGGCGCGCCACGGCTTCGTCGCGCTCGTCGGTGAGCGTGAGCTCGAGGGCCGGATACTCCTGCGCGAACGGCGCCTGGTTTCGCAGCACCGCGTTCAGCACGATCACATTCTCGCGCCGGCCGTCGGCCTGCAGGTCCGAGGATTCGATCGCCATCAGCTTCGGCCGGCGCGGCAGCTTCAGCTCGCAGTCGAGCACCGCGCAGGCGGCGGCCAGATGGGGCCGCAACTGCGGGAACAGCACCGTGAGCTCGGTGCGGAAGTACAGCGTCGCCTGTGCGGCGAGCGCCGCCAGCGCGAGCAGCGCGCCCGCGGCCCAGGCCAGGCGGCGCTGGGGCTTCGGTGCTTCCTCTAGGAATTCGGCGGCCGGCAGGTCCTCGTTGGCGGCATCCGTACCAAGCGGCGTCCGGCGCGAGGCTTCGAACAGCGCGAGTTGCGGGGAAGGCTCGGCCTCCGCAACTCCCTCAGCGGAATTCTCGGGCACCAGCGCCGCCAGGCCGTCGAACACCCCCGCGCACCTGCCGCAGCGCACCTTGCCGCCGCGCGCGGAAAGCTGCGCCGCCTGGACCCGGAAAGCCGTGCTGCAGGCGGGGCAGCGCGTGACCAGGCTCATCGGCGTACGCCCTCCACCAGCGCCCAGCCCTCCTCCACCGCGCCGATCGAGGTTTCGAAATCGCTGCTGTAAGCGGCGACCACTTCGGCCGCTTGCTCCGCGAGGATTCCGGAGAGCCCGATCCGGCCGCCCGGGCGGGCGCGCGCCGCGAGCAAGGGCTCCAGCGCGATCAGCGGTCCGGCGAGGATGTTGGCGAGCACCAGGTCGTAGGTCTCCACGGCAAGGGATTCGGGCGGCTCGACGCGAACTTCGACGTCGTTCGCGGCCGCATTCGCCTTCGTCGTCGCGAGCGACTGCGGGTCGATGTCCACCGCCACGACTTCGCCCGCGCCCAGCTTGGCGGCGGCGATGGCCAATATACCCGAGCCGCAACCGTAATCCAGCACGCGACTCCCTGGTTGAATGTTTTTTTCCAGGAAATTCAAGACCAGACGAGTGCTCGCGTGGCTGCCGGTGCCGAACGCAAGCCCCGGATCCAGCCGGATCACCGTCGCGCCCGCGTCCGGCGGCGCATGCCAGCTCGGCACGATCCACAGCGCATCGGAGATCCGCAACGGGCCGAATTGCGACTGCGAGCGGCGCACCCAATCCTGGTCCTCGACGCGCGATGCCGTGAAGGCCGGTACGACCAGGGCCGCGGCGCGCGCCGCCGCGGCGACCAATGTGGCGGCATCGGCTCCAGCGTCGGCGAGCGCCTCCAGGCGCATGCGCGCGCCCGCAGGCTCGAGCGCAACCGACAGCGCGCCCGCCTCGATCAGCGCCTCCGACAGGGCTTCCGCCGGCGCCGCGTCCAGCTCCAGCGCGATCGAGAGCCAGGGCACGCGGCTATTTCTTCTTCTTGCTCTCCTCGGCGAGCTTCTGCTCGAGGTAGTGGATCGAGGTTCCACCGCGCAGGAAGCGCAGGTCGTGGAGCAGTTCGAGATGCAGCGGGATGTTGGTCTGGATGCCCTCCACCACCATCTCCGAGAGGGCGATCCGCATGCGCCGGATGGCCTGCTCGCGCGTGGCGCCGTAGGCGATCAGCTTGCCGACCATCGAGTCGTAGTAGGGCGGCACGCTGTAGCCGGCGTAGACATGCGAGTCGACGCGGATGCCGGGACCGCCCGGCGGATGGTAGGAGGTGATGCGTCCCGGCGAGGGCGTGAAGCGGTATGGATCCTCGGCGTTGATGCGGCATTCGATGGCGTGGCCGCGCAGCTGGATGTCCTTCTGGCGGAAGGGCAGCTTCTCGCCGTTGGCGATGCGGATCTGCAGCTGCACCAGGTCCAGGCCCGTGATCATCTCGGTCACCGGGTGCTCCACCTGCAGCCGCGTGTTCATCTCGATGAAGTAGAACTCGCCGTCCTCGTACAGGAACTCGAAGGTGCCGGCGCCGCGGTAGCCGATCTTGCGGCAGGCGTCGGCGCAGCGCTCGCCGATCCGGTCGCGCAGCTTCGCCGCCAGTTCCGGCGCCGGCGCCTCCTCGATGACCTTCTGGTGGCGGCGTTGCATCGAGCAGTCGCGTTCGCCGAGGAAGACCGCGTTCCTGTGCTCGTCGGCGAGCACCTGGATCTCGATGTGGCGCGGGTTCTCGAGGAACTTCTCCAGGTAGACCGTGGCGTTGCCGAACGCGGCCAGCGCTTCGCTGCGCGTCATGTTGACCGCGTTCAGCAGCGCGGCCTCGGTATGCACCACGCGCATGCCCCGCCCGCCGCCGCCGCCCGCCGCCTTGATGATCACCGGGTAGCCGACCTTGCGCGCCGCCTTGACGATCTCGGCGCCCTGCTCCGCCAGCGCGCCTTCCGAACCCGGCACTACCGGCACGCCCGCCTTGATCATGGCCTGCTTGGCGCTCACCTTGTCGCCCATCAGCCGGATGTTCTCCGGGTGCGGCCCGATGAACACGAAGCCGCTCGCCTCCACCTTCTCCGCGAAGTCCGCGTTCTCCGACAGGAAGCCGTAGCCGGGATGTATCGCCTCGGCGTCCGTGACTTCGGCTGCGCTGATGATCGCGGGGATGTTGAGGTAGCTCGCCGCGGCCGGCGCCGGCCCGATGCAGACCGACTCGTCGGCCAGCTTCACGTACTTCGCCTCGTTATCGGCCTCCGAGTGCACGACCACCGTGCGGATGCCGAGCTCGCGGCAGGCGCGCTGGATGCGCAGCGCGATCTCGCCGCGGTTGGCGATGAGGATTTTCTCGAACAAGCGCTAGCCTATGATGAAGAGGGCCTGGCCGTACTCGACCGGCTGGCCGTTCTCGACCAGGATCGCCTTGATCGTCCCCGCGGCGTCGGCCTCGATCTCGTTCATCAGTTTCATCGCCTCGATCACGCAGATGGTCTGGCCCTCCTTCACGGTCGCGCCGACGTCCACGAAGGGCTTCGCGTCCGGCGACGGCGCGCGGTAGAAGGTGCCGACCATGGGTGACTTGACGACGTGGCCCTCCTGGACGGCCGCAGGCTCGGCGGCGGCGGGGGCCGACGCGACGACGGCGGATGCGGCCTGGGCGGGAGCGGCGCGAGCGACAGGCGCGGGCGCGGCAAGCGGCGTCACGCTGACCCCGCCACCACTGGCGATCCGGACCCGCTCCTCGCCTTCGGTGATCTCGAGCTCGGCGATGCCCGATTCCTGGACGAGGTCGATCAGCTTCTTGAGTTTGCGCAAATCCATCGAATAGCCTCCCCCGGCGGCGTGGCCCGCCGGCCTGTTGCGGCTAGCGCGCCCCGAGGCGCGTGATCGCGTAGTCGAGGGCGAGTTCGTAGCCCCGGCTTCCCAGGCCGAGGATGCTGCCGACCGCGACGGCGGTGTAGTTCGATTCGGCCCGCCAGGGCTCGCGGGCATGGATGTTGGACAGGTGGACCTCGATGAACGGGATCTGCACTGCGGTCAGCGCGTCCCGGACGGCGATGCTGGAATAGGTGAACGCGGCGGGGTTGATCACGATGAATCCGACTCCGTCGCGCTGGGCCTGCTGAACCCGGTCGACCATCGCCCCCTCGTGATTGGTCTGGAAGCAGTCCACCGCAATGCGCGCCTGCTGTCCTTTGGCAACCAGGCGGCTGTTGATGGCCGCCAAGGTGTCCCGGCCGTAGATCGAGGGTTCCCGGGAGCCGAGCAGGTTGAGGTTCGGGCCATGGAGAACCAGGATAGACTTCCTTTTTCGCGCTTTATTCATCATTTCTCCGACGATGACGGCATTTTAGACGAAATTGCCCCCTAACCTAGCCGTTCGCCTTCAGCAAAGGCTCCAGCAGCCCGTCCAGATCACCCTTGCGAATCGCCCCCAGCTTCCGGTGAACCACCGTCCCCTTCCGATCGACTAGAACGGTAAATGGCAGGCCGCCGGAAGCATTGCCGAGCTTCCGCATCAGCTCCACGCCCTCTGCCTCGGCCAGGAGCACGGGGTAGGCAATCCTGAAAGATGACGCAAATTCACGTACTTTAATGCCATTATCGAGTGCAATTCCAAGAACTTCGACGCCTTTAGGCCGGTACTTCTGATCTATTTCGATCAGAATCGGGATCTCTTCCCGGCAGGGCGCACACCAGGTCGCCCAGAAGTTGCAAGCCACTACCTTGCCTTGGGACGCGCGCAGGGGTCGTAGTTGACCGGCCAGATCCGGGAATGCGGCGGCGGCGAAGGCGGTGTCCCAGGCCCCATTCCTCTCTCCGGTGTCCGTTTTCCCGCCTCCCCGCAAGAGCATAGGGCCGACGAGAAAGCCGGCGGCGGCGGCGGCCGCGCCGGCCGCCCCAAGCAGCAGCAACTCACGACGTCCGGTTGCCATGGCCTGTGGCTACCATCATTCGTACTTCGACGATGCTGGCTCTCTGGATGGCACGGCCGGCGAGCGTAGTACGCAGGGCGGTGCGTTCGTCGCGGGGATCGAACACCGAAAGGCGCAACCGGACGCCTTCCCAGTCAAGCGAGATCACCGCCGCCGCGCGCTCGCGATCGCCGGTGTAGCGCCGCCGGTCGGCGGTTTCGAAGGCGAGCTTGCGATCGAGGAGAAACAGCTCGACCTCCTTGCCGCTCTCGGGAAAGAGCTGCAGGTCGATTTCGGCATAGGGGCCGGCGATGCCGGCGAGCACGGGACCGGTCAGGTAGGGGCGAAAGCTCTCGAGCGCTTCCATGGCCGAGAGCGCGATCCGGCGCAGCTCGGCAATCTGCTCCGGGTGCGAGTCCGCCTGGTAGAGCGCCAGGTAACTGCGCAGCTCGGCTTCGATCTCCTCGTTTGCGGGCAGTGCTTCGGTGTCGGCGGCGCCCAGCCGGCGCGCCGCCTTGCGCTTGGCATGCGCGAAATCATCGACGCCTTCCTCGGCCATGATGCGCGCCGCCGCCGCGGCGATGCTCGCCCGCATGCCGCTCTGCCGCCCGCCATTCCTGCGGCCCATCGCGTTCTCTCCTGGAAACTACGGGAAACTGCGCGTCGAACGCGCCGAGCGATGATAGCGCAGCGCTCGCGTACAATCGCCCGCTCCCGGCTTGCCCGGCCTCCGGCGGCATTCGCAGTGCATCTCCATATCCTCGGCATCTGCGGCACCTTCATGGGCGGGATTGCGGCGATCGCGCGCCAGGCCGGACACCGCGTCACCGGCTGCGATGCCAACGTGTATCCGCCGATGAGCGACCAGCTTGCGGCGATCGGCATCGAGCTCATCGAGGGCTACGACGCGGCGCAGCACAAGCTCGCCCCCGATCTCTGGGTGATCGGCAACGTCGTGACGCGCGGCAATCCGCTCATGGAAGCGATCCTGGACTCCGGCGACCGCTACCAATCCGGCCCCCAATGGTTGGCCGAGCACTACCTGCTAGGTAAGTGGGTACTGGCTGTTGCCGGAACCCATGGAAAGACGACGACCTCGTCCATGCTTGCGTGGATCCTGGAAGACGCTGGCCAGTCGCCCGGTTTCCTGATCGGGGGCATCGCCACGGACCTGCAGGTGTCCGCACGAGCGGGGGACTCTCCTTTCTTCGTCGTCGAGGCCGATGAGTACGACACCGCCTTCTTCGACAAGCGCTCCAAATTTGTGCACTACGGCCCTAGAACCGCAATACTGAACAATCTTGAGTTCGATCATGCTGACATCTTCTCCGATCTTGCGGCTATAGAGCGACAATTTCATCATTTTGTGAGAACCGTCCCTAGCCGCGGACTGGTCCTCTGCAACGACCAGGATTTGGCGTTGAAGCGAGTCCTTGCACAGGGCTGCTGGACACCCGTGGAGGCGATCGGAAGTACGGCCGGCTGGGAGGCCGGAGCGCCGGACGAGGAGGGCGGATTCGAAGTGGCGTGGCAGGGAAGGGCAATAGGCCGCGTGCGCTGGACCCTCACAGGCGACTACAACCGGCTAAATGCCCTGGCCGCGATCGGCGCGGCACGCCACGCCGGCGTCGGGCCGGCCGCCGCGATGGATGCGCTGACTCGCTTCCGGGGGGTGCGCAGGCGGCTTGAACTGCGCGGAACGGTGCGCGGCATCCGTGTGTACGACGACTTCGCCCATCATCCGACGGCGATCCGGGAAACCATAGCCGGATTGCGCCAGCGGCATCGGGGCGAGCGCATCCTGGCGGTATTCGAGCCGCGCTCCAACACGCTGAAGCAGGGCGTGCTGAAGGAGGCGTTGCCCGACAGTTTCGCAGGCGCAGACCAGGTCTACCTGTACAGCGCGGGCCTGAGCTGGGACGCGCCGTCGCTATTCGCCCGACTGGGCGCGCGCTGCGAGCCGGACCTTGCCGCGCTGGTCGCGGCGGTAGCGGGTGACGCCCGGCCCGGCGACCACATCCTGGTGATGTCGAACGGCGGGTTCGGCGGCATCCACGGCAAGCTGCTGGCCGCGCTCGGCGCGGCCGCGAACCCGCGATGATCGTCTACCTGCATGGCTTCAACAGCTCGCCGGCATCCCACAAGGCGCAGCTCCTGCAGAGGCACATGGAGGGCGCGGGTCTCGCGTCCCGGTACGCGTGCCCGGCGCTTACGGACACGCCGCGCGAAGCCATCGAGACGATCCGGCGCACGATCGCCGGGGTCGAACCGCAGCGCCTGACCTTCGTCGGCAGCTCCCTCGGCGGTTTCTACGCCACTCATCTTGCCGAACAGCTAGGCTGCCGCGCCGTGCTGATCAATCCGGCGATCACGCCGCACATTGGGCTGGAAGCCTATCTCGGCACGCAAAGGAATCTGCATACGGGCAAGCCCTACGAATTGACGCGCAAGCACCTCGAGGGCTGGCGCAGCCTGCTCGTGGAGCGCATCGACCCCGAGCGCTACCTGCTCCTGCTCGAGACCGGCGACGAGGTTCTCGACTGGCGCGAAGCCGTACGCAGGTACGAGGGCGCGCGCATGGTGATCCGGCAGGGCGGAGACCATTCGTTGCAATGCTTTCCCGAGATGATGCCGAAGCTGCTGCAGTTCGCGGCGCTGGCGGTCGCGGGCGGGCAGGGGCGATGAACCTCCTTTACGAGGAAGACGGCGAGTACAAAGCGGGCACCGCGCTGTCGCAGGCGCCGGCCTCGTTCCAGGTCGAAACGGCGCACGGCCGCCGCGCCAAGGTCAAGTCGAGCCACGTGGTGCTGCAGTACGAGCGGCCGGCCGCGGCCGAGATGCTGCCGCGCGCGCAGGAGTTCGCGGCAACGCTGGAGACCGAGTTTCTCTGGCAATGCTGCGGCAAGGCTGAATTCGGCTTCCAGGACCTCGCACGGGAGTACGTCGGGCGGGAGGCGACGCCGGTGGAGGCCGCGGGCGTGCTGCTCAAGCTGCAGTCGGCGCCGATGTACTTCTACCGGCGCGGCAGGGGCCGTTTCCAGGCGGCGCCCGAGGAAACGCTCAAGCTGGCACTCGCCGGCGCGGAGAAAAAGCGCCTGCAGCAGGAGAGGATTGCCGCCTGGGCAGAATGCCTGGCGCGCTTCGAGATCCCGGAGGAAATTGCGCGGCTGCGGGAAGAGCTGCTGTATGCGCCCGACCGCGCCAGGCCGGAGACCAAGGCGCTGGAACAGGCCTGCGCGCAGACCGGGCTGTCGGCCGCGAAGCTGTTCGAGCGCGGCGGGTTGCTGAAGGACAGCCATGCCTACCATCTCGGCCGCTTCCTGCACGAGTTCCCGCCCGGAGGCGCGACCACGAGCGAGGACGGGTTGTCCGGCGACGAGAGGGCCGCCGCCCGGGATCTGCCGCTGGCTGCCTGCGCCGCCTTCAGCCTGGATGACATCGGCACCAGCGAGATCGACGATGCGTTCTCGGTCACGCGCGTGTCGGACGACGAGTTGCGCATCGGCATTCACATCGCGGCTCCGGGCCTGGTTTTCGCGCCGGGATCGACGCTCGATGCGATTGCTCGCGGCAGGCTGTCGACCGCGTATTTTCCGGGATGCAAATTCACCATGCTACCCGAGGCGGCGATCGCGGAGCTGTCGCTGGACGAGGGCTGCGAGCGGCCGTCGCTGTCGCTGTACCTGAACGTCGGCGCCACGGACTTCGCCTTGCGCGGCCGGCACACGAAGCTCGAGCGCGTCCGCATGGCGGCCAACCTGAGGCACGCCGGCCACGACGCCTTGAACGCCGCCTTCGAGAAGGGCGCGCAGGCGGGGCTGCCGTACGAGGAAGAGCTGCGGACGCTGTGGCAGTTTGCGCTTGCGCGCGAGAGCAGCCGCGGCAAGCCGAGCGTGAGCGCCGCGCAGCCAGACTATGTGTTCCGGGTCGAAGGCGAACGGGTGTCGATCGAGACTCGCAAGCGCGGCGCGCCGCTCGACAAGCTGGTCGCCGAGCTGATGATCCTGGCCAATACCGCGTGGGGCGAGCTGCTGGCCGAGCGCGACATCGCGGCGATCTACCGGGTGCAGGCGTCGGGCAAGGTGCGCATGAGCGTGCACCCGGAAATGCACGAGGGCCTCGGCGTGTCGACCTATGCCTGGTTCACCTCGCCGCTGCGGCGCTACGTGGATCTCGTCAACCAGTGGCAGCTGGTCAGCGCCGTGCGCGGCCAGCGAGCGCCGCTGGCGCGCAATTCGGAGGCGCTGCTGGCTGCGCTGCGCGCCTTCGAGGTGACCAGTGCGCGCTACGACGAACATCAGCGTGCCCTGGAGCACTACTGGTGCCTGCGCTGGCTCGGGCAGGAGGGGATCGCCGAAACCGGGGCCACGGTGCTGCGCGAGAACCTGGTCCGCCTGGACAGCCTGCCGCTGGTGCTGCGCGTCCCCTCGCTGCCCGAGCTGGAGCCGGGCGCGCGAGTTCGGCTGGCGGTCGGCGAGGCCGACCTGATCGAGCGCGTCCTGACCTGCACCTGGCGGGCGACGCTCGGGCAGGAAACGGCGTAAAGCCCTAAAATGGCAGGAGAACTTCACCGCCGAAGGTGAGATGCGGGTGAACTTGCAGAGCAACACCGCGAGCCTGTTGCTGGACCCGCGCGAGTACTGGAGCGGGCTGGACCGCCAGTCCCGGGTGCTCGCGATCTCGGTTGCCGTTTCGTTCTTCCTGCACGCGGTCCTGCTGACGGTCCACTTCCGCTTTCCGGACGCCATGCGCTGGAAGTCCGCCAGCCAGCCGCTGGAAGTCATCATCGTGAACTCGAAGACGCGCGAGCAGCCCAGCAAGGCGAGGGCGCTGGCGCAGGCCAATCTGGACGGCGGCGGCAACACCGACGAACGAAAGCGCGCCACCTCCCCGCTGCCGGTGACCAATCCGCGCGAGCCCGGGCGCGACCTGGCCGAAACCCGGCGCCGCCAGCGCGAGCTGGAAGCGCAGCAGCAACGGCTGTTGGCGTTGAACCGGGAGCTGGGGGCCAAGGTCCCGGTGGAACCGCAGCGCGACGCGCCGCGCGACGAGGCCACGCCGCAGACATCCGGGCGCGACATGGCGGACCGGTCGCTGGCGATGCTCAACCTGCAGGCGCAGATCGCGAGGCAGACGCAGGCCTACCAGGAACGGCCGCGCAAGCGCTTCATCGGCGCCAACGCGCGGGAATACCGGTTCGCGCAGTACGAGGAGGACTGGCGCGCCAAGATCGAGCACGTCGGCACGCTCAACTATCCGGCCGAGGCGCGCGGCAAGCTCTACGGCCAGCTGCGGCTTACGGTGACGATCCGGCCCGACGGTACGGTGGAGGCGATCGACCTCGACCGCTCTTCGGGCCTGAAGGTGCTCGACCAGGCGGCGTTCCGCATCGTGCAGATGGCAGCGCCGTTCGCGGTTTTCCCGGCCGACATCCGCCGTGACACCGATCTGCTGGTGATCACCAGGACCTGGTTCTTCGCTCAGGGCGACAAGATCTGGACAGAATGAAGCATGGCCGATCGCTACGTCGTGATCGGCAATCCGATCGCGCATTCCAAGT
>Ga0187894_10007122_pt1 | contig 10690 bp, 7 predicted proteins | sample GBC1701081metaG_FD_136650 | JGI IMG/M metagenome (GOLD analysis project Ga0187894, IMG submission 136650) | White microbial mat communities from a lava cave in the Kipuka Kanohina Cave System on the Island of Hawaii, USA - GBC170108-1 metaG ... | reverse complement strand
TCCTTGCCGCGCAACTCGGGGGCGGCCTCGTCGAGCCGTGGCCGCGAGCCGGTGCAGGTGCCGGGTCGGCACACCGGCAAACAGGTGATGCTCGACGTGGAAGAACATGTCGTAGAAGACCGTGTTCCAGAACTGCCGCCGCGAGGTGCGGGCGATGAAATGCGCGCGATCGCAGCCGTGATGCACCGTCCAGACGCAGAAGAAGGCGGTGAAGCATTCGCCGACGCACATGGCCAGCACGTGGTAGCGCAGCGCGTCCCACTCCAGGACGCCGAACACCAGTGCGACCCAGAGCGCGATGGCACCGAGCTCGATCTTCACCCAACGCCGGTCCCGCCGCGGGCCGCTGCGCAACGCCTCGCGCAACAGCAGGAACGGGAACAGCGGCCCGAACGCGATGGCGCCGACGGCGCTCATGCGCGCGCTTGCCGCCTCGACGTCGCCCTCCGCCATGCACAGCCGATGGTGCCGCAGGTGGTTGATCTTCACGGCGTGCATGGCGCTCATCATCGGCAGGCTCTGGACGAGCATCACCAGGTCGTCGCCGCGTCGCGCCAGGCCCAGCGTGCCATGGTAGCTGTCGTGGATCTGCCGCAGGCCGGTGAGGAAAAACATGAACGACGCCGGCAGCGCCAACGCGTAGTGGCCGGCCTGCGCCAGCCCCAGCGACAGCACCAGCCACGGCAGCGGCATCAGCAGCTCGCCGACCGTTTCGGAGCGGGTCAGGTCCCTGAGGTCGCGCCAGCGGACCGCCCGCACGCGCTCGTCCGTCATGATCATCATTCGTCGAAGATCGCGACGGCGCGGGTCCAGCCGGCGGAGGCGCCGCGGATCTTGTGCGGGAAGCAGGAGATCATGAATCCGTCGGGCGGCAGCGCCTCGAGGTTGTGCAGCTTCTCGAGGTGACAGTAGCCGATGTGGCGGCCCGCCTTGTGGCCTTCCCAGATGATCGACGGGTCCCTGGTCTCGGCGTACTTCTGGGCCGTGAAATAGAACGGCGCATCCCAGCTCCAGGCGTCGGTGCCGGTCAGCCGCACGCCCTTCTCCAGCAGCAGCATCGTGGCGTCATAGCCCATGCCGCAGCCCGAGTTGACGTAGTCGTTGTTGCCGTACCGCGAGCCGGCGCGGGTGTTGACGACGACGATCTCCAGCGGCTTCAATTGGTGGCCGACGCGCTCGAGCTCGTTCTCGACGTCCTTGGCCGTGATCACGTAGCCGTCGGCCTTGTCGCGGAAGTCGAGCTTCACGCCGGGCTGAAAGCACCACTCCAGCGGCACCTCGTCGATGGTGATGGCGCGCTCGCCGCGGTTCATGGTCGGGTGGAAGTGGTAGGGCGCGTCGAGATGCGTGCCGTTGTGCGTGCTGAGCTGGACGTTCTCGACCGCCCAGCCGGCGCCGTCGGGCATGTCCTCCTTCTGCAGGCCGGGAAAGAAGCCGGCGATCTGGCCTACCGTATCCTCGTGCTTGTGGTACCTGATCTTCGGCCCGAACGGCACCGGATCGGAGATCACGTCGTTCTCGAGATAGATCGACAGGTCGACGAAGCGGCGCGGCATGGCGATGTCCTCCGATTGGTGTCCTCGAGGTCAGTGTCGCCCATCCGAGCAGCGGCGGCGGTCCGAAGCAAGACACTTTCCCAAGCAGCAGTGGTGAAGAGGTGCATGGACACCGGTGCGCACCACGTGCCAGCCTCGCCCGCTTCTCGTGGCTCGAACAGGGTTCACCATGGCCGCATCCGGTCGTCCGCCGCTCGACGGCATCCGCGTGCTCGACTTCTCGCGCGTCATCGCCGGCCCCGCCTGCACGCAGGCGCTGGCCGACATGGGCGCCGACGTGATCAAGATCGAGGACCCTGACGGCGGCGACGACACCCGACGCCTGGCGGGCCCGAAGGTCGGCCCGCAGACGCACTTCTTCCTCGCGTTCAATCGCGGCAAGAAGAGCGTCGCGCTCGATATAGGCACAAAGGAAGGGCAGCAGCTGGTCGACGCCCTGTTGCAGCACTGCGACGTGCTGGTCGAGAACTTCCGGCCCGGCGTGATGAAGCGCTTCGGCCTCGATTACGAGTCGCTGAAGGCTCGGCATCCGCGCCTCGTCTATCTGTCGGTCTCGGCCTATGGCCAGACCGGACCTATGTCGGACCGGCCGGGATTCGACCCCGTGTTGCAGGCCGAGTCGGGCATGATGTCGCTGACCGGCGAGGCGGACGGCCCGCCGCTGCGCCATCCCCTGTCGATCGTCGATACGCTGACCTCGATCCACGCCACCGCCGCGATCCTGGCCGCGCTCTATGCCCGGCGCGACACCGGCAAGGGCCAGCACATCGACCTCGCCCTGTTCGACGTCGCGGTCGCGGCGCTGGGCAACGCCGGGCTCTACTATCTCAGCTCCGGCCAGCAGCCGCCGCGGTCGGGCAACGCGCACATGACCTCGACGCCGACCGCCGCCTTCGCCTCCAGCAACGGGCTGCTCTACATGGCGGTGTCGAATCAGAAGCTGTTCGCCGAGATGAGCCGCTCCGTCGGCCATCCCGAATGGATCGACGACCCGCGCTTCGCCACCACGACCAGCCGCACCCAGAATCGCACCGCGCTGTTCGCGCTGATGGACGCCGTGCTGGCGACCGACACCAAGGAGAACTGGGCGAAACGCCTGCGCCACCTGCCGGTCGGCCCGGTGCGCGGCCTCGCCGAGGCGCTGGAGTCGGAGGAAGTGGCCGCCCGTGGCATGGTGCGCACCATGCAGCATCCCGAGGTCGGCCCGTTCCGCACGCTGGGCTCGGTCTATCGCCTGTCGGACACGCCGGTCGGCACCGACACGCCGCCGCCGCTGCTGGGGGAAGACAGCGCGCAGGTGCTTCGCGAGCTTGCCGGCTGCGACGATGCCGAGATCGCACGCCTGCACGGCGAGGGGATCATCGCGACAGGCGCGGTTGTCCGACGCTGAGCCCGACTGGAGATGAGCTCACCGAAGGTGAACGACTTGCAGCGCTCCAGCAGCCTTCATGGTGGGCTCCGGTGAACGCTTCGCGTTCACCGCTTCGAACCATGAAGGCTTCGCACGATGCGCGGTGCGGCGCTTCATGGTTCGACCCGGCAAGACGCGAAGCGTTTGTGCCTGTGCTCACCATGAAGCGAACCTCCACTTATGTCCGGTGCGGAGCAAGGCGGCCGCAACAACAGCAAGCGCCCTACACCGTCGCGACGCCCGCATCCAGCGGCGCAACCTGCGGCGCGTGCTTGAGCAACTCGATGAACGGCTGCGCTTCGCCTTGGTCCCATCCCACGTTGATCCCGGCCGGCAGGACAAGGTCAGGGCCTTTTTCGCCACCCTTCTCGTCCTCCTTCATGATGTTGACGGTCAAAGCCTCGGCCCGACCCAGGCATGGGCTGCCGGCCTTCAGCCGGAGATCGCCGCTGGTCGGCGCGACGAACCGCGGGTCGCCTACAGCGCCCGCCTCGACCGCGTAGCCCACGGCGATCAGGTCGGTCGGGAAATGGGGATGGCTGATCACGTCACCGACGAAGCGGATATCGAAGCCGCCTGCCTCCGATGACCATCGGCGCGTGAAATCGGCCGGTGTCAGAGGCGCATCCGGCTCCGCGACGTCGCGGCGCCCGAAGAACGGCGTCCATGGCCAATAGACCGGCGGCGGCCTGCCGTCGGCGGGCCCGTAGAAGCGGATCGCGTTGTTGAAGTGCCATAGGCCGCGCACGAAGCCTTCCTGCACGATGGTGCTGCGCAGCGCCCAGCTGTTGTTGAAGATATACATCGGCGACTTCGCGGTCTTGGGCTTGTCCGGCTTCTTGAAGAACTTGAACACAGCGCCGCTGGCGTTGGCGTCGTCCACAGGCCCGGGACGGCTGTCGGCCCAGCCGCGGTTGCGGAAGATGTAGATCCAGCCGATCTTCTTGAGCTCCAGCGAGAGCCACTTGTGGCAGTTGTGGAACACGTTGTCGTGGATCCACCAGTTCCACGCCGCGTCCTCGGCTTCGATCGGATTGTCCTTGATGTGGCTGAACGTGCAACCGTGCACGCGCACGCCGACCGAAAGATCGGTCCGGCGGTCCTTGTTGAACAGATGGACGCCGTTGAAGGCGTGGCGGACCTTGCAGTCGATGATCTCGACCGCACCCGCGATGTCGTTGGCATTGAAGAATGATCCGTCGAAGCAACGCCAGCCATCGCCCTCGCCTTCACTCCAGTTGCCATGAACGTCGGCAAAGGTAAGCTCCGACCACAGCAGCCTCTCGGTCGTGTCCTGCGTCCAGGTGCAGTTCTCGATGCGCAGCCGCGCGGTGGAGGCGCCGCGGGCCTGGAACGCATAGGCGGCGCCTTCGATGCTGATCTTGCGGAAGTCCATGTCGCAGGATTCGAGCAATGCGACGGCCGTCGGCCAGCAGTTGCGGAAGGCCAGGCTCTCGACGATGACGTGCTGACAGCCGATGAACCGCACCTGGCCCTGGTCGGAGAGCTTGTAGACTCCGGGAAACTCCGTTGCCGGATCCAGAGCACGCGCCGCGGCCCGCGCCCGTTCGACGACGGTGAAGCCTTCGTCGGATGGCCCCAGTGGCGGTCGCGCGCCGTCGGCATTCAACGGCGGCAGCCGCTTGGGCATGGGCAGCCCGGCGTCGAAGACGGCGTCGGGTTCGGAGCGAATGCGGATCGGCCGGCCGGGCTCGCCGCGCAGGCGGGTGAAGGTCACGGCATCACGATATGTTCCCGGGCTCAACACGAGGATGTCGCCGGCGACCAGACGGGCCGCGTCCTGCGCGATCGTCTTTGGCGTCGTTGGCTTCTTCGCCATGTGCTCCTCCCCCCATCGGCGGCTTATGCCGCAAGCCATTGCGTCAGTGCGCGGTTGACGTCGTCCGGCCGCTCCATGGTCGAGAGGTGACCGCAGTCCTCGACGATCTCGAGCCGCGCCGCGGGGATCGCGTTCGCGATCTCCTCGGACAGCGCCAGCGGCGTCGCGGCGTCCTGTCGGCCGCACAGCACCAGGGTCGGGCACCTGATCGCGGCCAGCGACGGACGGCCGTCGATGCGCGTCATCACCGCCTGCTCCTGCCGCATGTAGGTGGCGGCACCCACCCGGCGCATCATCTTCACGGCGCGGTCGACCAGCGCCGCGTCGCCCAGCCGCTTCATCGGCATGAAACGCGAGAGCTGCAGGCCGAGCATGATGTCGACATGGCCGGCGCGCACCATCGCGATGCGCCCGGCGCGGATCGCGAGCTCCTCCTCGCTGTTGCCGCGGGCGCTGGTGTCGAGCAGCGCCAGCCGCGTCACGCGCTCCGGTGCCTGGCGCATGATCTCGAGTGCGATCATCCCGCCCATCGACAGGCCGGCCAGCACGAAGCGTTCCGGCGACGCGGCGAGGATCGCCGCCGCGATGGCGCTCACCGTCGCGTGGCGGGTCTGCTCCATCGTGATGGCGACGTCCGCCAGCGGCGCCAGCGCCGGCAGCTGGTCGCGCCACAGGTCCTCATCGCACAGCAGGCCGGGCACGAGGACCAGGGGCTGAGTTGGCATGGAAAGCTCCGTCGGGCGGGTTCAGGGCTCCCGACAGAATAGACTCATGTCCTTCGCCCCGCGAAGGTCAGAGGCGCGCAAGCGCTCCCGAGGGAGAAGGTGCCCGAAGGGCGGATGGGGATGCTTTTTTTGGACCGCGCGCGTCCACGCGCGCATCGGCGCGCCAGCGCCGACGTCTTTCGCTCTCCGCTTCGCTGCGAGCGAATGCGGGCGTGGACGCCCGCGGTCCAAAAGAACTCACGCCGCGTGGCGTTCGGCCTGCGCCATCTGCCGCTGCAGCAGGTCGCGGAATGGCCCGGCGCGTCGCGCCAGGTCGGCCGGTGCGCCGTCCTGCACGATGCGGCCGGCATCCATCACCACGATGCGGTCGAAGTCGCGCAGGGTCGACAGCCGATGCGCGATGGCGATCACGGTGCGGCCGCTCATCAACCGGCCCAGCGCGGCATGAATCGCCTGCTCGGACTCGCTGTCCAGCGCCGAGGTCGCCTCGTCCATCAGCAGGATCGGCGAGTCCTTGAGGAACGCGCGCGCGATAGCGATGCGCTGCCGCTGCCCGCCCGACAGCTTGACGCCGCGTTCGCCGGCGATGGTCGCGAAGCCCTCAGGCATCGCCGAGATGAATCCGTGGCAACCCGCAGCCTCGGCGGCGGCCGCCACCTCCTCCTCGGTGGCCTCCGGCCGGCCGTAGCGGATGTTCTCGTGGATCGAGCGGTGGAACAGCGAGATGTCCTGGGGCACCACGGCGATCGCCTCGCCCAGGCTCTGGTGCGTCAGCAACCTCACCTCCTGTCCGTCGATCAGGATGCGGCCGCCGTTGGTGTCGTAGAAACGCTGCAGCAGCGCCAGCACGGTCGACTTGCCAGAACCGGATCTGCCGACCAGGCCGACGCGCTGCCCGGGCTCGACGCTGAGGTGGAAACCGTGCAGCACCGGCCGCGCACCGGGATAGGTGAAGTCGACGCCGTCGAACTCGACGCGGCCGCCACCCACCGCCAGCGGCGCGGCGTGCGGGTGCTCGCGCAGGTCGTGGGGCAGCAGCAAGGTCGAGAGCGCCTCGCTCAGCCGGGCCATGTGCTGTGTGACCTCGACCAGTGCGACGGCCAGATCACGCGAGGCGTGCAGGATGGTGAAGCCCAGCGAGCACACCAGCACCACGTCGCCGGTGGTCACCTGTCCCTGCTGCCACAGCCGCAACGCCCAGGCCAGTGCCGCCGCGGTCAGCGCCGCGGTCAGCGCCGCATGCAGCAGACGAAGCTTCTCGAGATAGCGCAGGCTGCGCCGGCGCGCGTCGATCTCGTTGTCGACCGTCGTGGCGAAGCGCTGCCGCTCGCGCACCGTGGCGCCGAAGGCCCGCACCATGCCGATGTTGCCGATCACGTCGACCAGCTCGCCATCGACCTGGGCGGCCTTGCTGGCGAAGGCGTGGTGCAGCGGTCGCCCGCCCTCGGCGAGCCGGAACATCACCAGCATGATGAAGGCCGCGACCACGACCAGGACGCCGGCCATGATCGCGTTGACCGAGCCCAGCAGCGCCAGCGCACCCAGCACCGCCACTGCCGGCGGCAGCACGTTCCAGGTGAACATGGTCTCGGTGGTGTAGACGGCGTTGGCCGTGGCCGTGACACGGCTGGCAAGTGTGCCGGGCAGGCGGTCGGCGAAATATCCCGGTGCATGGCCGGTCAGGTGACGGAAGAGATCGCGCCGCAGATCGCCGCTCACGGTCACAAACGCGTGGCTGGCCGCCCACCCGCCGACCCGCCACGTGAGGTTGTCGGCCGCCACGAGTCCGGTCAGCAGCGCGAACGCCGACCACACGGTGGTGTCATTGCTGTGACCAGACTGGCCGGAGAGGACATCGATCAGATGTTTGATGGCATATTGCGAAGCGATGGCGCAGCCGACCGCGGTCAACACGGACACCATGACGATCGCGTGCGACGGGGCGCGCCGCAGCACGTAGTGGACGATGAACGCCAGCGACCTGTTGGCGTAGACCGTCAAGGGCCTGGCGCGCCGGTCGGCCGCGCCGCGCAAGCCGAACGAGAATGCAGTCACACGAGCGAGGGTCGTTTCATTCATTTGCCGCAATCCCCTGCGTAGATCGATCAGCGTCCCGCGTCGGTGCGTTGACAAGGTCGGTGGCCGGGCCGGCGGTCTCATCGCTACCGGCCAATCGACGCACCGGCGCCCAGCAAGCACAACCGTCTATCGTGACACTGAACCTTTTCGGAAAGGTCCTAGGACATGCGCATTGCCCAGATCGCTCCGCTCACCGAGGCCATCCCACCCAAGCTCTATGGCGGTACGGAACGAGTCGTCTCCTTCTTGACCGAGGAGCTGGTGGCGTTGGGCCACGAAGTGACGCTGTTTGCCAGTGGCGATTCTGAGACCTCGGCGGAGCTCGACGCGATCTGGCCGCGCGCTCTGCGACTCGACCCGAGCGTGCGCGACCCGATGTCGCTACATATGCTCCTGCTCGAGCGCGTGCGCCAGCGTGCACACGAATTCGATCTGCTGCACTTTCATCTCGACTACTTTCCCTTTTCGCTGTTCACGCGCCAACGCACACCTTTCGTGACGACTTTGCATGGCCGCCTAGACCTGCCGGAGCAGCAGCCGGTTTTTTCGGCATTCTCGTCAGTGCCGGTGATCTCGATATCGGACGCGCAGCGCCGTCCGTTGCCGCAGGCCGGCTGGATCAAGACCATCCATCATGGTCTTCCTCACCGATTGTTGATGCCGCAGCCCGCCGAGCCCAGGTACCTCGCGTTCCTCGGCCGCATCGCGCCGGAGAAATGCGTCGACCGCGCCATCCGCATCGCGCAGACGTGCGGCCTGCCGCTCAAGATCGCGGCCAAGGTCGACAAGGCCGACGCGGCCTATTTCAAGCGTGAGATCGAGCCGCTGCTGGCGCAACCGCATGTCGACTTCATCGGTGAGATCACCGACGCGCAGAAATCGGAGTTCCTCAGCGGCGCCCTCGCGTTGCTGGTGCCGATCGACTGGCCCGAGCCGTTCGGCCTGGTGATGATCGAGGCGATGGCTTGCGGCGCGCCGGTGATCGCCTTCAACCGCGGCTCGGTGCCCGAGCTCATCGACGAGGGCATCACCGGCTTCGTCGTCGAGGACGAGGTCGGCGCCGTCGCTGCCGTGCAACGTCTCGCCGGTCTGTCGCGCCTCAACATTCGCCGCCAGTTCGAACGGCGCTTCACGGCCCGGCGCATGGCCGAGGACTATCTCCACATCTATGGCGCCCTCGCCCGACGCGATCACCACCACCTGCGCGTCGTCGCGACCTGAGCCTCATCGGTCGGGCCGCGCCGCTCCAGCGGCGCCTCTTCGTCTTCACTTCGGGGTCATGAGCGCCGCTGGAGCGGCGCGGCCCGACCACTCGTTCTGAGCGCCGGCGCTCCCGGGCATCCGTCCGGAATGGACTGGTTCGCGGGCAATTCGCGCCGTCTTCCCGGTCGCTTCTCCGCAAGCCGACGTCACTCTGTCACACTTGCCTTCGTGCGAAGCTCAAGCCGCACGCGTCTCAGGGTGGGGCAAAGTAGAATGTCGTCGATTCATGCGGAGGTCTCGACAGGCCGCTGGGTGTTCCTTGCCGTGGCGACACTGATGATCCTGTACGCCGCCGCGTCGCTGGCGCTGGTGATCCTCTCGCCGTAACTTCCCCTCCGCAGCATGGAACACGGGCAGCCTGCCCTGAAAGATCCCGCCCACAGGCGCCGACTTCACGCGCACGATGGCACGAACGGACCGCGCGGCTCCTGCCGCGCTCTTCGTCCTGCCGCGGCAAGGCATGAGCGCGCCGGGAGGCGCGCGGTCCGACCTCACCGCCGTGCGCCAAAAGTCAGCACCTGTAGACGGGACGCACGCGCTCCGGGATCGGCCTTACGGCGCGAGCCGCTTGCTCATCAGCTTGCGGTCGGTGACGCGATAGCCGCGGCGCCGGTACAGCGCCTCGGCTTCGGGATTGTCGCGCTCGACCTCGAGATGCAGGCCCCGCACGCCGTTCTCGGCGGCGGTTCGTTCCAGCATGTCCATCGCCGCCGTACCGACGCCACGGCCCCGCGCCTCGGGCAGCACGTACAGGTCGTCGATGAAGCCGTCACGGCCGCCATGCTCGATGCTGAAGCCGAAAGTCAGCACGGCATAGCCCACGCGCACGCCATCGGCGCACAAGAACCACGCCAGCGCCATCGGATCGCCACGACAGACCGCGCGCACGGCGCGCTCGCCGGCATCACTGAGCGCGTGGCCATCCTCGCTGTGGAAGGCGCGCGCCAGCACCAGCACGGCCTCTTCGTCCCGTGGCGTGACGGGCTGCAGCGTGACTGTGGTCGGCGGCGTCATGAACCGATGGAGCGATGTCTCGAACGGCCGCCTTCGTACCTCTACGATACCGCCTTCGTCACCGTCTTCGTGCCACCCGCCCACAGCGGCAGGTAGGTCATCTTGATGCCCGGGCCGCCGGTGACGATCACGTGGATATCCTCGGCCGCCTGCGCCACGGCCAATGCATCGGCCGGTGGCGCAGCGTCTGCGAGCGCCAGCGTGCAACGTGCGTCGAACAGGTAGCGCTGGATGCGCGGCAGGTCCCAGCCATGGCGCGCGATCAGCCGCGCCAACTCGGGCGGTAGCAGCAGCGCCTGCTCGCCGCGGGTCGGCTTGCGCGCCGCGCCGGAAACAGCGATGGCGGCATGCATTGCCGTTGCGACCGGCCGCAGGATCGCCTCCGGCGAACCGCCTTCACCCCACGGCAGGATCTCGGCCGTGCCGGAGATGCCCAGCACAGTGACGGCGCTGGCATCGGCGCCGAAGCCGCGACGCGACGGCAGCGGCGGGAAGATGGCTTCGTCGTTCTCGGCGAAGCAGAACGTGTACTTCCCCGGCTGACCCATCGTCGCCATGTCGCCGATCTCCGGCCGCGCCCCGCCGATGTTGCGCAACACCAGGGCGAGCGCCCGCCCCATGGTGGCGTTGACGCGGTTGCCGGGGCCGAGGCAGTTGGTGCCGGCGTTCACCCCCAGCGCACCCGCGATCGGGCCATGCACGATGGCAGCGACGGCCGTGGTGCCGGTGGTGGTGAGGATGCCGAGCAGGTTGAAGTCGGGCTCGAGGCAAGCGGTGGCCGCGGTCAGGACAACCGGCAGGG
>Ga0187894_10007121_pt1 | contig 10691 bp, 9 predicted proteins | sample GBC1701081metaG_FD_136650 | JGI IMG/M metagenome (GOLD analysis project Ga0187894, IMG submission 136650) | White microbial mat communities from a lava cave in the Kipuka Kanohina Cave System on the Island of Hawaii, USA - GBC170108-1 metaG ... | reverse complement strand
GAGGCCAAACATCGTCAGTGCGGACCTATGAAAATGAGCCCAATTTCCACAGTCTTGCGCCAACTCATTGAAAAGACTCCGGAAGATGTGTGAATACGACAGCCTCGAAGAGGGGAGAGGGAGGGGCCCATTGCGACCTTGCTCCGCCGAAGCGTGCCTTCTTGCTCTGTCGAAGCAAAGCCTCGGCTTCGCGAAGGCGAGAGCAATGGGAGGGTGAGGAACCTGTTGCAGATAATACACAGGCCCCTCACCCTTCCCGACGCTACGCGTCGGGCACCTTCCCTCTCCCCGCTGCGCGGGGCGAGGGCGATCCCAGCGGATTGTCCAGATAGCGCTGGATGGTGGCGCCGATCACCCGGATGATCGTTTCGCGCGACATGGCGACGAGCGGCGGCAGCTTGAGGATATAGCGGGCATAGGCGAGGCCGACGGTCTGCGTCGCGATCAGCGCCGCGATGTCGCGGCTTCCCTTTTCCTCGCCGCGCAGCCTCGCGACCATCGGGATGATCTGGTCGCGGAAGATCGTGGTGCGCAGGCGCTCGGCCGCTTCCTCATTGCTCGCCGATGAGCGCAGCAGAAGCTGAAGCGAGTCATCGTCCGGCTCCTCCCAGCGGTTGAGGAAATGGGTGATCAGCGCTTCGCCCAATTTGTCGCGCGGATGACCGCTCAGATCGGGAATGCGCAATTCGACCGTCATCGCCGCATCGAACAGCCCCTGCTTGCTCTCGAAATAGCGCATCACCAGCGCAGGATCGATCCTGGCGTCACGGGCCACCTTGCGAATGGTGGTGCGCTCATAGCCTTCCTTGCGGAAGCGCTCACGCGCCGCATCGATGATGCGCGCCCGCGTCGTGTCGGATTTTTTGGCTTTCGACATGTCAATCTGTCTGGGCGATCACGTTTACCAACATCTCCGCACAATGGGCAAAAGGCCATCCCGGGGCCATGTTGACAAGCGGATCAGAAGGCCTATATGTCAACAGTTGTTGACATTCTTGTCAAGGCCTAAGCGAGGCTCGGAACAATGCGACGGCGGATCGCCGTGATACTCGCCCTGGCGCTCCTCGGCGCCTTCATCGCCTGGTGGGTCGATCTGCCGGTGCGGCTCGGCTGGCGCTCGGCAGAGAGCGACCGCATCACCCTCTATGGCAATGTCGATATCCGCCAGGTGCAGCTCGGCTTCCGGGTCAGTGGCCGGGTCGCCGAGATGAATTTCGATGAAGGCGACAGCGTCAAGCCGGGCGACCTCCTCGCCCGTCTCGACGCCAAACCCTATGAAGACGCGGTCGCCGCGCAGAGCGCGCAAGTCGCCAATCTGCGCGCCACGCTCGACAAGCTGGTGGCAGGTCCGCGGGCGGCCGAGATCGCCCAGGCGCGGGCCCAGCTCGAGGAGCGCATGGCCGATTTCGAGAATGCCAAGCTCGCTTATGACCGCGCCTTCAAGCTGAGACCCCGCCAGACGATCTCGGAAGCCGCCCTCGACAATGCCCGTGCCAGCCGCGACACGGCGCAGGCCCGTGTCGCCTCGGCGCAACAGGCCTTGCAGCTTCTCGAGGAAGGCTCACGCAAAGAGGACATCGCCGCGGCGAAAGCGAGCCTTGAAGGTGCCGACGCCAATCTCTCCGCCGCTCAGACCTCGCTCGCGGATACCGGGCTCAGGGCGCCGGCCGCCGGCGTCATCCTGTCCAGGCTGCGTGAGCCCGGCGCCATCATTTCGACCAGCGACATCATCTTCGTGCTCTCGCTCGATCGTCCGGTGTGGGTCAGGAGCTATATCCCCGAGCCTTTGCTCGGTAAGATCCATCCCGGGCTCGAAGTGAACGTCACCTCCGACTCAGCACCCGACAAGCCCTATCGCGGCAAGATCGGCTTCATCTCGCCGGTCGCCGAATTCACCCCCAAATCGGTCGAGACGCCGGAGCTGCGCACCGATCTCGTCTATCGGCTGCGCATCATCATCGATGAGCCCGACCAAGGGCTGCGCCAGGGCATGCCGGTGACGGTGCACGTCCCGGAGCCCAAAGGACCATGAGCCCCCATGAGCGAAGACTTCGTCCGCATCGAGGGGATCAGCAAGACATTCGGGGCCGCAAGCCCGGCCCTCGACCACATCACGGCCGCGGTCAAGGGCGGTGAGATCACCGGCCTCGTCGGGCCGGACGGTGCCGGCAAGACCACGCTCATCCGGCTGATGACCGGCCTTCTTCTCCCCGATCAAGGCACGCTCAGCGTATTGGGCTTCGACACCAGGACAGCGGCGGGCAAGATCCAGGCCGCGATCGGCTACATGCCGCAGCGCTTCGGCCTCTATGAGGACCTGAGCGTCCAGGAGAATCTCGATCTCTATGCCGATCTGCGCGGCCTGCCCACGCCTGAGCGCCCCCAAGTCTTCGACGAGCTTCTGACCTTCACCGATCTCAAGCGCTTCACGGGAAGGCTCGCCGGCAAGCTGTCGGGCGGCATGAAGCAGAAGCTCGGGCTTGCCTGCGCGCTCCTCAAGAAGCCGCGGCTCCTGCTCCTCGATGAGCCGGGAGTCGGCGTTGATCCGATCTCGCGCCGGGATCTGTGGAAGATGGTCAAGGACCTGACCCGCGAAGGCATCGGCGTCGTCTGGTCGACGGCCTATCTCGATGAGGCCGAGGCCTGCACGCGCGTGCTGCTGCTCAACCAGGGAAAGCTGCTGTTCACCGGTCCGCCGGCCGAGCTCACGCATCGCGTCGATGGCCGCGTCTACAAGATCACCGGGATAGACGGCAGGCGGCGGCCGATCCTCGCCAAGATGCTCGACCGCCCGGGCGTCATTGACGGTGTCATCCAGGGCGAAGCCATTCGCCTCGTCACCAACGCGGAAGCAAACCAGGCCGCGCTCAAGGCCGACCTTGCCGCTTCCGTCCAGATCGGCCCGACGGCGCCCCGCTTCGAGGATACCTTTGTCGATATGCTGGGCGGCGGTCCCGGCGGACGCTCGCGGCTCGCGGAAGCGACGAAACCGCAGGAAAACGCCAATCCCCATGTGATCGAGGCGCGCGGCCTCACCAAGCGCTTCGGCGATTTCACCGCGGCTCAGGACATCACCTTCGACATCAGCCGCGGCGAGATCTTCGGCCTGCTCGGCCCCAATGGCGCCGGCAAGTCGACGACCTTCAAGATGCTGTGCGGGCTCCTGAAGCCCAGCGCCGGCGAAGGCCGCGTTGCCGGCTTCGACCTGCGCCGCGACTCAGCCGAAGCGCGCAACCGGCTCGGCTACATGGCGCAGAAATTCTCGCTCTATGGCGATCTGAACATCGCCCAGAATCTGAGCTTCTTCGCCGGCGTCTATGGCCTCAAGGGGGCTGAGAAGCACGACAAGATCAAGCTCGTCAGCGATATCTTCGATTTCAACCGCCATGCCGGCATGTCGGCCAAGGATCTGCCGCTCGGCCTCAAGCAGCGCCTGGCGCTTGCCTGCGCCGTGATGCATGAGCCCGAAGCCCTCTTCCTCGACGAGCCGACATCGGGCGTCGATCCGATCACCCGGCGCGAATTCTGGACGCATATCAACGGCCTCGTCGAAAAGGGCGTCACCGTTCTGGTCACCACCCATTTCATGGACGAAGCCGAATATTGCGACCGCATCTCGCTCATCTATCGCGGCAAGTCGATCGCGCTGGGCTCTCCCGACGAGCTCAAGGGCAAGGTCGCCACGCGCGAAAATCCCGATCCGACGATGGAAGACGCCTTCATCGCCCTGGTGCAAGGTTCGGAAGCGGAGGCGAATGGATGAACGATCCACAGACCAGCGCGCGCATGACCACTTTCATCCTTCCCCCTTGCGGGGAAGGTGGCGCGAAGCGCCGGATGGGGGTCTGCATGACCAGGGCTGAGAATTCAGCAGATGACACACGAGACAACGACATGATCACGCCGTCAGCCCCCATCCGGCTCCCCCGGCCCAAGGCCGGGGGAGCCACCTTCCCCGCAAGGGGGAAGGATAGATGCGAAACGCACCGAACATGAGCACGGCCTCCGGCCGCACCCGGCGCCTTGCCGCTCTCGTCCGCAAGGAGACCTACCAGATCATCCGCGATCCGAGCAGCATCCTTATAGCCTTCGTCCTGCCGCTGATCCTTCTCTTCCTCTTCGGCTATGGCGTGTCGCTCGATGCGACGCGCACCCGCATCGGCGTCGTCGTCGAGACGATGACGCCGCTCACCCAGGACTTGGCCTCGAGCTTCGCCGCCTCGCGCTATTTCGAGGTCCGGCAGGGCCGTGACCGGCGCGAGTTCGAAGAAGCGCTTGTCGTCGGCGATGTCCGCGGCATAGTCGTCATCCCGGACAGCTTCGCTGCCGACTTCGCCGCCCAGAACCATCCGCAAGTGCAAGTGATCGTGGACGGCACCGATCCCAACACCGCGAATTTCGTCCAGGGCTATGCGCAGGGCGTAGTCACCACCTGGCTCAGGCAAAGAGCCAGCGAAACGCCCAAGGAGACGGCCGGGATCACGGTCGAACAGCGCTTCTGGTTCAATCCGGAGCTGACCAGCCGCTATTTCCTGGTGCCGGGCTCGATCGCCATCGTCATGACCTTGATCGGCACCCTTCTCACCGCGCTTGTCGTGGCGCGCGAATGGGAGCGCGGCACGATGGAGGCGATGATGGCGACGCCGGTTACCGCCTTCGAGCTCCTGGCGGGGAAGATCCTGCCCTATTTCATCCTGGCGATGACATCGATGACGCTGTGCGTCATCGTCGCCGTCTTCATCTTCGGCGTGCCGTTCCGCGGTTCGATCCTCGCCCTCTATGCGATCTCCGCCGCCTTCCTGCTGCCGGCCTTGGGCCAGGGCCTCCTCATCTCGGCGGCGACCAAGAACCAGTTCCTCGCCTCGCAGCTCGCTCTGCTCTCGGCCTTCCTGCCGGCGTTCCTGCTTTCGGGCTTCCTGTTCGAGATCGGCTCCATGCCCATCGTCATCCAATGGATCAGCGCCGTCGTCCCGGCGCGCTATCTGATCCCTTCCCTGCAGACGGTGTTCCTCGCGGGCGACGTCTGGCCGCTCTTCCTCACCAATATCTCCGTTCTGCTCCTCGCCGGCGCCATTTTCCTCGGCCTTGCCGCACGCAGCACGGCCAAGAGGCTCGGCTGACATGTGGGAACGGATCATCGCCCTCGTCATCAAGGAGCTGCTCGCGATCCTGCGCGATCCGCGGGGGCGCATGGTGATCATCGTGCCGCCGATCCTGCAGCTCGTCGTCTTCTCCTATGCGGCGACGCTCGAGGTGAAGAACGCCGATATCGTGATCCTCAACCGCGACAGCGGCAAATGGGGCCATGAGCTGATCCAGCGCATCGACGGCGCACCCACCTTCCGCAATCTCATCCGTACCAGTGACGAGAGGGTCCTGCACGACCTCATCGAGCGCCAGGAGGTCATCGCCGCGCTCCAGATCGGCCCGACCTTCTCGCGCGACATCGAGGCGCGGCGCTCGGGCGATGTGCAGATCATCCTCGACGGCCGGCGCTCCAATGCGGCGCAGATCGTCTCATCCTATCTCAGCCAGATCGTCGCAACTTTGGCAGACGATCTCGCCACGCCCGGGCAGCGGGCTGCGAGCGTCACTATCGCGCCGCGCTACTGGTTCAATCCCAACCTGACTTTCGTCTGGTTCACGGTGCCGAGCCTCGTCGCTATCATCGCGCTCCTCATCGGCCTCGTCGTCACCGCGCTCTCGGTGGCGCGCGAGCGCGAGCTCGGCACATTCGACCAGCTCATGGTCTCGCCGCTCCGCACCCATGAGATCCTCATCGGCAAGCTCACGCCGCCGATGATGATCGGGCTCGTCCACATAACCCTCTATGTGCTGGCGGCGATCTTTCTTTTCGGCATCCCTCTACGCGGGTCGCTCATCCTGCTCTATGGCAGCGCCATCTTCTACCTGGCGAGCGTGGTCGGCATCGGCCTCTTCATCTCGTCACTGTCGATGACGCAGCAGCAGGCCATCCTCGGCGCCTTCGTCTTCATCGTACCGGCGGTGCTGCTTTCGGGTTTCGCCACCCCGATCGAGAACATGCCGGACTGGCTGCAGCCGGTGACCTTCGTCAATCCGCTGCGCTATTTCCTGATCGTGGTCAAAGGCGTCTTCCTCAAGGACATCCCCGTAAGCGAGGTCGTCCACAATACGATCCCGCTGGCGCTGATCGCGCTCTGCACGCTGAGCGCCGCGGCCTGGCTATTCCGCAGCCGCCTGGAATAGTTACCTGACGACCGCAGCGGTCTGTCCGAAGAGGATCTTTTTTTCCTCATCCGACATCGGCTTGCCCGAATCCGGATTGACCTCCTTCACCCGTGCATAGGCGGCGACTGTCGCGGAGCGGGCGCGAACGGCCTCGAACCAGCGCTTCAGATGCGGGAAGTCGTCGAGATTCTGGCCCTGCCGCTCATGCGAGACGGTCCAGGGATAGGACGCCATGTCGGCGATCGAATAATCCTTGCCCGCGACAAAGGCGCGATCGGCAAGCCGCTTGTTGAGCACGCCATAGAGACGGTTCGTCTCGTTCACATAGCGGTCGATCGCATAGGCAATCTTCTCCACCGCATAGTTGCGGAAATGATGGTTCTGCCCGGCCATGGGCCCGAGTCCGCCCATTTGCCAGAAGAGCCACTGCAGGACTTCTGCTCGGCCGGCGAGATCGGAAGGAATGAACTTGCCGGTCTTCTCGGCGAGATAGAGCAATATGGCGCCCGATTCGAAGACCGAGATCGGCTTGCCGCCCTTGCCCGGTTTGTTGTCGACGATGGCCGGGATGCGGTTGTTGGGCGAGATGCGCAGGAAGTCCGGCTTGAACTGATCGCCCTTGCCGATATCGATCGGGATGATGCGATAGGGCAAGCCCGCCTCTTCGAGGAACATCGTGACCTTATGGCCATTGGGCGTCGTCCAGTAATAGAGGTCGATCATGGGAGTGCTCACTCAATTGGGATCAGGAAGGTGACTTCGAAATGGCCGTCTCCTTCAGGTAGGACTGAAGCCTGCCGATCTCAACCGGGGAAAGCCTGAGGCCCAGCTTGCTGCGCCGCCAGATGACGTCCTCGACCGTCACCGCCCATTCGGTTTCCTTGAGGAAATCGACTTCCCTTTGATAAAGGTCGGCGCCGAAGAGAGGGCCTAGATCGGCAAGGCTCGCAGCATCCTTCAGCAGTTCCTCGGTACGTGTGCCATAGAGCTGAACATAGCGGTTTGCCTGCATTTCCGGCAGCCAGGGCAGACGTGCCCGCAACGTCTTGCGATAGCCCTCGATGCCGTTGGTACCGAAATCGCCGCCCGGCAGAATGTCCGTGCGCGACGAGCCGGCTTCAGGCCAGGGCATGAGGACGCAGAGCTTCTGCATTGCATGTTCCGCAAGGCGGCGATGCGTGGTGAGCTTGCCTCCGAAGACGGTCAGCACCGGCGCCTCACCTTCGCGGTGGTCGATCTCGAAGGAATAATCCCGGGTCAATGTCGAGAGGTCGCCGTCGCGCCCACCGCCCGTCTCGAAAAGCGGCCGCACGCCGGAATAGCTCCAGACTATATCGGCGCGCGTCACCGGCTTGCGCAAGAACTCATTCACCTCGGCCAGCATGTAGTCGATCTCTCCATCCGAGATCGTCACTTTCTCAGGCGCGTCGTCCCAGGGCTCATCCGTCGTGCCGATCGAGGTGAAGTCTCCTTCATAGGGAAAAGCCTCCATCAGGCGGCCATCGCGCGTCTGCAGGAAATAGCCGTGATCGCCCGACCATTGGCGCGGCACGACGATATGGCTGCCACGCACCAGGCGCAGCTTCCGTCCGACCGGCACATTCATCCTGCCCGTGACGTCAACGACCCAGGGACCTGCCGCATTCACCAGCGCGCGGCTCGTGACCGCGAATTGCTTCCCCATATTCTCGAGCGTGATGCGCCACAGATCGCCGTCGCGCGCAGCTTTGACAAAGCGATGGCGTGCCAGGATGTCGGCGCCATTGCGCTCGGCCCCCAGGAGATTGGCGATCACCAGGCGCGCATCATCGCCGCGGCAATCGGAATAGGCAAAAGCGTGACGATAGGCTGGCTTGAGCGCCATGCCCGCCGGATGACGATGAAGGTCGATCGCCTCAGACCGGCGCAAGATCTTGCGATGAGCGAGATAGTCATAGAAGAGAAGGCCCAAGCGGATCATCCAGCGCGGCCGCTGGCTTTCGACATAAGGCAGCACGAGCCGCAGCGGCCAGACGAGATGCGGCGTGCGCCGCATGAGGATCTCGCGTTCGAGCAGCGCATCGCGCACCAGCTTGAAGTCATAAGTCTCGAGATAGCGCAGGCCGCCATGGATGAGCTTGGACGAGCGCGAGGATGTGCCCCCGGCGAAATCCTGCATTTCGGCCAAGGCCACCCTCAAGCCGCGGCCTGCGGCATCGCAAGCGATCGCTGCGCCATTGATGCCGCCGCCGATGACGAAGAGATCATATGTTTTGGTGGTGCTTTCGGCGGTCATGCGTTTCAGTTCCGGCCATAGCCCGCAATGAGGACATTCACGGCTCTGGCCCAGGCTTCGTAAGACGCCTGATAAGCGGATGCCGATGCGGGTTCAATCCTTTCGCCGGCGCGCGGAAGGTCACGCAGCTCGGCAAGCGTCTGCCAGCGGCCGGCGCCGAGACCCGCCATCAGGGCCGAACCGAAGGGCGTCATGGCATCGGACGCCGAGACGAAGAGAGGAACGCTGAGCACGCTCGCCTGCAGCTGTGTGAAATAGCGGGAGCGTGTCATGCTGCCGTCGATCTTTGCAATGGGCATGGCTTGGTCACGGCCGTCACCGATCCCTTCGAGCACCGCGCGGATCTGATAGCAGACGGCTTCGAGGCCGGCATGGGCAATATGGCCCCTCGTGGTCGCGGCACTCAGGCCCAATAGGCCGGCGCGCATATCCGGCTGCCACCAGGGTGACGCGAGGCCCTGGAAGGCCGGTATCAGAACTGCGCCGGCGCTGGTGCCGGCCTTCTCCGCCTCCGCCGCGACGGCAGCGCCGCCACCAGCGATGGAAAGCCGTTCGGCCAGCCAGTCAAGGATCTTGCCGGCATACATCACGAAGCCTTCATAGGCATAGCATGGCTGATCGATCTGCCAGGCAATGGTGCGGATGATGCCGTCGCCCGGCGCGGGTGGTGGCGACGTGCCGGCATTCATCCACAGGAAGGCGCCGGTGCCGTAAGTGATCTTGAGCTCTCGTTCCTTGGTGCAGCCATGGCCGAACAAGGCCGCCTGCTGATCCCCCATCACGCCGGTGATCGGGATCGAGGCGCCGAGGAGTGCAGCGCTCGTCGCCCCAAAGCCCGAATGGGATGTCCGACACTCGGGAAAGGCCGCAAGATCGAGCCCGAAAAGCGCCGCGAGCTCCGGGTCCCAGATGATCCTGTCGATGTCGAAGAGCATGGTGCGCGCGGCATTGCCGGGCTCGGTCGCATAAATCTTGCCTTCGGTGAGCGCAAAAATGAGCCAGCTGTCGACCGTCCCCCAGCGCAGGCTGCCATTGCCGAGGCGTGCCGCAATCGAGGGCCGATGGTGCTTGAGCCAGAGCAGCTTCGCCGCGGTGAAGGTCGGATCGAGGTCGAGGCCGGTACGCGCCTTGACCAGACGCAGGGCATCGTCATTCCGCAGGGCCTTCAGTTCCTCGGCGCCGCGGCGGCATTGCCAGACGATCGCCGGCATCACCGGCCGCCCGGTCTCGGGGTCCCAGACGACCAGTGTCTCGGTCTGATTGGCGATCCCTAAGGACAGGATCTCGGCCGGTCGCAACGACAGCCGTTCCTTGAGCTCTCCAATGCAAGCCAGGATATTGGCGACCATCGCCTCTGCATCCTGCTCGACAAAGCCCGGCTCCGGCGCCGTCGTGGTGATCGGGCGCACGGCCTGGCCCAGGATCACACCCTGCCCGTCGATCGCCACGACCTTCGTGTTGGTCGTGCCTTGATCGATGCCAAGGATGATGTCTTTTGGTGCCGACATGGGGGTCTCTGCGGTGGGGACGGGCACATTGCCATGCCGCCCAGCAAAGCAAAACCCCCGCTCGCAGGAAACGGACATGACCTGCCTCCAGGTTTCCCCTTCTCCCGCTTGCGGGAGAAGGTGGCCGAAGGCCGGATGAGGGTGTATCTCTCAGGCGATGACTACTCGTGTCATTGAACCGAAGCGCCCTTGATCAAGCCCGGCGTCTGCGTCGCAACCAGACGCCCGCGGAGATTCGGCTGTGGTCAGGCTTACGTAGCCGGCGCCTGCAAAATCACAAGTTCGTCCGGCAACGTTCAATCGGGCCGTTCACCGTAGATTTTCTTTGTCGCAAGGCAGCTCTCATCATTGAAGTTGATGGCGCAACTCATTCTGACGACCGCGATGTCGAATATGATCAGCGGCGGACAGACTACCTGAACTTACAAGGATATCGTGTTCTTCGCGTCCAGAATGATGACATCTATCATCGCTTCGATGACGTTATGGATATGATCCTCCTGGCGGTTACGGATAAGCTGCCGCAAGACTGACCAACACCCTCATCCGCCCTTCGGGCACCTTCTCCCGCAAGCGGCAGGGCTGTCCGGGGAAAGATTCGATATGTCGCGGTGCATGCTCGGCCAAACCGATGCAAATCGGACTTTTCCAGTTGTCGAGACTTAGAAAGGGCCGAGCATGCGCTATCGCGATAGCAT
>Ga0187894_10007120_pt1 | contig 10691 bp, 9 predicted proteins | sample GBC1701081metaG_FD_136650 | JGI IMG/M metagenome (GOLD analysis project Ga0187894, IMG submission 136650) | White microbial mat communities from a lava cave in the Kipuka Kanohina Cave System on the Island of Hawaii, USA - GBC170108-1 metaG ... | reverse complement strand
TTGTGCTGGCCACGGTGATGCTGGCGGCATGCTCCTTCGGTCCGAGTGATGAGCAGATCGCCACAGACGTCCGGGCCAAGTTCTACGCCAGCGAAACCCTGAAGGGCACCAACGTCCAAGTCGCCGCAAGGAACGGCGAGGTTACGCTCAGCGGCGAAGTGCCCAGCGATACCGTCCGCTTCGAAGCTTTCAAAGTGGCGCTGAACGCCGCCGGAGTGAAGAAGGTCAACGACCAGATGACCGTGCGTCCGGTGCAGGCACAGGTGGCAGAAGCGGCAAAGCCAGAACCGGCTCCCGCGCCGAAGAGAATCGCCAAGCCGGCCATTGTGAGGCACTCGCCAAGACCGGTGGTGACTCCCGTTTCGCAACCAGCGCCCGCGCCACCTGCAGTCAGCGCTCCCGCGCCGGTTGAGCCCGCTCCGGCCCCGCCACAGGTGCGAGAAGCCACGCCGCCCCCTCCGCCGGCTCCACCCAAGCCCCGCAAGGTTTCGATTCCCGCCGGAACCTCATTCGCGGTGCGGATGATTGACTCGGTGGATTCCGGCGTCAATCAGCCGGGCGAAACGTTCCGCGCATCGCTGGATGCGCCGGTGGACGTGGACGGCGAGGAAGTGCTGCCGCGCGGCGCGGAGGTGACCGTCCGCCTGGCGGAAGCAAAATCGGCCGGGCGCGTCACCGGGCGCGGTGAGTTGAAACTGGAGCTGGCCTACTTCGAATACAACGGCAGACGTTACACGCTGGATACCACCGACGTCAGCAAGCAGGGGCGCTCGGAAGGCAAGCGCTCCGCTGCGACTATCGGCGGCGCTGCCGCGGTGGGAGCAATCATCGGCGCCATCGCCGGCGGCGGCAAGGGCGCGGCCATCGGCTCGGTCGCCGGAGCCGGAGCCGGGACAGCGGCAACGGTGATCACAAAAGGCCAGCAGGTCAAGGTCCCCTCGGAAACGCTGCTGGAATTCAAGCTCGAATCGCCGGTCACTGTAACCCTGGCCCCTGACGGAAGTGGAAACCACCGGCGCAGTTCCGGTGAACCGTCGAATTAAACCGTCGTATAATTGAGTTGCTCACCCGGCCTGGGAACCTTCTGGTTCCCGGGCCTTTCATTTTGGAGGAATGATGAGCGCGCGCGGGGTGGCTTTGCTGGCTCTGTGTCTCACGCTGGAGGCATGTGGCGGTGGCGGCGGGAATTTCGCAGGCAACAATCCCGCGCCGCCCTCCGGCGGGCTGACTCCTAGCGTTCCCACGCCCGCCGTCCCGATTCGCGTGGAGACGTTCCTTTCCGGCACGGGTTTCGTTTCTGCCCTGGCCTTCGCGCCCGACGGCCGGCTCTTTTATTGCGAGCTGCAGACCGGCCGCGTGCGCGTGGTACAGAACGGCACCTTGCTGGCGCAGCCCTTCGTTACCCTGCCGGTGAACAGCAACGGCGAGCTCGGCCTGCTGGGCATGGCCTTTGACCCGTCGTTCGCCGCTAACCGCTTCGTTTATTTCTTTCACACCCATCCGTCACCGCTGCGCAATCGCATTGTGCGATACGTGGACCAAAGCAGCGTAGGCGTCACCGAGGCGGTGATTGTAGATAATCTTCCGGCCACCACGAATCACAACGGCGGGCGCATCAAGTTCGGCAGCGACGGAATGCTGTACGTCACCATCGGCGACAACCTGGATCCGGCCAACTCTCAGAATCCCGCGTCCATTTCCGGCAAGGTGCTGCGCTACAACAGCAACGGCACCATCCCGCTGACCAACCCGCTGCCGGCCAATCCGATGTTTGCCCTGGGGCTGCGCAATCCGTTCGGAATCGCCTTTCACCCGGTGAACGGTACGCCATACGTATCGGAGAATGGTCCGAACTGCGACGACGAGCTGAACCGCATCGTCCTGAGCGGCAACTACGGCTGGCGGCCGAACTATCCCTGCGGTGACACCAGCACGCAATTCATCGCCCCGATCGCGCGTTTCAACCCGGTGATCGCGCCCACAGGAATCACCTTTTACACCGGCACGGTGTTCCCCGAATGGCGCAATCACCTGTTCCTGGTGAGTTTCAACGACGCCACGCTGCGCCGCTTTGCCGTGGACGAAGCCAACAGTGGAAACGTCCTCGAGCAGCAGTCCATCGCCAGCGGCCAGGCGTCGAACTATCTTGACGTAGCGGTCGGCACGGACGGCAACATTTACATCGCCACCGACGTCTCCATCCTCCGCATCGTCCGTCAATAGCCCGCGAACGACTGGGCGCGAAACGCCCGCCGGAACAGGCGCGTCCCTTCATGGCATAATGCACCCGCTTCCCGCGCTTCGAGCGCGCACTTGCGGAGGGTTCATGTCCATCAGCAGGCGTTCCTTGATTCAGGCCGGCGTGCTCTCCTCGCTTACCGGGGCCACGCTGGCTGCCGCTGAAGCGGCCGCACAGCGCGAGCAGCAGCCAGCGCCGCGCACGCTGCCGCCGGCCTTTGATGCGCTGCAGCCCCTTGGCGAGCGCGCCAAGCCCATCACCGTGGACGAGTTCAAAGGGCGCATCGCGCTGGCGCAACGGCTGATGACCGACGCCAAGCCGCAGTTCAGCGCCCTGTACCTCACGCCCAGCACCTCGATGTACTACTTCGCCGGGCTCCGCTGGGGCGGCGGCGAGCGTTTGATGGCGCTGACCATACCTCGCAGCGGCGAGCCGTTCCTGGTTTGCCCGGGCTTTGAGGAAGGCCGCCTGCGTGAGCTGGTGAAATGGCCGATGGAGATCCGCGCATGGCAGGAAGACGAAAGCCCCTACACCCTGGTGGTGAAATCGCTGGCTGACCGCGGCGTGCGCACCGGCGCCATCGCCGTGAACGAAGCGACGCCGTATTTTTTCTTTGAGGGCTTGCGTAAGGCCGCCGGCGGCTTCACGTTTGCGAGCGGCGACCCCATTACCGCCGGCTGCCGCATACGCAAGACCGCGCATGAAATCGAGCTGATGTCACTGGCCAATGAAACCACACTGAATGCCATCAAGGCGGTGTTTGCGTCGCTGAAGGACGGTATGACCCAGCGCGAAGTCAGCGGCCTGCTGGCGCAGGGTTACCAGCGGCAGGGCCTCAGCGGCGGCGGGCTGGTTCTTTTTGGCGAATGGGCGGCGCTGCCCCACGGCACGACGAATCCGCAGAAGCTGAAAGAAGGCGACGTGGTGCTGATTGACTGCGGCGGCGCCGTGGAAGGCTACGCCGCGGATATCACTCGCACCACGGTGTTCGGAAAGCCGTCGGACAAGATGAAGCGCGCTTTTGAAACCGTCCGCAAGGCGCAAGACGCGGCACTGGCCGCTGCCGCCCGCGGGAATCTGAGCGGCGGTGTGGATGATGCCGCGCGCAAGGTGGTGACCGATGCCGGCTTCGGCCAGGGGTACGAGCTCTTTACCCACCGGCTGGGTCACGGCATCGGGCTGGATGGGCACGAACATCCGTATCTGGTCCGCGGCAGCAAGACCCTGCTTGAGCCGGGCATGACCTTTTCCAACGAACCAGGCATCTACATTCGCGGTGAATTCGGCCTGCGCTGCGAGGACATCATGGTCATCAGCGAAGGCGGGCCGGCACAACTGGTCGGCTCGGAGTTCGCCAAGTCACTGGAAAGCCCGTTCGCCTGACAAACGCCCGGAGAGTCTGCAGTCCTGGTGACTCCCGCCGAGCGGTTCGCCGCCAGCCTACCGGCTGCCTTCGTTCCTGGCCTTCTCGCACCATTCGATCATTCGCGCTTCCGCCCAGAAGCGTTCATTTCCTTCGTGACCGGACACAAAGCCGCAGTGCCCGCCATGCTCGGGGGCGGCAAGGGTAATGTTCCGATTCGCCGCAAGCGCCGGATCCGCAAACGATGTGTACGGAATCAGCGGATCGTCCTGGGCGGTGATAATCAGCGTCGGCACGCCAATCGCCCCGATCACCCGCAGCGCGCTGGCCGTGTGGTAGTAGTTTGCCGCTGTGCCGTAACCGCAGTTGGGCGCGGTAACCACGTCATCGAATTCGCGTATGGTGCGCACCGTGCCCAGCTTGCCGTTCACCGTGTACTGCTGCGGAAAAAGCTGCTGTTTGGCGCGAAACCGCCGCTTCAGATGGCGAACGAAGTGCTGCCGGTAGAACCAGTTCCTGCCGGAATCGCACGCGTCAGCGCACGCCGCCAGGTCCAGCGACGGGCAGACCACAGCCACGCCGCGTAGAGCCGCCGGCGGGGCGGCTCCAAATTCGCCGGCCATTTTCAGCATCAGGTTCCCGCCCATGGAAAACCCTGCGGCGAAGATCTGCCGCAGGCCATCGCGTTCGGCCAGTTCGCGCACCACTGCGGCGTAGTCTGCGGAGAGGCCGGAGTTGTACAGCGTGGGTGTAAGCTGCTCGGTGCCCCCGCAGTTTCGCTGGTTCAATCGAACCACATTGAACCCGGCCACCAGCGCTTTTTCCGCGCAGCCCAGCATGTACAGCGATTCCGAAGAGCCTTCCAGCCCGTGGATGAGCACCAGCGTGGGCGCTTTGGCGCGCTCCGGCTGCCAGTGACAGTGACCCAGAATTTGCGTGCCCGCCTCGACCTGAAACAGGCGGCTCTCCATTGCGGCAGCGCGCGCGTGCGGAAATTTGCGCCGCAGTCGCCCGGCAACGATGGTCATGGCGTGAGGATTGCGCAGCAGCGGATGCGGCTCGAAAGGGAGCAAGGCGATAATCTACGCGAGCAGCACGGGCGGCGCAAACACGCCGCCGCGCGGGGCCGTGACGCGCGGCTTGACCGCGCCGTCCACGCCGCCTAAAATATCTGGTTGATCCATGCAGGAAAATTCATACAAGGGAATCCTGACGCGCCCAGCGGGCACCCGCTGGGCTGCTTTGTTTTTGAGCTTGCGGAAAGCTGAGGGCGAATGGTGGAAGGCGCAATTCCCGAAGGGCTGACGTTTGATGACGTGCTGTTGCAGCCGGGGAAATCCTCGGTCCTGCCGACGCAGGTGGATACCCGCACCATGCTCACGCGCAAGCTCGGGCTGAATATCCCCGTGCTCAGCGCGGCCATGGACACGGTGACCGAATCGCGCCTGGCCATCGCCATCGCGCGGCAGGGCGGTCTGGGGTTTATTCACCGCAACATGCCGATTGACCGGCAGGCCGAGGAAGTGGACCGGGTGAAGCGCTCCGAAAGCGGGATGATCGTGGCGCCGGTCACCATCGAGCCGGAAATCAGCGTGCGCCAGGCCATGGACATCATGGCCAAGTATCGCATCAGCGGCCTGCCCGTCACGCGGGGCTCGAAGCTGGTCGGAATCCTCACCAATCGCGACCTGCGTTTTGAGCGGAACCTCGACCAGCCGGTAGCCAACATCATGACCCGCGACAAGCTGGTGACCGTGCCGGTGGGAACCACGCTCGAGGAAGCCGAGCACGTTTTGCAGCGTCACCGCATCGAAAAGCTGCTGGTTGTGGACGGCGAATACAACATCAAGGGCTTGATCACCGTCAAGGACATTCAAAAGAAGCGCGACTATCCCAACGCCGCAAAAGACGAGCACGGCCGCCTGCGGGTGGGCGCGGCCATCGGCGCCACCGGGGACTTCCTGGAACGCGCGCAGGAACTGGCCAAAGCCCACGTGGACGCGGTGGCCATTGACACCGCGCACGGCCACTCCACGCGCGTGATGGAAGCGATCCAGACGGTAAAGAAGACGCTGCCGGAAATGCAGCTCATCGCCGGCAACGTCGGCACCTTTGAAGGCGCAAAAGATCTGATTTCGCTCGGCGTGGACGCGGTAAAAGTGGGCATCGGGCCCGGCTCCATCTGCACCACGCGCGTCGTCACCGGCGCGGGCGTGCCGCAAATCACCGCGATTCTGGATGCATCGCGCGCCGCGCGCGGGACAGGCGTGCCGGTGATCGCCGACGGCGGCGTGAAGTTTTCCGGCGACGTGACCAAGGCCATCGCCGCCGGCGCCTCCACCGTGATGATCGGCAGCCTGCTGGCCGGAACCGAAGAATCGCCGGGCGAAACCATCCTCTTCCAGGGCCGCACGTTCAAATCGTATCGCGGCATGGGTTCGATTGGCGCCATGGAGCAAGGCTCCGCGGACCGCTACGCGCAGGAGGGCGCCGAGCGCGGCAAGAGCGTGGCGGAGGGCGTTGAAGGCCGCGTGCCTTACAAAGGCGCGCTGGGGCTGTTCGTCGAGCAACTGGTCGGCGGCCTGAAGAGCGGCATGGGTTACTGCGGCGTGGCCAGCATCAAGGAACTGCAGGAGCACGCCCGGTTCGTGCGCATCACTTCGGCCGGCCTGCGCGAGAGCCACGTGCACGATGTGGTGATTACCAAGGAAGCGCCCAACTACAGAATCGAGTAGTGAAGTGAGGGACAGGCCGATTCATCCCGCCGTTTGCGTCCATCCCGGGGACGCGGTTGCCGCGAGCAGCCCATCACCGGGTCCACGTTGAAGACCGCCCTGAAATACTGGTGGCCGGCGGCGCTGTGGGCCGTGGCCATCTACTTTTTCTCCACGGAAGTTTTCTCCGGTGAGCACACTTCACGTTTCATCAATCCTATCCTGCGATGGCTCTTTCGCAGGGCCACACCCGTCGAGCTCTGGCACATGCACCTGTTCATCCGGAAGGTGGCACACGTCTTTGTGTACTTTGTGTTCAGCATCCTGATTTTCCGCGGGGTGCGCGGGGCGAATCGTGGCTGGAAATGGAAATGGGCCCTTGCCGCATTGCTCATCGCTGCGGCATATTCCGCAACCGACGAGTATCATCAACTGTTCGTTCCAGGACGCGGCGGCTCTCCGAAAGATGTGCTGCTCGATTCGAGCGGCGCGCTGCTGGGGCAGATTCTGGCCTGGCCGTTCTGGCGGAGAAGAGGGAGCGGTCCCCAAACGGACTCTTAGCATCCCGGCTGCGTGCTTGAGGAGATCATGGCTATCGCCGCGCTTCGTTGCAGGCTTCTGACCGTCTGCGCCGTCGCATTCCTGCTGCTGGCCTCCACGGCCCGCGCCGGCGCGCAGACGATGGATTACGAGCTGCGCTTCGGCAAGCCCAACACTCATTTGATGGAAATCACCATCCGGGCCGCGGGGCTCCCCGGCGGCACCGCGGAATTTGCCATGCCGGCCTGGGCGCCGGGTTCCTACGTGATTCAGGATTACGCCGCAAACGTACAGGACTTCCGCGCGACCGGCGCGACGGGCAAGCCGCTGGCCGCGCGCAAAACCGACAAGCAAACCTGGCGCGTAGAACTGGCCGGCGACACCGCTGTGACCGTTGCCTACAAGCTCTACGCCAACACGCTGGCCAACAATCAGGCGCAGGTTAACGACCGGCACGTCTTCATCGGCGGACCCGCCGTCTGGATGTACCTGGTGGCTGGAAAGACGCGGCCCATCCGCCTGAAGATTGAAACGCCTGCAGGCTGGCGCGTGGCCACCGGCATGAAGCGCTCGCCGGACGGCACGTTTGCCGCGGCCGATTACGACTGGCTGGCCGATTCCCCCATTGAGATTTCCGATTTCGTCGAGCAGACCTTCGAGTACGAAGGCGCCACCTACCACCTGGCCGTGCATGACGTGCTCGGCCGCAAGGACTTCTCGAAGTTCACCGCGGACACGAAGAAATTCGTCACCGAGCTGGTGCAGATGATGGCGCCGGTGGCCGGCGGAACGTCAGCAGACGGGAAGCGGCGCGCCGCCCCGTTTGACCACTACTGGTTCATCTATCACATCTGGCCCGGCAGCCGCGGCGGGCTGGAACATCTGGAATCCACGCAAATCAATTTCTCGACGGACTGGGACGATATTCGCCCGGATGCCCGTTACGGTAACCTTTATCTGGAACGAATTTCCGTAGCGTCGCACGAGTTCTTTCACTCCTGGAACGTGAAGCGGCTGCGGCCCAAACCTCTGGGGCCTTTCGACTATTCGCGCGAGGCGCACACCACATCGCTGTGGGTTTCCGAGGGACTCACCACCTACTGGGGCGACCTGGCCCTGGCGCGCAGCGGCGTGATGAGCCCGCAGGAGTATCTCGATTCCATCGGGCGCCTTCTTACCGAATTCGAACAGCAACCCGGCCGGAAGATTCGCAGCATCGAGGAGACCAGTTGGGACACGTGGTTCCGGCCGGCGAATCTGCGCCAGGATTCGAACCTGGCCAACACGCAATACTCTTACTACGACGGCGGGCAAGTGATCGGGCACCTGCTGGACTTTGCCATTCGCGAAGCCACCGACAATCAGAAATCGCTGGACGACTGGCTGCGGCTGCTCTATTCGCGTCATGCCCTGCCGAAGCCGGGCTTTGCGCCGGAGGACCTGGTGCGTGCCGCCAATGAAACTGCGGGACGCGACCTGAGCGACATCTTTCGCCGCTACGTCTCCGGCAAGGAGCCGATTCCCTACGAGACCTACTTTGGGTACGCGGGAATCGAAGTGGAAAGGTCCGCGTCGAAGCAGGCGTGGCTGGGCGCAACTCTCAGCGCCACCGAGGACGTCAAGGCGCGCATCACCAACGTGATTCCGTTGGGGCCGGCCGAGCAAGCCGGGCTGGACCGCGCCGACATCATCGTGGCCGCGAACGGCCGCGCTCTCTCCCGCGATGAGTTCCTGCGCCTGTTGGAAGAGCGCCAGCCCGGCGAAGCGCTGAACCTGACGATTGAGCGAATGGATCAGCTCCAGGAGGTAACCGTGCGGCTTGCCGCCGATCCCAACGTGCGTTACCGTCTGAAGCCGATCGAGAAACCGAATTCCAGGCAGAGCCGAATCTATGCCGGCTGGCTCGGGCTGCGAAAGTAGCGGTGACGAGCCGGCCTGAAGCGAAAAACGGGGTGAAAACTGCGGTCGCCAAGAAAACACTTGCTGCCAGGCGAAGAAAAAGATAAAGATTTACCCCGAGTAACGGTGTAACCGGCACAGGAAAGAGACGGGGGGCAATGGCTACTGTACTGATTTGCCGCACGTGCGGGACGCGCTCCGGGGCGGTCCTCGCCACCAACGAGCAGGATCTGGCCAATGTCGGCATGCTGGAACGACGCTGCGGAAAGTGCGGCGGAGATACGCGCTGGGGACTGGCGCAGGACTATCGCCGCGTGGACCGGCGCATGGGAGACCGGCGCAGGTCCATGATGACCCCGCCGGGGATCGAGCGGCGTCTGACCGATCGGCGCCTGGGTAGCGAGCGGCGGATGGTCCACTGAGCGCCTGGTAAAAGGAAAAGGGCGGACATCGCGTCCGCCCTTTTCGGTTCTCTGTTGTGCCGCTTCCTTACTTTTCCGACTTTTCCTCGGCCGCCTTCTCTTCCGTCCTGCCCTTCTTTTCCTTCTTCGCTTTCTTTTTCAGCTCTGAGCCGAGCAATTCGAGCACGGCAAGCTCAGCCCCGTCCGAGATGCGCCAGCCGGCGGGAATGATGCGGGTGTAACCGCCGTTGCGCGTGGAAAAGCGCGGAGCGATGTCGCCGAAGAGCTTCTGGGTGGCCACGGGAGTCATCAGAAAGGCCGCAGCCTGGCGCCGGGCGTGCAGGCTGTCGCGCTTGCCGAGCGTGATCATCTGCTCGACGAGCGGGCGGGCCGCTTTGGCGCGGGTGCGCGTGGTGGTGATGCGCTCTTTCTCGATGACGTTGGTCACCAGGTTGCGAAGCACGGCCCGGCGATGCGCGGGCCGCTTGCCGAGTTTTGATCCTGACCTGAGGTGTCGCATATGTGAGTGCCTTCAGTCCCTTGAATTCATGCTTGCCAGGCAAGCCGGCAGGCTGTGCGGCCTGCCCCATGACGCGGCGGCGCGAAGCCGCCGTTACAGCGAAGTGGTTTCCTCCGGCGGCGGAGGCGCAGTCTGGCTGGGCAGCGGCGGCCAGATGATGCGGCCGTGCGAATCGAACTTCATGCCCAGGGAAAGGCCCATGCGCGTCAGAATGTCCTTGATTTCGTTCAGCGATTTGCGGCCGAAGTTCTTGGTCTTGAGCATTTCCGGCTCGCTGCGCTGCACCAGCTCGCGGATGGTCTGAATATTGGCGTTCTTCAGGCAGTTGTAGGAACGCACGCTGAGTTCGAGCTCTTCCACGCTGCGGTCCAGGTGCTCCTGGCGCGGGTCGTGCGAGGGCTCGATGGACTCCTCCGGCAGGTCCGGCGACTCCTCGAAGTTGATGAAGATGCTCATGTGGTCCTTCACCAGCTTTGAGGCCAGGCCGATGGCATCCTGCGGCGTGATGGCGCCGTTGGTCCACACTTCCAGGGAGAGTTTCTCGTAGTCGGTCATCTGGCCGAGGCGCGCCGCTTCCACCGCATAGTTCACCTTGCGAACCGGCGAGTGCACCGAGTCCACCGGGATGTAGCCGATGGGCAGGTCTTCATCGAAGTTGCGGTCCGCGCCCACGTAGCCGCGGCCGTTCTTGACGCGCATTTCGATCTGCAGCTTGCCGCCCTCGCTGACCGTGGCCAGATAGACGTTCTTATCCAGCACGGCCAGATCGGCGTCTTCTTCAATCATCGCGGAGGTGACCACGCCGGGCTGCTCGACGTTGAGGAACACGGTCTTGGGTTGATCGTTGTTCAGCTTGAGCGGAACCTGTTTCAGGTTGAGGATGATGTCGGTCGCGTCCTCGACCACGCCGGGGATGGGCGAAAACTCATGCAGCACGCCTTCCACGCGGACGGCGGTGATGGCGGCTCCTTCAATCGAGCTGAGCAGCGCGCGACGGATGGCGTTGCCGACCGTG
>Ga0187894_10007119_pt1 | contig 10691 bp, 10 predicted proteins | sample GBC1701081metaG_FD_136650 | JGI IMG/M metagenome (GOLD analysis project Ga0187894, IMG submission 136650) | White microbial mat communities from a lava cave in the Kipuka Kanohina Cave System on the Island of Hawaii, USA - GBC170108-1 metaG ... | reverse complement strand
GTGATCTTCAAATCGAGCGTGGTTTCGTAATCTGCGGTCTTGAATTTTCTCGACATAGCGCGAGTTTACCACCTTCTCAACCCCTAATCAGAGTGGGGAGGGTTTTCCGACAGGCTGCTAGCGAGTCTTTGGCTCGCCGCAGTGTTGCCGCAGAGATGTCAGCCTTCCGAGCTTCAGCCTTGACGTTTTCGACCATGCAAGGCCCCTCGGATAGCACGTTGTACAAAAACTCTTCCGCGTCGGATCGGGCATTTCGCTTTTCGGTCTGATCGCCTTCGGAATTGTCCTTCGAACTGGCCAAGATGCGCTCCGCTGTCAAATCCGAAGCCCCCGTCCAGTGGAAACGCGCCTTACACTGTGAAGTGGAATCCGGCTCGATGACGTAACCGATCGCATCGGCCAGGGGGCCGAGATTGTTCTTCGTCTGTGTCAGCGCTCGCTTTTGCGGGCTGTCGGGATCCGCGCCGACCAGAAGCACGCTGCGCGCCGCCGCTCGCCATTCAATTGAATAAAGCCCAGCGGCCCGAGGGTCGCCAAATCCCTTGGTTTTACCGACATGGCGTACCAGCACAATGGCGCACGCAAACTTGTCAGCGAGCAGCTTGAGCTGGTTCGTCAGCGCGCGGGCGTTGACGCCTTCATTGGGATTGCCGGACGTATAGGCGAAAATGGGATCAACGATGACGAGCCGCGGCTCGCGTACAGCGATTCTCTCGCTGAGCGCAAGTATTCCTTTTTCATCGAAGACAAATGGCTCGCCGATGGCGAACACGCGTTCGCAATCAGCGGCGGCGGCAAGAAGTCTGGGCTTGAGCACTCTGTTTAAATCATCCTCAGCGGACAGCCAGAGCACGTTTCCGGGATTCTCCACGTTCATGCCGGGCAACCCCGCGCCGAGCGTCACGGCCGCGGTAATAGCGCAAAGAAGGGTAGATTTACCGACGCCTTCGATGCCTTCGATGATGGTTATGAAATTTAGAGCGATGCGGTTGTCCCATAGCCAATCAACATCCATCGGTTCTAGTCCGGACATTTGCACATCCTGAATGAGCGGCTTATCCGGAGCAGGCTTGGAATCGCTGGCTGCGCCGTTCAATCGCCTACTGCCGTTTTTCGCGATATGTTCGCGCGCCTGATCGAATGGCATAAAGACTGCGCCGGCCTCTTCAGCTTTAATGACGGTTTCGGTTTTCATACCGCTACCTCCATCGTCAATAAATCATCGAGTCCCTTGGCTTCGCTCCAATCCAGAAGGCCGCCAGCCAATCCCGCTTTTTCGACGCTCGCCATCAAGCGAAGCATCGCGCATTCAACTTCCGGCTTGACTTGCCAATCGCAATCGAAAGCAAGCATTACGGTCTGAAGCGCCGGCAGTTGCGCGCGCAACCAATCACCGAAGCCGTCTCGAAACGAACTTACACCGGCGACAGCCACAACGCCGGCGTCGAGATGCTCGGCGATGATGTCGGCTTTGAGCGCACCTTCGGTGATGATCGCCTCACCAATTAAGACGCAGCGCCAAGGACGTGCAAAGTGAACAGGCGATCCGCTTGAAGTTCCCTCGTAATGATCGGGCGATGAAAACCAGATGTAGCGCGATCCACCATTCTGCCGAATCTGGCAGCCCTGAATTTTGCCTTGCGCGTCGCGCACCGGAATCAAATAGCCGGAGCGCCAGGTAACAAACATTGGTCTCGATTCGTAATCTCGATAGAACCCCGGAACGCCCGCCAGGTCGTGTCGCTCGGCCAGAATGCGACAGGTGTTGAGTATTTGCTGGGAAGTATCAGGCAGGCTTGCGTAAAGATTCCGCGCAATTTCAGTGTCTGAAAGCCCGCGGCGCAGCAGATCATCGGCATCGCGGCCGTTAAGCTTTAGACTTTCCAACAGCGCCGTATAGACAACATCGCGCCTCTCGATCGGCGCAACGGTGGCTGATGATTTCGACGCTGGCTTGCGTTGGGACGTGCGACCTTGATTGGAAAGCGCATGAATAAATCCGCCGTTTTGAGTTTCGCGAACGGATCCATCGGCAACACGCATACAGATCGCAATCTTGTCGTCATCGCTAACGCTGCACCAATCCGGATGATTACAAATTGGGCAAGGTTCGCTTTTGCTGACCCGAAGAAGACTCATGCCGTCGCCCTCCTCTCGCCGATCAGCGCCAGCGAGGCCAGCGCGCCCCCGGATGCGATGATCCGGGGGCGACGGATTTGCGGTTTTTGAGTGGATTGAATTTTGAGAGATATGGTAAAGTTGGCCATAGTTTTTGGCTCCATGCCCGCGCGAGACGTTGCGCCCCTCGCGGCGGGCATTTTATTTTACCCCTTCGCTTTTCGCTCACACCTGGCGAGAAACTCTTCGATGTGGTGCTGGCCGTAGAAAATTTGATTTCCCACTCTATAGAAGCCGATCAGCTTCGCCTTTCGTTTTCGGTAAAGGGTAACGCGGTTGATGATGCCCGGAATTAAGCCCAGCGCGAGCACCTCACTCTCAGGCCAGCGTTTTTCGATTAGGATCATTTCGTTGCTCATTTAGCCTCCTTCGGCGAAAATGCAAACGGGGTTTGCCACCGCGCAAAGCGGCGGGTGAATTTCCAAAACTGGCCGCCCGGGTTGATTGGTCGTCTGTTCGGGCGGCCACCATGTTGAAGAACGTATCAGTTCGTTGTGGACAAAACCACGAACCTAATTAGATTGATTTAGGTTCCTGGAACTTAATTCACCGGATTTAGGTTCCTGGAACTTAAATAGCCCGAATTAAGTTCTAGTCGCCGCATAGCTCCATTGCTCGCTTGAAGTGCTTTCGATCTGGAGCTGGCGCATATTGCTTACATTGCTTACTGAGCGATCTGGGTACAAGGTCTAAAGCCGCTGCGATATTCTCCAGCGTCGGATCGAGATTTTGGGACCTCACTCGTTGTTTAGCCTGCCTTAGCTCCATGAAAAATCGTCCTCTGTTTTGCCGACGCCCGCGCTTGCTTAGGACTTCCTTTGTGAGCACTCCGCCTCGCAGATGTCGCGTCACATGCACTTTTGAATTTTGATGATCAAATTTGCTGTAGTCCCAAACCTCTCCAAGTAGAGGCTGTGTCATATCAAGCAACCTGATGAGCCGCACCGGGTCGCTGGTACTCTCGATCTCGTCCAAGAGGCGTTCAGCTACCTGGTATAAAGGCCAAAGGAATTCCGCCTCAATCTCGCCAAGAAACTCAAAAAGCAATCGCTCTCTAACGCGTGACACCAGGTCGCTGCGATCGGTCGTTTGAGACGACAACTCTTCCGGATGTATCTTGGAAACGATTTCCTCAATAAGATTCGGAACATTCAGTTCCCCGAACCTTCTAGTCAGATCTTCTCTCAGGCTGTCGGCGTCCGGCGGCACGTATACGAAATAAAGTTCGCCGCCTGAACGGTCCGGCCCGACATGTCCCATGACTTCCGCTTGTGGCATCAGCGCGTGAACGGCCTCAAAAAAACGTTCGGACGTTTTATAGTCGCGTTTCTTCATCGCTCTCCTTGTAAGCTTTCCTTGAAGTTTCAGCCTGCCCGCCGCGTCAAGGAATCGCAGATGTCCGCAAGATAGCTAGTCCCGCGTAAGGGCAGGCCGAACCCGATCAATTCACCAGCTCCGTTGCTGGCTGAATCGAAAACTCTTCCTGATATTCTTCGAGCGCCTCGGCGCCACGCCTTACGGTTTGCTCTGTGCTGTTGACGTAGATCGCGAAAGCCGAGAGTGTTGAATGCCCGCTCAATCGCATTATCTCGGCGATCGGCAGCCCCCGCGACACCCAGCGCGTAATGCAAGTGTGCCTGGCGTCGTGAAACCTGAAGTCCTCAACCGACGCGTCACGGCAAGCCGATTTCCACGCGTTCTTGAAATTGTTCCGGATGCCGAAAACCGACTCGGCAGGATCGAGCGGCGATATAGCCCAAAGCTGTTCAAGCTCGACGCGCAGGCGGTTTGTAATGCCCACTGTGCGCGGCCTGGCGGTCTTGCTGTTCATCGCGATAACGGTGATGGTGCGCGCATCGAGGTCCACGTCTCGCCAGCGCAGCTTGAGTATTTCACCCTGGCGCAATCCGGTATCGAGTCCGCATATCAGAATGGCGCGAAGGTGTGCGCGCTTCCCTGTGCAGGCTTCAAGTAATCGCCTCTCTTCGTCGAGCGACAGGACGCGATCGCGCCGCTTTTCGTCGGCCTTGCTGATGATCCCTTTGGCTCGCTCGAACGGTGAGCGAATGATCCAGCCTTCGCGTTTTGCGTATGAGAACACGGCGCGAAGGGTTTCAAGCTCGCGATTCACGGAAGCGATTGAGAGCTTGCCGCCGCGCGTCGAATCGGTGTCCAGCCTGGTGGCTTTGAATTTTTCGATGTCGGTTGGCGTGATAGTTTTGACCAGGCGATTGCCGAAAGACTTTACCAGCGTTTGCAGATTGAACTTGACTGGCTTGAGTGATCGCAGGCCTGACGTTTTGCGGTCGCCATGGTACGTTGCCGGTTTGAGCCTGTCTTCTTCGTAGCATCGCGCCATCTCCGCGAACTTCATTCGGTCGGCGTCCACGACGCGCGCGCCATGGTCCTTCAGTTCCCTGCGCAGTTGCGCGGCCACTTCTTTCGCGTGAGATTTGCTCTCAGCGAGTCGCATCACGTCGCGGCGCTTGCCGCCTGCGTCAATGTAAGTGATCCGGGCGTATACCTTCCCGTTGCGGACCCGGTAATGTTTTTCCCTCTTCGCGCTCATGATTTGCCTCCAATTTAGTCCCACATTCAGTCCCACACGTCAGTGTAGCATTGAATGAAATTAAGGCAACAAAAAGCAACATTCAAAGGCGTCTAAACGCCTGTAAGAGCGGAATTTGCGGGATATGTGGTAGGATTCTATGCGGGTGCTGCAACAGGCTGGTTATCGGCTACGAACCAAAAGGTCGCACGTTCGAGTCGTGCCGGGCGCATAATCAAATCAACAGTTTACGGCAGGTCAGGCGCCTGCCGTTTTTCATTTGTGACAATCTTGTGACAATCCTTTTCCGCGTAGCTCGCAGCCATTCTCGCGATGGCCTCGCGCTTGCCGGAATCGCTCGCGTGCATATAACGCATTGTGGTCGTGATCGAGGCGTGGCCCATCAGCTCACGGATCTTAACCATGTCGGCGCCGGACGCCGCGAGACGCGTTCCGAACGTGTGTCGCAAGTCGTGAAAAGTGAAATCCGCGATGCCGGCGTCGCGGACCGCTGAAGTGAATGAATGCTTCACATCAGTGATCGCTTTGCCGGTCTCGGCATTTGGGAAGACATATTTGCTGTCGCCGTCTTCACAGAGAGCCTTCAGCGTCTCTCGAACTCTCGGCGTCATCGGGACTGTCCTCCCTTTTCCGCTCTTGGTTCTCTTCACGTTGATCACATCCAGGTTGAAATCAACCTGTTCCTTCTCAAGACTCAGTAATTCCCGTCTCCTCAGTCCAGTGTCAATCGCCACAATGATAATGGGTCGAAGATGCGCAAGCCTTCCCACGAGCGCCAGCATCAGCTTTTCTTCTTCCTCTACCGACAGGTAACGAGTCCGGACGTTGTCCATCAACAGCTTTTTGACCTTGCGGCATGGATTGGCCTCGACCACGTCCTGTTCAATGGCGAGCGTGAAGATGCGGGAAAGCACCTCTAGTTCGCGATTGACCGACGCCGGCGCGCGATCTTTCCCACGCCGCGTTATGGACGTCCGGCGCTCGCGTTTAAACCTCTCGATCTGAATCGGCGTGATTTCATCAAGATCCATCTCGCCGAACTCGCGGATGAGCACATCGACATGGCCGACATCGGACCTCCAGGATCGTTTGTTGAGCTTCGACCACGGCAGGTATTCCTCTTTGACAAAAGTTTCAAAAGAGGGGGCCACAACCTTCTCATATTTCTTTTCATACGCGTCCTGGCGAATCTGAGTCTCGGCGCGTTCCGCCTGAGCCTTGGTTCGCGCTTCAGGGATCACTCCCCGATAACGCCTGGTTTTAATCATGAAGTCGTAATGCCAACGACCTCCTCGTTTTCTTACGGACATATTGCTCCCTTCCCGAGTTGCAGCCACGGGTTTGAAGCGGCCGGAATATTACCGCGAGGCTTTAGGTTTGGTCGAGAGATGAGAATGTGGTCGGTGGACGGAAGTCCTTTGATTTATTGCCGTGGAGTCGTCCAATCAAGGATTTCTTCCAGGAGGAAGACTGTGCGACGACCGGCCTTACGAAACGGAATGCGGTTCTGTGAAACCATTTCATAGACAGTGCGCACCTTAATGCGGAGCATCGCCGCTACCTCTTCGACCGTCAGGAACTTTGGAGGATTGATAGTTGATTCTTTTGGTTTATTCACTTCTCTGTTCATGGCTTTCCCTCCGCTCTATTTTTTCCTGGTTCGTATCAAAACCTGAGCGTCGTGGCCTGCTCGACTCTGCGCGCCATGTCTCGGCTAAGCGTCGTCACGATTTGCGACATCTGGTCGAGCTTGACCGCCTTCATGCCCGAAGCTTTCATCAGTTCCGCGGCCTTCATCGCTCCGGCGAAATTGAGCTGATTGGCTTCGAGATTCAGCCTGTATGCCGAATTGACGCCCTGCATCTGCTGGCCGTAACCGCGTTCTACTCCTCCGGCGGCAAGATCGCGTTGCGCTCGCGCCGCTGTTATGGTTGCGGCGGCTTGCGTATACGCGATCTTCCCTGCTTCTATGGCGTAACGCTCAGCGGCGTTAATTCGCATTTGGCTGGTGAGTTCGTAGACCTCGACATGCTCACCGCGAGCTCGGCGCAGATTCTCGACTCTTGCATCGTAAGCCGTGTTGCTGATCGTAATTTCGTTATACGCTCTGGCCGGAGCGGTGATGGCTCTGGCGCCATCACGAAACGCTGGGAGAACTGGCGCTGATTCTCCTGCAACCCCTGCGATTGCTCCCGCTCCATGCTCAAGCGTGTCCATCGAGCGGTTGGCTATAGTACTGACATTGCGTTCGTTCTGGCCGATTCGCAAGTCAAATTCTTCACGTCCCATTGAAATTTTGGTTTGTAGTTGACCGAAGGTGCGATCAGCCGATAGCCCGGTGACCTGTTGCCTTCTGGATTCTTCGAGCAATCCAAGCGTGGCCTCACGTTGGGCCTCCGCCATCTGCTTAGACGCCGAGTAACCGCCGGCAATTGCGCCGAGAGCCTGCGAGCGGCTGGCGGCGGCGGAATGTAATCCGAGGATTTGCTGCGCACGGCTGAGAATGTCGCTTGCGTCCCTGCCCGCCAACGCCCTCGCAATCTCCGCCTGATACTGTCCTTCAATACGCGCCTCACCAGCCTGCCGTTGCAAAGCTGTTCCATATTTCAGACCTAATATCTCAAGGCCTGTCGCGGCGAACGCTCCGAGCCAGCCTGACGCGGTCGTGGAGATGGCTTCAAAGACCTGTCCGAAGGCCAGTTTGTAACTGATGTATGGAGAAGCGAGCAGCAGCAATGCGCTGAGCATCATCATCACCATCAGGATGACGCAGGCGTAGACAGCCTGTGTAACTCTCGACGGATCGCCCGTGATCACTCCGTTCGCGTCAAGGGTGAAGATGCCAGTCTCAGGGCTGATTATCTTGAAAGCTAGATTACCAGTGGTGTAGACCACGAGGCCCAGAATGTGGCTGACCAGAGGGGTGATGAGCGTAAAGACACCCACGCTCCACGCGAACGGATATGAAATGCGCTGGGCCAAATTCCGATCAATCGCCACGGCGATGGCAAATGGCGCAAAGAGGCGAAGCCCGATTGCGAGTATCGCGCTAAGGATTGCCAGGAAGATTTGCGCGAATTCGAGCAGGAAGCGGCCTATCGTCACGCCGATGAAGACGTTCGACAGATTCCAGGACGAAACGTCCAGCATCTTCGTGATGTCGCGGAAATCGGGATTCTCGCTCGCCAGCGCGCCGATCACCTCGTCGGGATTCTTCACAGCTTTGACGATGAACATCCCTTCGGTGAACTTCTCGTAGTTGGTGTTGAACTCAAGCTCGGCGTCCCAGAATACCTTGCGAAATTCAGTGACGTTGATGATGTCATAGCCGATCTGACTCGCCGTGTTGATAATCGCGCGTCCCGTCCCGAATAGCGTGAATATTACGGCCAGGCGGAAACACCACCAGAAGAGGTCGCGACTCGCGCCGTCGTTTTCGCGGAACATGCGCGCGAATGAGAGCATCATCACGACGACCGCGATCCAGAAGGCCAGGTTTTCCAGCCCCGCAATCAGCGGACTTTCAACCGCGTCCTGCAACTTCGGAATCAGGGTTTCGGCCACCAGGATCAGGCTCACGAGCGGATCAGTCGCCTGTGAAGTGGGAGTAGCGCTTGAAGCCGGTGTCGGAGTCGGCGCCGGCTGTCCGCCGCTCTGATTTTGAGCCCGGGCGTTCCCGGCGAAACTGAGTGTCAGAGCGACGATAATCGCGCAGGCGCCAAGCCACGGGACAATTCTTTTTTGCCGCTTATTGGCCATTTTGCAAACTCTCCCTCAGTTTGATCGTGGCCCCGGTAACGCCACGCCAGGCTTTGTTCATCGTGACGACCGTGCGGCCGAAGCGCGTGCGCTCTTCCTCAACTTTGTAAATCTCCTCTACGCGTTTGGCCTTTAGGTCAAAGAGGCGGCTGACTTCAGACTCTGCTTTCGCCGCCTTTTCTTCCAGCTTGGCGATCTCGAAGGACAGCCGCTCCATGTCCCGATCCTTGTCGGTGCAGTCGTCGCAGTTCTTCAAGCGTTCTATCTCTTCCTTCTTATCGGCTATGTAAGCGTTAAGCCCGGCGAGTTGTTCCGATTCGCGCTGGTGGTCGTAGATGATGCGTTCGAGTTGGTTGTCCATTCGCTTGAGCCTCTCGACTTCCGATTCCGTGTTCTGCGCCGTGCGGCCGATGCCGTAGCGCAAATACTCCGCGAAATCGCGCTTGTCGGCTTCCGGATCAAAGATGCCGTTCCTGAGTCGCTGCTCGATGTTCATCACGGCGCGCGCCGCTCCCGTGACGAGGTTGACGAGTTGATTCTTCACCCGAAAGCTCATTCGTATTGCCTGTCCCCAGTAGCTGATAAACTTTCGCATCCGTTTGTCGTGGGCGAGCAGTTCATCGGCGGTTCGCAGGATGCCTTTCAGGTTGGTCAACTGTCCGACCGCATTCTCATACATTGTCATGTATTGATTGACGGTCTGCAGCCAGCGACTGAGATCGTCAATCTGTTTTTTGATCTGGATCTTGTAGTTGGCCGGATCAAAGACTGTCCACTGCGCTCTGGCAGGAGTTGGCAGCAGAACCGCCGCCAGAATGACGCCGAGCGTGATTTGTTTAAAGAGGCCATTGCCACGCATAGTTCGACTCCTTTCGTTTACTTCAGCAACGATTCGTTGATCTTCACCAGGCCAGCGCCTGTAAGTCCCACCGGGTACCGAAAGGCCAGCCACGCGATCACCTGAGCGAGCGGCCAATCGGGTTTGAGCGCATGTACGGGGGCGCGGGCGTTTCGCTCGTCGGGATTGGTAGTGAACGTCCACAGCTCGACCGGCGACAGATCGCATTGCGCCATTTGCACGATCTTGTCTTCGCCCGATCCAAGTAAGAGCAGGAATTGAGCGTGAGAACCGGCGATGTTGTGGATGACGCTGATGGCGGCGGCGGCTTGTGGAGCGAGGCCGGAATCTTCAACGAGCTTCGTGTAGTCGCCGACCTGCTTGCCTATGATTTTGACGCCCGCCGTTTTGGCGATGTCCGGAAGGCTGGAGAGGTCTTCGTAGGCTTGCGTCGCCAGGATCGTGATGACGTTTTCCTTGCCGCCGGTGCGCGCGCCGCGTTTGATGACATCGAGGATGCGCGGATACTTGTCTTTGATCTTCCAGACTTCATCAAAGACGAGCAGCGTCGGCGAGCGCGTGCCGTCTTCACTGCGCTGGCCGATGGCGCGCAGCACCCGGGCCGCAGCCCGATATGCGAGCGATTCGCGTACGCGATCGGGGAAGCGTTCGAGACTATCGAGTTCGTAAACGTCGAAGGCCGAATCGCTCGCAAAATTGGGATGGGTGGGGGAGTCTAGAAAGCTGTGCTCGCGGAACTGGTTGAGCGCGAGCTTGAGCGCTTCGGCGCGTTCGGCCGCCGCGCCTTTAAACGGCCACGTGGCGAGATAGTCAACCAGGTGGGAAAGGCGCGGTTCGTGTTTGGGAAAGCCAGGGCGATTGCGTGGGACTTCGTTGCGATAGACTTCACCCGCCAGCGTCGTCAGGATGTCTTCGGCCAGAGTGTCATCGGCGGGCACCCTTGCCAGTTGCATCAAATCTCCTACGACAAAAGCTACTTGCACTTCATCGGGAAGTTCGCCGCGTTCCAGCCCGTCATAATCCCAGACGTTGATCGTCCGATCCGTACCCGCCTCGAACCGCAGATGCCTGCCGTCGAGAACGTCCACGAGCGGACCAAACGACTCGCCGAAATCCACCGCGCGGACGCGGGCGTGCGCTTTCGTGGCCAGGACGTCATTAATTATGCGGCCGAGCAACACGCTCTTGCCTCCGCGCGGAGCCGCGAGAGCTAGCAGCCTGTCGGAAAAAGGGGAACCAGAGGCTCTCTTTCCCTCCATCAGAGGGCAAATTTGAATCCTCTCTGGCCTATCTCAAGCTCAATGCGAATCCGACAGGAAGCAGTTT
>Ga0187894_10007118_pt1 | contig 10692 bp, 8 predicted proteins | sample GBC1701081metaG_FD_136650 | JGI IMG/M metagenome (GOLD analysis project Ga0187894, IMG submission 136650) | White microbial mat communities from a lava cave in the Kipuka Kanohina Cave System on the Island of Hawaii, USA - GBC170108-1 metaG ... | reverse complement strand
TTCTGGTACAGGCCGATGACCCGGAGCGATTTGCCCGCCACGCGCACGTAGCGGCCCAGGGGATCGAGGCGGCCGAACAGCCGCTCGGCGGGCCGCTCCTCGAGCACGATGACGGCCGCGCCGGAGCGCTCTTCGGCGGTCGTGAAGAAGCGGCCGCGCAGGAGCTGCCCGCCCTGAATCTCCATGTAGTGGGCGTCGGCGCCGAACTGGGTCATGATCTGGGTGCGCGCGCCTTCGAATTCCATGCGCTGAAACAGCTGCACCCAGATGCCGGCGTACCGGATCTCCGGGAGCTCGGCGATGGCTTCGCCTTCCTCGGGTTTCACGACCGGCCGGATGCGGACCTCGCGGGGCAGGGCGTCGGGATTGAGCGGGGTCTGCGAGAAGATCCGGACGACGTAGAACGTGGTCGGCCCGGCGACCTCGATGGTGGTGATGATCTGATCGCGAATGCCCTGGACGATCGACGCCATCGCCATCACCGTGGCGACGCCGATCACGACGCCGAGCATGGTGAGCGCCGAGCGCAGCTTGTTGGTGCGCAGCTGGTCGAGCGCGATGCCGAGGCCTTCGGAGAAGGAATGGAGCTTCATTCCGATCGCAACGCCACCACCGGATCGAGCCGCGCCGCGCGCGCCGCCGGATAGACGCCGAACAGGATGCCGACGCCGGCGCCGAGCGAGATGGCGACGAGGACGGACCAGAGCGTGACGCGCGCCGGCAACGGGGTGGCGGCGTTGATCAGCGCCGCGAGCCCCGCGCCGGCGCCGAGGCCGAGCAGGCCGCCCAGGAGCGACAACGTCACCGCTTCGGCCAGGAACTGGCGCAGGATGTCGCGGCGCCGCGCGCCCAACGACTTGCGCACCCCGATCTCGCGGGTGCGCTCGTTCACGCTCATCAGCATGATGTTCATGATCACGATCCCGCCGACCACGATGCCGATCCCCACCACCGCCGGAATCACCGTGAACAGGAGTTGGGTCAGGTTCTTCCAGAACGAAATCAGGGCATCGGCGGTGTCGACGGTGAAGTCGTTCGGCTCGAGCGGCCGCAGCCGGTGCGCGATGCGCATCGCTTCCTCGGCCCGCTGCATCCCGCTCGTGACCGAGAGGGCGTCGGGCATCTTCACCGAGATCACGGTCGTCTGGCGCCGGCCGTACAACGCCTCGAACGTCGTGAGCGGCAGCATCACGAAGCCATCCCAGGACGTGCCCAGCACGGTCCCCTTCTTGGCGACCACGCCTTTCACCGTAAACTGCTCCCCGCTCACGCGGATTTTCTGGCCCACGGCGAGCCCCACCACGCCGTCGAACAGTTTGTCGGCGACGTCGTAGCCGAGCATCGCGACCGGACGCCGCTCGCGCACGTCCACGTCGTTGAGCGCTTCGCCGGCCGCGAACTCGTAGTCCTGCACCGTCTGAAAGGCGGCGGTGACGCCGAAGATGAGCGCATCGCCCACGGTGCGGTCGCGCCATTCCACGTCGGCCTGGGGCGTGGGCCACCCCGATTGCAGCGCGATGGCCCGGGCGTCGGGCAGGGCCCGCTCCACGTAGGCCACGTCTTCGGGCGCGATGATGGGCCGGCGCTGAATCGCCCGCCATTCCTCGTCGTCGATCAGGCCAAAGGCGATCGGCGTGCGGCGTACCTGAAACGCGTTGACGCCCACGATCGCCCCGCCGATGCGGTCGCGCACGTAGGCGTTCATCCCCTGAATGACCGCGACGACCGCCACGAGGAACGCGACCGACACGATGATCCCCACCAGCGTGAAGAACGAGCGAAGCTTGTGGCTCCACGCGGCGCGCAGCGCGAGCAGGATGGCTTCGGTGACTTGCATGGGCCTGCAAATTAACTAGGGATCCTGGGGCCTACGGGGAGTGGGGAGTGGGGAGTGGTACCTGACGGTTCGAAACGAATGGCCGCCTCGCGCTGTCACGAACCACTCCCCACTCCCCGTTTCTCATTCGTATCGTAACGCCTCCACCGGATCCAGCCGCGCCGCGCGACTGGCCGGGTACAGGCCGAAGCCCACCCCCGTCAACGCCGACGCCGCGAGGGCGACGACCACCGACCACAACGGCACGTGTGCGGGGATCGGCGTGAGGCGGGACAAGAGGAACGCGACCGCGCCGCCGGTCACCATGCCGGCCGCGCCACCCACCAGCGTGAGCGTGGACGCCTCGACCAGGAATTGCCACAGGATGGCGCGGCGCGTGGCGCCGAGCGCCTTGCGCACTCCGATCTCGCGCGTCCGCTCGGTCACCGAGATCATCATGATCGCCACGACCCCGACGCCGCCCACCATCAACCCGATCGACGACAGCACCATCATCACGAGGAAGAACATCCCGGTCACCTTGTTCCAGGTGTCGAGCAGCTTGTCCTGCGTGACGATGGAAAAGTTGTTCTCCTGGCTGGGCTTGAGCTCCCGCATCGAGCGCAGCGTGGCGACGACTTCGTCCATCGCCTGTTGCTGCGACACGCCCGGGGCGGGAGAGACGGCGAGCCGCATCCAGCCCTTGAAGTAAGGCACGTACTTCACGAACGCCCCGTGGGGGATCCCGGCGAACGGCGGCGCGGCGCCGCTGAACAGGCTGGGTGGCGGCGTATAGACGCCGATCACCGTGAACGGCACGCCGGCGATGCGCACCACCTGCCCGATCGGATCGCGGCCGCGGAACAGCTGGGCCTCGAGCTTCTTGTTGATGACGACGACCTGGCTGTTGGCGAGGTCTTCCATGTGCGTGAAGCTGCGCCCGGGAAACACGTCGCCGCCGTTGACCTCCACCCATTGCGACGAGAGCCCGCCGATGTTCACGGACTCGAGCCGCAGATCGCCGAATTCGACCTGGGCGGAGCTCTCTTCGCGCCGCGTCACGTAGCGCACGCTGGGGAGCAGGGCGATGCGATCCGCCTCGACGTCCTGGATCGCCGGGTTGCGGCGCCACGGCGAGTTCTCGTCGGTCCCGTCGTCGATCGTCACCCCAGCCTGGAAGTACCGCCACACGAGGAAGGTGCGCGGCGCGATCTGCTCGAACGTGCTCGCCACGCTCTGGTTGATGCCGCTGATCATGGCGGCGATCACCATCACCACCATCACCCCGATCGCGACCCCCAGGATGGTGAGCGCCGCGCGCGCCTTGCTGGCCTTGAGCGAGGCGAGCGCGATGCCCACGCCTTCGAGGAGCGGGGTCATGTTTCCTGCCGCAGCGCCGCGATCGGATCGAGCCGCGCGGCGCGGCTCGCCGGGTAGACGCCGGCGAGGATCCCGACCCCCGCGCCCAGCAGGACGCCCAGGCCGATCGACCACGGCGCGACACTGGCGGGCAGCGAGCTCAACGCGGCCACCAACGCGGCGAGGCCGAGGCCGCTGCCCACGCCCGCCGCCGCGCCGACCGTGGAGAGGAGCGTGGCTTCGACGAGGAACTGGCGCAGGATGTCGCGCCGCCGCGCGCCGAGCGACTTGCGGATGCCGATCTCGCGCGTGCGCTCCGCCACGGCCATCAGCATGATGTTCATGATCACGATGCCGCCCACCACGAGCGAGATGGCCACGAGGCCCGGCAGCGCGAGGAACAGCACCCGGCTGATTTTGCTCCAGAAATCCAGGACTTCGTCCGCCGTCTCCATGGCGAAGTCGTCTTCGGCCCGCGGCCGCAGGTGGTGGCGGCTGCGCATGACCGCTTCGGCCTCGGCCATCGCGTTCCGCATCTCCGGCAGGGAGCCGGCTTTCACGACGAGCGCATCCACGACCCGCGGCGGATTGACGTAGCGCTTCAGATCGGCGGTGGCCGGCGCGACGGCGAACTTGTCGAGCGAGAGGCCGAACAGGTTGCCCTGGCGCTCCACGACCCCGATGACGCGGTAGGGGAGCCGGAACACCTTCACCTCGCGGCCGAGCGGGTCTTCGCCCTCGAACAGCTTCTCCGCCAGCTCGTGGCCCAGCACCACCACCGGTGCGCCGGCCTCGACCTCCTGCGGTGTGAACGGCCGGCCCCGCTCGATCGTGAGCGAGCGGATCGCGAAGTACTGGTCGGTCGCGGCCGTCACCTGCACGAGCCTCGCCTGTCTCCCGCCCGCCGTCAGCGTGGCGATGGTGCTCGACTCCCACGCCGTGATCACGGGGATCGTAATGCCCCGCGCCACCGCCTGGGCGTCCTCGTAGGTGATGTGCGGCCGCCGCAGCCACACGCGCCACGTCGAATCGGTGACGTTGCCGATCTGGACGTCGGGGAATTGGCGCAACCGGAACGTGTTCACGCCGAGGATGGTGCCGGCGAATTTGTCGGTCATGTAGCGGTTCATGCCCTGCACGACCGACACCACGGCGATGAGGAACATCACGCCGATGAACACGCCGATGATGGAGAACGCGCTTTTCAGCTTCTGCGCGCGGATGGTCTGGAGGGCGAGGCGGATGGCCTCGAAGAACGGCATGCCGCTACGCTATTCGTAGCGTAAGGCTTCCACCGGATCGAGCCGGGCGGCTTTGCTGGCGGGGTAGATGCCGAACAACAATCCCGTCGCGGCCGCGGCGAACAACGCGACCACCACCGACGCGAGCGGCACGTGCGCCGGCAGGGGCGTCACCGCGGCGACCCCGAAGGCGATGAGCGCGCCCAGCACCATTCCCACGACGCCGCCCACGAGGGTCAGCGTCGCCGCCTCGATCAGGAATTGCCACAGGATCTCGCGCCGCGTGGCGCCCAGCGCCTTGCGCACGCCGATCTCGCGGGTCCGCTCTGTGACCGAGATCATCATGATGGCCACGACCCCGACACCGCCGACCATGAGGCCGACCATCGAGAGCACGATCATCAGGACGCGGATCATCATCGTGGAGCTGTTGAACACCTCCAGGTATTTCTCCTGGGTCACGACGTCGAAGTTGTTCGGCTGGCTCGGCCGCAACCCGCGCATGGCGCGCATGGCCACGGTCACGTCGTCGATCGCCCGCGGCACGGTCACGTTCTCGGCGGGGGTCACGAACAGATCCATCCACCCCTGCCAGTACGGGACGTACTTCACGAGCGTGCCGTAGGGAATCAGCACTTCGGGCCGATCGCCTTCGCCGAACAATCCCGTGGGCGGGTTGTACACGCCGATCACCTCGTAGGGCATGGCGCCGATCTTGATGCGGCGTCCGATGGGATCGAGCCGCCCGAACAGGTTCTCGGCGACCTTGTCATTGATGACGACCACGGCCGCATTCGCTTTGTCTTCGATGTGCGTGAACGACCGCCCGGGATAGACGTCGCCGCCGGCTACCTTGGGCCAGTCGGCGTCGCGGCCCTGGATCGACACGCTGGCCAACCGCTTGTTCTCGTATTCGACGTCGGCGGCGGCGTTCTCGTCCAGGACCACGAAGGCGATCGACGGCAGCTGCTCCAGCCGATCGGCTTCGGCGACGGTGATGGGGGGCCGGCGCCGCCAGGGATTGGGATCGTCGGGATCCTCGGCCGCGGTGCCGCCCCAATAGCGTCCCACGTAGAACGTCTTCGGTCCCAGGGACTCGAGCATGTCGGTGAGACCCTTGTCGAATCCGCTGATCAAGGCGCCGATCACCATCACGACCATGACCCCGATCGCCACGCCGAGGATGGTGAGCGCGGCGCGCGCCTTGTGGGCGCGCAGCGACGCGAGCGCGATCCCGGCACCTTCGAGCATCGGCGTCATGCGTTACTCCTGTCGCAAGGCGACGATGGGGTCGAGGCGCGCCGCCCGGCTCGCCGGATATACGCCGGCCACGACGCCGACGCCGCCGCCCAGCACTACCCCGAGCAGGATCGACATCGGGGAGACGGTGGCGGGGAGCGGAGTCGCGACGTTGACCAGGATCGAGAGCATGATGCCGGTCCCGATGCCGAGGGCGCCGCCCAGCGTGGCGATCATGGCCGACTCCGCCAGGAACTGGCGCAGGATATCGGCCCGCCGTGCGCCGAGCGACTTGCGGATGCCGATCTCCCGCGTGCGCTCCGCCACGGCCATCAGCATGATGTTCATGATGACGATTCCGCCCACGACGAGCGAGACCGTCACCAGGCCCGGTCCGATGACGAACAGGATCTTCTGGATCCCGGCCCAGAACGTGAGCACGCCTTCCGACGTCTCCAGCACGAAGTTGTCCGCTTGCGACGGCCGGAGATGGCGGCGGCTGCGCATGATCCCCTCCGCCTGATCCATCGCGTCCCGCATCTCGTCGACCGAGCTGGCCTTCACGATCAAGGCGTCCACGACGCCGGGCGGATTCACCTGGTCCTGCACCGGCGAGCGTGCGGGCGCCACGGCAAAGCGGTCGAGCGAGAAGCCGAACAGCTTGCCCTGTTTCGCCACCACACCGATGACGCGATAGGGCTCGCCCTTGATGCGCAGCGTCTTGCCGATCGGATCGCGACCGGCGTACAGCTTGTCGGCGACTTCGGATCCGATCACGACCACGGGGACGCCCCGGCGCGCCTCCTGCGCGGAGAACGCGCGGCCCTGGGCGATGGTCAGGTTCTTGATCTCGAAATAGCGCTCGGTCGCGCCGGTCACGTCCGCGTCGCGGACTTCCTTCCCGTTCGCTTCGATGGTGACGTTGTCGGAGGATTGCCACGCGGTGATGACGGGGACCGTGATCCCGGCCGCCACGGCTTCGGCGTCGCTGAACGAGATGCGGGGCCGGCGCGCCCACGCCCGCCAGGTCGAGTCGTCGACGTTGGGCGTGAAATTCGGCCGGCGGCGGAGATGGAACGTGTTCACGCCGATGATCGTCCCGGCGAACTTGTCGACCATGTACTGGTTGATGCCGTTGACGATCGACCACGCCCCGATCAGGAACGTGACGCCGATGAACACGCCGATCAGCGCGAAGCCACTCTTGAGCTTCTGCGTCCGCAGGGTGTGGAACGCGAGCCGGAGCGCCTCCATCACCCGCATGGTCAGGCGGCCTTGCGCTGATCGGTGGCGACGAGGCCGTCGCGCAGCGTAACCACGCGCGCGGCGTGCGCCGCGATGTCGGCCTCGTGGGTGACCATGACGACGGTCTGGCCCTGGCGATGCAGCTCGCCGAACACGGCCATGATCTCCTGGCTCGTGGTCGAGTCCAGGTTCCCGGTCGGCTCGTCCGCCAGCAGGATGCTGGGATCGTTCACCAGCGCCCGGGCGATGGCCACGCGCTGGCGCTGCCCGCCCGACAGCTCGTTGGGCTTGTGATCCATGCGATCCCCGAGCCCGACGCGCGTGAGGGCGGCCGTGGCCTTCTCGCGCCGGCCGCGGGACCCGATGCCGGCGTAGATGAGCGGCAGCTCGACGTTATGCAACGCCGAGGCGCGCGGCAGCAGGTTGAAGGTCTGAAACACGAAGCCGATTTCCTTGTTGCGGATGTGGGCCAGCTCGTCATCGGCCAGGTCGGACACCTTCTGGCCGTTGAGCCAGTACTCGCCGGCGGTGGGCGTGTCGAGACAGCCGATGAGATTCATCAGGGTCGACTTGCCCGAGCCGGACGGCCCCATCACGGCCACGTACTCGTTGCGGTGGATCTGAAGGTCCACGCCGCGCAGGGCGCGCACGATTTCCGACCCCATGTCGTAGTCGCGCGTCAGCTTGTGGGTCAGGATGATGATGTCGGGCAGCGGCGTGTCGCCGGTGCGGAACTCCTGCGCTCGGCTCACGACCGGCTCCGCTTGGTGGAGTCGCCGGCCTGCTGCGCCGCCCGCACTGGCGTGCCGTCCTTCAGATCCCGGATCGCCTGGTAGGGACCGGCGACGATCTGCTCGTTCTCCCGCAGCCCGTCCAGGACTTCGAAGTATTCGTCGCCCGCGATCCCTACGTGCACGGCCCGGAACGTGGCCTTCCCGTTCGCCACGACGAACACGCCCTCCGTTTCCTTCTTCTTCCCGACCTGCGTGGTGTCGCGACGGGTCTCGGTGGCCACGGGCGTGTTCTCCCGCACCGTGAGCGCGATGATCGGGATCGACAGCGATTGCTTGCGCGTGTCGGTGACGATGCGGGCCGTCGCCGACAGGTCGGGACGGACGTCGGTCGGCGGATTCTCGAGCGTGATCTCCACCTCGTAGTCCACGGCCCGGTCGTTGGTCCCAGTCGCCGCGATGGCCTGCGTCAGCAGCGCGCTATTGGCGATCTTGGTGACCCGGCCCACGAAGGTGGTATCGGGGAAGGCATCGATCGACACTTCCACCGAATCGCCGAGATGGATGCGGACGACGTCGGTCTCGTCCACGTTGACCTTGGTCTGGATGACCGACAGGTCGGACACGGTGAGCAACAGACCCACGTCGCGCGAGAAATTCCCGGGCACGGCCATCTCGCCTTCCTCTACCGCGAGCCGCGTGATCCGCCCGTCCATCGGGGCCGTGATGCGGGTCTTGGCGAGCTGGTCGCGCGCTTCCCGGACACCGGCTCGCGCCTGATCGACCTGGTGCTGTGACGAGTTTGCCACCGCTTCCGCGACATCGAACGACGTCTGCGCCTGTTCCAGCTGCTCGTTGGAAATGAGATTCGAATTCTGGGTCTTGAGCTGCTTGGCACGTTCCAGCGCGCGCGCCGCCTGATCGCGGCTCGCGCGCGCCTGCACGAGCGCCGCCTGCGTCGAGGCGAGCGACGCCTCCGCCCGCTGCAGGTTGGCTTCGTAGATCGTGGGGTCGATCTGGAGCAGGAACTGCCCCTTCTTCACCAGATCCCCCTCGTGCACGACGATGCGCGTGATGCGCCCGGTGATGTCGGGGCTGACGTCGACCTTGGTCTTGGGCTGCACCTTGCCGCTCGCCGTCACCGCGGCGACGAGGTCGCGCCGGCCGACGTTCTCGAACCGGACCTGCGCCCCGTGGTCGCGCTTGGCGCTGGCGCTCATCACGATGAGCGCGCCGATGAGCACCACACCGCCGACGCCGATCAGAACCTTCTTGCCCCTGGACATGTGTTCGGTTTCCTCTCCGGTTAACGCAAGCTGCGGCCGACCGACGCTTCCAGAGCCGCTACGGCCCGGTGGTAGTCGAAGACCGCCGCGATGTAATCGGTTTCCGCCCGCAATGCCGCAAACTGGGCGTCCAGCAGCTCGAAGAACGTCCCCGAGCCGATCTTGTACCGGTCGGTGGCGAGCTGCAGCTGTTCGCGCCCGAGGACCCGGTTCGTGTCTTGGATGCCGACCGCCTGGTAGGCCGTTTGCAGCGTGTAGTACGCCTGGCTCACTTCGGTCTGCAGGCCCAGGCCGCGCGCGCGCACGCTCTCTTCGAGGGTCTCGCGCTGCGCCTTGGCGAACGACACCTGCTGCGCCTGCCCGAAATTGGTCCAGATCGGCAACGTCACCGTGAGCCGCGCCTGGAACGGCTGCCCGATGAAGCTGAACGGAAACACATTGTTCTGGTCGCGGATTGTCTGCTCCCGCGACGCCGTCCACACGAAGCCGCTGCAATCCTGAGGCGGCAGCCCGCTCGAGGTGCGGATCGTGTTGTTCTCCTGGCAATCGTTGTATTGCGCGCCGGCCGACAGCTGACTCGAGAGAATGACCGAGTTCAGGTCGCGGTCGTGCGCGTACGCCTGGGTGAAGCCGGACCATCCCGCCGAGAGCGATACCGTGGGCGCCCAGCCCGAGGCGGCCGCCCGCACGCCCCATGCGGCCGAGCTCTCGCGCGCGCGCAGCGCCTGGAGCGACGGGTTCTGCGCCTCGGCCATGGTGAGGATGTCCTCGAGCTTCCAGTCCGGCGCGGACACGACGAACGTGTCGGTCAATTGCACGGCATCGACGGCCGTGGGAGCGCTGACGCCAAGCTGTTCGAAGAGGCGCAGCTTCTCCACGCGGATCGCCGTCTGGGCGCGCAGCAGTGCCACCTGTGCCTGGCCCAGGGCGACCTGCGCCTGGCGGACGTCGATCAGCGTCGCCTGGCCGACGGCGTACCGCGCCTGCGCCAGCCGCAGGAACTCCACGTCGCGAGCCTGGAGGCGCTCGGCGACGTCCGCGTTGTCCCGCGCCTGCAGCACCGTCAGGTACTGCTGGGTCACCGTGGCGTCGAGCGTGGCGCGTGCGCCGTGGATGTCGGCGTCCGCCGCATTGAGCTCGGCCTTGCGCAGCCCCGGTTGCGACAACGTCGTGCCGGAGAGCGTCCAGTCGAGCCCGAGGGAATAGCTCGAGCTCACCGTCGCATAGGTCTGGGAGAAGTTCGACGTCAAAAACCGCTGCGATCCGGTACCGGAGTATCCCAGACTGCCCTGCGCGGTGACTTGCGGGAGCAGCAGGCTGGCGAACGCGTTGCGGGTCGCCCAAGCTGCGGGCCCCCGGCTGGCCAGCGCCTGACGGTATGCGGGGTTGTGATCGTGGGCGATGCTGAGCGCATCGGCCAGGGACAGGGAAGCCGGCACTGCCTGTTGCGCGCCCACCGTTCCGGCGACGCACATCAGGCTGACGAGAAGCGTAGGATATCTCATGGGATCCTTTGCTGAAGCCCGGGGAGAAGCTAGCGCGAAGCCGTGGCCCATACGCGTGGGCCTTGAGTCAGGTTTCGGGTTGCGACGGATTGCCTCGCCCGCGGGAAAGCTAGCGGCAGCAAGGAGTTATGTGGAGTGGGGAGGATCAGCCCGGCAATCGCTCGGCGCGCAGCCCTCGCGACGGGAGTTCGACCTTCATCAAGCGCCCTTCCGGCGAAAGCCAAACGTGCACCGGGCCATCGGCCCCGCCCTCGATCAGGACGTGACGCA
>Ga0187894_10007117_pt1 | contig 10693 bp, 4 predicted proteins | sample GBC1701081metaG_FD_136650 | JGI IMG/M metagenome (GOLD analysis project Ga0187894, IMG submission 136650) | White microbial mat communities from a lava cave in the Kipuka Kanohina Cave System on the Island of Hawaii, USA - GBC170108-1 metaG ... | reverse complement strand
GCGACGGGAAATTTCTTTCAAGCGTTGGGCGTCAATGCGGCGCTCGGTCGCACGTTTCTGCCCGAAAACGAAAAGTCGGGCAATGAGCGGGTCGTGGCGCTCAGTCACGGGCTGTGGCAGCGGCGCTTCGGCGGCGAGCCGTCCATCGTTGGCAAGACGCTGACGCTCGATGGGAAGAAGTACGAAGTGATTGGTGTGATGCCGCCGAGTTTCAAGTTTCCACAGAACGCCGAACTCTGGGCGCCGATGAATTTCGAGATGGCGCCGGAGATGCGGCAGCGCAAGGCGCATTTCCTGCGGCCCATCGGCCGGCTCAAACCAGGCGTGACGCTCGCGCAGGCGCAGGCCGATATGGACGCCACCGCGCGCCGTCTTGAAGCGCAATATCCCGAATCGAACACTGGTTGGAATCTGCGCATGGTTCCGTTGCGCGACCAGCTTGTCGGCAACATCAAACCGACGTTGCAGATATTGTTCGGCGCGGTCGGATTCGTGTTGTTGATCGCGTGCGCGAATGTGGCGAACCTGTTGCTCGTGCGCGCCGCAACCCGGCAGAAAGAGATTGCCGTGCGAATGGCGTTGGGCGCGGGACGTTTGCGAATTGTGCGGCAGATGTTGACGGAGAGCGCGCTACTGGCGCTCGCGGGAGGCGCGCTCGGCGTTATGATCGCCGCCTGGGGCGTGGAACTGATCGTCGCGTTCAGCGGCAATAACATTCCACCCACTGCGCAGGTCGGCATTGATCGGCTGGCGCTCGGATTCACGCTCGGCGTCTCGCTGCTGACCGGCCTGCTGTTCGGACTGGCGCCCGCGCTGCAGGCCACGCGGCCACGACTCAGCGAAACGCTCAAGGATGGCGGCAAGGGCGCGGGCCAGAGCGCGCCGCGCAATCGCACGCGCAATCTGCTCGTGGTTTTTGAGACTTCCATAGCCGTGGTGTTGCTCATCGGCGCGGGATTGCTGATCCGCAGTTACATCCGATTGCAGAACGTCAATCCGGGCTTTGACGCCACGAACGTGCTGACGACGCGGATCAATCTGGCGTACGGCAAATACAACTCGCCGGAGAAGGCCGGGGCGTTTTGGGGGCAATTACAAGAACGCCTGGCCACGCTGCCCGGCGTCGAGGCCGTCGGGATGATTACCGAACTGCCGCTGAGCGGCCAGCCCAACGATGCGCCCTTCACCGTCGAAGGCCGCCCGCCCGTCCAACCCGGCCAGGAATTCGGCGCGGATTTTCGCCGCGTCAATCAGGATTATCTGCGCTCGATGCGGATTCCGTTGCTGCGTGGACGCGGCTTCACCGAGCAGGAAGTCCGGCAGCATGCCAAAGTGGCGCTGATCAGCGAAAGGCTGGCAAGCGGCGTCTTTCCCAACGAAGAGCCGCTGGGCAAACGATTGCTGCTCGGGATGAACGAACGAACGCCTTTCGAGATCATCGGCGTCGTGGGCGACATCCGCCATCGCACGCTGGAAGCGGCGCCGTTCGCCACAATGTACCTGCCGAGGCTCGACACGGGCTGGACGAACCTGACAATCCGGGTGGCGGGCGATCCATTGAGCCTGGCCGCCGCAGTGCGCCGCGAGGCGCTGGCGATTGATCCTGACCAGCCCATCGCCGTCGCCCGCACGATGGAGCAGGTGCTCGGCGAATCGGTCGCCGCGCCGCGTTATCGCACGTGGTTGCTCGGTCTGTTCGCCGTCGTTGCGCTGCTGCTGTCCGCCATCGGGATTTACGCCGTGATCGCATACACAACCGCGCAGCGCACGCATGAGTTCGGCATTCGCATGGCGTTGGGCGCGCAATCGAAAGATGTGTTGAAGCTGGTCATCGGGCAGGGAATCAAGCTGGCGCTCGCCGGTGTGCTGCTTGGCTTGGGCGGAGCATTGGCGCTGACGCGTTTGGTGAAGACCCTGTTGTTCGGCGTGAGCGCGACCGACCCGTTGACGTTTGCCGTGATCGCGCTCTTGCTCACGGTTGTGGCGCTGCTGGCGTGCTGGATTCCGGCGCGGCGCGCGACAAAGATGGATCCGGTGATTGCGCTCAGATACGAATAATTGCGACGCGCCCGATTAAAGAAGAGCAAACAGGAAAAATAGATCGGGGGAGCCTTTATTCTTTAGCTCCGTCAGGAGCGACATTCGGCAGATATCGCTCCTGACGGAGTTGGGGAAATAGGCGGCGTCGCAATCTTTAAACGTTTCGCCCCGCTGGGGCTGGAATTTCCATGCCCGCTCTTAGCCTTTGATAAATGCAAGGAGGTCGCGGTTGAAGCGATCCATATGGGTGAACATGAGGCCGTGCGGCGCGCCCTCATACACTTTGAGTTGGCTACCCGGGATCAGGCGCGCGGTCTTTCGCCCGGTCAATTCAAGGGGCGTGGATACGTCCGCATCCCCGTGAATGATCAGCGTCGGCATGGTGATTTTGGGCAGCTCGGCTCGGAAGTCGGTCTCGGTGTCCGCGCGGTTGCAGTCAATGAGGGCTTTCAGTGAAGTTTGCAAACACATTCTCACCCCCCATTGAATCATCTCAGGCGAAGTCTCCGGCGTGAAGAACGGCCGGGCGTTGTCGGCCAGCCACTTCGGAAAATCCTTGCTCCAGGTTGCGCGCAGTCGTTCGAAGACCCTCTTGTCCACCCCGTCCGGGTTGTCCTCCGTCTTCAGGATGAAGGGCGTAGATGGGGCAACGAGCACGGCGTGGGCGATACGCTTGGCGCCGTGGCGTGAGAGATAGCGAACGACCTCGCCGCCGCCCATCGAGTGACCGACAAGCGTGACCTCGCGAAGATTGAGTCGCTCGATCACTGCGGCAAGATCGTCGGCGAGCGTGTCGTAATCGTAGCCCTGTCCGGGGTCGCTTGAGCGTCCATGGCCCCGACTGTCGTAAGCGACGCAGCGCAGGCCCTGGCCAGCCAGGTGGATCATCTGGTACTGCCACATGTCGGAGTTGAGGGCCCAACTGTGGACGAAGACAATGGGCTTCCCCTTGCCCCAGTCCTTATAGAACAAACTCGCGCCATCGCGGGTCACGATGAATGGCGTCCGGAGAGCCTGCGCCGTCGCGGCTTCGGTCTTCGCGCCTCTGCCCCGCGCCGATGAGCCGGCGGCGGCGAACATTCCAGCGCCGGCGGTCGCAGACACAACTGACTTCAGAACATTTCGTCTATGCATAACTCCCTCCTTCGTTGGATGTAGCGAATAGGGCATCCAGCGATTCCGACCGATTGGCCGTTCGCCTCGCCTGCACGCATATTCCGCTGTTGTCCTCGGTGAATCAATTACCTCAGAGGTAATGGAGGGCGATTTAGGCTTGTGCTATCGTTGAATTGTGATGGTAGGCATTCAAACTCAACCGGTAGGAATTCTTCTACGCAAGTGGCGCGAACGCCGGCGATTGAGCCAACTCGACCTCGCTTGTGAGGCCGAAATCTCGACCAGGCATTTGAGCTTCCTCGAAACGGGCCGTTCGCTGCCGAGCCGTGAAATGATTCTGCGGCTTGCTGAGCAGCTCGATGTGCCTTTGCGCGAACGCAACGTTCTGTTGATCGCCGCCGGGTACGCGCCGGCCTTTCCCGAAAGGCCGCTCGCCGATCCGGCGCTTCAGGCAGCGCGCAAGGCCGTTGATCTGGCGCTCGCGGGACACGAGCCATATCCGGCGCTCGCAATTGACCGTCACTGGACGCTCGTCGCGTCCAACAACGCCGTCTCGCCGTTGCTGGCTGGAGCCGAGCCGTCGTTGCTGCGGCCGCCCGTCAATGCGCTTCGGCTCAGCCTGCATCCGGCGGGGCTGGCGCCGCGAATCGCCAATCTCGCGGAATGGCGTTCGCATCTGCTTGCGCGCCTGCGCCGCCAGATCGAAGTTACCGCCGACCCGGTTCTCGAAGAATTGCTGAACGAGCTCTGCGGTTATCCTGCGCCAGGCGAGGACGCGGGCGCCGAGAGCGGCGACAATGAAGAATACGCCGGCGTGGTTGTACCTTTCCGGCTCGTCACGGAGCAGGGAATTCTCTCGTTCATCAGCACGACGACGATTTTCGGAACGCCTGTTGACATCACTTTGTCGGAACTTGCCCTCGAATCCTTTTTCCCCGCCGATGCGGCGACGGCAAATGCCTTGCGCAGCCTTTAGATCATCCGAGGAGGGTCAATTGTGATCGCGCGGAGGGCTTTGATCGTCGTTTCGGCCACCAGACAGAAAAATGTAAGACAGAAAAATAAGAGATGTCATTTTTCTGTCTTACATTTTTCTGTCAGGTTGGTCTTAGTGGCCGAAACGACGATCAAAGCCTCGCGCGGAGTATATCAATGCCCGCCAATGCTCGATTTCGGAAACCACGCATCCCACGAACGAACACTTAAGCCTGAAGCCGAGCCAATAATCTCCGCTGACATTCGCGGCGATTTCTCTGCTGCTGGTTTTGGTGGCGCTGCTGGCCTGTTACATCCCGGCGCGGCGGGCGACAAAGGTGGATCCGATTGTGGCGTTACGCTCTGAATAGTCCACTGATTCAATCCAGTGATCTACGCAATCAAACTCCTCAGCATAAATAGTGACACCGCCCAAATCTTGTGTATAATCCCGAACACTAACTGACGAAAAAGTCAGTGATCTTCCACCTAGTAGAGTTGACCCCAAAAAGATTGCGCTGACTGCCGCCACGCGACCAGGTGTCGAAGACGTGGCCGGCAATCTCGTCCCTTTCTTCCTCGTCATCGAAGGTTCGATCCTGAACCAAGACTTATGGCCGCGCGATTCACGCGACGCGCCAATTTACGCAAAATTCACTCAATGCCGAACCCGGCTGGCGGCCTTGGAGCCGCGAATCGCAGACCGGGTAGCGGTTCCCTGCGCAGGAGTAGAAAAAAACTATGACGGTGAAAAAACTCGCGGCGGCGGTTGGCGGCGCTGACAGCATGGTCCGCGAACAATCGGTTGAAGCGCAAGCTTTCAACATCGGCGTGGCGGAGAACGCATTGGAGGCCGAGACGCGATACCGCATCCTGATCGAACAGATCCCCGCTGTCGTCTTTTTGGCTTTTCTCGACCACGGCGTCAATGAAACATACATCAGTCCGCAGATTGAGACCCTGCTCGGCTATTCGCCGAAAGAGTGGCCCAATGATCCGGCGCGCTGGTATCGGCGCATTCACCCGGAGGATAGAAAGCGTTGGAGTGTGGAAGGCGCCGAGATGCTTCTCACTGGCAAACCGCTACGCTCGGTCTACCGGATGCTGGCGCATGATGACCGCGTGGTTTGGTTCCAGTGTGAAGCGCGAATGGCGCGGCGGCCGGACGGGCGTCCCTGGTTTATTCACGGCGTGGCGTTCGATGTCACTGAACTGCGGATGGAGATCGCTGAACACAAACTGATCGAGCGGGAGCGCGCCGGATTGCTGGCCCGCGAGCAGGAGGCGCGGGCGGCGGCGGAAACGGCCAGCCGTTTGAAGGATGAATTCCTGGCAAGCGTCTCGCATGAGTTGCGCGCGCCGCTCACCGCGATCCTGGGTTGGGCGGAGATGTTGCGTTCCGGAACCCTCGACGCGGCGGTGGCCGACCGCGCGCTCCTGAGCATCGAACGCAATGCGCAAGCGCAAGCGCGCCTGGTCGATGACCTGTTGGACGCCTCGCGCATTATCGCCGGCAAACTGCGACTCAACCTCCTCCCGGTTGAGTTGGTCAGTGTGGTCGAATCGGCCGTAGATATGGCCCGCCCGGCGGTCGAGGCGAAGCAGTTGCGCCTGAAGTTGGCGCTCGAACCGTGGGTCGGCCCCTTCACCGGCGATCCGGATCGTTTAAAACAGATCGTATGGAACCTGCTTTCGAATGCGATCAAGTTCACGCCCGCGGGAGGAAGCATCGAGGTTCGACTTGAACGCCTTGGGGACAAGGCGCTGATCACCGTGAGCGACACGGGCCATGGCATCAGCCCCGAATTTCTGCCGTATGTCTTCGATCGGTTCATTCAGTCCGATGGCTCGATCAATCGAATCTATGGCGGTCTTGGTCTGGGCCTGGCCATCGTTAAACATCTGGTCGAGTCGCATGGCGGAACCGTCAATGCTTTCAGCCCGGGCAAAGATAAGGGGGCGGAATTCACCGTCATTCTCCCGTTGGCTATTCCTCGCAATGAGCCGCAAATGACCAACGCGCCCGCGGCCCCCACGACCCCAATAGATATCCAACCGCCGCCGCGTTCCGGCCCCTTGGCCGGCGTACGGTTGCTGCTGGTGGACGACAATGCGGACGCGCGTGATGTGCTCGGCGCAATACTGCGGCAAGGCGGCGCTGAAGTGCTCGTCACGGCCTCTGCAGCCGAGGCCATGGGACTGTTGCGCCAGTGGCGGCCCGATATTCTGATCTCTGATATTGGCATGCCCGAAGAGGACGGTTATTCATTGATTCGTCGCGTGCGGTCGTTGCCACCGGGTCAAGGTGGACTGGTTTCGGCCATCGCTCTGACGGCGTACGCCGGCGGGCAGGATCGCCGGCGCGCGCTGGAAGCGGGCTATCAAGCGCACCTGGCTAAACCGGTCGAATCCTCCGCCCTGGTCTCAATGGTAGCCAGCTTCATCGCTTGACGCCCGGCGCTTACGTCACTTAAGCAGTCAGGCAATGACAATTGAGACGCTATCCGTTTTTGGGAAAGGCTGATCCCACAAGTGGACACTCCGGTCTTTCCGGTCATCACTCTTTTCACATCAAGCGCGCTGAATCAGGGACCTTATACGCCTTTGCATGACCGGCGCGTCATGGCACGGGGTTTGGTTTTACTACAACGATATGCCTGCGCCGTGGCGGTAGCCCGACCGTGAGGCTTGTCTTTACCCAATTTTCAGGAGATGCGATGCAAACATTGATTCAAGACCTGCGCTACGGCGCGCGAATGTTGTTGAAGGCGCCCAACATCACTCTGACTGCCGTCCTCACGCTGGCGCTTGGCGTCGGCGCTGTCGTGGCGATCTTCAGTGTGGTTGACGCCGTCTTGTTGCGACCGCTGCCATACAAGGAGCCGGAGCGAATCGCGCTCGTGCAGCAACATATGCCGAAGCTGGGTTGGTATTACGGAGGCGTCTCCGCCCCGGAATTGCTTGATTACGTCGCCGGCAATGAAACCTTCGCCGAGATGGCCGGCTACGGAATCATCAATCTGAACCTGACCGGCGAACGCGAGCCGCAGCGGCTTCAGGTCGCGCGCGTTTCGCCCAGCCTTTTTCCGCTGCTCGGCGTGACGCCGCTCCTGGGGCGCGGCTTTTCTGCTGAGGAAGACGAAGTCGGGAAGAACCGCGTCGTCGCGCTCGGCGAAGGGCTCTGGCGGAAACATTTCGGCGCCGATCCGAACATTATCGGGCGGGTGGTCAAGCTCGATGAGGCGCCGTACACAGTGGTTAGCGTGATGCCCGCGCGCTTGCGTTTTCCACCGGCAGAGGCCGCGTTCGCCGGCGCCGTCGAATTGTGGACGCCGCTCGCGCTGACTGACGACGAGAGACGGGCGCGGAGGAGAGATTCCAATTTCAGCTTGATTGGCCGCCTCAAGCCAGGCGTAAAGCTTGAACAGGCGCAGGCTGATATGGCCGCTATCGCGGCGCGCATCGAGCGGCAGTATCCGGACATCTATCGAGGCAACGCCCGAATCGCCGCCACAGCCGTCGGTTTGACGCAACAGACAGTGCAGAACGTCCGCTCCATGGTGTTAATGTTGTTCGGCGCGGTTGGGCTGGTGCTGCTGATCGCGTGCGCCAACATCGCCAATCTCCAGCTTGCTCGCGCGGCCGCAAGGCGGAAGGAGATCGCCATCCGCAGCGCGCTCGGCGCGAGCGGCTGGCGGATCGCGCGGCAGGCTTTAACCGAGAGTCTGTTGCTCGCGCTCATCGGCGGCGTGATCGGGCTGCTGCTCGCGGTGTGGGCGTTGGAACTGATCGTCAAGTTCGGGCCGGAGAATGTGCCGCGGCTTGGTGAAGTCAGTCTCGACCCGCGCGCGCTCGGTTTCACACTGCTCGTTACATTGTTGACCGGGGTGTTGTTCGGCATCGCTCCGGCGCTTCAGAGCGCGCGGGTCAGTCTCACCGAAACGCTCAATGAATCGGGGCGCGCGTCCGGCGCGGGGGGGCGTGAAGGCGCGCGGCTGCGCGGCGCGTTGGTGATTATGGAAACAGCCTTGGCCGTCGTGTTGCTTCTTGGCGCCGGATTGCTCATCAACAGCTTCGTGCGGTTGTTGCGCACGCCGCCGGGCTTCAATCCGGAAGGCGTGGTGATTGCGCGCACAACGCTGCCGGCGGCGCGATACCCGGAGGCGGAACACGGAAAGGCGGTTTACCGGCAGGCGCTCGAACGCATCGCGACGTTGCCCGGCGTGGAACGGGTGAGCGTCGCTTCAACGCTGCCGCTGGCCAGCGACTGGCAGATCGGCTTCCGTGTCGAAGGTGGCGGAGAGAGCGAGTTTTACACGGCGTACGGCTCATGGGTGAGCAATGACTATTTCGGCGCGATGGGCATTCCGTTGAAGAAAGGGCGCGCGTTCACTGATGAAGACCGCGCCGATACGACGCCGGTTGTGGTGATCAACGAGACGATGGCGCGCCGCTTCTGGCCGGGACAGGAGGCCATCGGCAAACGCATCCGCTGGGGCGGATGGAATCCGCAAGGCTGGTTGACGATTGCCGGTGTGGTTGCCGACGTGAAGTTCTCGTCGCTCGAAGCCGAAAGCCCTCCGACCGTTTATATGCCGGTCTTTCAAATTCCGCGCATCCGCCGCGACGCTATTTTCATCGCGCGCACAACAGCCGATCCGGCGAGCCTGGCGGCCGCGATGCGCCGCTGCGTCGGCGCCGTTGACGCCGACTTGCCGGTCTATGACATTCGGACGATGAGCCAGGTGATCTCCGAATCGGTCGCACAGAGAAGATTCACGATGTCGCTGCTGACGATCTTCGCCGTGACCGCGTTAGCGCTCGCGGCCATCGGTCTTTACGGCGTACTGTCATATGCCGTGGCGCAGCGCGCAAAAGAGATCGGAATCCGTATGGCGTTGGGCGGGCGTCGGCGGGATGTTCTTAAACTGGTCGTCGGACAGGGAATGAAAATGGCGTTGATCGGCGCGCTCGCCGGCCTGATCGCATCCTTCGCTCTTACGCGGTTGATGAAAAACCTGTTGTTCGGTGTGAGCGCGAGTGATCCACTTACTTTTATCGCGGTCGCGTTGTTATTGACGGCGGTTGCGTTGTTGGCCTGCTGGATCCCGGCGCGCCGGGCGGCGAAAGTTGATCCGATGGTCGCGCTCCGCTGTGAATAGATGGCGGAAAAGATGTCAGATGTCAGATGTCAGATGTCAGTAGAAGAGAGACGCCAGAGATCTCTCACTGACATCTAACATCTGACATCTGACATCTGCTTCAAACCGTGATCACCTCGATCTTCGGCGCGACCGCCGATTTCGGGATCAGCGCGGGCCAGTAAGCCACGACCTCTTCGACCTTCGGTCGCCCGCCGCCGAATCCGGTCACGGTCGGCGGGCCGCTGAGCGCGAGCGGCGCGAGTTCTTTTGTGAACCGCTCGACCGCCGCTTTGTCTTTCGACCGCACGCCGACGCGCAGCATTACCTCGGCCAGATCGGGCGAAGGCTCTCCGCCTAATCCTTCGTGCGTGGCGTTGACGCCGATGAATTGCGAGAAGACCTCATCGAATCTCAAACCCAGCGTGTCGAGCCGCTTTCTCAACATCGCATCGGCGGCTTTGGCCTTCGCGTAAGCGTCGGGCCAGGCGTAGATCAATCCGCCAGCCGCTTTGAATCCGTCGGCAAAACTGATCGAGACTTTGTATTGATCGGTCGCCGGACGGCCCTTGACGCTCGAAACGCGCACGCGGTCTTCGCCGGCCTGTTCCAGCCTGATCGTCGTGAAATCGGCGACGCCGTCCGGCGTGATGTAATTTTTGGGATCGCCCATCTCGTACATCAACTGCTCGGTGACGCCGGCGATGGTGATGCGCCCGCCTGTTCCCGCGTGTTTGGTGACATCGAACGCGCCGTCCTCGCTGGCCTCTACAATCGGATAGCCGATGTCCCAGAAGTCGGGGATCGTTTGCCAATCAACCTGGCAATTGCCGCCCGTCGTTTGCGCGCCGCATTCAATGATGTGCCCGGCGATTGTCCCGGCGGCGATCTTGTCCCAATCGTCAAGACTCCAACCGAATTCGTGAATCATTGGGCCGAGCGTCAACCCGGTGTCGGTGCATCGGCCCGTGACGACGATCCGCGCTCCCTGTTTCAAAGCCTCGGCGATTGGCGCCGCGCCGAAATAGACGTTCGCGCTCGCCACCCGATCGCGAATCGTCGAGAGCGGCTCGGCGGTGTCCATGTTTTTCAACTCGACGCCTTGCGCGATCAGATCGTCGAGCTTGTCCATAATGTCATCGCCCGCGACGACGCCGACTTTGATCTTGCCCGACAGACCAAGCTTTTTGACGACCTCGGCCAAACCTGTGACACAGGCTTGCGGATTGACGCCGCCCGCGTTGGCCACGATCTTGATGTCGTTGTCGAGGCATTTCGGCAAGACTCGCCCGACGACATACAGGAAATCGCGCGCATAACCGGCGTTCGGATCGCGCGACTTCTGCTTCTGCATAATTGACATCGTGATCTCGGCCAGATAATCGAGCGTCAAATAATCTATCTGGGAATCGGGCGCGCCG
>Ga0187894_10007116_pt1 | contig 10694 bp, 9 predicted proteins | sample GBC1701081metaG_FD_136650 | JGI IMG/M metagenome (GOLD analysis project Ga0187894, IMG submission 136650) | White microbial mat communities from a lava cave in the Kipuka Kanohina Cave System on the Island of Hawaii, USA - GBC170108-1 metaG ... | reverse complement strand
TACCGCCTACCAATCGCTACTGAAGAGTACTCGCCAGCAATATCACAATCAGATTGCTCAGGTTCTGGTGGAACACTTCCCTGATACTGTGGTGACCCAACCGGAGCTAGTGGCCCATCACTACACAGAGGCTGGACTCAACAAACAAGCAATTCCCTACTGGCAACGAGCTGGAGAACGCGCAATACAATTGCCAGCTTATGCTGAGGCGGTACAGTTTTACCAGTTGGCCCTGCAGGCTCTAGAGCGACAGGACCCTGTAGACGAGACGCAACGTTGCTCGCTGTTGTTGGCCCTGGGCGAAGCACAATGGAAAGCAGGCGACCACCTTGTAGCCCAGAAAACGTGCATACGCGCGGCTAATATTGCTCGAACGCTGGGGGCAACCGAGAGCCTCGTCCGTGCTGGGCTGGAGCTCACAAGATTGACACAGGAAGTCGGTCTTACCGCGGCCCCAGCGGTGCGCCTGCTCGAGGAAGCGCTGCAGGAACTTGGGGCGAAAGATAATCCACTCACCGCGAGAACCCTGAGCGGTTTGGCCCTAGTATTGGGAGTCACAGGCGTGCAGCGACAAGCGCTAGTTTACGCCCAGCAGGCGGTGGACATGGCCCGACGCCTTGCCAACCCGGAGCTGATCGTCGCTAGTCTCAATGGGATGTTCTACGCCCTCCAGGGGCCAGAACACTTGCAGGAGCGCTTGGCCTGCGTCACCGAAATGCTGCAACTCGCCGAGGTGGCGAACGCCAAAGAGGAATTGTACGACGCGCATTACTGGCGTGCCTTTTGCCTGCTCGAATTGGGAAATATGCCGGCCGCAGACGCAGCGATCGACGCATTCGCTCGCTTGATGGAAGTGCAGCAGCAGCCTTTACTCGTCCACGGTTTCACGGAGTTCCAGGCCATGCGGGCTTTGATGCAGGGCCGCTTCGCCGACAGCGAGCGTCTAGCCCAACAAGCCCTCACCATTGGGCAAAACATGCAGACGGAGAACGCCGCTGGCGTCTTTGGCCTGCAGATGTTTACCCTACGCCGCGAGCAGAGCCGCCTCAAGGAACTCGAACCCGTCGTACGCTTCTTTGTCCAGCAACACACCGTGGCCGCCGCCTGGCGGCCTGCCCTAGCGCTGATCTACAGTGAACTCGGACTCACCAAAGAAGCACAGACGGAGTTCGACCACCTCGCGCAATATGACTTCACCGATATTCCCCAGGATGCTTTGTGGATGGCCTGCATGACGTATCTGGTTGACGTGTGCACCTTCCTAGGGGATAGGACCCGCGCGGCAGCCTTGTACCGACTCCTGCTGCCTTACGACGGGCGCACTGCCATCATTGGCCATGCCGCGGCCTGCTATGGTGCCGTCTCGCGCTACTTGGGAGCGTTAGCCACCACCTTGGGGCGCTGGGACGAGGCGGCACAGCACTTTGAAGATGCTTTAGCCATGAATACTCGCATGAAGGCATGGCCCTGGTTAGCACACACGCAGTATCAGTATGCCACGATGCTGCTGTCACGCGATCGGCCAGGCGATAGTGAGAGAGCTCAGGAGTTGCTCAAGGCGGCGTTACTCACAGCGCGTGAACTGGGCATGCATGCGCTGGAGGAGCGGATCACTGTACGAGCTGAGTAGCGTGTACTATGCGCACGCTACGAAACTTTCATAATCTTGAGCCTAACCGCGGGCATTCTTTTGAGGTGCTGGTTCTGCGGATCGACCTCTATGCCAACAGACTCAAGGGCAGTCACGCCCAAAATGGGTTCAGCATCCGCGTCGCCAAAGATGAGCGTTCCTCCAACAATCTCCCCCATAAATTCAATATCAGCGGTCGTGATGTCCATTCTGATTTCACTGCCATCAGCCAGTTCATACGTCCGTTGACCTTTGGGTTTGAGGCCAATGGCTTCAAGGTGCTGTCTGGGGACGAGACAATCGACGGCGCCCGTATCAACCAGGAAGAGTCCATCCCAGGCCCTCTCCGGTTCGGCAGGGTTTCTAATCGTCACCGTGACTTGCGTAATTCCCATAACGATCTGGGCATTAGGAGAGTGCTTACGACGCGAACGCCTCTGGTCGCAGCTCACTATCGACTTCGATAATTACGTCCGCCGGGATGTTCAGCCGCCGTGCCGCCTCGCGGATTGCTTCGGCATTAGGCGCCTCATATAGGCAGTAGGTCTTTTTCTTGTCTGCACTGAGAAACGAAAATAGCCACTGTACGCCCGCGTCCATATTCACCTGCGTAATCCCCTTTACCGCATCGCGGTTGAGTTCTACTTGCTCGGCAAAATTCCGTTCGATGATGAAGCGTGGCATAGACCCCTCCTTCTTTAAGTGATCGAAAAGTACAGAAACGCATAGCACAGGGGGTTGCTATTGTCTGTAGTCTTAGGACGTGGTGCCTTGAAAGCTCATTTGTCTCGACACCAGCAATAGTCATGGCAGGATAGTTCTGTTTAGAGAATAGGAGAATACGCTAGGCAGGGGTGGTGGGTTTATGTTCCAGTGGGATGCGGGCAACATTGACAAGAACCTAACGCACGGCGTACATGACTGAGAAATCGAGGAAGCTTTGCTTGATGTGAAAGGTCGCCGCATAGATAAGATGGTAGTGAATAATGAAGAGCGTTATCTCTGATTAGGGCGCGCTATCTCGTCAGGGAAATACTTGCGGGTCGTTTACACCCTCAGACGAGACGCCGGAGGACAAATCCTCTTCCGTCCTATTAGTGCAGTAGAAATGTCACCATCAGAGAGAAAAAGATACCGCCGCAAATGAAACGCACCACGAAGAAACACGACCAAGAGCGGAAGATCGTCGTCCGTTCACGCGCCGAGATTCCTGCCCACTTCGCCTCTGAAGATGAAGAACGAGAGTGGTGGGCAATGCATGAAATCGCCGATGAACTTTTACCCGATGAAGAAACGATCGACCATTTGACCGAACAACACCACACCTTGATTCGCCGCCTGCAAGCAGGCGAAGCCGGGGTTCGTCGCCATCGTCCACTGCCGACACGCAAGAGGGCTTGAACAAATCGACTGGCCAAGCAAAGAACCTTGAGCGGCGCAGAGAGGACCCTCCAATGACCTTCGATGAAGTCCTGACGCAAGTACGTGAACTGTTGGAACGTGAAGGGCGGGTCTCGTACCGAGCGCTCAAGCGACGGTTCAGTCTCGACGACGATTACCTGGAGGATATTAAGGACGAACTCATCGATGCCAAGCGCATCGCAGTCGATGAGGATGGCAAGGTGTTGGTATGGGTAGGTAGCAGCAGTCCAGAGTCTAGAGTCCAGAGTCCAGAGTCTAAACAAGTCCGAAGTCTAAAATCCAAGGTCCAAAGTCAAGAAGGCCAGTCCCTAGCCCCTAGCCTCCAGCCCCTGGCGGCGGAACGCCGGCAGCTCACCGTGATGTTCTGTGATTTGGTGGGCTCGACCACCTTGTCCACCCAGCTCGACCCCGAAGAGTTACACACGGTGGTGCAGACCTACCAAGAAACCTGCGCCGCTGTGATCACCCGCTATGCCGGTCATATCGCGCAGTATCTCGGCGATGGATTGTTAGTGTACTTCGGTTATCCCGTCGCTCACGAAGATGATGCGCAACGAACCGTGCGGGCAGGCTTAGAGATTGTCGCGGCCATATCGGTACTGTCTCTCCCACGCCACCTTCGGTTACCTCAACCGTTGCAAGTACGCATCGGTATTCATACCGGCCCCGTGGTTGTAGGGGAAATAGGGAGCGGAGCCAAACGTGAACTGCTGGCTATGGGCGAGACGCCGAACATCGCGGCCCGCGTGCAAGGCGAAGCACAGCCTAATACGGTAGTGCTCAGCTCAGCCACCTATCGCTTAGTCGAAGGATTGTTCGAGTGTCGGGATCTTGGTCTCCATATGTTGAAAGGGATCTCGACTCCTCTGTCGTTGTATCGCATCGAAGGTGAGAGTAAGGCGCAGAGCCGCTTTGAGGCGGCGGTCCGTACGGGCCTCACACCGCTCGTAGGTAGAGAAGAGGAACTCGGGTTGCTGCGACGCCAGTGGGAACGAGCAAAAGCCGGCGAAGGCCAGGTGGTGTTGCTGAGTGGTGAGGCAGGCATTGGCAAGTCCCGGCTCGTGCAGGAGCTGAAAGAACAAGTTGTACAGGAGGATGCGACGCGGATCGAGTTCCGCTGTTCGCCGTATCACCAGAACAGTGCCTTGTATCCAGTACTTGAACATCTCCAGCGCGTGTTGCAATTTGAACGCGGAGACAGTCTGGAAGAGAAGCTGCGAAAGCTGGAGGTAGGGGCGCAGCATGCTGCGCCCCTACAGACCGACACGCTACCGCTGCTCGCCGCGTTGCTGTCGTTGCCCCTTCCTGAAGGTTACCCACCACTGAGTCTGACGCCGGAGCGGCAGAAGCAGAAGACACAGGAAATCCTCGTAGGTTGGTTAGTCGCGGAGGCCGAACAAAAGGCCGTGTACAGCGCGTGGGAAGACTTGCATTGGGCTGATCCTTCTACGCTAGAGTTGCTCAATCTCTTCCTCGATCAAGTGCCGACGACACGGATATTGGTGCTGCTGACCTTTCGCCCAGAGTTTACCTCTCCGTGGGGCAGTCGGGCGTACTTGAGCCAGATGACACTGAGTCGGTTAGATCGCACGCAGGTGGGCGAGATGGTGAGTCATGCCGCCGCGCGAGCCGTGCGCCCTTCGACAAGCTCAAGGCGCACGGGACTGGAATCAGATGGAGAAACTCTCTCCGTTCGTGCTGAGCCCGTCGAAGCACGAACCGTCTTGTCTCGCGACCTCATTGACGCAGTCATTTCTCGTGCTGACGGGGTACCGCTGTTCGTCGAAGAGTTGACGAAAACAGTCTTGGAGTCTGTAGAGTCTAGAGAGTCTGAGGAGTCAGGAAGAAAACTCGGCCAGACATCTCTACAGTTAGGCATTCCTGCCACCTTGCAAGATGCACTCATGGCGCGGCTGGATCGCCTGACCACGGCCAAAGAGATCGCTCAGCTCGGTGCTGCCTTAGGACGGGAGTTCTCGTATGACTTAATCCACGCCGTCTCACTACTCGATGAGCCGAGCTTACAGCAGGCGCTGGCCAAGCTAGTAGAAGCCGAACTGCTCTACCAGCGCGGGTTGCCGCCGCACGTGCGCTATGTCTTCAAGCATGCCCTGGTGCAGGATACGGCCTATCAATCGCTACTCAAGAGCACCCGCCAACACTATCACAATCAGATTGCCCAGGTTCTGGTGGGACAATTCCCCGACACGGTAGCGACCCAGTCAGAGCTGGTGGCCCATCACTACACGGAAGCTGGACTGAGCGAGCAAGCGATTCCCTACTGGCAGCGGGCAGGAGAGCGTGCGGTCCAACTGCCAGCCTATGCTGAGGCGGTCCGGTTCTATCAGTTGGCCCTGCAGGCGCTGGAGAACCAAGAAGCCGTGGACGAGACGCAACGCTGTACGCTGTTGTTAGCCCTAGGTGACACGCAACGGAAGGCGGGCGAACACCTCGAGGCTCAGAACACGTTCCTGCATGCTGCTGACATTGCTCGGGCGCTGGGGGCAACAGAAAAACTCGTCCATGCTGGGCTGGGACTCGAAATGCTCATACGTGAGGTCAGTCTCCCCGCAACCCCAGCGGTGCTCGTGCTCGAGGAAGCGCTACAGGGCCTCGGTACGGAAGACAGTTTCCTCAGAGCGCAAACCTTGAGTGGTTTGGCCTTGGTGTTGGGAGTTACCGGCGCGCAGCAACAAGCAATGGTCTATGCCCAGCAGGCAGTGGCTATGGCCCGACGCTTTGGCGATCCGGAGTTGCTTGCAGTTAGCCTTGATGGGATGCTCTTTGCCCTCCAAAGATCAGAGCATCTCCAGGAGGGCCTGGGCTATACCAGCGAAATGCTGCAACTCGCCAAGGCGGTGGACGCTAAACAGCTTCTAATCGACGCACTCTACTGGCGCGTGCTGGGCCTGCTTGAGTTGGGAGATATGTTGGCCACAGACGCGGCAATCGACGCATACGTCGCTGTGGAAAAAGAGCGGCAGCTACCCCTCGAACTTTTCGCCATTAGATCATGGTGGGCTATGCGGGCCTTGATGCAGGGCTGCTTCGCTGACAGCGAGCACTTGGCCCAAGAAGCTCGCACTATTGGCGAGCGTCTGCAAACGGACATCGCGTCCGGCGTCTTTGGCTTGCAGATATTTACCTTGCGCCGCGAGCAAGGCCGCCTCAAGGAACTCGAACCCGTCGTGCGCTATTTCGTCCAACAGCACTCCGTGGCTGGCTCTTGGCGTCCCGCCCTGGCACTGATCTACAGCGAACCTGGACTTACGCAGGAGACGCGGACGGAGTTCGAGCACTTAGCGCAGCATGATTTCACTGATATTTCCCGTGATGCTTTGTGGATGGCAAGCCTCACGTATCTGGTGGACGTGTGCACCTTCTTGGGAGACAAGGAACGTGCGGCCATCTTATACCAACTTCTGTTGCCTTACGCTGGCCGCACGGTTGTCATTGGCGCGGCTGCAGCCTGCTACGGCGCACTGTCCCGCTATTTGGGAGCATTGGCTACCACGCTAGAGCGCTGGGACGACGCAGAGCGGTACTTTGAAGACGCCCTCGCCATGAACGCCCGCATGGAAGCCTGGCCCTGGCTGGCGCATACGCAGTATCAGTACGCCACTATGCTGCTGACACGTGATCAGCCCGGCGACAGTGAGAAAGCTCGGGAATTGCTCAAGGCAGCGTTGATCATTTCTCGTGAACTTGGCATGCGCGCGCTGGAGGAGCGGATCACCTCGACGCAGGAGTAGCGTGCGCTATGCGTACGAAGAGCAATACCTCGTGCATAAACACGCTGTGTGTATAAAAGGGGCAGGCTTGAACTTTCTCCGTTTTTGCCGCCACAATAGGAGAAGACCGTGGAATGAGAGAGAAAGGAGCGAAGCTGCAGATGAGTTTAGCAGTGGAAACCTCACCCATTCCTCTCCGAGTTGACGAATATGGAGTGATGCGTATCGGGCAAACCCGAGTGCGGTTAGATACCGTCGTCACGGCGTGGCGGCAAGGAGAGTCTCCGGAACAAATTGTCGAAAATTTCGATGTGCTCGACTTAGCCGATGTCTACGCGGTCATCAGCTACTATCTCCATCATCGTGCAGAGGTAGATAACCACATCGCGCGTAATCAGCAGGAAGGCGCACGACTGCGCGCCGAGCAGGAGCAGCGTTTTCCCTCGACAGGCATACGAGAGCGTTTATTGTCTCGCCGCGCCACCACGGGAAATACGGAGCGGTAACGCGTGTTACGTTTTGTGGCAGACGAAGACTTTACTCGTGCTATCGTACGAGGTGTCCGTCGCGCTCACTCCGCCATTGATATTGTCCGGGTGCAGGACGTAGGACTGCGCACGCAAGAAGATGCAGTTGTGTTAAATTGGGCCGCAACAGAAGGGCGCATCGTCTTAACCCATGACATGCAAACCATGCCTGCTTACGCATATGAACGAGTGCGAAACGGCCTTCCAATGCCGGGGGTGTTCATCGTCCCACAAGATGAAGCAATCGGTCGGATTATCGAAGATCTGGTCTTGTTGGCAGAATGTAGTAAGGACGGCGAGTGGGAGGGACAAGTACAGTACCTCCCACTCAAGTGAGGCGAACCCTCGGTAGAAATCGGAACGACCGTTTACTGCTGCATGAACGCCTCTGGTCGCAGCTCACTATCTACTTCGATAATCACATCCGCCGGGATATTCAGCCGCCGTGCCGCCTCGCGGATCGCTTCGGCGTTGGGCGCTTCGTATAAGCAGTAGGTTTTCTTCTTGTCGGCACTGAGAAATGAGAACAACCATTGCACACCGACATCAGCATTGATCTGCGTGACCGCGGTAGCTACATCGCGATTCACTTCGAGTTTTTCAGCAAAGTTTCGCTCGATGATAAAACGTGGCATACAGATCTCCTTTCTTTTTTACTACAAGATGTAGGGCCTGTAGCACAGCGATTTACTCCTGTCTGTAGCTCTTGATTTTCTGATTAGTATGAATAGGAGACTTTTTCTATCAGGCAGCTTTCTTCGTCCGGGTGGGACGGATTAGCACTTCGGCAGGAATCCCTAGCTTGTCATGCAAGCGGCGGATCATGTTCATCGACAGTCCGCGACGTCGATTCAGCACCTCAGCCACCCTTGTGCGGCTTCCTAGTATTCCCTCCAAATCTTTGCGACTCAGCCCCTGTTGCTCCATGCGAAACTTGATCGCATCAATCGGGTCCGGTGGGTCCATCGGATAGTGCTCGTTCTCGTAGACATCCACGAGTGTCGCCAGGATATCGAGACGGTCACCCTCCGCAGTGCCAATACGTGCCCCCCAGAGCCGCTCGATCTCCGTGAGAGCTGCCTCGTAATCCGCTTCGCTTCTGATCGGTTTAAGAACTTTCATACTCGACCTCTTTGACATCAATCTTGTCATAGTCTTTGTGTGTACCAATCCATTTGATCCAGACAATTCCCTTCTCGAAATCAACCGAGACGACAAGCCGATAATCATTGCCCTTAATATTGAAGACAATCCGATCGGCAGTCACGATACTGGCAGTTGCGTACAGACGCTTCACCTCCGCTGTACTGCTCCATCTTGCCTTGCGCACCTCATCGAACCACGCATCAAGGGCTGCCTTCAGCGCGGCGTGGTCTTTGTGTCTCGCTCGGGACTCGACGAATGCACGCAACGTCCGGCGGGCAATAATGCGCATGACGAGACGGTACCACGCGCCCATTTTGGGTACAAGAGACAGACGATGAACGAGGGAGCGTTGTGACATTTATTGTTTCAGCTTGCCGTGAGATGTGCGGAGGGATAGAAGGAAAGAGTGCTAGTCAAGCGAAGCGGTGAAGAAAGGAACCGTCGATGAGTTTCGAAGCGACACTGGCGCGGGTGCGGGAGTTGCTGCAACGCAAAGGCCGGGTAACATACCGTGCATTGAAGCTCCAGTTCAATCTCGACGATGACTACCTCGAAGGACTCAGAGACGAACTGATCGAGGCAGAACACGTTGTGGCGGATGAAGGCGGGAAGGTGCTGGTGTGGGTCGGGAGTACGACAGTTGTCAGTTCTCAGTTGTCAGTTCTCAGTTCCTCCCAGCCTTCCACTCTGCAGACTTCGGAGTCCCGAGTCCGGAGTCTGGACTCCGGCCGGAGTGATGGCGAACGCCGTCAACTGACGGTGATGTTCTGTGACCTGGTCGGTTCGACCGCGCTCTCTGAACAACTCGATCCTGAAGAACTCCGCACCGTCGTGCAGGCCTACCAAGAAGCCTGCGCCGCTGTGATCACCCGCTATGTCGGTCATATCGCGCAGTATCTCGGCGACGGGCTGTTGGTGTACTTCGGTTATCCCGTCGCTCACGAAGATGATGCGCAGCGGGCCGTGCACACGGGACTCGGCATTGTCGCGGCCATAGCAACATTGTCCTTGCCACGACACATACGGTTATCCTCTCCCCTGCAAGTCCGTATTGGTATTCACACCGGGTTAGTGGTGGTGGGCGAGATGGGCGGGGGCGAGAAACGCGAACTGCTGGCCATGGGCGAGACGCCAAATATCGCCGCGCGGGTACAAAGCGAAGCCGAGCCTAATACGGTGGTACTCAGCGCGGTGACGTATCGGCTGGTGCAGGGCTTATTCGAGTGCCAGGATCTAGGGCCCCACACGCTGAAAGGGGTGGCCACGCCGCTGCCGTTATTCCGCGTCGTGCGCGCGAGTGAGGCCCAGAGCCGCTTTGAGGCGGCGGTACGCACGGGGCTCACGCCGCTGGTGGGGAGAGAAGAGGAACTCGGGTTGCTACGGCGGCACTGGGAACGAGCGAAAGCTGGGGAAGGACAGGTAGTGTTGCTCAGCGGCGAGGCGGGCATTGGCAAGTCCCGCCTGGTGCAGGAGCTGAAAGAACAGGTCGTGCAAGAGGGCGCGACCCGGATCGAGTTCCGCTGTTCGCCCTATCATCAGAACAGTGCCTTGTATCCAGTACTTGAACATCTCCAGCGCGTGTTGCAATTTCAGCGTGAGGACTCGCCAGCAGAGAAACTGCGCAAATTGACTGTAGGGGCGACCGGCCGGTCGCCCCTACCCGGGGCGATTCCTTTGCTGGCCGCGTTGTTCTCGTTACCTCATCCTGAGGGTTACCCACCACTGAACCTAACGCCGGAGCGGCAGAAGCAGAAGACGCAGGAAATTCTCGTGGGTGGGCTGGCTGCGGAAGCCGAGCAGACGACGGTGTACTGTGCTTGGGAAGACCTGCACTGGGCGGACCCCTCCACGTTGGAGTTGCTAAATCTCTTCCTCGACCAGGTGCCGACCGTGCGGCTGTTGGCGTTGCTGACCTTTCGTCCGGAGTTTACGCCTCCCTGGGGCAGCCGGGCCTATCTCAGCCAGATGACACTGGGCCGGCTAGATCGCACGCAAGTCGGCGAGATGGTCGCACAGGTAGCAGGCGGTAAAGGATTATCGGTAGAAATAGTGCAGCACGTCATTGCCAAGACCGACGGCGTGCCATTGTTTGTCGAAGAGTTAACCAAGAGTGTTGTGGAATCCGTAGAGGCAACCGGCCGGTCGCCCCTACAATCGTTGTCCATTCCTACGACGCTGCACGATTCCTTGATGGCGCGCCTAGATCGGTTAGGATCGGCCAAAGAGGTCGCGCAGCTC
>Ga0187894_10007115_pt1 | contig 10694 bp, 2 predicted proteins | sample GBC1701081metaG_FD_136650 | JGI IMG/M metagenome (GOLD analysis project Ga0187894, IMG submission 136650) | White microbial mat communities from a lava cave in the Kipuka Kanohina Cave System on the Island of Hawaii, USA - GBC170108-1 metaG ... | reverse complement strand
TTCGAACACGTCATCGTGTCGCACGGCGATCCCGTCCACACGCGCGCGGCGTACGAGCGCGCGCTCACGCTCACGCCCTGGAGCCGCGAGCAGACATGAACAGACGCGGACGCGCGAGCCGATTCGTAACGACGGCGGTATCGCGGCGTCTTTGCGCGTCGCGTTCCGAACCTCGGGTCTGCGGCGACGATCGCTGACGAACCGGCCATTACTTGTCACTGCGTGGGGCTTGCGCGAGACGGTGTGATCGTACATCTCAGGCAGGTGGTAGCCCCTTTACGTGCTCGACCAAGTCGACATGGTCCCGCGCACAAGCCGTGACCATGCATCTACCCCCACGACGAACGAATATGTAACGGGTCGGCGAATATCGTCCGTGCGTGATCATGCCCTTTTCCACTCGTGGAGCAAGCTGTTTTGCGGCCCGCAGTGTCTAAGATGTTATCGCACCAGCGAACCAGGGTGTTGCGACCTGGCTGTCGAGCGTTTAGGTATTCGGATTGCTGGCATGTCACCTGTCTGGCTCGCGCTTCATGGCGAGACGACGTATTCCTGATGGCGTCCACATATGGCTCATGCTGTCATTTGGCGTTCGTTCCTGGTCTTCGTGTGTTTCACGTCGGGGGGCAGGTCGGTTCCGGCGACGTTGCAGGCGCCGCTGAACGTTCACGCCGCCGGCAAGACGCAGCGTGCGTCGGCCTCGCTTTCCGTGGCCGGAACGGTCACATCCCGGGCGAGCGTGCGTGGCCGTCCGGACGGTGGAGGGCGTTCCCTGGCGAGCATGCCATCTGCGTTGCTGGTCGACGCGCCGACGTTTGATCCGCCCGCGGGGACCTACGCCGCCGGACAGGTGATTACGATCGCGACGGACACACCCGATGCGGTGATCACCTATACGTTGGACGGCTCGGACCCCACGGCGACCGATCCCGCGCTGGTGTCCGGCGGGACGATCGTGGCGGGCCACTTCACTCTGAAGGCCAAGGCGTGGAAGACCGGCGACACCCCGAGTGCGACGACCACGGCGACCTACACCGTGACGGGGCGTCTGACGCCGGCGACGCTGGCCGCCGGGAACGTGCAGTCCTTTGCCGTGCGTTCAGACGGCGTGGCGTGGGCGTGGGGTGGGAATGACAGCAGCCGTCTCGGTGTCGGACTGACGGCCGCGCGTGTGCCGTGGCCGGCGCAGGTCGACGGTGTCACGGGGGTGACCCAGATGGCCGCTCGCGGGGCGCATACGCTGGCGCGCCGGACGGACGGCACGGTGATCGGGTGGGGCAGCAATACGTCCGGACAGATTGGCGACGGCACGCTGACGAACCGCCCGTTGGCGGTGCCGGCGTCCGGGCTGTCTAGCATCACCGCAGTGACGGTCGGCACGACGCATTCGCTCGCGCTGAAGAGCGACGGCACGGTCTGGTCGTTCGGGGCCAATCACGCCGGTCAACTGGGGGACGGGACGACCACGGGGCGATCGACCCCGGCGGCCATCGCGGGGCTGACGACCGTGACGGCGATTGCGGCCGGGGGGAGTTTCAGTCTGGCCCTCAAGGCCGATGGTACGGTCTGGAGTTGGGGCGCCAACGGGAATGGCGAACTGGGTGATGGCACGTTGACGCCCCGACTCGCGCCCGTGGCCGTGACCGGGCTGACGCAGATCGTGGCGATTGCGGCGGGCACTGGTCACAGTCTTGCGGTCAAGAACGACGGAACGGTGCTGGCCTGGGGTCACAATCCGGAAGGGCAGGTCGGCCCCGCCGCGACGAGTACGCAACAACGCACGCCCGTGGTCGTCACGGGTCTGAGCGGTGTCGTCGCGGTCAGTGCGGGATCGTGGCACTCGCTCGTCTTGAAGAACGACGCGACAGTCTGGGCCTGGGGATCGAACGCCACCGGCCAACTCGGGGACGGGACGACGCAGGACCGCGTCACGCCGGCGCCGGTCCTGGGACTACCCGCGATCGTCCGGATCGCCGCCGGCGCGTTCCACAGCCTCGCGCTGACCGCCGACGAGGTGGTCTGGGCGTGGGGCCAGAACACCGACGGCCCGATCGGCGACGGCACCACACTCACCCGGCTGTGGCCGCGCGATCTCAGCGATGTGGGGCTGGTGTGGCGCACGGCCACGCCAGCGGTGACGCCCGCTGCGGGCACGTTCACGTCCGTCGTGTCGGTCACGGTGACCGTCGCGACGCCCGGGGCGACGATTCACTACACGACCACTGGCGTCGATCCCACCGAGAGCAATCCCACCGTGGCATCCGGCGGATCGATCAGCATCGCGCAGAGCCTGACGCTGAAGGTGAAGGCCTGGCGCGCCGGACGACTCCCGAGCCCTGTCGATGACGCGGTCTACACGCTGCGCGTGGCGACGCCGACCCTGACGCCCGGCGGCGGCACCTACGCCGCGCTGCAAACCGTGACGGTCACATGCGCGGTGGTCGGGGCGACGCTGCGCTACACCACGACGGGGGACGACCCGACGGACGCGGATGCCGTGATCGCGTCCGGCAGCACGGTTACCGTCGATCGCTCGCTGACGCTGAAAGTCCGCGGCTGGAAGACGGGCTGGTCGGTCAGCACCGTCGCCGTCAGCACTTACACCTTGAAAGCGGCGACCCCGGTCATGACCCCGGGCGGCGGCACGTATGCGGCGGCTCAGACGGTGACGTTGACGACCACCTCGCCAGGGACGCGCATTCACTACACGACCAACGGGATCGAGCCGACCGTCGCGGATCCGTCCGTCGCGTCCGGCGGCACCGTGACCATTGCGGCGTCCTCAACGCTCCGGGCGCGCGTGTTCCGCGACGGCTGGACGCCGAGCGACGCGTCGCTCGCCACGTACTGGTTGACGCTCGGGACCGTCGCGATGCCGACGTTCACGCCGCCGGGCGGGACGTACACCAGTCCGCAGACGGTGGCGATCGGCTCCACGACACCCGGCGCGACGATCCGCTATACCGCCGACGGCGCGGAGCCCGCGTGGCAGTCGGCGCTCTACGCGGGGCCGGTGACGGTCGCGACCGATGCCGTGCTCAAGGCGCGCGCGTTCAAGGACGACTGGCAGGGGAGCGGCACCGGTGCTGCGACGTACACGCTGACCCTCGGGGCGGTCTCGACGCCGACCTTCTCGCCCGCCGGTGGACCGCTGGCGTCGGCGCGACCCGTCGCCGTCTCCGCGTCCACGCCCGGCGCGACGATCCACTACACGCTGAACGGCCTGGAGCCGACCGAGAGCGATCCGGTGGTGGCGTCGGGCGCCACGCTCCTGATCGATCAAGCGCTGCGGCTCACGGTGAGGGCCTGGAAGGCGGGCCTTCCGGCGAGCGGGATCGCGCGTGCGGACTACTGGTTCGTCGGCGCCGTGGCGGCGGGCGGCGATCACACGCTGGTGCTCGACACGACGGGGCATGTGTGGGCCTTCGGCCGGAACGACACCGGACAACTCGGCGACGGCACGGCCGCGTCGTCGCGCCCCACGCCCGTGCAAGTGGCGGGACTGTCGGACGTCATCGCCGTGGCGGCGGGGACCTCACACAGCCTCGCGCTCACGCGTGACGGCACCGTGGTGTCCTGGGGCGCGAATGGCAGCGGACAACTCGGCGACCACTCCACCCAAGAGCGCCGGTCGCCCGTCGCGGTGGTGGGCCTGACCGACATCGTCGCGATTGCGGCCGGGGAGAATCACAGTCTCGCGCTGCATCGCGACGGCACGCTGCGCGCGTGGGGCGGCAATGCCTCGTTTCAACTGGGTCTCGGTGACGGGACGACCACGTCGCGCACGACGCCCGTCATCGTCCCGAACCTCACCGGGATCGTGGCGATCGGCGCCGGCAGCCGGACGAGTGCGGTGGTGCGCACGGACGGCACGACCAACAGCGCGCTGTGGCTCTGGGGGAACAACCTGACTGGCCAGCTCGCCGACGGCACGATCGTGACGCGTGCGCGGCCGGCGCGGAGCCTGACGGAGGTCCGGTCCGTGGCGCTGGGCCTGAGCCACGCGGTGTGGGTCACCACGACCGGTGGCGTGACCGGCGCCGGGGCGAACGGCGTGGGACAACTCGGCGACGGCACGCAGACGCCGCGGCTCACGCCGACGGCCGCGCTGACCGAGGTGCCGGTCATAGCCGTTGCCGCCGGCCGTGAACACACGCTGAGCCTGGCCGTCGACGGCACGGTCTGGGGATCGGGGCAGAACACCTTCGGACAGGCGGGTGACGAGGCCCAGGTCAGCACCCTCGTCAGGCGACCCACTCGGATTGTCGGCGCCGGCACGGAGGTGATCGCGATCGCCGCCGGCGGCAATCACAGTGTGGCGCTGACGCGGTTCGGCCAGGTGTTGACGTGGGGACGCAACACGCACGGGCAATTGGGTGATGCGACGACCACCGATCGCTCCGGGCCGATACCAGTTCCTGGGTTCTCGGCACTGGACAACGCGTGGTTGAGCGGGGACCACGACAGCGACGGGCTCTCCACATGGCGCGAGCTGTCTGCCGGGACGGACCCGCGCGTCGCCGATACGAACGGCGACGGCCTGCTCGACGGGGTGGCGGTCGATGGCGGCCTCGATGCCTTGGGACTCGATGTTGACGGAGACGGCGTGCTCAATGCCACCGAAGTGTTGCGCGGCACCGATCCGCGGCATGTGGACTCCGATCGCGACACCGTGCCCGATGGACTCGACGCGTTCCCACTCGATCCCACGCGGTCGCAAGGCCCGCAGCCGGTCCCCGGCGACCTCACGCCGCCCGTCATCACGTTGACCTATCCAACAGGCGCGATCCGTCTGCCGCCGCCGTAGGACGCGTCGTGCTCAACACGAGGAGCGAAGGGCCAGTGGCGAGGCGAATCAGGTGAACGGAGCAGGCGCGTGCGTATTGTCACGGTGAATAGGGGGATCAGCCGCGGGCTGATCGTCGGGCAACTCCTGGGGCTCATCCCTGCTCCGGTGCTGGCGCGTCCGGCCGTACAGACGCCACAGACGCCGCTGCCTGTGGCCGCCGCGTCGGCGCCGCCGACCGTGCGGGTGAATCGGACGGTGCCCACGGTCACACCCGTGTCCGCCACGCCGGTGTTTTCAGCGTCTGCTCCTGACAGCGAGATCATGCGGGCCCGGGTCTTTCCGGAGCCGTTGGTGCCCGTGGGGGGCGTGTCGGATGCGCTGGAAAATCGCGCGTTGGCGAGCGCGCTCACCGCCTACGTCGAGCGCGGGTCGCCCGAGACGACCGGCGATCTCGACGCCTTCCTGCGTCAGTATCCCCACTCGCGATGGCGCGCCGCGTTGCTGACCAATCTCGGCCTCGTGTTGCGGCGCACGGGCTATGTGTCGCGCGCGCTGCTCTTCTGGGAAGACGCCTGGGCGCTCTCGAAGGACGCGACCGATCGGCCGACGCGTCAGCTCGCCGATCGTGCGTTGGGAGAACTGTTTGAACTGAATGCACGACTCGGTCGCGCCGACGTGCTGGAGCAGTGGTTCACAGCGATCGAGGGCCGTGATGTGATCGGCTCCGCGACCGAACAGGTGGCCGGCGCGCGGCAGGCGCTGTGGTTGATGCGGAACCGGCCGGGCGAGGCGTTCCGCTGTGGGCCGCTCGCGGTGCATGCGATTCTGCGCGCGACGCGTGCGGACTCCCAAGGGGATGCACGCGTGTTGGCCTATCCGAGCACGCTGAACGGGACATCGCTGGCGCAGATGCGCACCTTGGCAGGGACCGTGGGCCTCGACCTCCAGATGGCCCAGCGGCTGGAGGTATCCGCGCCGCTCCCGCTGCCCGCCGTCGTCCACTGGCGCACGGATCACTTTGCCGCCGTCATTCGCGAAGAAAACGGCCGGGTGTTGGTTCACGATGCGACGTTCGGGGAGGAATGGTGGATCAGCCGGGCCGCGTTCGATCAAGAAGCGAGCGGCGTCTTCCTCGTGCCTGGCGGGATCCTGCCCCCCGGCTGGCGCGCCGTCGGTGAGGCGCAGGGCGCCGAGGTCTGGGGACGGGGCATCAATACGGGGGTCGATCCCGCATGCACGGACTCATGCGGGTGCAAGACCGTAGGCGGCGACGGGCCCGGCGCCTCCGGTGGCAAGCGTGGTGATGATCAGGCGTCCGGCGCGTGTCCGAGCTGCGGTCTGGCCACGTATCGCTTCCATGCGCTGGTGGTGAGCCTCAATCTGCAGGACACGCCGGTCGGCTACGCGCCGCCGCGCGGGCCGGCGGTGCGCTTTACGGTCACCTACAGTCAGCGCGACGCGTACCAGCCGCAGACGTTTGCCTACGCGAACCTCGGGCCGAAATGGACGTTCGACTGGCTGTCCTACGTCGAAGACGATCCGACGAACCCCGCGGCGGCCGTCGGGCTCTACGTGCGCGGCGGCGGGCATGAGACGCACACGGGCTACAACGCGGCGACGCAAAGCTACGCGCCGTACAAGCGCAATCAGGCGATCCTCGTCCGCACGTCCTCCTCGCCCATTCGCTACGAACGCCGCTTGAACGACGGCGCGGTCGAGGTCTTCGCGCAGCCGGACGGCGTCGCGACGTATCCGCGGCGGATCTTTCTGACCGCGTGGCGCGATCCGCAGGGGAACACGGTGACGTTCACCTACGATGCCTCGCTGCGGATGGTCGCCGCCACCGACGCACTTGGACAGGTGACGACGATCGCCTACGAACACGCGGATCCGCTGAAGATTACCAAGGTCACGGATCCCTTCGGGCGGTTCTCGACCTTCGAGTACGACGCCGCCGGTCGCCTGCTGCGCATCACGGACGTGATCGGCCTCCAGTCCGTCGTCACGTATGGCGTCAACGACTTCGTGACGAGTCTGACCACCCCGTACGGGACGACCACGTTTCTGAAAGGGGAGGAAGGGCTCAATCGCTGGCTGGAAGCGATCGATCCGCTCGGCGGACGCGAGCGCGTGGCATACGGCGGTGGCGCGGATCCCAGCGATCCAGCGGGCACCGTTCCGACCGGCATGCTGACGACGAACAGCTTTCTCCAGCGCAGCAATTCCCACTACTGGGACAAGCGAGCGATGGCGCTCGCGCCCGGCGACCGGACCGCCGCGTGGACGCTGCACTGGGCGGAGCTGAATAGCGGTCAGTTCCTGGCATCCGGCACGCTCGAAAGCGAGCGCCGACCGCTCGAACGCCGCGTCTGGTACAACTATCCCGGTCAGACCACATCCAACTTCGAGAGTACGATCTATCAGCCCAGTGTGACCGGCCGCGTGCTCGACGACGGAACGACGCAGCTGTGGAAGACGACCGACAACAGTCGCGGACAGGTGACGTCGCGAACGGATCCCCTGGGCCGGCGGACGGCGTATGTCTACGCCCCGAACGAGATCGATCTGCTCGAAGTGCGTCAGACAACGGGGACGCTGAACGATCTGTTGGCGACCTACAGCAACTACACTGCGCACCATCTGCCTGGCACCATCACGGATGCGGCGGGGCAGGAGACCACGTTCACCTACAACACCTCCGGTCAGATCTTGACGGTCACCAACGCCAAGCACGAGACCACCACGTACGTGTACGATGCGAACGGCTACCTGCTATCAGTAACTGGATCGGTTGCGGGCACGACGACCTTGACGTACGACGGCTATGGACGCGTGCGCACCACGACCGATGCGGATGGGTATACGACCACGATGGACTACGATGCGCTCGACCGGCCGACGCGCGTGACGTATCCCGATGGGACCTACGAAGAGACGATGTACGACCGGCTGGACCCGGTGGCGCGGCGCGACCGCGCCGGGCGCTGGACGCGGACGGTGTACGACGCGATGCGCCGGGTCGTCAGTGTGCGGGATCCGGCCGGGCGGACGATCACGCAGCAGTGGTGCACGTGTGGGAGCCTCGATGCGGTGATTGACGCCAAGGGGCAGAGAACGTCGTGGGAGCGCGACCTCCAGGGGCGCGTCACCCGCGAGGTGCGCGCGGACGGTATCACCGCGACGGTCTATGCGTACCAGTCGACGACGAGTCGGCTGAAGACGATCACCGATCCAAAGCAGCAGGTCACGACCTACACCTACCGTCTGGACGACGCCCTGCAGTCCACCGTCTACACCAATGCGCAGATACCGACGCCGTCCGTGAGCTACACCTATGAGACGGGCTACCACCGGCTCGCCACGATGGTGGATGGCGTCGGGACGACGACGTATGGCTATAAGCCCGTGGGCGTGCTCGGCGCCGGTCAGGTGGCGAGTGTCGATGGGCCGCTGGTGGATGACACGGTCACGTATGCCTACGACGAACTGGGGCGGATCACGTCGCGGCTGATCAATGGCGTCGGCACGACGCAGTCCTACGATGCCCTGGGCCGCATGACCACCGAGATCAATCCGCTCGGCACCTTCACCTACGGCTACGACGGCGTCACGAGTCGAATCGCGAACGTGACGTATCCGAACGGGCAGACATCCGATTATGTCTACCTCGGCACGCTCGGCGATCATCGCCTGCAGACGATTCATCACAAGCGACCGGGCGGAGCGACCTTATCGAAATTTGACTACACCTACGACGTCGTCGGCAGCATCCTCACGTGGCGGCAACAGGCGGACAGCGATCCGGCCGTCGAGTGGCGATACACGTACGATCTCGCTGACCAACTGCTGACAGGAGACACGTGGTCGACCGGTACGACGCCGGCCGTGCTGAAACGGTATGCGTACACTTATGACGCCGCCGGCAATCGGACGTCCGAGCAGATCGACGACAGCCTCGTGGAATCGGTGTATGACAACCTGAACCGACTCGTCCAGCAGCGTCCCGGCGGCACGCTGCGCTTCGCGGGCGCGGTCAATGAGCCGGCGACCGTCACGATCCAAGGCCGTCCCGCAGACGTCGGTCCGGACAACAGCTTTCGCGGTATCGCACCCGTCACGCCAGGTACGAACACGGTCACGATCGCCGCCGCAGACGGCAGCGGCAACCCGACGACGCAGCAGTATCAGATCGACGTCGCAGGCGCAACGAAGGCCTTGACTTACGACGCGAATGGAAATCTCACCAGCGACGGAACCAGAACGTTTGAATGGGACGCGCGAAATCAGCTCGTCGCCGTCAACGTCGGCACGCACCGTGGTGAATTTACCTATGACGGATTACAGCGGCGTGTGCGGATAGTAACGAGAGACAGTGGAATCGTTAAGTCCGATACGAAGACGATCTGGTGTGAAACCGGGATTTGTGAGGAGCGCGCGGCTGACGGCGAAACCACTATTCGACGTGTATTCGCGCTCGGTGACCAGGCGGATAGTGTCGCGCGATTCCATGCAACCGATCATCTGGGCACCGTTGGCGAGGTGACCAACGGGGCTAGCACGCTCCTGGTGCGGTATGCCTATGATCCCTGGGGGCGACGAGCGCTGACAACTGGCTCTGACGTGACCAGCGAGGGATTCACCGGGCAGCGTTGGATGACTGAAGGTGCGGTCGGACTGACACAGTATCGAGCCTACGATTCGTCGACCGGGCGCTGGCTCAGCGAAGATCCGGCCGGCCTGTTGGCAGGTAGCCACCTGTATCGCTACGTGGACAATGCTCCGGTGGCGTATTCGGATCCTGATGGCCTCATGAAGAGGTGCTGCCGGCCAGTACGCGGCCTGTCCTCGGCCTGTCACTGCTGGATTGTCCTCGACGACGGCCAGACTATTGGTGGATACCGTTTCGGTGCGTGGCTGTTCCAGATCGCTAACCATACCGATGATCGGCCTACACCGCGAGGGTCTACCTGTGAGGAGTTACCACTCTCAACTTGCCAAAAGAAGCAGGTTGGCAAAACATGGGCTGACTATCCTGATACAACCGTCTATAGGCCAACCAATACGAGTAACACGGCCGTGTCGAAGGCCTTGCAGTCTGTAGGCCAGAGTTTGCCTACATGTGCGATCGGAAGGTAAACGATGATATCTCGATCGGTCAGCAGCATGCGCTTGGTCGGCATTCTTCTCTTGTGCATGCCATGTCTCATAGGAACGCTGGGCCTATCGCTCATTCAGGCTGGCGTTTGGGAACGCCGGTTCGCAATCGCGCAAGGTGCGCCTGTCCTGTTTGTGCTGTCGCTATATGGTCCGCTATTGTTGCCCGGTGCTGCTTGGCTACTAGTAACAGGTTCGAAAAGTAATAGAACGACTCCGAGATCACTGATAGCGTGGGGCATATTGGCACTCAGTATTGCGTCAGTCGTCGCCTTTCATCGCTACCTGGTATGGAACGTGCCGCTACCCTGATGTCTCTGCTGAGTATGTTGTTCATCCGGGGCGCTCTGGAAAGAATGGTGTTGCCACACAGCCGTTCCATTCAGAGGTCCCCCCCCGGAATGAAGCTTCATCGTAATGCGAGAACGACGCCGATGTCCCCGCCTGCACCTCGTCACCCCAGATCGTGGGCCACGGCTGGACCTACCAGCAGGCTGAGGACGGGTTCGGCATCAGCCGCCGGTCGGTTGCGAAGTGGGTCCAGCGGTTCCAGGTGTCGGGGATCGCGGGCTGGAGGATGCGTCCTCACGCCCGCGGCGCTCGCCGTACATCACGCCTGCGCACTAGCCTAGTACTACTCTGTCACTTCGATGAATTGCGACCGAAAACGGTAAGTGATCTAAAGTGAGGACATTGTACGTTTCCGCGATGTGCGTTACGCTGCACGGTGGTGCTCGATCACACCGCGACC
>Ga0187894_10007114_pt1 | contig 10695 bp, 9 predicted proteins | sample GBC1701081metaG_FD_136650 | JGI IMG/M metagenome (GOLD analysis project Ga0187894, IMG submission 136650) | White microbial mat communities from a lava cave in the Kipuka Kanohina Cave System on the Island of Hawaii, USA - GBC170108-1 metaG ... | reverse complement strand
CTGGCGTACTTCGGGTGGAAACGGCTCCAGCAGGCCAAGGGCGGCGATCCGCACCATGGGATCCGCGTCACGCAACAGGGCGCGCGCCAGCGGCAGGAAACCTGCCCGCATGTAGGGCTGCGCTACGGTGGCGGCGGTTGCCCTGACGATGGCCGGGCGTGCCGGATCGCGCGCCAGCTCCAGCAGCGACGGCAAGGCCCGCGCCCCCTCGGTCAGACCGAGATGCAGCACCGGGCCATGCTGCGGTTGCTCGCGCCATTTGACTCCGTACCACCCGTCCATCGCCGAGGCCGCCCAGGCCGGGGTGCGGTCGGTGTGACACATCGTGCAGGCGTCCGGTGCGCCGACGGTGGCCGAGACGTCGGGTCGCGGCACCCGGAAGCTGTGGTCGCGCCGGGCATCGATGACCATGTATTTCCGGGCCGGCATATGACAGTCGACACACGCCGCCCCCTTGCTGCCGGCCGGGTGGAAGTGATGGCGCGGCGTGTCGAACGCGGTCGGGTCGTGGCATCGCCCGCAGGTGACATTGCCTTCCGCCCGCAACTTCAGCGCATGCGGCTCGTGGCAGTCGACGCAGGTGACGCCGCGCTGGAACATGCGGCTCTGAAGGAACGAGCCCCAGGTGTAGACCTCGTCGCGCTGCTGCCCGTCGGCGTGATAGTTGGGCGGCGTCAGCATCGCCAGGCGGTGGGTGTCGTCCAGCGGCGCGCCGGGCCGGCCGCCTTCGGCATGCGTGGAGCGCCGGGCGTGGCAGGCGGCACAGACGTTGGCCAGCGCCGGATCCGGCGGCACGTCGCGCGAGGCGACGCGATCGCCGGCGGCAGCGAACCGCCACGCCTCGCCCCACCGACTCTGAAGGCGTACCACGAGCCCGTTGTCGTCCGCCGGCCGGCCCGTTTGCCGGGCCCATTCGAGGTGCCTCGAACCCGGCCCGTGGCACGCCTCGCACGCGACGTTCATCTCGCTGTAGGTGGTGCGATACGTCCGGCTCGCCGCGTCGTAGCCCTTGCGCAGGTTCGTCGCGTGGCACTCGGCGCACTGCAGGTTCCAGTTCTGGTAGAGGCCGGTCCAGTGCAGCGGGTCGGTGTGCGCGATCTTCTCGTCGGGATAGAGGTGGAACCAGCGCTGCCCACCCTCGTCTTTCGGCCGGCTGTCCCACGCGATGCCCAGGGCCTGGAGGCGCCCGCCGGGAAATGCGACGAGGTACTGCTGCAGCGGAAGCCAGCCGAACGTGTACTTGATCTCGAAGTCCGCCGGCGACCCCTCGGGGCCGTCCGTGCGCACGAAGTACCGCCCGTCGCGGCGGAAGAAAGTCGACGCGGTTCCGTGGTGAATGAATGTGGTGCCGGTGAAGTCGCCGAGGACCGACCGGTCGTTGGCCTCCAGCATGGCGAGGTCGTGGTGCGACCCCGTCCACGCCTTGAGCTGCTGCTGATGGCACTGCCCGCACGCGGCCGCGCCGACAAATGTCGGACTGCCGGTCGAGGGCGACACCACAGGTGCGTCGAGTCGAGCACTCCCCGGCGGCGATGCCGGTCGGATCCAGTGATAGCCGGCGATGACAATGATGGTTGCGGCAAGCATGGCCGCGCCGAGGCGCAAACCCGTGGACCACCACGGCGACCAGGCTTCGACTGGCGTCGTGGCCACAGGTCGACGGGCGGCCCCTCCGCGAGTGGAAGCGCGCTTCTTGCCATCACGGGATCTGTCTCTACGGCGGCTCATCGCGGCTCACGCTGCGCGAGTGTCCCGTCATCCCGAACGCAGCGAGGGATCTCCCGCGGAAGGAGACTCCGTGGCCGGGAGATCCCTCGCTGCGCCCGGGATGACAGTGGCCCTGCCAGCGCAGAGCATTCGCATATATGCCGCATATGCGTGCCGTCCCCCGAACGCAACGAGGGATCCAGGCGCGACCCCTGGATCCCTCACCGTGCCCCTGGATGACAGGCCGTATGCGAACCCCACCCGTCAGGGCAGCTTGTACTTGAGGTCGCGCCAGAACATGATGCCCTCGACCTCGACGCTCTGGCTGACCTCGGTCTTGTCCTTGAGCTTGCCGACGCTGGTGCGCATCGTCACCGGCCCGCCGCCGGTGATGCCGGCGAAGCGCTCGGTCCCGCCGGTCAGGGTAAACGTGCCGCTGCAGCCGATGAGGAAGTAGCCTTCGCAGGTGTATTGGGCGAAGACTTGGCCGCCTTCTTCTCCGGTGATGAGGCAGCGGCCGCTGCCGGTGTATGAACGGTCTTCGGTCTTCATCTCGATCGCCGCCGAGCAGATGATCGTACCTGCGTGCACCGGGCCTTCCGAGCCTTCGACGAAGAACATCCCGTCGAGCGTGCCGACAAAGGTGCTGAGCTTGTCGGCGATCCTGAATCCGGTTCCCTTGCCGCGCACGACGGAGAATGCGTTGACCTCGTTCTCCTCCGACTGGGCCAGCGCGGCGCAAGGCATGGTGGCGCACAGCATCGCCGCCAGGGCAGCCCGCATGATGAATCGTGAGCTGGTCATCTTCATCCCCTTTTCCGGGCTCATTTGAACTGCACGACGATGCCGTCGGCGCCGAGCGACAGTGCCAGGCCTTGCCGCTTGGCCCTGAGGTTCATCTTCACGCCGTTGGTGTTCTCCAGCCACATCCCGCCGCGTCCCGCGTCGCCGACCGCGATGCCGGTGCGCAGCTGTCCGTAGGCGCCGGCGAACTGCTCGACACGGCTGAGGCCATAGACCGTTCCGTGGGCCTCGAGCTTCGAGATGCCGAAGCCGCCGACCCCCAGACCCGCGATCTTGAAGCGGTAGGAGCGGCCCCCGAAGTGCAGGGTGCCGCTGCCGACGTTGCCGCTCACCACGAACGCGATCTGCGTCTGGCTGATGTCCACCGTTCCGGATGGCGCCTGCGCCACCGCCGACGTCAGCAATCCGACACAGCTGACGATCGCCGCCAGCGCCGCACCTGCCGCCATGCTCGGCCATCTTGCCATCGTGTCCCTCCGTCGATGTGTTGCCGCCACCCGCTACGCACTTTCAGTCGTCGACCAGCAGCCATGTGCGGTCGTGGTTGCATCCGGCCGGGCGACCAGCACCTGGCCGGCAGGCATGTCTTCGTTGACGATCGAGCCATGCGCGCCACCTGTTTGCGGCGGGGGACCCGCTGCCGGCAGCCGGGCACGCGTCGGGCCGAACGCGAGGCCGATGGCGAGGCCGAGCGCGATGGAGCCGTAGAACACGGCGACGACCGTGGTTCGCGACACCGTCGCCGGCAGCCGGTTCCACAATGTCGAATGGAGTTCCCTCATGTCTCTCCCGGACGCTGCGCTCGCCGATGCTCACATGGGGTACTGCGGGCAACCCGATACGCTGGGTTGCCTCATGCCCCCGATGTCCTGTGCGTGGCGAATATCCTGCCACGCGATGCGATCAATTGCGTATCCCGATCCCGCACAATGTACATGATCTGCGTCGCGCCGCGCGCGGTTTTGCGCGAAGCGTGCACCGTGGGTCTCCGGGTCGACATCGATTCCTCGGCCCCGTGATCGCCATATCCGGAATCCGCACGTTTTCGCGCCCCCAATGCATGGTCATGGCGATTCGCGTGCTTCGCGCATGGTACACGCCGCTGTCACCGATGATGACTTGGCGCTCGTAGTCCCAGCGCGACAATGCCTCCGGCTGGGTCGCGGACAACGCCAGGGCCGCGACAGCAAGCCTCGCCGCCGGTACCAGAAGGAACCTCGATGGAGGGTACGATGAGACGCATCTCGATGGCCTTGCTCCTGATCGTCGTCGCGGGCACCGCGAGCGCGCAGGATCGGCCGAACGTCGTCATCATGCTGGCCGACAACGTCGGCTACGGTGACATCGGCGCCTATGGCGCGGGCGAGATCCGCGGCATGCCGACCCCGCGCATTGACCAGCTGGCCAGCCAGGGCCTGCGCCTGACACAGTACCTGGTGGAGCCGGGTTGCACGCCATCGCGCGCGGCACTGATGACCGGGCGCTACTCGCCGCGCTCGGGTCTCAGCAGCGTTATCGTCGGGGGTACGCCGAACACGTTGCAGGCAAGCGAAGTAACCCTGGGCGAGCTGTTCAAGAGCCGGGGCTATGTCACCGCCATGGCCGGCAAGTGGCATCTCGGCAGGAGCGAGCAGAGCTGGCCAACCCGCCAGGGCTTCGACGAATACCGCGTCGGCGTGCTGGAGACGACCGACGGCACCTTGTATCGCGACGCCATGCAGCGCGCCGGGATGCCTGAACCGGTGATCGCCGCGACCGAGCCCTGGATCTGGGAAGGCGCCGCGACCGGAGCCCTGAAGAAGATACGGCCCTACACCGTAGATTACCGCCGGCAGGTCGAGGGCGACATCGCCAGGGCGTCGGTCGAGTTCATCCAGCGCCAGGCCGCGGCCAGGCAGCCCTTCTTCCTGTACGTCGGCTGGACGCACGCCCACTACCCGACGCTGGCGGCGCCCGAGTTCACGGGAAAGTCGCGCATCGGTGTCTACGGCGATGTCATCATGGAGCTCGACCACCGCACCGGCCAGGTGCTCGACGCCATCAAGGCCGCCGGGGTCGAGGACAACACGATCGTGATCTGGCTGTCGGACAACGCCGCCGCCCCGACGTCGGGCCCGTTCGACTCGCGCGCCGGTTCGAACGGCCCCTTCCGCGGCGAGCTCGGCGACGCGCTGGAAGGCTCGATACGCACCGTCGGCATGATCAAGTGGCCGGGCCGGATCGCGGCGCGAGCGAGCAACGGGATGGTGTCCGTCCATGACATCTTCCCGACGCTCGCCGGCTTCATCGGGGCGACGGTCCCCGACGACCGGCCGATCGACGGCGTCGATCAGGGCGCGTTCTTCACGGGCAAGCAGGAGAAGTCTAACCGCGAGAGCCTGCTGACCTTCATCGGCGAGGAGATCGCGGCCGTGCGCTGGCGCGAGTTCCGCATCTACCCGAAGCAGTTCGTGCCGTCGGCCGGCAATCCGGCGATGGGCGGCCTCGCGGGCACCCGGATCGAGATGAACGGCTTTCCGGCGGTCTTCAACATCGAGGCGGACCCGCGCGAGGAGGTGAACATCCTCGGCACCAACGCCTGGGTGATTGGCCCTTACCTGAAGCTGGTCGGCGAGTACCAGAGGTCGCTGGAGAAGTACCCCAATCCCAAGGCGGTCAACCTGACCGGGTTCGGCAGGTGATGGCCGTCAGCAAGCGTTCGACCGCCCTTGGGTCACACGACGGAGCTTCCCATGAGTCACCCAGAACAACCATGATTCCTACGACATCGTGCGCCTGCCGCGATTCGGGTGGCCATTGATCCTGGGTTCACGACACCCGGCTCTTTCGGCGAGAAGAGCCTGACATTCTCAAGATCCGCCCGAGGATCGAAGAGGTGGTTGTGCCGGCAGGTCGCTCGCGCGGCCAGAGCAGCACCGTCATGCACAAGGTGTACGCGACCGCCAGCAGGACGTAGCCGACGCGGGTCGAGAACGCCTCCGGCGTCGTCGTCGGCAGCGGCGATATACCCGTTCCGAACAGAATCAGGAACGTCGTGAGCGCCCCGGCGTACACCTTGGACGCGACGGTGCCTGTCGCCGCCCGCCCACCCAGAATCGACCCGACGAGGAAGACGGTCAGGAACAGGAAGAGCAGCGACGGACGCAGCTCGACGAACGCAAAAGCCAGGGAAGCAAGCACCCCGCCGAGCAGATTGACGAGGATGATGCCGAAGGCCGAGCGGATGTTCGTGGCGAGATCGAACTGTAGAAGAAGGGAAGCGACGGTAATCGGAATGACGAGCGCCGACGAGAATGCACTGTTGCTCAGGCAAAGCGTCACGGAACCGAGCAGCACGAGAGCGTGGACGAGGGCCCGTGCGGCCGGCCTGTCGACGGTCGCGACTGCCTGCGCCACCGCGTCATCGGCCGCATCATGGTCGGGCAGAACGGCATGGGCGAGCCATGACAGCAGCACGCCACTCAGGCAGCCCTGCAACAATATGCCGATCATGCTCGTGTCCAGGTCCGCGTGCACGAGATCAAGCAATGGAACCATGATCGCCACGACCAGGCAGAAGAAGATCGCAGGCCCTCCTTTGCCCCGCGCGAGCACGAAAAAGCAGCCGAAGTAAAACAGACCGAGCAGAGCGAGGAGCTGGATCGGACGGTCGCCGAAGATGCCGGTCAGAACGATGAAGATCTGCCCGACGAGGAGGATGAGCCCGACCAGGCCTATGGCCTTGGAGAGCGGCAGCGTCTTGGCTCCCGAAATCAGGAACTGTGCCGCGAAAACCGGCCCCAGGAAGGGGATGACAGCGCCCGTCGCCACGTCGAACGTGAGCCCCGCCGCAACGGCGAGCGCGACGCGCAGGCCGATGCGCCGTCGGCGCGACAGCACCGCTTCGGCAGAAGCGGGTGCCTCAGCTCGCATAGGTCAGGATCGAAACAATGCGAATCCAGAGCGCCCCGATGGCGTTCACGACCGGATTGCGGCCGGTATAGACCACGACATTGACCTGAGAGCCGAAGCGGACGCCGCGCGGCGGTGTGCCATGGATGATCAGTCGCACCGGGAAGCGCTGCGGGTCGCGCACCCAGCCGCTTTGGTTCTTGATCGTCGGCAGGCCGGTATTGGGATCGACGTTGTTTTGCGAGACGCCCCAACCGATGCTCTCAACCTTCGCTGCGAAGATCGAGCCCGGCAGCGAGTCGAACACGACTTCGGCTTCATCGGACGTCGACATGTGCTCGAGGCTGTTCTCCTTGAACATCGCCGAGATCCACACCGTGCTGGCGTCGATGAATGTCAATGCCGACTGCCCTGCGGCCACGAACTGCCCGGTTGCGAGCTGGAGATTGGTCACGACGCCGGCGGCCGGCGCCGTCACCGTCGTGTGCAACCGATCGAGCCGGGCGCGCTCCAGCGCTGCAAGTGCCACCTTGAGCTGCGGATTGTCCGCACCCCGGGGGCCAAGCTCCTGCTGTGCCTTGGCAAGGTCTGCCTCCGCCCCCGCCAACGTCGCCCGCGCGCCATCCAGCGCGGCCCGAGCCTCGTCGCCCTTGGCGGTGGCCAGGACGCCGCGCTTGACGAGCTCCAAGGTCCGCTGTGTCTGCGCCTGAACGTTCTCGAGATCGACGATCGCCCGCACGCGACGCGCCTGCGCGGATTCCACTGCCGCGGTGGAAGCACCCAGAGTCTGGCCGATCCGCTCGACCTGAGCCTGGGCCTCGGCCACGGCAATCTGGTACGAGCCCGGATCGATGCGAAACAAGACCTGCCCCGCCTCGACGCGGGCATTGTCGGCGACCTCGACCGCAATGACGCGCCCCGCGACCTCGGGGGCCATGCGGACGACATAGGCCTGCACGACAGCCTGCGACGACGACGGCGTGAGCCGCTCCATGACGATCGACAGGGCGAACAGCACGACTATCGCAGCGACCGTCACAAGCGCGACCTTGCGCAGCGGGTTCCCGGGAGCAGGCTTCGCAGGTTCCGTGGCAGCAGGCTCCGTGGGAGCGGGTCTCGTGGGAGTCGGTTCCGTGGGAGCGGGGTCCGCGGAAGCGGGATCCGCCGCTCTCTGAGCCTCGGCGGCAGGTTTGGCGGGATTCCCGGTCTCGGAACTCATCGAGGCGATGCCTGGGCGGCTGAAACAACCTCGACCCTCGCCGTGCGGATGAAAAGGGCTCGAACCTTGTTCCAGAAATCGCCGCCGAGCACGAAGAAGCTAGCGATCAACATGAGGTCGCCCAGCGCCTGGAGCTGCCACATGTTCGGTCTCAGACCCGGCCATAGCTGGTCGACATACGGCTCCAGCATCGACGACAGAAGCGGAAGGCAAAACATCACCAAGCCGACGGCGTGACGTGTGGGACCTACCGTGTCGCCTGGGGCCAGCGTCTTGAAATAGCCGAAGATGAGTCCCTTCAGCTGCTGGAAGCCTGCCTTGCCCATCACCGCAATGCACGTCAGCAGCAGGACCTTGTTGGCGATGAAAACGACTCCGGTCAGGGCGGCGATGCGGGCCGCTGGTACACCCAATGCGCCGGCCAGCAGGACAAGCAGCCACAGAGCAACGGCAAGCCCGACGATCGCAATGCCGAGCTTGAAGCGCCATCCGGCCGAAGCAGGCTCTTCAGCTCCCGTGGTCACAGCCGCCACGGTTTCCCTCCCGAGCAATGCACCGACAGGAATCAACCGCGGTCGGTGATTGCCCCCAACCTCGAATCCAAGGATAGTGTATCACGCGATCCCGGATGTATCCCGTTCCCGCAAAAACCATTGCCGCGACGGCGAACGTGTGCGCGAGCCTCGGGGCGTTCCGGTTCCGCCGGCGGCACGAGGTTTGCCGACGTTGCGCATGCCTGCCAGGGTGGCGCGAGGCCACCAGGTTTGGCACGACCCGGCTGTCGGCGCAGGTGATGAACAGCGCGTCGAAGGTTTGCGTTAGCGCCCGGTCGCGGAACCGCCGGGCACTCTGCGGCAATATCCGCTCGCGGAAATCGACGATGCCCATGATGAGTTTGCGCCAGGGCTTATCCGCCGTCCCGGCTTTCGCCGTTCACCGTGTGCGCCGTACCGCCCAGCCCCTGGGTGTCGGCGGTGCGGGCCAGCGCCAGGTCTTCCGGCAGCGCGTACAGTCTTTCCAGCGTGCGGTCGAGCCGGTCCAGCTCCCGGCGCAGCGCCGGCCGGCGATGCTCCGGCAGGGTCGACATAAGGTTGTCGATCATGGCGCGCAGGCGGCGCGCGACCTGCGTGCTCTCCGCGCCATACTGGCGTATCTCCGTGCAGGCGAGTTGCACGAACTCCTCCCAGTTCGGCGTCCGGTAGATCAGTCTGATGTGCCCGTCGCCGTCGCGCAGCGCACCGCCTCGCAGATGCCGCTTGCCCACCGCGCGCAGCAGGCGGTGCAGTTGGTCGATGGCGAGCACGGCCGTGGTCGGGTCGTTGATCGCCTTCGACAGTGCCTTGGCCGCGATGTCGACGATGACGCGAAGGGCGAACGTCGAGTCCTGTTCGATCGTCCGCTCGGCGCCGAAGGCAACCTGGGCGCGCAGCATGCGGTTGTCGAGCGCCGTCGCACCACCGCGCAGCAGGAACAGCGGCTCGCCCACGGCCACGAAATCGCCAACCAGGGGCGCGAACTCGATGACGCCATCGGCCCGTCGCGCGGCGGCGACCAGCGCATCGACATTCACGGCCAGCACGATCCCTGACGTGCCCCGGTGCGGGACGCTGCGGTCCGGCGGGCCAGGCGCCGGCAGTGGTTGCGCATGGGCCGGCGCGTGGCCGGTCGGATGCGGATAGAGTTGCTCGATGACCCTGAGCCCCTGTTCGCCGACCCGCCACATGATGCTGACAGGCCGCAGCATTCGCGCGGCGTAGTCGATCAGGAACAGGAACGTCACCGTCGAGAGAAGTCCCAGGATCGCCGCCAGGCTGATGGCGAATTGCGGGATGGTCTCCAGCCTGTTGCGCGCCGCGACCGCCAGCACAAGCCCGACCGTGAACAGTGCGACAGCGCCGCGGATGACGTTGTCGCGCAGCAGCATGGTGGCGATGATGCGCGGCGTCAGCTGGCCGCCCGCGACCTGGATCGCCACCAGCAGCGAGCCGAAGGCGAACACGATGAACGTCATGTTCAGGGTGATATCGGTGTCCATCGCCGATTGCTTGCCCGTCTCGCTGAAGGCGAAGCCGGGGATCCATCCGGGGTCGAGGCTGAATCCTTCGATCACCTTGAGCGCCAGGAGTGAAACCGCGAGTGCGATGAACGGCGCGATCCACAGCGAGGATCGAATGTAGCTGATGAAGGCATAGCGCCGGTTCCACGACATCCTGACGTCTCCCCAACGTAGGGCTATTGTCCTGTTCACCATGACCATGCGACGGCCGCAGTCGGCAGTGGCGAAGATGCTCGCGTACCGGCTCGCTCTCAAGCCGCGACGCACATCGCCGCGCCGCCCACCAAAGAACCTGCGGATTCCGGATACGGTCGCCGCGCAGCACCGTGCTAGCTAGTTTCTGTCTCGAAACGCCCAAAAGCTCGTAAAAATCGGCATTGCCGCCACTTTTTTCGGCGTGTTTTGGCTTGACATGTATGTGTGTGTTATGACATACGTACAGCATGAGCAAGAACGAAACCCCCTCCGACGTTGTGCGCTGGTTCACGAGTCAGACGGCGAATGCTCGGCCAGCGATCCTCGGTTCACTGAGTCTGCGGCGCAGCCCGTGCATCCGCGAGAACTGCCCGGCGTGCCAGTCCGGCGAACAACACCCCAGCTACGTCTTGTACGGTCGCCTGAAAGGACGGCGCTTTTCTGTGTATGTGCCGCAGGAGCTTGTCCCTGAGGTGCGCCGCTGCCTGGACAATGGACGGGCGGTTCAGGAACTGCTGTACGAAGCGGCGCCGCGCTACATCAAGGCCTTGAAACGCCAGCGGGCGATGGCCGCCGAGCGGCAAGAGGGCTGAGCCGTGTCACGCGTTGGCAGTTCTCAGATCAGCTTCGCCGACTGGGAGCTGATGCGGCAAGGGCTGGCGATGGAGCCCTTGCTGCAGGCGATCTCCGACTTTCTCGATGAGCACGCAGAGCTGGTCCTGAAGGTCGGCGGCGATCTGCGGCGGGGGCTGAAGCGGCCCGACACGGGCCGCAACGGCATGACGGCGCAAGAGGTGTTGCGCTCGCTGGTCCTGATGCGGGT
>Ga0187894_10007113_pt1 | contig 10696 bp, 10 predicted proteins | sample GBC1701081metaG_FD_136650 | JGI IMG/M metagenome (GOLD analysis project Ga0187894, IMG submission 136650) | White microbial mat communities from a lava cave in the Kipuka Kanohina Cave System on the Island of Hawaii, USA - GBC170108-1 metaG ... | reverse complement strand
CGCTGTCGGCTCGTTGATGATGCGCAGGACGTCGAGGCCGGCGATGCGGCCAGCGTCTTTGGTGGCCTGGCGCTGCGAGTCGTTGAAGTACGCCGGCACGGTGATCACCGCTTCGGTGACCGCTTCGCCGAGATAGTCCTCGGCGGTCTTCTTCATCTTCTGCAGGACGCGCGCGGAGATCTCCTGCGGCGCCATCTTCTTGCCCTGCACCTCGACCCACGCGTCGCCGTTGTCGGCGCCCGCGATCCTGTAGGGCACCATCTTGATGTCCTTCTGCACCACGTCGTCGTTGAAGCGGCGGCCGATGAGGCGCTTGATCGCGAACAGGGTGTTGTGCGGATTGGTGATCGCCTGGCGCTTGGCCGGCTGACCCACGATGACCTCGCCGTCCTTGGTGAACGCGACGACGGAGGGCGTGGTGCGCTCGCCTTCGCTGTTCTCGATGACGCGCGGCTTGCCGCCTTCCATGATCGCGACCACGGAATTGGTGGTACCGAGGTCGATGCCGATGACTTTGGCCATGACTCTTAGGACTCCTGCGAAATCTTCACGAATTTGCGCTTGATGGGGGGAATCGCTTGTTGTTTCAAGCCGCGGGCTTCAGGCGCACGATGCGCCCCGGCAGCCGTTTTCAGCCCGGCTCCCGGGCGACGATGACGCGCGCGGGGCGCAACAGGCGGCCATTGAGCTCGGCCCCCTTCTGGATGACCGCCAGCACCGAGCCCGGCTCCGCGGTCGGCGACTCCTGCATCGCGATCGCCTCGTGCTTCTGCGGGTCGAACGGGGCGCCCGCGGGGTTCACCTCGACGATCCCGTATTTCTCGAATGCCCTGTTGAGCAGCCGCAGAGTCGCTTCCTTGCCCGCCAACAGGCTGGCGGCGTCGGCCGTGGCGCCCGCCTCCACGCCCATCTCCAGGCTGTCTTTCACGGCCAGCAGCTCCTGGGCGAATTTTTCCAGGCCGAACTTGTGGGCGCTTTCCACGTCCCGCTGGGCACGCCGGCGGATGTTCTCCATCTCCGCGACCGCCCGCAGGTAGCTGTTCCAGTTCTCCTGGGCCTTGGCTTCGGCCTGGGCGAGCGCCCGCTCCAGATCAGGGGCATCCCCGGCCTCACCCGGCTGATCCGTCAGCACTGCCGTGGCCTCGTGATCCTCGGGCTGGGACATCGTTCTGGCTCTCCGCATGAATGGCGCGCGACCCGGCCGGGGCGCGGGGCGCAAAGAATAGCGGAAAGATAGGCGTTACTTGCGGGAATTCAAGGCGGCGCCGAGCAGGCGGGCCGTGATGTCCACGATCGGAATGACCCGCTCGTAGGCCATGCGCGTCGGACCGATGACGCCCAGCACGCCCACGACCTCGTTGTCGAGGGTATACGGCGCCGTTACGACGCTGCAGTCGTCGAGGATCGTGTAGCCGGATTCCTGGCCGATGAAGATCTGCACACCTTCCGCCCGCAGGCTCAGGTCGAGCAGGTGCAGGATGTCGCGCTTCTCGTTGAAAGCATCGAACAGGCGCCGCAGCTTCTCGACGTTGGAGAGCTCGGCGAAGTCCATGAGGTTGGTCTCGCCGGCGATGACGAAACTCGCCTGCTCGCGCTCCACCACTTGCTGCGCCATATTGATCGCATCGAGCATCAGCTTGTTGATGTGCTGGCGCGTTTCCTGAAGCTGGTTCACCAGCTCGATGCGCAGCTCTCCCAGGTTGCGACCCCGCAAGTGCTCGTTGAGGAAGCCCGCAGCCCGGCGCAACTCGTCCGGCGAATAGTGCCGCTCGACCTGCATGATGCGGTTTTGCACCTCGCGGCCGTTGACCACGAGCACCGTCAGCACCCGGTTGTCGGAGAGCCCGACGAACTCGATGTGGCTCAGCGAGGCGTGCGCCTGCCTCGGAATCGTCACCACGCCGGCGAGATGGGTGATGGTGGAGAGCAACTGCGAAGCCGTCGCCACCAGCGAGTTCGGCTCCCTCTCGTGCTCGGTGAGTCGGCGCTGCAACTCGTCGACTTCGGCACCTGCCAGCGGTTGCAGCTTGAGCAGCGTGTCGACGAAGAAACGGTAGCCCTTGTCGGTGGGCACGCGACCGGCGGAGGTGTGCGGCGAAGTGACGAACCCCAGCTCGTCGAGGTCGGCCATGACGTTGCGGATGGTGGCCGAGCTCAGCGCCAGCCCGGACTCACGCGACAGTGTGCGCGACCCGACCGGCTGGCCGTCGCGGATGTAACTTTCGATGAGGATCCTGAGCAGGTGCTGCGCCCGCTCGTTGAGGGGTTCGTCTGAAGCCTCGGTTGGCACGAAGAGATAACTAACAATGCCGCTTCACCCAAGTCAAGGCGCGTGCTAAAACGCGACAAACTCCTCGAGTTCATGAAAACGCCGTTCAATCCCGTCGCCCTGGTCGGCCGTCACACGGATGAACGCGTGGCCGACAGCATGCGCGGCCTCGCGCGTCACCTGCTGCGCCACGACCTCACCGTGCTGGTGGACCGCCGCATCGCCTCCGAGCTGTTCCCGGATGGCGTCACGCGCGTGCCGGAAGAGCAGTTCGCCACTCGCGCCAGGCTCATCATCGCCATCGGCGGCGACGGAACTCTCCTGTACGCGGCGCGGCTGGTCGCCATGCACGACGTGCACCTGCTCGGCGTGAACCGCGGGCGCCTCGGCTTCCTGACCGACGTTTCGCCGGACGACATGCTGGCGCGCCTCGACGAGGTGCTCGACGGCAAGTACGCGGAGGACCGGCGCACGCTGCTCGAGGCGCGCCTGGTGCGTCCGGGACAGGAAGCCAGGCTCACCGCCCTCAACGACGTGGTGCTGCAGAAGTACGACACCGGCCGCATGCTGGATTTCGAAACCTGGATCGACGGGCGGTACGTGAACACGCACGCCGGCGACGGTCTCGTAGTCGCCACCGCGACCGGGTCCACGGCCTACGCCCTTTCGTGCGGCGGCCCGATCATCCAGCCCGATCTCGGCGTGCTGGTGCTCGCCCCGATCTGCCCGCACACGCTGAGCGACAGGCCCGTGATCGTGCCCAGCAACGTCGAAGTGGAAATCCGCCTGATCGAACGCCCGGACACGCGCGCACTCGTCACCTGTGACGGCGCCCCGCTCGGTGAGATGACTCCGGCGCACCGACTGGTCATAGCGCCCTCCAGCCATTGCATCACGCTGCTGCATCCGCCGGGTCACGACTACTACCGCCTCTTGCGTTCGAAGCTCCACTGGGGTCGGGGTGGCTACGATGGGCCGCCCGGCTCCGGCCTGCGTCCCGCCGAGCGCTGAGGCCGGCTTGCTCACCTTTCTGCGGATTCGCGATTTCGCGATCATCGACGAGCTCGAGCTCGAGCTGAGCGGCGGACTCATCGCACTGACCGGCGAAACCGGCGCGGGCAAGTCGATCGTCGTCGACGCGCTGGCGCTCGCGGCCGGAGGGCGCGCGGGCACCGAAGTCGTCCGTCACGGCGCCGAGCGCGCCGAAGTCAGCGCCACCTTCGAGGTCGGCCGCAATCGCACGGCGCTCGCCTGGCTGAAGGAACACGAGATCGAATGCGACGGCGAATGCATCCTGCGCCGCGTCGCCGGGCGCGACGGCCGCTCGCGCGCGTTCATCAACGGTCAGGTCGTGCCCCTGCAGACCCTGAGGGAGCTGGGCGAGTTGCTGGTCGACATCCACGGCCAGCACGAATTTCAGACCCTCACGCGTCGTCCGGCGCAGCGCCAGCTGATCGACGCCCACGGCCAGCACGACGACACGGTCGATGCCGTGCGAACGGCGTTTGCGAGCTGGACGGCGCTGCGCGCCCGTCGGGACGAGCTGCAGGCACTCGGCCGCGATCGCGACGCGCGACTCGAGCTGCTGAAGTACCAGGTGCGCGAGCTCGAAGGGCTCGCCCTGAAGCGCGATGAGCTGCCGGATCTGATGGCGGAGCAGCGCCGGCTCGCCAACGCCAGCCGCCTCGGCGAAGGCGCGCGCGAAGCCCTCGACGGGATCTACGAGAACGATTCCTTCAGCGCGCACGCGGCGGTGAGTCGCGCCGCGGCGCAACTGCGCACGCTCGCCAGTCTCGATACCGGTCTCGGCGAGCAGGAGAAGCAGCTCGAAGAGGCCACCATTGCGATTCGCGAAGCGGCCGACGGGCTGCGCCGCTACCTGGACACGCTCGAAGTGGATCCGCAGAAGCGCGACTGGGTCGAGCGGCGCGTCGCGACGATCGAGGAGCTGGCACGCAAGCACCGCGTCGCGGCCGGGGAACTGCCGGGGCTGCTCGAAAACCTGCAGGCGGAGCAAACCCAGCTGCTCGCGCACGAAACCTCGCTCGCCGAAATCGAACGACAGCTCGCGGCCGCGCGCGCAACGTACGTGCAGGCAGCCGCAGCCCTGACGAAAGCGCGACAGAAGGCTGCGCGCGCGCTGACCCGCGAAGTGACGCAGATGCTGCAGTCGCTCGGCATGCCGGGCGGCAAGTTCGAGGCGAACCTCGAAACGCCGGCGGGACGCGAGCCCTCGGCGGAGGGCGACGACGAAACCGAATTCCTGGTCACGGCCAATCCCGGCCAGCCGTTGCGCCCGATCGCCAAAGTCGCTTCGGGCGGCGAGCTGTCGCGCATCAGTCTCGCCGTTCAGGTTGCGGCCGCGGGCAGGGCGCTCACGCCGTGCCTGGTGTTCGACGAGGTGGATGCGGGCGTCGGTGGCGCCGTCGCGGAGATTGTCGGTCGGCAGTTGCAGGCACTGGGCGCGCGCGCGCAGGTCTTGTGCGTCACGCACCTCGCGCAGGTGGCCAGCCAGTCGGACGCGCATCTGCGCGTCACGAAGCTCACCGACGGGCGCACGACGCGCACCGCGATCGCCGACCTGCGCGGCGCGCAACGCGTGGAGGAACTGGCCCGGATGCTGGGAGGAGTCGAGATCAGCCAGAAAGCGCGCGAGCACGCACGCGAGATGCTCAAGCGCGCGCAGCGCGCCGCCGGCTAGTCCTGGCTCTTGCGGTTGGGACAAGCCGCCCGGCGGCAATGCCCGTACAGGATCAGCGAGTGATCGTGGATGTCGAAGCCCATGCGGTGCGCCACGGCCGTCTGGCGTTCTTCGATGCCCTTGTCGAGAAACTCTTCGACGCGGCCGCAGTCGATGCACACGATATGGTCGTGATGAGTCCCCTGGTTCAGCTCGAAGACGGCCATGCCGTCCTCGAAATGATGCCGTGTCACCAAGCCGGCCGCTTCGAACTGCGTGAGCACGCGGTAGACCGTCGCCAGCCCGATGTCCTGGTGACCCTCGAGCAGCACTTTGTAGATGTCCTCCGCGCTCATGTGGCGCGGCGTGCCGCTTTCGAGGATCTCGAGGATCTTCAGGCGCGGCGCCGTGACCTTGAGGCCCGCCTTTCTGAGATCCTTGCCTTCCACGCGATTTGCCCCTCGATGCGGGCGGATTCGGTATGATCCGCCGTCACTATTACTATTCTAGTCCACGGGCGGCCCGGTCCGCTGCCGCATCCCGAATGCCATCCCGAATCCGCTCCGGCCTTCTGCATACGAGTCGTCTCGTCGCCCTGCCGCTGCTGCTCGCCGCGCTGCTGGGCCTGGGCGCGTGCGTGTACCGCATCAACATCCAGCAGGGCAACTTCCTCGATCCGAAGGCCATCGACCAGCTCGCCACCGGCATGACGCGCAGCCAGGTGCGCTTCCTGCTCGGCACGCCGATGGTCGGTAACGCCTTCGACCCGGATCGCTGGGACTACGTCTACTACATGAAGCGCGGGCGCATCAGGGCGCCCGAGAAACGCAAGATCACCGTCTTCTTCGAGGACGATCGCGTCACGCGCATCGAGCGGCCGGAGCAGGAAGCGAATCGCGTCGCCGACAGCAAGTCGACACAGAACCCGCCGACTGCCGACAAGGCAGACGCCGGGAAATCGCAGCAGCCCTGATCAGCGCCGCCGCGAGCGTTCGCGCCGCGCCACGCGCGGGTCCGCGTTCAACGGCCGATAGATCTCCACGCGATCTCCCGCACGCAGGCGGTGATCGGCCGCGACCGGCTGTCCGAACACGCCGAGCACCGCCGCCGCCGGATCGATCTGCGGAAACTTGTCGAGCAGCCCGCTCGCGCGCAGGGCATCACCCGCCGTCGCTCCCTCGGGCAGCAGCACGCGCACGACGTGCTGACGATCGGCGAGCGCGTAGGCCACTTCGCAGTCGATGTCCGGCATGGCAGCCGACGTCAGACGTAGACCGAGCGCGCGCGTTTGACGAAGGCGTCGACGAGCGTCGCACAGGTGTGCTCGAAAACCGGCTCGAGGAGCCAGACATTGAGCGGATTGGCAAACGAGAAACTCAGCGCCAGGCTGACGCGACAGCCTTTGTCGGCGATCTGCTCGAAGCGCCACTGCCCGGCGAGCGAGCGAAACGGACCTTCGACCAGCGACAGGTGAATCGCCTGCGGCGGTTCGCGCCGGTTGCGCGTGGTGAAGCGCGTGTGCAGCGCGCCCTTGTGGATCTGGAGCATGGCGACGATCTCCTCGGGCCGGCGCTCCAGCACGCGCGCGGCGCGGCACCAGGGCAGGAACTGCGGATAGCTCTCGACGTCGTCGACCAGGTCGAACATCTGCCGTGCGCTGAACGGCACCAGGGCCTCGCGATCGACTCGTCGCACGCATCCTCCCTTCGAATGGCGCGGCATTGTCCTACAATCGCGCCATGAACGAGAAGGCGCGGCCCAGGGACGACGGCAAGTCGGGCGATCGCACCATCGCCGAGAATCGCAAGGCGCGTCACGACTACTTCGTCGAGGACCGCTACGAGGCGGGCATCGCGCTCGAAGGCTGGGAAGTGAAGAGCCTGCGGGCCGGACGCGCACAACTCAAGGAAAGCTACGTGTACGTGAAGAACGGCGAGGCGTTCCTGTTCGGCGCGCACTTCTCGCCGCTCACCTCGGCTTCCACGCACGTGCACGCCGATCCGACGCGCACGCGCAAGCTCCTCCTGCATCGCCACCAGCTCGACCACCTGGTCGGTTCCGTCGAGCGGCGCGGCTACACCGTCGTGCCGCTGCAGCTCTACTGGAAAGCGGGACGGGCCAAGCTCGAGATCGGCCTCGCCAAGGGCAAGAAGCAGCACGACAAGCGTGCCGCCGACAAGGACCGCGACTGGCAGCGCGACCGCGCGCGCCTGCTGAAACAGCAACGCTAGCCGCTCGCGTCGCGTTGCGAGACCCGCCGCGCGGCGCCGCCCCGGCATCCCCTTGCGATAACGCCTCGCGGCCCTACAATGACCGGGCTTCTGGGGGCGATCGGCTTCGACGTGGGTCGCGAAACTTCAGGTGCGTACCGAGGTGCAGGACATCTCGTTAAACATCTTGCAAACTTTTAGTTGCCAACGACGACAACTACGCTCTGGCGGCTTAATCCCGCCTAACCTCCGCCTGGCATGTGCTCGTGCATCCAGAATCGGGGGACGCGCTCACGAGATCGCAGCTCCGGTGTGCTCCAGGCCGGGCTGTTAAAACGTTCTGAAGCTGGTCGTACGTCTTCCCTGCCCGTCGGGTAGCGTGCGACGAGAACAATGACGCGGCTACGTACGTAGGGTCCTGAAGCGTAGGGCTTGCGGACGCGGGTTCGATTCCCGCCGCCTCCATCATGTTTCCCCCGGCCGCCGGCCGGGGGAAACTCCCCTGCGCTACTTCGCGAGCAGCGTCCGCTGCCAGAACATCGCCGTGGCCCAGAACTGGTAATCGGCGTTCTCCTTCTTCGCGAACCCGTGCCCCTCGTTCTTCGCCAGCAGGTGCCACGCCTCGCGCCCGTTGCCGCGCACCGCGGCGACGACCTGGTCGGCTTCCGAGGCCGGCACGCGCGGGTCGTTGGCGCCGGTCACGATCATCAGCGGCAGATCGAGTTTCTTCACGCTGGTGAGCGGCGAGATCTCGACGAGCTTGGCGCGCTGCTGCGCGTCGCGCTCGTCGCCGTACTCGACGCGGCGCAGATCGCGCCGATAGCTCTGCGTGTTCTCGAGGAAGCTGACGAAACTGGAGATCGCCACGATGCAGGTCGCGCCCCTCAGGCGCTCGCCGTAACGGATCGCGGTCGCGTAGCACATGTAGCCGCCGTACGAGCCGCCAGTCACGGCGATGCGCGCAGCGTCGAGTGCCGGATCCTTCGCCAGCACGTCGAGGAACGCGCCGATGTCCTTCACCGTGTCCTCGCGCTTGAATGGACCGTTGTCGAGGCCGACGAAGCGCTTGCCGAAACCGGTCGAACCGCGCACGTTCGGGAAGAAGAGCGCGATGCCGAGCTCGTTGAGGTAGTAGTTGTTGCGCCCGAGAAACGCGGGCTGGAACTGCCCTTCCGGCCCGCCGTGAATGCTGACGATGAGTGGACGCTTGCCGGGAAAACGCCGTGCGTCAGGCCGGTAGAGAAAACCGGAAACCGCCTCGCGATCGAAGCTGCGCACTTCGACCAGCTGCGGCTCCACGTTGACGGATGGATCGAGGCCGCCGGTCTCGCTCGCCGTCCAGCGCGTGAGCGCGAGCGTGACGGGATCGGCCGAATACGCGTCCGGCGGACTCTTCGCCGATGCGAACGTAAAGCCGATCGCGCCCCAGGGAGCAATGTCGAGATCGCCTCCGGTGCCCGCCGGCAGGCCGCTCACCTCGCGCACTGCGCCGCTGCGCGCATCGAGCACCCTCAGCTTGCTGCGTCCGGCCTCGTTTACGAAATACGCGACGAAGCTGCCGTCGTCGGCGACGTCGAAGGCGTCGACGTCCCATTGCTTTTCGGGACTCCTCGCAGTGAACCCGCCGGTCTGCACGTCCAGCGTTCCCAGGCGCTGGAAGTCGGACCCTTCGTCGCTCGTCACCCACAACGTGCCGTCCGGCGCGAAGCGCGCGCCTGCGTAGGCAATCGCCTTGCTGTGATCGCCGATCGGCGTCAGCTGGCCGCCCTGGAGATCGATGAGATGCAGGTTCGACTTCGCGACCGAGACGAATTGGACGACGACCGCCCGGCGTCCGTCCGGCGCGAAGTCGACGATCTGCCAGCCACCGCCGCGCACGCTCGCGACCAGCCGATCGCTCTTCGGGTCGCGCGGATTCACCACGTACAGGTCGCTGTCCGTGCCGTTGCGGCGCGTCGAGTTGTAGCCGGCCCACCGCCCGTCCTTGCTCCACGCACCGAAGTTGTTGCGGCTCTTGCCGTCAGTGAGCAGCGTGAGCTTGCCGTCCCGAAGCGTGTACAGCTGGTCGAACTCGTCGCCGCCCACGTCCTTGTCGATGAGCAGCACGTCACCTTGCGGCGACCAGCTTCCACCGACAGGCTCGACCTCGAAGCTCAGCTGCTCGCGGGCTCCGCCAGGTTGCATCACACGATGCAGCTGCAAGGTGTCGCCGAACCGGGTCGTCACCAGCAGCGAACGATCCCGGCTGTTCCAGCTCGCGACCCGGACCTGACGAAATTCCATGTACGGCCGCGTCTCCCGCGGAATCGCTGAGGGCACCGCGGGCATGCCGTCCGCCACCAGCGCGGCGGGTTTGACCGCTTCCGCCGCCTCGGCTGCGTCGGCCGCTGCCGGCACCCCTGAAACAGGAAGAACTGCGAGAGAGAGCAGGAGCGCGCGCGCGCGTACGACCGACGTCATGCCTGAAACCTCCGTCACGGGCGGGACGGCGAGTGTCGCGTGAGAACCGTTTCACGCGCAACGTGAGCCGCTCGTCCCACTCAAGGCTGTCGCCATCCGGTCGATACCAGACACGGGCGTGGCGCGGAGCGTCACCGGCAGTCTGCGCGCGACATCGTGCGCCAGGGACTGATTGGCCCGTCGCAGTGACTGCGGCGGCCGGTCGCAGGCTCGAGGTTTGCGCTAGTGCGCGCGACTATCAATCGCTTCTTCCAGGGTCGACCTCTCCGGGACGGAATTTTCCGGGCGCGGCTCTTCGTGACGACCGTGCTCGGCTGCACGGTGACGCTCGCCGGTTGCGGCGGCGGCGGCGGCGGCGACAGCGATCCCGCGCCCGCGAATCCTCCGCCGCCCGTCAGCTCGCGGCCGGTGTCGCAAACGGACGCCGAGATCGCCGCCCTGCTCTACTCAGACTCGGCGCGCACGCCACCGGACTTCTATGCGGACAGCGCGCCGCCGGTGACGGGCTACGTAACCACGGCGCACCTGAAGAACACCGACCTCGCTCCCGCGGCGACCCAGCACGAGCTGTGCAGCGACGACTGGAACGACGCGCTGGCGTGGTCCGAATCCGTCGCGACGGCCGGCACTCCCTACGCCGACCTGGTCGCCACCGACGCCAACTCACGATATTTCGAGTTCGGCCGCGTCCCACGCGGTCAGGCCGATTCCTACCAGCGCGCGCGCGTCTACCGCTGCGCATATCTCGATCGTGCCGACGTCGACCTGCGCGCCGCCGCCGTCGCCGCCGGCCAGATCAACCGTCGACCGATCACGGCCGCGGACGTGCGCGAGCTCAGCGAGTACCTGTGGCTGTTCACCAGCTACAACAATTTCGGGAACGCGGTGCTCGCCAGCCGGGCCGGCAGCGGCGCCGGGCGCATCGAGCACACGCTCTACATTGCACGCCTGCAGCGCGCCGCCAGCGGCGGCTGCGATCGCATCGAGGTGGTGGAGTGGACGCACTCGGCCGACGTGACGAGCGGCACCCTCGAGCGGCGCGAGCTGCCCGAATTCAGCTTCGGAGCGCGGGAATCG
>Ga0187894_10007112_pt1 | contig 10696 bp, 4 predicted proteins | sample GBC1701081metaG_FD_136650 | JGI IMG/M metagenome (GOLD analysis project Ga0187894, IMG submission 136650) | White microbial mat communities from a lava cave in the Kipuka Kanohina Cave System on the Island of Hawaii, USA - GBC170108-1 metaG ... | reverse complement strand
TCGCCGGATGAATCTGACCGGTGAATTCCAGTCGCGCACCAATGGCGATCTCGATTACGACACGTGGGCGCTCTTTTTCACCGGCCACGGAGCATCGGGCGGTGGTTCCGACCTCGACCAGGGCGACACCCGCCGAAACATGATCGCGCAGGACATCAGTTGGTACGCGCACGACGATTGGAAAGCGCGCAAGGGCTTGACGTTCAACCTCGGCGTTCGCTACGACTTCTTCGGCCACTTCGTGGATTCGGACGGACGGCTCGGCACGTTCATCACCGACGCGCTCGCGAAAGAGACGGGGCTGCCGGTCGGCTATCAAGTTCCGTCAAATAGCGCGATTTTCAAACCGGGCTTCAAACCGCTCGACATCGGCCTTTACGTCGAACCGGGCACGCCGATTGATCTGCGCCAGATCAATAAATCGAAGACCGATTCGACGCTCTTCAACGATCTCAACAACTTCGCTCCGCGCGTCGGCTTCGCGTGGCAGCCGAGCTCACTGCCGAAGTTCGTGCTGCGCGGCGGCTACAGCGTCTTCTACGAACGCACGTCGGCTTCTTACAAAGTCGATTTGCAACGCGCCGCGCCTTTCTTCGTCTTCCAGAACGTGCCCTCGCCTGTGGATATGGCCAATCCGTATCCGCGTTTGAACATCAACCCGTTCCAACTGCCGTTCAACGTCGCTATCGCGCGCAACGCCAACGGAACGCCGCGCTGGATTCGCGGCGACGGCAAAGAGTTCCCGGCCACCGAACCGTTCGGCGCGAAGAGCAACGTCTATATTCATCCGAAGATTCGCGCGCCGTACATGCAACAATGGTCGCTCAACGCTCAGTACGAAGTGTTGAAAGGTGTCGCGCTCGATCTGCGCTACGTCGGCTCGCGCGGCGTCGGGTTGGTAGGGCGGTTCAATGTGGCGCAAGCCGTCGATCCGCGCGTCACGCCGGTCAATGGCTTCACTGACATTCGTGACCGCAACCGCTCGACGGCCAATCCGGACGGAGCGCTGATCAATCCCGACTTCTTCGTCCCCGCGGAGTTTCTGGGCTTGAGCCGGAGCGGCGGCTTCGTGCAGGTCGCGAACGTCGGCCACTCGATCTATCATTCCGCGCAAGTGGATGTGAAAGGCCGGATGTCCAGCCGCGCGATCTGGAATCTGGCCTACACGTTCAGCAAATCCATCGACAACCTTTCGTCCGACACCGATCAGGCGCAACATGACAACACGCGCCTGTATCTCAACCGCGGCCTGTCGAACTTCGACCGCCCGCATCGGCTGACGGCCTCTTACGTCATCGATCTACCCGGACTGCGAGGAGGCCAGAAGTTTTTAAATGCGCTGACCAATGGCTGGCGGATGAGCGGGTTGCTCACAGTTCAATCCGGCGCGCCGTTCACGGTGCTGGGCGCGGCGGCGCGCAACGCCTATCAATATCAGGTTGCCAGCGTGCGCCCCGACTACGCGCCGGGCCGCACGAACGAATCGGCGATCAAGAGCGGGCGCGTGCAGGATCGGCTCGATCTCTATTTCGATCCGACCGCGTTCATCAACTCTGAAGATCGTTGGGGTAACGTCGGGCGCAACACGCTGCGTGGCCCGCGTCAGGCGCAGATGGACGTTTCGTTCAGCAAGACGACGAAACTGCGCGAGTCGCTGGGCATTGAATTTCGCTGGGAGATGTTCAACGTGACCAACTCCCCGACCTTCGCCAATCCGGCCTCGACGCTCGCGGGCGGCGGGACCTGCATTCCTTCGCCTTCGCGTCAATGCGATCCGGCGACGACGACGGCGTACGGCACGGCGGGTCGCATCTCTTCGACCGTCGGCGGCCCGCGCACGATGCAGGCGGCGTTGCGGCTGACTTTCTGATCGAGCTTTTTCAATACAAAGGGTCGAAGGGGCAAAGGAACAAAGAAAATCATTCAAAGATAGGCCTTTGATCCTTTGACCCTTCGCCCCTTTGTGTTGAGAAGCCGCTTTCTAAAAGCTCAATTTGTTCATGTTCAAGGTATAGAAACGAACTGCGAGGCACAGATGAAACTTATACCCGTATTTGCTCTGACACTCCTTTTTTCTCTTCCCGCATTCGCTCAAACCAGCGACAAGCCAGCGCGCGCCGTTACCGATCCCGGCGTCATTACGACGCGGCAAACGATCACTCCGGCGGGTGTTCAGACGGTCTTCGACGGGCGCGTATACGGCGTCGCGTTCGGCGCGTCGTCGAACGAAATCTGGGCGTTGACCGCGCGCGGTAGGAGCGCCGCGACTCAAGCGTTCAAGCTCGATTGGGCGAACAACAAAATTCTGAGCCGCATTCCCATTGCTGAAAACCCGGGTTTGCAGGGCATCGTTTTCGATCCGGTCGCCAAACAGCCGCTCATCAGTGGTGTGTTGACCGGCGCGGCGGCGAAGAACCCCAAAGGCAAAGCGCGCCTGCTGACGGTCAGTGGCGATGCGGCCAAAATCATCGCCGATGAACTCGGCAATTTCATCGCAGGCGCAATCGCCGTTGCGCCACAAACGAACGCTCAAGGCCAACGCCTGGCGGTCGCGCCGCTGATTTACAACAATCAACTCGCGGTTGTTGATGTGAACACCGGCAAGCTGATGGGCAAAGCCGATACCGGCATCGCGCCATTCGGAGCCGTTATCAATTCGACGGGCGCGATCGCTTATGTCACCAACTGGGGCGGGCGGGCGCCGAAGCCCGGCGAATTGACCGCGCCGACCGGCTACGATCCGAAGGCCGATCAGGTCGTGGTTGATGAACGCGGCATCGCTTCGACCGGCGCGGTCACGCGCATTGATCTGGCGACGATGAAGGCCACGCACACGATTCAGGTGGAGTTGCATCCGACGGCGATAGCATGGAACGAAAAGGAGAATCGGCTTTATGTCGCGAACAGCAACAAAGATTCGATCTCGGTGATTGACACGGTCAGCAACAAGGTCATTCAAACGCGCGCGCTGTCAGGCCAGGACACGCGCGGTTTCGCGCCGACGGCGCTGGCGCTGTCGGCCAATGGCGCCACGCTGTTTGCGGCCTGCGGCGGATTGAACGCCGTCGCCGTCATCCGGACGAAAGATATGAGCGTCGCCGGGTTCATCCCGACGGGATGGTATCCGAACGCGCTGTCGCTCAGCCCGGACGGCAGGCATCTCGCCATCGGCGCGCTGCTCGGCGCGGGATCGAGTTGGCGCGAAGAGCCGCGCAAGCGCTTTGTTCACGCCTATCGCGGCAGCGTCGGTATTGTGCCGATTCCCGATGAAGCGCAACTCGCCAACTACACCACGGCGGTTTGGGAGAACAACCACCTGGCGAAGATCGCTCCGCTGACGCCGCGGAGGGACAACACGAAATCTTCGCCCGTCGCCGTCCCGGCGCGCGCGGGCGATCCTTCGCTGATCGAACATGTTGTTTACATCATCAAAGAAAATCGCACTTACGATCAGGTCTTCGGCGATATGAACAAAGGCAACGGCGATCCGTCGCTGGTCATGTTCGGCGAAGACGTCACGCCGAATCAGCATCGGCTGGCCGACCAGTTCGTCCTGCTCGACAATTTTTACGCCACCGGCGGCAATAGCGGCGACGGGCATCAATGGGTGACGCAAGCGAACGAAACATCCTACGCGCTGTGGCCGGGATACGCGGGACGCAGTTATCCGTTCGACGGTTCCGACCCGATCGCCTATTCCGACAGCGGCTTCATCTGGGACGCGGCGCTGAAGTTGAAGAAGAGCGTGCGCGTTTACGGCGAATACGCCGGACGAATGAGCGAGACCGACAATCAGCAGCGAGTGAAACTGTTCGACCGTTGGAAAGCCGGCGAAGACCTGACCCGCGAATGGAATATCACCGCCCCGATCAAACCGCTCAACAACATTCTGGCGAAAAACTTCCCGGCCTATTCGACCGCGATCCCCGACGTCGTGCGAGCGCAAATCTTCATCGCCGACGTGAAGAAGTGGGAGGACGCGGGGAAAATGCCGAACCTTGTGTTGTTGCAACTGCCCAGCAACCACACGCGCGGCGCGGCGCCCGGTACGCACACGCCCAGAGCGATGGTCGCCGACAACGACCTGGCTTTGGGGCAGATCATCGAGGCTCTGTCGAGAACCCCCTTCTGGAAAAAGATGGCGATCTTCGTGGTCGAAGACGACGCGCAGAACGGCGTGGATCACGTGGATGGACATCGCACCACCGCGCTCGCCATCAGCCCGTACATCCGTCGCGGATCGGTTGACTCAACCTTCTACGCGCACCAGAGCATACTGAAGACGATTGAACTGATCCTCGGCCTGCCGACGCTCTCGCTCTTCGACCTGATCGCGAACGATATGCGGGCGAGTTTTACGAACGAACCTGACTATACGCCCTACAGCGCCGCGCAGCCGAAGCAGTCTCTGTTTGAATTGAACCCTCAACTGAGTTCGCTGAAAGGACAGATGCGGCGAGACGCCGTGGATTCGATGAAGATGCGATTCGACGCGCCGGACGCCGCGCCGACGGAAAGGCTCAATCGCATCGTCTGGCGTCAGGTGAAAGGAGTCAACTCGCCTTACCCGCGCGTGAAGCAAGCAGTCTTCAGCGCATTGTCCATTGATGTGGATGACGATGATCGTGATTAGACAATTGTCTTGAATCTCAATCTTTCTCCCCTTACACTGCGCCCGCAGTCAAATTCAGGAGGAGGTATCCGTGAATCCCGGCCACATCTTCATTTCACACGCCAGCGAGGACGACGATTTCGTCAGACAACTGCGCATCGCGCTCGAAAGTTATCAACTCTCCATCTGGGTTGATTCGCGCAACCTGCGCGGTGGAGCAAAGCTCGCGCCGGAAATCGAGCAAGCCATCGAAACGGCGCGGCAAATCATCGTCGTGCTCAGCCCGAACACGATCAACTCGCCCTGGGTACGACGCGAGATTCAGAAGGCGCTCGAGGTCGAGAAGCGGCGCAAGGAAGCCAATCCTTCTGATAGCTATCGCGTGATCCCGCTGCTACTGCCCGGCGTTGAACCGTCGGCTCTGGCTCACTGGTTTGATGAAGAACCGGTCGGCGTGATGATCCAGTTGCAATTCGGCGGCTTGAGCGAAGCTATGCCGCAAATCCTCGCCGCGCTGGGTGAGCGAGCGCCAGACGATGTCGAGCCGGCCGCCGCGACTGAGACTCGACCGCTCGAAGAGTTGATCCTGAAGCTGAGCGAGCCGCGCATTGAAACCCGCGATGGCAAACGGCGCGCGAAGGCCAAAGCGCAATTGATCTATCAGCCCGCCGATCTCTCCGCGCGCAAAGTCGAAAGCAGCGCATACTACTTCACCGCCCCGCTCGGCCCGATTGAAGGCGACGATCTGCGCTGGTATCTGGAGCAGTTTTATCTCTGGCCGACCGGCGTCTTCGTCGAACGTGCGCAAGCCATCGAAGAGAAATTGCCGCAATGGGGGCAGGAGCTTTTCCAGGCCGCCGCCTCAAACGGCCCGGCCCAGGCTGCGCTCAACGCATGGTTGCAGACCGGCGATCAAGCCGAGCGGCGTTTCTCCGTCGAAGTTGACAGTGACGTGATCGAAGACTCGAATCAGACAGATGAAGAGAAGCAGGCAGCGAAGGCCGAAGCGGGCGAAGCCGCCAGCGAATTGCTCTCGTTCCCGTGGGAGTTGCTGCACGACGGGCGAGGCTTCCTCTTTCACGGCGCCAATCCCGTGCGTGTGCGGCGGCGTTTGCCGAATCGCCATCCGCAGAGATCACGCCCGGCCAGTTTGCCCATCCGCATCTTGCTGGTCAGCCCGCGCCCGGAAGAAGAGGGCATCGGCTGGATTGACCACCGCATCAGCGCGCGCCCGCTCGTCGAAGCCATCGAAGAGTTGGGCGAATTGGCAACGCTCACCACGCTCAATCCGCCGGCCTTTCCAGCTTTGGTCGAAGAGTTGACGCGGGCCGAAGAAGCCAACCAGCAATACGACGTGATTCACTTCGACGGTCACGGCGTTTACGACCGTCGCGTGGGCCTGGGCGGATTGTGTTTTGAAGACCCGAAAGACAGCGAGAAGCCAACCCGTCGTGCGATGCAGTTGATCCACGCCGAAAAACTGGCCGAAGTGATCCGCGACCACCGCATCCCGCTGGTCTTTCTCGAAGCCTGCCAGAGCGCGAAGACCGAAGAGAACCCGACCGCTTCGGTGGCCGCCAGATTGTTGCAGGAAGGCGTGACTTCGGTAGTGGCGATGAGCCACAGCGTGCTGGTCGAAACCGCCCGCCGTTTCGTCGCGGCTTTTTACCATACGCTTGCTGAAGGCAGACGGATCGGCTCGGCGATGCTGGCTGGGCAACGCGCGCTGCACGGCGACACATGGCGCGGCAAAGTGATGGGCGCGGGCGATCTGCATTTGCAGGACTGGTTCGTGCCCGTGCTCTACCAGGAAGAGCAAGACCCGCTGCTGGTCACCTGGCAGCCCTCAAAAGCCGCTCAGCAGGCTCAGCAGAGGCCGCGACGGATCAGGCTCGGCGCGCTGCCTGCCGAACCGCCGCACAGTTTCATCGGCCGCAGCCGCGAACTGCTCGCGCTGGAAAGGCTGCTGCGCGACGACCGGCAGCGTTACGCCGTCGTGCGCGGCGTGGGCGGCCAGGGCAAGACTACGCTGGCGGCGGAATTGGCAAGATGGTTGGTTCGCACGGCGCGATTCAAACGCGCGGCGTTTGTCAGCCTTGAACAATACACCGATGCGCGCGGCGTGTTGGATTCGATAGGCCGGCAACTGCTGCCGGAAGGCGACAACTGGTCGGTCGCGCAATTCTCCGACTTGCGGCAGGCGCTGCAACCTGTCGAACGCGCCTTGCGAGATCACCCGACGATCATCGTGCTGGACAATCTGGAAAGTGTGCTGCCGTCGAACTACAGTGTTCAGAGTACCGGCTTCAGCCGGAATGCTTCCGAAGCCGAGCCGCTTCCGGCTGAAGCCGGTACTCTGAACGCCGTCTCCGAAAGCGGCGAAGCAAACGATGCGGCCATCGCTGAAATCTTCAATCTTTGCCGCGGCCTGCTCCTCGCCGATCCAGCGACGCGCCTGCTCTTCACCACCCGCGAGCCGTTGCCTGCGCCGTTCGATCATCGCCATCGTGAGATCACACTCGGCGCGTTGAGCCGCGAAGACGCCATCGAACTGGTCAGCCAGGTCATGGCGCGAGAAGGTTTGACTCCCAAAGCCGATGATCCGGGCGGCGATCCGCGGGAAATCACTGATCTGGTCGAAGCGGTTAATTGTCACGCCCGCGCGCTGACTTTGCTGGCGCGCGAAGTGGCTCGCCGGGGCGTGCGCGCGACGACCGAGAACCTGCATCAACTGATGGCCGAGTTGGATCGCAAGCATCCGGGCGACCGCGAGAATTCGCTCTATGCCAGCGTCGAATTGTCGCTGCGCCGCCTGCCACCGATGACAATTAGCTCAAGCAGTAAAGGATTGTTAGCGCGTATCAAGAACCTATTAGCTCAACAGAAAGTTTCTCTACGTGAACACATACGCGGCCTAGGTGTATTTCACAGTGGAGCGAACGTATTTGTACTGGCTCATGTGCTAGATGTCGAAGCGGAGATAGCAACTGACATTGCCCGTGCCTTGATCGAAGTCGGACTGGCAGAAGATATGGGTTACGGCCACTTACGCCTCGATCCGGCGCTACCCACGTATCTGCTGCGCGAATTGGATGAAGCCAAGCAAGAAGCGGCGCGGGCGCGTTGGGCGGCGGCGATGAATGAGTTGACGATGTTTCTGTATGAACAACTTTTCGAAGACGCCGCCTTAGCCGCCCGGCTGACGTTGCTGGAACTGCCCAATTTGTTGGCTATGCTCCGGTGGTGCGCCGAGCGGCAGACTGCGGAAGAGGTCGTTGGATTGGCGGGGAATGTGGAAAACTTGCTTGAATATCTAGGCCGCTCCCAAGATCTCGCCCAAGCGACGCGCGTGCGCGAACAGGCAGCACGCAGACTGCTGGGCAAATGGAGCCACGCGCGCTTCCTGGCCGAAAGCGAACGGATTGACTGGCTACTGCAACGCGGCGAGTTGCTGACAGCCTATGCGGCAGCCCGGCAATTGCTGCAACAGGCGCAAGCGGCGGGAGAAGGGGCGTTTCGGGAAGCGGCGCGTGACCTCGCAATGGCGTATTGGCGGCTTGGGAATGTGTTGAGCAAAGGTGGAGAAGCCGCCGCTGCGCTACCGCTGCTGGCCGAAGCGCAACAGCGGTTTCAGACACTCGCCGACAGGGGGGATACGAGCGCTACACGGATGGCTTCGGCTGCGCTCGGTGTGAGCGCGGATTGCCTTCTAGTTTTAGGGCGCTGGGAGGAAGCGGCAGCTACTTACCAAGAGGTCATTCGGCAGGCAGAGCAACGCGGCAATCAGCGAGACGTAGCTGTCGGCAAAGGCCACCTCGGCTCTATCCGCCTGCTGCAACACCGTTATGCCGAGGCGGTAGCCATCTATGCCGAAGTGCGCGACCTCTTTGCCAGACTAGGCGAGCCGGGCAGCGTTGCAATCGCTTGGCATCAAATCGGGATGGTATACAGGGAAACTGGGCAATTTGCTGAGTCCGAGCGCGCCTACCGGGAATCGCTGGCGATTTCAGTGCGGCAGCAGAATCTAGCGGGGGAGGCCGGGAGTCTGGGCGAACTGGGTAGCCTTTATGATGGTATGGGCCGGTTAGAAGAGGCTGTGAAATGTCACCGGCAGGCGGTAGAGCTTCGCGTCAGGCTACAGGATCAAAGACATGAAGGGTTCACCCGCAGCAATCTGGCCGATACGCTTATCAATCTGCAACGTTACGACGAAGCCCGCCGCGAACTGCTCCGCGCAATTGAGTGCTTTGAGCCATACGGCCACGCTGCCGCTCCTTGGAAGGCCTACAACATTCTCTGCAAACTGGAGCGCACTACAGGCAACGCACAGGCCGCCGCGCAGGCACGGGAGCGCGCCATCGCTCTTTACCTCCAGTATCGGCGTGACGGCGGGCAGAGTATGGAAGGGCGCGCGCAAGCTTGTGCCACTGTCAAACAGGCCATCACCCAGGGTGAGACGACCGGGTTGGAACAGGAACTGGCCGAGTTGTTGGGAGCAGATATTCCGCCCGAAGCCAAAGTCCTGACCCCCAAGCTGCAAGCCATCCTGCGCGGCGAACGCGATCCTGCGCTCGCGGCCGATCCGGAGTTGGATTACGACGATGCGGTGGAGTTGCAGTTGCTTCTGGAGGAATTGGGATCGTCGGGTTGAAAGAAGTTGAAGATCGTTTGACAGCGTTCCTTTTCGTTACAAAGCGTCTGTTTGTGGCTGATCATCCAGGCGGAGCTTGAACGTCAGTTTCAGGTTGCCAACGTAAAGGGTGTTGTTTTCAACAGGCAGCGGACTGGGCGTATCGAAGATAACCTCACCGTTGACCACACTGCCGGTCAGTTCCACTTCCCGAACAGCGCGTCCACGTTCCAGTTCCGCCATCGCATTCAGAAAGACAGACGGCTCAATCCGGTCATCCTCGCGGGCAATGAAGCCGTCAATGAGTTGATTGAACTCGTCCGTGGTCAGTTCCTCAATCATCTCTTCTGCCATAGCTGGTCACTCCTCTCCGGTTAACTGTCGCGCCTGTACACGCTGTTTCCACTGCTCATAACCTAGCGCCGTCAGCGTGAAGCTGTCAATGACGAAAGCCGCGGCTCGCGGCAATGTTTGCGCTACCTCGTCTCTTACAACTGTCTGCCGTTGATTGTCGTTGGGTGGCAAGCTCAGGACACCCCACGCGGTTTCGCGCAGGATTGCTACACGCAGCCACTCGTGATTGAGATACCAACGCGTGATGAAGAAATCGCTGAGAAGAAAAGCCAGTCGCTCGGCTGTCAGGAAGTAGGTCGTGTATTTGATGTCACCGCGCAGATTGAGCAGCAACAGATCGTATGGCGACAATCGCTCGCTGCGCCGTGTGATGTCGTGCGCAATGAACCGAATGCCCGATGCGGACAGATCAAGGAAAATGGTTGCTTCAAAAATGTAGCCGCGAGCAAACGCCGCCCACCAGTAAAGGCAGTAAACGAGCAGTAACCGGCAGTGATTGTCGTCCCGGCTGAATCCTTCAGCGGTGTCCAGGAGGTGGCAGATCTCCTGAGCAACGCCTGCTTGCGCACGTCGTCCTTCCTGCTCCACGTCGTTCAGCGTAACAAGGTTTTGCAGGAACGGGTCGGCGTATTGCGCATCAATGAGCCTCTCGTAAAACTGGCGAAATGCCATCTCTCGACCATCAACTGCCACTACACTGGCGTTCAGTGCGTCTACCGCTTCCACCAGCTTTACCCAGTCGTGGCGCAAGAGAGTTCGCTCATCGCGCAGATAGCGTAGCAATACGCGCTGATGCTCTTGATGGAGTTGTGAGTTCAAACTGATGAAGCTTAGGATCACGATAACACCTTACCTAGTCTGTGGCGCTCCGCCGATCACAGCCAGCAATCCGCCATCAACATCAATCTCAGTTCCCGTCACAAACGAAGCCGCATCGGTGAGCAGGAATGCAATCACTTCGGCGATCTCCTCCGGCTGCGCGATGCGGCCAATCGGGTGCATCTCTTCGCAGGCTTTGACGACCGATTCCGGGTTCGGATCGAGCGAGGCTGTCCAGCGAAACATCGGCGTGTCTACCGTACCGGGACAGACGCAGTTGA
>Ga0187894_10007111_pt1 | contig 10696 bp, 18 predicted proteins | sample GBC1701081metaG_FD_136650 | JGI IMG/M metagenome (GOLD analysis project Ga0187894, IMG submission 136650) | White microbial mat communities from a lava cave in the Kipuka Kanohina Cave System on the Island of Hawaii, USA - GBC170108-1 metaG ... | reverse complement strand
TCACAAAGAAGCCTGCCGAAACCCGCATGGGTAAAGGCAAGGGGGCGCCCGAAGGCTGGGTCGCAGTGGTTAAGCCCGGCCGAATCATTTTCGAGATGGAAGGCGTTGATCAGGCTACCGCGCAGCGCGCTATGGAGCTGGCCGCAGCGAAACTACCGATCAAGACAAAGTTCATCACTCGTCACGATCAGGAAGGAGGCGCTCTGTGAAGGCCAAGTTGGATAAGGTCCGCATGCAGCCGAGCGAAGAGTTGATCAATCGGATCATCGAGCTTAATGAGTCTCTCTTCCGCCTCAAATTCAAAAAGGCGCTCGGGGACGTCGACACAGTCAAGCATATTCGTGTGCAGAAGAAAGAGCTAGCGCGGCTCAAAACGCTTTTGCGCCAGCGCGCGCTCGGCCTAGAGAAATAGTTTCAGCGCCGCCCGCAAATGGGCGCCGCAGACAAATAAAAGACTATGGACGAAGCAATCAATAATCAGGAAACGCCGGTTAGCGAGAGCGCGCCTGCGACTGAAGCTACCGCGAACCAGGCGGCGAAAGCTCGCGGCCGCCGCGCCGAAAAGGTCGGCATCGTGACCAGTGACAAGATGATGAAAACTGTCGTGGTGCGTGTGGATCGTCTGGTGAAGCACCGAGTTTACAAGCGCTACATTCGCAAGCGGTCGAAGTTTATGGCCCATAACGAAATTGAAGGGGTTTCAGCCGGCGATCAGGTTCGTATCGTCGAAACCCGCCCTCTTTCGGCGCGCAAACGGTGGCGCGTTGTCGAGGTATTGCGAAAGGCAAGTAAATAAATGGGGAATCGAAGACTGAGGATAGAAGATAGACAAATTGCGTGACCCGCTGTCTTCTATCTTCATTTTTCCGTCCTCATATACACGGAGACTAGCTATGGTTCAGATGCGTTCAATTCTGGAAGTAGCCGACAACTCGGGGGCGAAAAGGATCGCTATGATTCTGCCCCTGGGGGGCAACACTGGGTCGCGCGCAAGTGTTGGTGATGTGATCACAGCCTCGGTTAAAGAGGCATCCCCCGATGGTACGGTTAAGAAGAAACAGGTCGTCAAAGCCGTCATTGTCCGCACGCGCAAGGAAGTCCGCCGCAAAGACGGCACCTACATCCGCTTTGACCAGAACGCCGCAGTGTTGATCAAGCCCGATGGCGAACCGATCGGCACCCGCGTGTTCGGCCCGGTCGCGCGTGAATTGCGCGAACGCGGCTTTATGAAGATCGTGAGTCTCGCTCCCGAAGTGATCTAGTCGAGCGAAAAAACGAGGCAATTATGGCAACGAGAATGAAGATCAAAAAGGGCGATCAGGTGATGGTCATATCAGGGCGCGACAAAGGTAAACGAGGCCGCGTCATTGAGGTTCTGACCAAAAAAGGCAAGGTCATGGTCGAAGGTGTAAACATTCTGAAGCATCATGAGCGCCCGAATCGGCAGAAAGGCATCGCCGGCGGCATCATTGAGCGCGAAGCTCCGATTGACGTGTCGAACGTGATGTTGCTTGAGGGCGGACGTCCGGTCCGCGTCGGCTTCCAGGTTCTGCAGGACGGCCGCAAGGTTCGCGTCTCGAAGAAGACCGGCGCGGTGATTGAATAACCCGATTTCAAACCTCGAATTTGAAATCCGAGATTCCAAGTTATGGCTGCAAGACTCAAAGAAAAATACGCGAAAGAGGTCGCTCCGGCGCTCGCCAAAGAGTTCGGCTATAAGAACCCGATGAGCGTCCCGAAGCTGGAGAAGATCGTCATCAACATGGGCTTGGGTGAGGCGATTCAAAACGCCAAGATCATAGACGCCGCCGTCAATGACCTGATGACGATTTCCGGACAGAAGCCGGTGGTGACCAAAGCGAAAAAGTCGATCGCGGCTTTTAAGCTTCGTGACGGGATGAGCATCGGCGCTATGGTGACGCTGCGCGGCGATAGGATGTACGAATTCCTGGACCGCTTCCTCAACATCGCGTTGCCGCGAGTGCGCGACTTCCGCGGAGTTTCGCCGAAGGCTTTCGACGGGCGCGGGAATTACACAGTCGGTCTGCGCGACCAGTTGATCTTTCCCGAAATTGATTTCGGCAAAATTGACAAGGCGCGGGGCATGAACGTTTGCATCGTTACAACGGCGAAGACGGACGAAGAAGCGCGTTCATTGCTTCGTCATATGGGAATGCCGTTCAGGCAATAATCAGTACCGCGAGCGGTAGCGAGCGTGTTTCCGCTAGCATGCCGACTCCGCAGAGTTACGCTCGCTACCGCTCGTGGTACTGACTCGGAAAATTATGGCAAAGACTTCAAAGATCGTTCAAGCGAACCGAAGACCAAAGTTCAAAGTGCGCGGATATAATCGCTGCAAACGTTGTGGCCGCCCGCGCGCTTACATTCGCAAGTTTGGCATTTGCCGAATCTGCTTCCGCCAGCTGGCGCTCGACGGACAGATTCCCGGGGTGACCAAATCGAGTTGGTAGTGGAGCTGATATGAACATAACTGATCCGATTTCAGATATGCTGACGCGCGTGCGGAACGCGATCGCCGCGCGTCACTCCAAGGTTGATGTCCCGGCGTCGCGACTGAAGATCGAAATCGCGCGCATCCTCAAAGAGGAAGGGTACATCACCAATTACAGCATTAAGACCGCCGAAGGCAGCAACGCGCGGACGCTGCGTGTATTTCTGCGTTACGGGCCGAACGGAGAGAGCGTGATTTCGAGTCTTGAGCGCGTTTCGCGTCCGAGCCGCCGCGTTTACGTCCCCAGCAAAGAAATTACGAAAGTCCTGGGTGGGTTGGGCATCAACATCCTGAGCACTTCGCACGGCGTGATGACCGGTAAACAGGCGCGCAAAAACAAGGTCGGCGGCGAAGTGTTGTGCAGCATTTACTAACCGGTTTGGAATCCCGCCTTCAGGCGGCAGGGCTTCCTCCGTTCATAACATTCCGGCTTAAAGCCGGCGCTCCAAACGAAAAACGTTATGTCACGAGTAGGCAAGAAAATTATCGAGATTCCGAAGGACGTGAAGGTGAACGTCACTGAGTCCGAAGTCGCAGTCGAAGGGCCTAAGGGCAAACTGGCGACCACGATCCCACAGGGAGTTACCTTCAAGCTCGAAGACGGCAAGCTGACCGCCGAGCGTCAGAACGACGAATACACGGCGATACACGGCACGGCGCGGGCTTTGGTCGCCAACGCGATCACGGGCGTCTCCAAAGGCTTCACACAGGAGATGGATGTGGTCGGCGTGGGATACAAAGCCGAACTGAAGGGCCGCGCCATCCACTTCGCTCTCGGGTATTCGCATCCAATCGAATTTGTGTTGCCCGAAGGTGTGACGGCCAAAGTTGAGAAGTTGCAGCGGACAATCACTCAGTATCAAACAACCATCACCCTTTCGGGGATTGATAGGCATTTGTTGGGGCAAACGGCCGCCAACATGCACAAGTTGCGCAAACCCGACGCATACAAAGGCAAAGGCGTTCGTTACGCTAACCGCCCGATGAAACTCAAACCCGGTAAGACCGGCAAGTAATCCCGGCGATCCGAAGCTAAAGGGCTGAACGAAGGGACTCGCCATCAGGTAAGTTCGCCATCAGGCGAGTGAAGATAGTTCATCGTTCGGCGCGGAATGGAAAATTAGCTATGGCAAGAAAAACAAGACAGGATGTGCGGCGCGGCGTTCGTTCGCGAATCCGCAAAAAAGTAAAAGGCGCCGAGGCGCGCCCGCGGCTCGCGGTTTTCCGCAGCATCAATCACATTTACGCGCAGGTGATTGACGATACAAAGGGCGTGACGCTTTGCTCCGCTTCGACGGTCGAGAAGAGCGCCGCGGTTGGCAACGGCGGAAACGTCGACGCCGCGAAAACGGTCGGACGCCTGATCGCCGAGCGCGCCAAGGACAAAGGCATCACCAAGGTCGTGTTCGACCGCGGAGGTTACATTTACCACGGACGCGTCAAAGCGCTGGCCGAAGCCGCGCGCGAGGCCGGGTTGCAGTTTTAACAGGGACTTTGAAGTTTGAAGTGAGGATAGCGACTGATGGTCGTTACCGCTTGGGAGAATCGTTATTTATGGAGAGAATCAACGCTGACGGGCTTGAGTTGAAAGATCAGGTGATCTCAATCAACCGTGTCACCAAAGTGGTCAAAGGCGCTAAGAATCTGTCGTTCGCCGCGCTTGTTGTGGTCGGCGATCAGAACGGCATTGTCGGCTTCGGTACTGGTAAAGCCAAGGAGGTGCCTCAGGCGATCCGCAAAGCCATTGAAGCCGCGAAGCGCAACTTGGTGCGCGTTCCGCGCGCTGGCACGACGCTGCATCACCCGATGATCGGTAGATTCGGCGCGGGCCGCGTATTGCTTAAACCCGCAGTGGAAGGAACCGGGGTTATCGCAGGCGGCGCGGTGCGAGCGGTGATGAACGCCGTCGGCGTCAGCAACGTGCTTACGAAGTGCCTGGGCTCGAACAATCCGCACAACGTCATTCGCGCGACGTTCGACGCCCTGGCGAGAATGAAGAGCCCTGAAGAAGTCGCCCGTCTGCGTGGCCGCACTGTGGAGGATCTGTAAGCAATGGCAAACGAGACGAAAAAGATCAAAATTCAGTGGTACCGCAGCGCAATCGCCACGCCGGAAAAGCACAAGGTCATCGTGCGCAGTCTGGGATTGACCAAACTCAACCAGGTTGTCGAACGTCCGGACACCCCGGCTATTCGCGGCATGGTGTCAAAGATTCCACACTTGCTGCGAATCGTTGAATAGAGGCGCCCAAGTAGAGACGCTCAACACCTAGAGGTTTAACGACATGGCTATCGGCTTAAACAAATTGAAAGCGCCCGCTGGCGGGACTCATAAGAAAAAACGCGTCGGACGCGGCCCCGGCTCAGGTCTCGGTAAAACGTCGGGGCGCGGGAACAAAGGCCAGAAATCACGATCGGGCTATTCCGGCAAGCGCGGTTTTGAAGGCGGCCAGATGCCGCTACATCGCCGCCTGCCGAAGCGCGGCTTCACGAACATATTCAAACGTGAATGGGCTGAGGTAAACCTGGCCGATTTAGAGAAGCTGTTTGACGCCGGGACGACCGTGACGCCTGAGGCGCTCCTTGAGCGCGGCCTGATTCGCAAATCAATGCAGAAATCGGTCGTGATTCTTGGGCAGGGCGAGTTGAAAAAATCGCTGACCGTCAATGCCCATCGCTTCAGTAAGTCCGCGAAGCAGAAGATTGAGGCCGCAGGTGGTAAGGCCGAAATTATCGCCGCGCCCTCGGCTGAGTAAGTTTGAAGATCGAAGATTGAATAGAAACAAAACCCATCCTTCTATCTTTCATTCTCAATCTTCAGTTCCTTAAGGAAGTAGTAGGGGATTTGTTATGTTCGAATCATTCATCAATGCAATCCGCAACTTGTTCAAAGTCCCAGAACTGCGCAAGCGTGTTCTGTTCACGCTTGGCATGTTGGTGATCTACCGCACCGGGATTCATATTCCGGTCCCAGGCGTGGATCGGGAGGCTCTCGCACAACTCTGGGGACAGATAGGCGGGAATCTTTTCGGAGTGATGGATTTGTTTTCGGGCGGCAATCTGCGGCGCATCTCCATCTTCGCGCTCGGGATCATGCCGTACATCACCGCCTCGATCATCCTGCAATTGATGACCTCCATAGATTTCATGGGGTTGAAGAAGGTTCAGGAAGAAGGCGAACTGGGCCGCCGCAAGATTACTCAATACACGCGCTACCTGACGGTCGTTCTCTGCCTGATTCAGGGCATTGGAATTTCGTTCTGGCTGCAGCGGCAGCAATCCAATGTCGGCCCTCTGGTTCCCAGCGCCGGCGCCTGGTTTATCTTCGTTTCCACGCTGACATTGATGACCGGGACGATGTTCGTCATGTGGATTGGCGAACAGATCACGGAGCGCGGTGTTGGCAATGGCATCAGCTTGTTGATTTTCGCCGGAATCGTTGTGGGCCTTCCGAATGGGGTCCAGCAATTGGCGAATCGAGTTACAGACCCGCTTTCGGCCATCGGCGTAATCGCGCTCCTTGTGGTAATGATCCTGGTGACTGCCGGCATAGTGTTCGTTGAGCGGGGAACGCGCAAAGTCCCGACCAATCACACCCGCCGGATGGTCGGCCGCCAGATGGTCGCCACGGCGTCATCGCATCTGCCGCTGAAGGTCAACATCGCCGGCGTAATCCCGGTGATCTTCGCTTCATCGGTTCTTGCGATCCCACAGACGCTGTCCACCTTTGCCCCGACGGACGGTAGCTGGACCTGGCTGGTGACGGTGAATCGATGGTTGGGTGGCGGGCACCCGGTTTACGAACTGCTTTTTATTGGGCTGATCGTCCTCTTCGCGTTCTTCTATGTCTCGATTGTTTTCAACGCCGACGAAGTCGCCGAGAATTTGCGGAAGCAGGGCGCATTCATTCCCGGCATCCGTCCCGGCAAACGCACCGGCGATTACCTGAACTCGATTCTGGTTCGACTGACTACGGTCGGGGCGCTTTATCTGGTGGTTGTGTGTTTGATCCCGCAATTGATGATCAGCGGGTTCAAGGTGCAATACCTGCCCTTGATCGGGACGTGGCTTGACAGTCTGTTACCCCAATGGATTATGACGGGGCTGGGATATTCGTTCTACTTTGGCGGCACGAGCTTACTGATCGTGGTTGGCGTCGCAATGGATACGATCAGCCAGATCGAAGCGCAACTTGTGATGCGCCACTATGATGGGTTCCTTGGTCCGCGCGGCGGAAGATTTCGTGGCCGTCGAGCCGCGTAATCGTCCGGAGCAGGTTAATCTCCTATGTCGAAGATCATTGTGATAATCGGCGCGCCAGGTGCAGGCAAGGGGACGCAATCGCGATTGCTCTCTGAAAAGTACGGCTACCCGCAAATCTCGACAGGCGATATTTTGCGTGAAATGGCGCAGGCGGATACCCCATTGGGGCGAAGGATCAAGAAGACGATGGCCGCGGGGAAGTTGGTAAGCGATAAGATCCTTGCGGAAGTTATTCGGACGCGGACTTCGCAGCCTGATTGCAGTAATGGTTATATCCTTGACGGTTATCCGCGCACGCTGAGCCAGGCGCATCTGCTTGAAGAACTGGCCTCAAAACAGGGCAAGCAGGTTCACCTCGCGCGCGTAATCGTTTCCGAAGAGGCGTTGTTCAAGCGGTTGACTGGCCGGCGTACCTGCTCCAGGTGTGGCGAGATCTATAACATCTACTTCCGCCCGCCCAAAGTCGAAGGCGTTTGCGATATGGATGGCGCGCCGCTTACGCAACGTAGCGATGATAATCCGGAGTCGGTGAGCAAAAGGTTTGAAGAATACAGACAGTCTACCGCGCCGCTGATTGATTACTACCATCAGAGCGGGCGGTTGATTGAGCTTGACGGCGAATTGCCGGTAAGCGAAGTTTTTGAAAAGCTATGCGCCGCCATTGACGGCTCAAATAGCTGATCAAGCCGGAGGAATCATAAGCCAGGCCCCAGGGTTGAGAGTCCGAAGTTGAGAGCTAGAGTTAACAGATGGTAATTCGTAAGTCACGTAGCGAACTTGAAAAGATGCGGCGCGCCGGATTGATTGTTGCTGAGACGCTGCGCGACCTGCGAAAAATGGTCGAGCCTGGGATGACAACTCGCCAGCTGGACGCGCATGCTGAAAAGAAGATCCGCTCCGCCGGAGCCTACCCAACCTTCAAAGGCTATCGCGGATTTCCGGCTTCGATTTGCGCTTCAGTGAATGATGAAGTCGTGCATGGTATTCCGTCGGATCGCAAACTGCGCGATGGCGACATCATCAAGATTGATTGCGGGGCGACTTTGGACGGTTATGTTGGCGATGCGGCCATCAGCATCCCTGTTGGCGGCGTTTCTCCGGAGATTGAGAAGTTGTTGCAGGTGACGCGGGAATCTCTTTTTAAGGCATTGGAGAAGATGATTCCTGGGAATCGCCTTTACGATGTTTCATATGCCGTCCAGGAATATGTCGAAGAGCGCGGCTATTCGATTGTGCGCGAGTTTTGTGGGCATGGAATCGGTCAACGGATGCATGAAGACCCGCAAGTCCCGAATTACGGGCGTCCGGGAACCGGGCCGAAGCTAAAGGAAGGTTGGGTCCTGGCGGTTGAACCGATGGTCAACGCGGGCACTCACGAGATAAAAATATTGCCCGATGGCTGGACGGTAAAAACCAAGGACGGTAGAGCCTCGTCTCATTTTGAACACACGATTGCGGTGACAGAAGACGGGCCCATGGTGCTTACCGCTCTTGAGGATGGCTCGATGGTTTTGTGATTATGAAGCAGTCCAACCGATCAAAATCGAGCCGATCAAAATCGGGCTAATGAAGATCTAGAGGCCGATCTGGCATCTGACTTGCAAAATGAAGATGGGCAGTTATAATGCCGGTTTCGCGCGCTAGCTGAAAAAATAATCTTAGTAAAGAGGGTATGTCGAAAGAAGATGCAATAGAGGTACAGGCGACAGTGCTGGAAACTTTGCCCAACGCGATGTTCAAAGTCGAGTTGGATAACAAGCACCAGGTTCTGGCTCATATTTCAGGAAGAATGCGAAAGAACTTCATCAAGATTCTTCCGGGTGACAAGGTCCTGGTTGAGCTTTCACCTTACGATTTGACTCGCGGGCGAATCGTCTATCGCTTCAAATAGCTTTCCGAGACATATTCCAAAGCAAGTGAGATGAATTATGAAAGTCAGAGCATCAGTCAGAAAAATATGTGACAAGTGCAAGATCATACACCGCCACGGCGTCGTGCGCGTCATTTGTGTGAATCCTAAGCATAAGCAGAGGCAAGGATAAATCTCGAAGATAAATCTCGAAGATAAATCTCGAAGATAAATCTCGAAGATAAATCTCGAATTTGAGAATCGATAGTGGAGAAAGTACATGGCTCGTGTTGCAGGCGTAGACCTACCGCCACAAAAACGCTCACAAATCGGATTGACCTACATCTACGGCATTGGCAGATCGCGCGCGACGAGTATTCTCAATGAAGCTCAGGTTGACATTCACAAGAAAATCCGCGACCTGAACGAAGAAGAATTGAACCGCATCCGCGCAATTGTGGACGCGCAAGGCAGCGTCGAAGGTGATCTGCGTAAAGCGATTCAACTGGACATCAAACGGTTGATGGATATTGGCTGTTACCGCGGGTTGCGCCACCGCAAAGGCTTACCCGTGCGCGGCCAGCGCACTCACACTAACGCGCGCACCCGCAAAGGGCCGCGCCGCGCAACGATTGCCAAGAAGAAGGTTGCCGGCAAGAAGTAAACCGTAAATGCCGGATGTCAGGCGCCAGAGGTCTGTTTGGACTTTGGCTGACATCTTATATCCGGCATCTAACATTTGATTATGGCAAAACAACAACAGACCTCAGGCAAAAAGAAGGTTTTCAAAAAGAAAGAGAAGAAGGTCGTGCCGCAAGGCATCGTCCACATTCAAGCCACTTTCAACAACACCCTCGTGAGCATCACCGACCTTAACGGCAACCTCGTCGCCCAGTCGTCATCCGGCGCTATGGGATTCCGCGGATCACGCAAAGGCACTCCGTTCGCCGCCCAGCAGGCCGCAAACAAGGCCGCCGGGATAGCGCGCGACAGCGGGATGCGCTCAGTCGAAGTTCGTGTGAAAGGGCCAGGTTCGGGACGCGAATCGGCGATTCGCGCTATCCAGGGCGCGGGCATCGACATCAAGCTGATCCGTGATGTGACGCCGATTCCGCACAATGGCTGCCGTCCGCCGAAGCGCCGTAGAGTTTAGTTGATTGTCTAAAGCGACTCGCTCACTTGAGCGTCGTTGAAGGAACGAATTTCGGTCGCTCGAAGACTTACGGAGGAAAGAGATTGGCAAGAGATAGAGGTAAACACTGTCGTATGTGCCGGCGTGAAGGGATGAAGCTCTTCCTCAAAGGTGAGAAGTGCTACAAACCCTCATGCCCGATCGAAAAGCGTGGAACCAATCCGCCGGGGCAACACGGCCCGAACGCCAGACGCAAGCCGATTGGTTACGGCGAGCAGTTGCGCGAGAAACAACGCGTCAAGCGAATCTACAACCTGCTTGAAACGCAGTTCCGCAACTACTTTGAAAAGGCCGCGAAGCGGAAAGGCGTAACCGGCGAAACCCTGCTCTTTCTGCTTGAGCGCCGCCTGGATAACGTGATTTACCGGCTGGGTTTCGCAATGTCGCGCCGACAGGCCCGTCAGTTCGTGCGGCACGGCCACGTCAGCGTCAACGGGCGCAAAGTGGACATCCCGTCATTTCAGGTCAAGATCGGAGACGAAATCGCGGTCCGCGAGAAAAGTATGAACAACGTTCACATCCAGGGAGCGTTCCAGACTTCGGGCGGACGCGGTCGTCCGGGATGGCTCGAAATAGTCAATCCCGACAAACTGGTCGGCCGCGTTACCGCGATGCCGCGTCGTGAAGATATTGATCAGAATATTAACGAACAGTTGATCGTAGAGTTGTACAGCAAGTAGTTGTGCCCACAGATTTGCCGCGCTGAGCACGACTACGAGCCTCGCTAACTGACGAGATCGTCTTCGGCTCAGCCTTCTATCAAGGTTGGCAAAGGAAATCTGCGAGGCGCGTAGGCCGCAGTCAGCAAAGTTGGGAGCAGTGGAAGGTAAAATGTGGACCGGATTCCAAAAACCGAAGCGGTTGTCATGCGAAACAATGAC
>Ga0187894_10007110_pt1 | contig 10697 bp, 8 predicted proteins | sample GBC1701081metaG_FD_136650 | JGI IMG/M metagenome (GOLD analysis project Ga0187894, IMG submission 136650) | White microbial mat communities from a lava cave in the Kipuka Kanohina Cave System on the Island of Hawaii, USA - GBC170108-1 metaG ... | reverse complement strand
GCTCCGGTCCCCGAGGCCCCTTCGGATTCGACTCGCTCATGGATTCCGCTCCTTCACGCGGTCGCCGTCCGCGACGGCGTCGAGAATCACGCGGTGCGTCATGGAGAGCTCGCCGCGCACGACCGCGTCGCCTCCCTCCTCTCCCACGCGCTCGACCGCGATCCGGCGCGCGCGCTTCGCGGTCGGGTCGATGACGAACACGGCGCCGTCGCGCACCGCCCCGTTCGGCACGAGGAAGAGCTGGGGGCCCGTAGCCGCCTGCTCTCCCGGCACCGTGAGGAAGCGCGCGCGGCAGAGGGTCTCGGGCCGGAGGAGCGGGTCCGGGTCCACGAGCTGCACTTTCACCTGGAGGGTGTTCTTGAGGAGGTCCGACTCCCGCTGGACGCGCAGGACGACCCCCTTCGTGATCCGGCCGCCCACGACCTCGCTTCGGATCTCGACCTCCTGCCCGACGCGCACGCCGGCCATCGACGCGAGCGGAACATCGACGCGCGCCTGCAGCTTCTTCGGGTCGTAGATGGACACGAGCCCTTCGCCCTCGGGGCCGACCGGCTGCCCGGGCGCCGCGAGGAGCTTCAGCACGACGCCGTCCGCGGGCGCCTTGACGGTCGCCCACGAGAGCTCCCGCTCGGCGATCTCGAGGTCCGTCTTCGCGCTCGCGAGCTCCGCGAGTTTCCACTCGACGGCGCGCCGCGCCTTCTCCGCGACACCCTTGAGATCGCGCGGGTCCCTGAGCAGCTCGCTCGCGATCTCGAGCCGCTCGACGGCCTCGGTGAGCGCGGCTTCGGCCGCCCGCGCCTCGGCGTCGCGGGCGAGGACCGCCGCCTCGGCCGCCGCGAAGGCCGCGCGCGCCTTCGCGAACGCCACCGGGTAGCTCCCGCCGGCGTCGCGGAGCTTCTCCTGCGCCTCGACGTCCGCGCGGCGTGCCTCGCGCTCGGCTTGCGCGGCCGCGACCGCCTGCTTCGCTGCGAGCAGCAGCTCTTCCGCCCCCCGGCGCCGGTTGCGCGCCTCGGCTTCCGCGAGCCGCGGCTCGCCCTTCTGGTCGAGCAGCGCCTCGGCCACCTCGAGCTCCGTGCGCGCGGAGAGGACCTCGCTCTCGCGGAGGCCGACCAGGGCGCGGGCCCGGTCCCGGGCCGCGAGCAGTTCCGCGCTCGCGACCGCGCCGATGACCGTCTCGCCCGCCTTGACCTCGGCGCCCTCGAGGACGTCGAGCCTCTCGAGCACGCCGCTCACGAGCGGCCGCGCGACCACCGCAAAGGGCTCGGGCTCGATCCAGCCCGCCGCCTCCGCGGTCATCTGCCGGATCGTGCCCCCGCCGCCCCCTGCCTTCACGGCCGCGGTGGCGACCGCCCGCGCCGGGCGCACGAGCGGCACGAGGAAGGTGGCAAGGACGCCGAGCGCGACCGCCACAAGCGCGATCGCCGCGAGTCGCGCGCCGATCGGGCCGCGCCCGCGCTTCGGCTCTTCCATCCGGAGCGCGCTGAGATCGACTTCGCTCATCGGACTTCCTCCGGCCGCGGCCAGCCGTAGGCGGCGGCGTAGGCGACGCGCGCTCGGGCAGCCGTGACCGCGCTCTCGCGCGCCGCGGCGGCGGCGGAGACCGCGGTCGCCGCGCGCCATGCCGTGTCGCCGAACGCCTCGCCCTCGACCTCGAGGCGCGCGGCGGCGACGGAGAGCTCGCGCGCCATCGCCTCGGCCTCGGCTTCGTCGGCCTTCGCGCGGGCGACCGCGGCCCGCAGGTCCGCCTCGCGCGCGGTCGCCTCCTCCTCGGCGGCGAGGAGCGCGGCCTCGACCGCGCGCCGCGCCGCCTCGCGCCGCTCCTGCGCCGCGCGCGCCTGCTTCGACGCGCCGACGGGGATGCGCACCTGGACGAAGGCGCCCCACGGGGAACCGCCGCCCACCGCGACGCCGCCTCCGTGCGAGCCCGCCCCGCCGCCCATGTCCGCGTAGACGGGCCCGATCTCGAGCGACGGGTACTGCCGCCGCACGGCCTCGCGCAGCTCCGCGTCCGCGACGCCGTAGCGGGCGAGGGCCACCGCGAGATCCGGGCGCTTCAGGAGCCGCTCCCGCGAGGCCTCGGGCAGGGAAGGGAAGGGGGCCGGGGGAAGGGAAACCGAGAGCGGCGCGTCCCCCGAGAGGCCAAGCAGCCTCCGCAGCCGCGCGAGGTTCCCAACCCTCTCCGCGGACGTCGCAAGCTCCTCGGCCGCGCGCGCCTCCCGGGCCGCGCGTGCCTGCGCGGCGGCGGCGTCGGACGCGAGGCCGGCCTTCAGGAACGCGTCGGGGTCCGGCGCCTCGGCGGGCAGCGCCCGGCCCCCGAGCGCCCCCTCGATCAGGAAACACTCCGCGATTTCCGCCGCGACCTGCCGCTCCGCCTCGCGCAGGGCGGCGAGCGCCTCGACTTGGCGCGTGTGGGCGGCCTTTCTTGCGGCCCCGCGCTGCGCGATCTCCACGGGGTCGAACGTGAGCATCAGCTCGTCCTGGTGCTGGTCGTAGCCGAACCCGATGCGGAAGGGCGGCACGTCGAGCCCCGCGGCGCGCGCCTCGGCCCGCAGCCGCTGGAGTTCCGGGCTGTGCGCGTACGCGAACCCGACGGCGTGCGCGAAGTCGACTTCGGGCACGGAGCGGCGGTCGAGATCCTTGGCGGTCTCTTCGAGATCGAGCGGCGCGGCGCGATAGGCCACGCATGACGAGAGCAGAACGGCGAACAGCGGAATACGCACGGCAACACCTCCGAAGGGAAAGGGACCGGAGACGAAGCCGCGCGGCTACAGGAGGAGGGGGTGGGAGGTCCGGGCGGGGGCGTGTGGCAAGGCGCGGTGGAACGTCGCGGCCGCATCCGCGGCCGCCGGCGCCGGAAGCGCCACGGCCGGGACGTCGGCCACAGCGACGAGCGGCGCGTGGTCGGCCGCCGCCGCGGAGTGCGTCGCGACGTCGTGCTTGCAGGTGCACTCCTTCTTCTCGCAGGGCTTGGGTGCGGGCTTTCCGGGCTCCTCACGCGGGCAGTGCGAGCAGCAGTCGTGCTTCGGCTCGGACGCTTGGGCCGTCGTTCGCGCTCCGCAGCAACCCGTCCCGACGAGGCAGCAGTGCGGGCTCCCGAGCGCGATGGACGCGCTCGCAAGGAGCGTGAGGACGATGCCGAGCACCCGGGCCATCCCTTGATTATACGCTTGGCGCGGGCCGGGGATGAGTGCCTTCCGAGGATGCGTGCGGGACGGGGAGTCGGCCCCGTGGGCGGAAAAGACGCGACCCGACCGGCGGTGGGTGCCGATCGGGCCGCGGAGAGACTTGGGCCCGCTAGAGACCGAGACCGATCTTGAGGATCCCGGTCAGCGAGCCGGACAGGAATGTGTTGAGCGAGAAGAGGTCGAAGCTTGCCCCGAGCGAGCCGTCGAGGCCTACGTCGACCGTGTTGTAGAGGAACACGCAGCCGTAGACGTCCGTCTTCGTCCCGCCGTTCTCGCAGCCGGCGCCGTTGTTCCACTTGCCCGTGCAGTACTTGAGGTAGTTGTCCGCGCCGCTTTCGCAGTCGAACCCGTCGTCGCCGCTGTCGTACGCGCGGCACTCGTAGTACCGGTTCCGGTCGCCCCGGCCGTTGTGGCCGTCGCGTCCGTTGTCCCGCGCCTGGTTGTACTCGCAGTCGTTGTCGTTGCCCTCGCAGCGGAACCCGTCCTCGTCGCAGTAGTCGGCCCAGTTGTCGTAGCACCAGTTGTAGTCGCCCTTGCACCACTGGCCGTGCGGCTTGCACTTCCAGGAGTCGCTGAGCTTGATCGTGTTGTAGCTGCCGATGAAGAGGTACCCCGAGCCGGAGCCACTTACCGTGCCGCATTCCTCGGCCCAGTTGCCGTAGCAGTAGGTGTCGTCCACCTCGCAATGGAACCCCGACGGCTTGCACGAGTACGCCTCGCACCACTTCACCTCGCAGCGCTTGCCGCGCACGCGCTTGCCGTTGTCATCGCACTTGTTCGTCTTGCAGCGATGGACCTTGCAGTCGTCGCCCTTGACGTCGATGCCGGTTTTCGCGCACACGTCCACGTCCACGTCGGTGACGATCGAGCCGTTCCCGTCGCAGACGACCGCGGACTTGCCCGTGCGCTCCGCCTTGCAGTTGTCGACCAGGGCCCGGGCGCCGGTGACCAGGGCGAAGGACCCGGACGCGTCCAGCGAGATCGAGTCCTTGACCTTGCAGTCGTCGCCGGTCAGGACGACGTGGTCGACGCCGTTCTTGAACGTGAACCCGGTCACCGTGTTGGCGTTGCCGACGAGGTTCACGCAGGTGGCCGCCGCCGTGCCGGTCTTTCCGTCCCAGACGGCGCCCGCCGCGCCCGAGATCGTGATGTTGGACTTCGTGGCGGTGACGGCCTCGGTGTAGGTGCCGGGCGCGCAGACGACGACGTCGCCGCTGGCGGCCGCGTCCACGGCGGCCTGGATGGTGGAGTAGCTGCCCGGGACCTTCCGTTCGCCGGCGGCGACCGCCGTGGCGAGCCCGAGGATCGCGGTACACACAAAAGCGAGTTGCCGAACGTTCATGATGCTGACCTCCCTTTGATCCCCGACGTGGGGACGGGATGGCCCTCTTACACAGACCGTGCCGCGATCGCGCGCGAGCATCGCATCCGTCGCAACGCCGCGCGGCGCGCGGAGTTCGCAGCGCCCTGCCTCGTTCTTGTGCGCTCGACAGGACCCGCTCGCTCGCCTCACGACGCGGCGTAACGGGCGCGCGAAGCACGAAGTAGGGGCGTAGGTCAGCCGCCCGGCTGCCGGCGCGCGCGACGGCCTGTCCTCGAGAACACGAAGGAGACGAACCACGGGACGTGGCGCTCGAGCCAGACGGCCAGCTTGCCGTGTCGGGTCACGACCACCTCGCGGCGTCGGCGGGCGACCGCCCGCGCGATCCGCCGGGCCGCCGCGGCGGCGGGCATCACGAGCCACGCGGGAGGGCCGCCGCCGGACGACTCCGGGCGCAGCCGGCCCTCGTTGTCCACGTTGCGGATCTCCGACTCGACGAACCCCGGGCTCACGTGGGTGACGGACACCCCGAAGGGCGCCATCTCGTGCACGAGCGCCTGGGCGAGGGCGCGCACGGCGAACTTGCTCATCGAGTAGGGAGCCGCGCCGGGCGCGCTGAGCCACCCGGCGACGCTGCCGATGAGGACCAGGCGCCCCCGCGCGCGCTTGAGCTCGTGGAACGTGGCGTGGACCGTGCGCAGGACGCCGAAGACGTTCGTCTCGAACTGGCGGCGGAAATCCCCGAGGGCCAGCTGCTCGACCGGCCCGACGACGCCGAACCCCGCGTTGGCAACGACCACGTCGATCCGCCCGAGGGCGGCGACGGCCTTCGCGGCCGCGCCCTCGAGGTCGCCCTCCTTGGTGACGTCGCCGGCCACGACGACGACACGTCGGCCCGTGGCCTCGAGTTCGCGCGCGAGCGCGTCCAGCCGCTCCTTGCGCCGGGCGACGAGCACGAGGTCCGAGCCCTCGCGCGCGAACTCGCGGGCGAGCGCCGCGCCGATCCCGGAGGAGGCGCCGGTCAGGAACGCGACCTGTCCGTCGAAGGCTCCCATGCCGGAGAGCCTACCCGGCGCGTAGGATGGAGCCCGCATGTCGGCGCGCCCGGAACTGAGGCAGGCGGTCCTCGAGCTCCACCGGAAGCTCCTGACGCGCCCGGCGGAGATCCCGCTCGCGGACGTGGCAGCGCTCTTCGGGGCGGGGGAGGAGGTGCTCGCGCTCGTACGGCCGCGCGGGAACCTCGCCCTCAAGGGCGAGGCCTTCAGCAACGACGGGCCCGAGCTCGTCGTCCCCGCGGGGAAGGTCGAGCTCGAGATCTCGGACCTCCTCAAGGGGACGTGGGCCGCGGACGCGAACGGCTTCACCCTCCGGTTCCCGTTCCGGGACTTCACCGTACGCGCCTGCCTGAGCATCGCGTTCTTCCGGAAGTGCTTCGACCTGAGGGAGATCCGCGCCACCGCGACCGACCTCGCTCTCGACTTCGGCGGCCCGCCGGCGGACCGGCACTACACGTTCTGACGGCCCCCGCGCCCCCTCTTCATGCCCTTTTTTTGCGACGCCCGAACGCTCGGATAGACTCCGCTCGCCGATGCAGAAGCGCCGCGCGAAGGAGACCCTGGAGCCGGACACGGCCGGCCTCTCCCGCGACGACCTCCTGAAGCTCTACCGGCTGATCTACGCCTCGCGGCGCACGGACGACAAGGAGATCGTCCTCAAGCGGCAGAACAAGGCGTACTTCCAGATCAACGGCGCGGGCCACGAGGCGATCTGCGCCGCCGCGGGGCTCGCCGCGCGGTCGGGGCGCGACTGGTTCTACACGTACTACCGGGACCGGGCGCTCGCGCTCGCGCTCGGCGTGACCCCGTACGAGATGCTCCTCCAGGCCGTCGGGTCGATCGACGACCCGGCGTCGGCGGGGCGGCAGATGCCCGCGCACTGGGGGCACCAGGCCTACCGGCTCGTCTCGGCGTCGTCGCCGATCGCCACGCAGTACCTGCAGGCGGTCGGGTGCGCCGAGGCGATCCGGAAGATGCGCGAGCACGAGGACGTGCGGCGCGCGGTCAAGGGCGAGTTCTCCGGGGACGAGGTCGTCCTCTGCACGGGAGGCGACGGCTCGACGTCGGAGGGCGAGTTCTGGGAGGCGCTCACGACCGCGTGCGTGATGGAGCTTCCGATCGTCTTCCTCATCGAGGACAACGAGTACGCGATCTCGGTGCCGCGCGAGGTGCAGACGCCGTGCTCGTCGATCTCGAAGACGGTCGCGTCGTTCCGGCCGCTGCTCCTGCTCGAGGTGGACGGGTGCGACCCGGTCGCGTCGTACCGCGTGATGCGCGAGGCGCTCGCCCACGCGCGGGCGGGGGGCGGGCCGGCGCTCGTGCACGCGCACTGCATCCGGCCCTACAGCCACTCGATGTCGGACGACCAGCGGCTCTACCGGCCGGCGGCGGAGATCGACGAGGAGAACGCGAAGGACCCGGTCGTGACATTCCCCAAGAGGCTGGTCGAGGAGGGGGTTGCGCGGGAGGAGGAGATCGAGGCGATCCGGAAGGACGTCGATCGCGAGATCGAGGAGTCGGCCGAGCGCGCGCTCGCGGCCCGCTGGCCGGAGAAGACGCGGGCCGAGGCGGAGAAGTTCGTCTTCTCACCCGACGTGGACCCGACGTCGGCGGCCTTCGCGACGGAGGCGGCGTTCGAGGGCGAGCCGCGGACGATGATCGACCTCATCAACCAGACGCTCCTCGACGAGATGGCGCGCGACCCGCGCGTGGTCGTCTTCGGCGAGGACGTGGCCGACGCGACGCGGGAGGCGGCGCTCGCGGAGGTCAAGGGCAAGGGCGGCGTCTTCAAGGCGACGCACGGCCTCCAGCGCGCGCACGGCGGGCACCGCTGCTACAACTCGGCCCTCGCGGAGGCGAACATCCTCGGCCGCACGATCGGCCTCGCGACCCGCGGGCTCAAGCCGATCGCGGAGATCCAGTTCATCGACTACATCTGGCCCGCGTACGAGCAGATCCGCAACGAGTGGTCGGTCCTCCGCTGGCGGAGCGGCAACACGTTCTCGTGCGGCAGCGTCGTGCGGACCACGATCGGCGGCTACATCCGCGGCGCCCTCTGCCACAGCCAGAGCGGCGAGGTGCTCTTCACGCACATCCCCGGGATCCGCGTCGTCTACCCGTCGAACGCGCTCGACGCGTGCGGGCTCCTGCGCACGTCGGTCCGCTGCGACGACCCCGTGCTCTACCTCGAGCACAAGCACCTCTACCGGCAGACGTACAACCGGTCGCCGTACCCGGGCAAGGAGTTCATGATCCCGTTCGGGAAGGCGGCCGTCGTGCGCGAGGGGGCGCACGTGACGATCGTCACCTACGGCGCGCTCGTCGAGCGGAGCCTCCGCGCGGCGAGGCAGCTTGCCGACGAGGGCATCGAGGCGGAGATCCTCGACCTGCGCACGATCCAGCCCTACGACTGGGAGGCGATCGCGACGTCGGTCGTGAAGACGAACCGCGTCGTCGTCGCCTACGAGGACAACCGCTCGTGGGGTTACGGCGCGGAGATCGCCGCCCGCATCTCGGACGAGCTCTTCCGGGACCTCGACGCCCCTGTGAGGCGCGTCGCCGCGCTGGACACCTTCGTCGCCTACAACCCCGACCTCGAGGACGTGATCCTCCCGCAGGTCGAGGACCTCGTCGCGGCCGCGCGCGACACGGCCCGGTTCTGAAGGGAGGGGGCTCCGGGGGCCGTCACGGCCCCCGAAGCCCCCTTCGACCCCGGAGAGGGACGCGCTACACTGGCGCCATGTCGGCTGCGATCGCCCTGCTCCTCCTTCTCGCGCCCGACGATCCCGCGCAGATGGTCAAGGTCGCGTGGGCGTCGCAATACGAGTGGAAGGAGGACACGGTCGAGAGCGCGACGATCGACTTCACGTACACGCGCACGTGGGGCGAGAAGGGGGAGTACACGCGAAAGGGATCGGGCCACATCGTGGTCGTCGGCGACGCGGTCGTCCGCAGGCACTACCCGGATGCGGCGAGCGACGAGGAACGCCAGGGGATCGACGCTCACGTCGATTGGGTCATCGCCCGGTTCGTGCGCAAGCCCTTCGAGGAAGTCTACAAGGACGTGAAGTTCTCGGGGCCCGAGAAGTCCGCGTTCGACCAGTGGAAGATCCTCGTCAACGACACCGCGGTGTACGTGAAGGACGACCGGTTCGTCGCCGCGGACCGCAACAGGGGCAGCCCCGAGAAGCCTCACATCGTGCGCGTCGAGTTCAAGCACGGAGACATCGGCGGCGGGTACGCGATCCTCGGCGAATTCATCTCCTTTACGAACCCGGCGGACGCGCTCAAGGTCACCGAGGAGCGCACGCTCACGACACGCACGGAGGGGGATCGCCCCGCGCCCGAGACCTACGTCCACGAGGAGAAGTCGGTGAAGTCGAAGGACCGCTTCGAACTCGCGTTCCCCTCCGTGCGCTTCAACGTCCCCGAGCCCGTCCTCCTCGACCCCAAGGCGCGTGACCTGCTCCAGGGGGCGTGGGGCCATCGCTTCGTGCTGCCCGAGGAGATCCGCATCCAGGGCCAGTTCGCGCGCACCGTCGACAAGGAGCTCGACCGCGCGGGCTGGGCCAGCGAGGTACACGGCAACTTCCAGGTCTACACCATGGACAACGTCCAGCTGACGCTCGACGAGGGCAACAACTTCGCGATGAAGCAGTGCGAGAAGGACGTCCGCTGGATCTTCGACCTGCTCCGCGACACGCCCTTCGAGCAGGAGTTCCCGGGCTGCGGCTTCGAGCTCGAGCCGGCGGGGGACGAGACGGTCGTCCGGGTCTACGGCTACCCGAAGGCGCTGGCGTTCCGCGTCGCGGACGGCGTGATCGTGGGCCGCTACAACCGCGAGCTGTCGGAGCTCGGCTGGTGGACCTACAAGACGAAGGCGGCGGGCGACGGTCGCCACCAGATCGAGAAGATGAAGCGCGAGGTCGAGGGGACGAAGATCGAGATCGACTTCGACTACCAGCGCGTGCGCGGCCACCAGATCCCGAGAAAGTTCGGCGTGTTCAACACCACGCCGTCGATGCGCGGGCCGGCGATCGGCATCGCCGAGTACATCTTCAAGAAGCCGAAGGTCAGCTTCCCGGACGAGTGACGCCGGGGAGCCCCCGGAACCCCGGCCCCCGAGGCCCCCTCGCACTCAGAGATCGTCGGCCTTCCTCGCCTGACGCCGCCTCGCTCGGCCTCGGGCCGACGCCGGGGTTTCTTCACAAGCTCTCACCTCGGCGGGGCGCCGAACAGGTGGATCCCCGCGCGGATGCATCCGAGGAAGTCGTCCACGTGGTACCGCTCGTTCGGGCTGTGCGCGCGCTCGCCCGGCGTGTAGGTGCCGAGGAGCAGCGGCTCGAGGCCCGCCTCCCGGAACGCGGCGACGACCGGGATCGACCCGCCCTCGCGGGTGAGCGCGGGGGCGCAGCCGTACGCCTTCTCGAGCGCGCCGCGCACGGCGCGTGCCCACGGCGTCTCCGGGTCCATGAACGCGGCGGGCGCCGTGTGGCCGCGCGTGATCGCGATCTTCACGTTCCCGGGCGTGTTCGTCTCGAGGTGCCTGAGGACCGCGTCCTGCACGCGCACCGGATCCTGGCCGGGCACGAGCCGGCAGGTGAGCTTCGCGGTCGCGCGCGACGGGATGATCGTCTTCGACCCCTCGCCCTGGTACCCGCCGTAGATCCCGTTGATCTCGATCGTCGGGCGGACCGTGCGCCGTTCCCACGTCGTGAAGCCGTCCTCGCCGAAGAGCGACGGCGACCCCGTGTCCGCGAGGAACGCGCGCTCGTCGAACGGCAGCTTCGCGAGGCGCTTCCTCTCCGCGTCGTCGACCGGCTTCGCGCCGTCGTGGAACCCGGCGACCGCCACGCGGCCGTTCCCGTCGTGGAGCGTCGCGAGGAGCCGCGCGAGCGCGGTCGCGGGGTTCATGACCGCGCCGCCGTACGTCCCCGAGTGGAGGTCGCGCCCGGGGCCCACGAGCGTCGCCTCGAGCGCCGCGATCCCGCGCAGCCCGTAGCAGAGCGCGGGCACGCCGCGCGCGAGTCCCGGCGCGTCCGCGATCGCCACCGCCTTCGCCGCCGCGAGGTCCTTCCGGTGCGCCTTCAGGTACTCGTGCACGACGGTGCCACCGCTCTCCTCCTCGCCCTCGAT
>Ga0187894_10007109_pt1 | contig 10699 bp, 10 predicted proteins | sample GBC1701081metaG_FD_136650 | JGI IMG/M metagenome (GOLD analysis project Ga0187894, IMG submission 136650) | White microbial mat communities from a lava cave in the Kipuka Kanohina Cave System on the Island of Hawaii, USA - GBC170108-1 metaG ... | reverse complement strand
TCGCACGAGTACGGCATCGGCGACTGGCCGCCGGACCGGACCGAGGAGATGGTGGTCAACGGCGAACGGCACGTGATCCACTTCTGGACGATCCCGCCGGCCGCCGAAGCCGGGCCGAAGTAGCCGCCCCGCGCGGGGGCGCGTCCCCGCATAACAAACTACAATCGCGCGCCGCCGGAACCGGGCGGCCGCGCCGCCTGTCTCAGTGGGCGGCGCCCCGCCTCCCGCCGCCTCACCCGCGGCGGCCCCCTGATGAGGGAGCACACACCCATGAGAATCCCGACCCTCGCGCGGGGTCTTGCCGGACTCGCACTCGTCGCCGCGGCGTCCGGATCCGCGGCCGCCGAACCGCTCACGCTCGAGCGCGCACTCGCGCTCGCCGACGAGTCGAACCCGCGGCTGCGCGCCGCCGCCGCGCAGACCGAAGGCGCGCGCGCCGGCATCCGCACCGCGCGCGCGTTCCCCAACCCCGACCTCGACGCCGCGACCGGGCGGCAGCGCAGCCGCTCGAACTACATGGCGCCCGAGGGTTCGGTGACGGTGCTCGGCCTGAGCCAGCCGATCGACCTGCCGTCGGTGCGCGACCCGCGCATCCGGGCGGCGGAGGCCGGCCTCGAGGGCAGCCGGTCCGCCCTCGCCGAGATGCGGCTCGCGGTGCGCGCGAGCGTGAAGCAGGCCTTCTACGACGTCCTGCGGCGCCGGGCGGAGGTCGAGGTTGCGACCGAGAACCAGAAGCTGCTCGAGGACATCCGCCGGCGCATCGAGGTCCGCGTGAACGTCGGCGAGGCGCCGCGGCTCGAGCTCACGCGCGCGGAAGCCGAAGCGTCGGTCGCGGCGAACACCGCGGCGTCGACGCGGTTGCGCGTCGCGCAGGCGGTCGCAGCGCTGCGTGCGGCGATCGGCGCGCCGCTCCCGCCCGATGTCGAGGTCGTCGGCGACCTCGCGGCCGTGCCGTCGCTCCCCGACGTCGCGCGGCTGCGCGACGAGGTGCTCGCCAACTACCCGGCGCTCGCGCAGGCGCGCGCCGAGGCGAAGCGCGCCGAGGCGCGGCTCGAGACCGAGCGCGCGCTCCGCGTCCCGCAGCCGACCCTGCGCGCGGGCTTCGAGCAGCAGCCCGACACCGACAAGTGGGTGCTCGGCATCGGCATCCCGATCCCGATCTGGGACCAGCGCCAGGGCCAGATCGGCGAGGCGGTGGCCGCGTTCCAGGAGGCGAATGCGAACGTCGAGCGCCGGCGCGTCGAGCTCGTCGCGGCCGTCGACGACTCCTACGGCCGCTTCCAGGTCGCGACGCAGACGGTCGCGGCCTACGAGGGCGGCATCCTCAGGCAGGCCGAAGCCGCGCTCCGCGTCGCCGAGGCCGCGTACCGCTTCGGCGAACGCGGCTTCATCGAGGTGCTCGACGCGCAGCGGGTGCTGCGCGCGGCGCGGTTCGAATACCTCGCCGCGCGCTTCGACCAGCAGGCGGCGCTGATCGAGATCGAGCAGCTGCGCGCGTTCGAGGCGCTGGAGAGAAAGCAATGACCCGCCGGCTCGCCGGGGTCCTCGCCGTTGCGGCGCTCGCCGCCGGCTGCGGCGACAAACCCGCGCCGCCCGGCGGCACGGCGCAGAAGGATCCGTTCGCGATCACCACCGGCCCGGCGCTCGCCGCGCGGCTGAAGATCGGCGAGGCGCGCGAGGCCGAGGTGCGCGAGACGCTGCGGGTGCCGGGGCGCGTCGAGGTCGACGAGACGCGCGTCGCGCGCGTCGGCTCGCCGGTGACCGGCCGCGTGAGCGAGCTCGAGGTCCGCGAAGGCGACGACGTCAAGCGCGGCCAGATCCTCGCGACGCTGACCAGCACCGAGCTCTCGAACACCCAGCTCGAGTACCTCAAGGCCTACTCGCAGAAGCTGGTGGCCGAGCGCGCGGCCGGCCGCGCGCAGCAGCTGCTCGAGGCCGACGTGATCGGCGCGGCGGAGCTGCAGCGGCGGCAGGCCGAGGCGGTGCAGGCCGAGGCCGATCTCAACGCCGCGGGCGACCGCCTGAAGGTGCTCGGCATGTCGGAACGGGCGATCGCGCGGCTCGCCGGGCAGCGGCGGGTGGACTCCACCTCGCACATCGTCTCGAGCATCGCCGGCACGGTGATCGACCGCAAGGTGAGCCCGGGCCAGGTGGTGCAGCCCGCCGACACCGTGTTCGTCGTCGCCGACCTCTCCGAGGTGTGGATCGTCGCCGACGTGCCGGAGGCGATCGCCGGATCGGTGCGTGCCGGGCAGACGGTGGAGGTCGAGATCCCGGCGATTCCCGACCGCCGCATCCGCGGCCAGCTCGCGTTCGTCGGCGTCGTGCTGAACCCGGAGACGCGGACGGTGCGGGTGCGGATGGACGTGCCGAACCAGGAGCGCGAGTACAAGCCGGCGATGCTCGCCACCGTCCTGGTCCAGGGCCCGCCGCAGAAGCGGCGCGTGGTCCCGTCGTCCGCGATCGTGCGCGACGAGAACCGCGACTACGTCTTCGTCCAGACCGCGCCCGACTCGTTCGTGCTGCGGCAGGTGACGCTCGCCGAGGAGTACGACGGCGTGCGCGTGCTCGCGGCCGGGCTGCGTCCGGACGACCGGATCGTCGTCGACGGCGCCTTCCACCTCAACAACGAGCGCCGGCAGCGCGCGCTGCAGGGCGGGGGCTAGCATGAGAGCGGTCACGCTGGCTTCGGGGAGCACGAGGGGCTGTGGCCCCTCGTGTCGTTAACCCCCGTGTTGGACGGGCTGGTCCGCGCGGCGCTCAAGCAGCGGCTCATCGTCGTCGTGGTCGCGCTCGCCCTGCTCGCCTTCGGGCTGCAGGCGGCGCGCAAGCTCTCGGTGGACGCGTTCCCCGACGTCACCAACGTCCAGGTGCAGATCGCGACCGAGGCGCCGGGCCGCTCGCCCGAGGAGGTCGAGCGCTTCGTCACCGTGCCGCTCGAGATCTCGATGACCGGCCTCCCCGGCCTCACCGAGCTCCGCTCGCTCAACAAGCCCGGCCTCTCGCTCATCACGCTCGTCTTCACCGACGCGACCAGCGTCTACTTCGCGCGCCAGCTCGTGATGGAGCGCCTGCTCGAGGTCGGCGCGAACCTGCCGCAGGGCGTGACCCCGGTCCTCGGGCCGGTCTCCACCGCCCTCGGCGAGGTCTACCAGTACACGCTCGAGCGGCCCGACGACGGCAGGCGCGCGCTGACGAAGGACGAGCTGCTCGAGCGCCGGACCGTGCAGGACTGGGTGGTGCGGCCGCTGCTGCGCTCGATCCCCGGCGTCGCCGAGATCAACTCCACCGGCGGCTACGTCAAGCAGTACCAGGTGCTCGTCGATCCGAACCGCCTGCGCTACTTCAAGGTCTCGATCGGCGACGTGTACCAGGCGCTCGCGCGGAACAACGCCAACTCCGGCGGCGGCGTCCTGCCGCAGGGGCCGGAGGCGTTCCTGGTGCGCGGCGTCGGCCTGATCCGCGACCTCGACGACATCCGCTCGATCGTGCTGAAGGAGATCGGCGCGACGCCGGTCTACATCCGCGACGTCGCCGAGGTCACGATCGGCGAGGAGGTGCGCGCGGGCGCGATGATCAAGGACGGCTACACCGAGGCCGCCGGCGGGATCGTGATGATGATCCGCGCCGGCAACGCGAAGGAGGTGGTCGGCCGCGTCAAGGCGCGGGTGAAGGAGATCAACGACCGCAGCATGCTGCCCGGCGGGCTGAAGATCGTGCCCTACTACGACCGTTCCGAGCTCGTCGATGCGGCGCTCTGGACGGTGACCAAGGTGCTGCTCGAGGGCGTGCTCCTGGTGGTCGTCGTGCTGTTCCTCTTCCTCGGCGACGTGCGCTCGAGCGTCATCGTCGTCGCGACGCTCGTGCTGACGCCGCTCCTGACGTTCATCGTCATGAACCGCTACGGCCTGTCGGCGAACCTGATGTCGCTCGGCGGGCTCGCGATCGCGATCGGCCTGATGGTCGACGGCTCGGTGGTGGTGATCGAGCACGCGTTCGCGAAGCTCGGCGAGCACCCCGGCGAGTCGCGCGCGCGGGTGATCCTCGAGGCGGTTCTCGAGGTCGCGACGCCGGTCATCTTCGGCGTCGGCATCATCATCCTCGTGTTCCTGCCGCTGATGACGCTGGAGGGCATGGAAGGCAAGATGTTCGCGCCGCTCGCCTACACGATCGCGATCGCGCTCGCGATCTCGCTGGTGATCTCGCTCACGCTGTCGCCGGCGCTCGCCTCCTACCTGCTCAAGGGCGGCGCCGAGCACGACACCTGGCTGATCCGCACGATCAAGGCGCCGTACCTGCGCCTTCTCGACCGGGCGCTCGCGAACGAGAGGAAGACGATCGGCGCGGCGGTCGCCCTCTTCGTGGCGACGCTCGCGGTGTTTCCGTTCCTCGGCACCGCGTTCATCCCGGAGATGAAGGAGGGCTCGATCTCGCCGGCAATGGACCGCGTGCCCAACATCTCGCTCGAGGAGTCGATCGTGCTCGAGATGGAGGCGATGCGACTCGTGCTCGAAGTGCCGGGCGTGAAATCCGTGGTGTCGCGGATCGGCCGCGGCGAGAGTCCGGCCGACCCGGCCGGCCCGAACGAGGCCGACCCGATCGTGAGCCTGAAGCCGCGCGGCGAATGGCCGGACGGCTGGACCCAGGACGACATCGCCGACGCGATCCGCGAGAAGCTGAAGGTCATCCCCGGGGTGCAGCTCGTGATGGCGCAGCCGATCTCCGATCGCGTCGACGAGATGGTGACCGGCGTGCGGGCCGATATCGCGGTGAAGATCTTCGGCGACGACCTCGCGACGCTGAAAGCAAAGGCCGACGAGATAGCGCGCATCGCCGCGGGGGTGCGCGGCGTGGGCGATTTCCGCGTCGACCGCATCACCGGCCAGCAGTACCTCACGATTGCGATCGACCGCCAGGCGATCGCGCGCGTGGGGCTCAACGCCTCGGACGTCCACGACGCGATCGAGACGGCGATCGGCGGGAAGCGCGCGACCGAGATCTACGAAGGGGAGCGTCGCTTCGGAGCGGTCGTGCGGCTCCCTGAAGCCTTGCGGGACAGCATCGCCGAGATCCGCCGCATCACGATCACCTCGCCGCGCGGGGCGATCGTGCCGCTCGAGAGCCTGGCGAAGATCGAGGTCGTGGACGGCCCGGCGCAGATCAGCCGCGAGACCGCGAAGCGCCGCATCGTCGTCGGGATCAACGTGAAGGGCCGCGACCTCGGCGGGTTCGTCGCCGAGCTGCAGCAGAAGGTGGCGGCGCAGGTGAAGCTGCCCGAGGGCTACTACCTCGAGTGGGGCGGCCAGTTCCAGAACCTGCTGCGCGCACTCGGGCACCTGATGATCATCGTGCCGGTCACCATCGCGGCGATCTTCTTCCTGCTGTTCCTGCTCTTCAACAGCCTCCGCTTCGCGACGCTGATCATCACTGTGCTGCCGTTCTCCTCGATCGGCGGGATCCTTGCGCTCGCGGTGACCGGCGAGTACCTGTCGGTGCCGGCGTCGGTCGGGTTCATCGCGCTGTGGGGCATCGCGGTCTTGAACGGCGTGGTGCTGGTGTCCTATATCCGGAAGCTGCGCGACGAAGGGCTCGCGACGCGCGAAGCGGTGGTCGAGGGCGCGCGGCTCAGGTTCCGGCCGGTGATGATGACGGCGACGGTGGCGCTGCTCGCCCTGATCCCGTTCCTGTTCGCGACCGGGCCCGGGTCGGAGGTGCAGCGGCCGCTCGCGATCGTCGTGATCGGCGGGCTGATCACCTCGACCCTGCTGACGCTCGTCGTGGTGCCGACGCTCTATCGTTTCTTCGAAGAGAAGCGGATCGAGGCCTAGGGTGACGAAGAGGAAGGACGGAGCATGAAAGAGATCAAGGCCATCATCCAGCCGAACCGCCTCGCGCGCCTGCGCGAGGCGTTCCGGAAGATCCCCGACTTCCCGGGAATGACGGTGACGCGCGCGGAAGGCTCGGGCTATCACCCGGGCAAGCCGCACGAAAGCGGGATCAGGGGCGAGCTGACCGAGTACTCCGAGAAGGTCCGGATCGAGATGGTGGTGCCGGACGAGGAGGTCGACCGCCTGGTCGCGCTCGTCCATTCGATCTGCCACACCGGCCGGGCCGGCGACGGCGTGCTGTGGGTGACGCCGGTGGAAGCGTTCCACCGGCTGCGGCAGCCGCTGCCCGCCTAGCTCCTGAGAAGCACCTCCGCCTCGATCTCCACCGGGATGCGGAAAGGCAGCTCGGCCATGCCCACCGCGCTCCGCGCGTGCTGGCCGCGGTCCGGTCCCCACAGCTCGAGGATGAGATCGGAGAAGCCGTTGATCACCGCGGGCTGGCGATCGAAGCCGGGCGCCGAGTTCACCATCCCGAACGCCCGCACCCAGCGGTCGACGCGCTCGAGATCGCCGAGCTTGCGCTCGAGGCTCGTGAGGATCGCGAGCGCCGTGCGCCGCGCCGCTTCGTAGCCCTGCTCGGGCGTCACCTCCGCGCCGACCTTGCCGAGCGGCTGGGCGAGCGTGCCGTCGGGGTTGGTCGGGCCGTGGCCCGAGACGAGCGCGCGGTTGCCGACCACGCGCACCCACGCGAACGGCAGCTTCGCCCCGGGGGGCGGCTTCATCGGCTGGGGCAGCGCGAGGCCGAGCGCCCGCAGCCGTTCGGCGACCGTCATCGCCTCCGGCCGTCAGGGCTTCTTCTTCTTGTTCTTCTTCGCGGTCGCCGCCGACTTGTTGGTCGACCTCGACCGGGTCTTGCCGTGCGAGCCGGCGAAGAGTTTGCCGCGGCGGGTGCGCTTGTCGCCTTTGCCCATGAGGGTGCCTCTCGTTGGTGGTGCGCGATTCTAGCGGCCTATTGCCCGCCGGCGAAACCACCCGGCGAGGCTCAGCCGCTCGCGCCGCGCCGGCAGGACCTCGTGCGGGAAGCGGTCCGACAGGAAGGCGACGAGCGTCCCGCCCCGCGGGACGACATCGACGAACCGCGGCTCGGCGCCGACATGCAGGCGGAGCTCGCCGCCATCCGCATCGCTCCACGCCTCGTTCAGGTAAAGGACGACCGACAGCACGCGCGAGTCCGCGTCGCGGAACCGGTCGAGGTGGCGGGGGTACGCGCCACCTGCCGGGTACACCGCGAAGTGCAGCTCGAGCTCGACCGCGCCGAGCTGGAGCTCGCGGTTCAGCGTCTCGCGCAGGCTTTCCAGCCGCCCGAACACGACGCGTTGCGCTGCGCTCGCCGAAGCCGGATCGAGCCACAGGATCTCGTCGCCGCGCACCGCCGCCTCGACGTGCCGCTCGCGGCCGACGCCGGCGCTGCGAAACGACCCGGCGGTGCGCTCGCGGCGAGCTTCGGCCACGAGCGCCGCCACCACGTCCGGGGACAGCCAGTCCGCGCCGACGCTCCAGCCCTTGTGCTCGAGGTCGCCGACGAGGCCGGAATCGGCAACGGCGGGAAGCGCAGGTTCCACACCGGGCGGCGCCGACGGCTCAGCCGCGGAGCAGCCGCCGCCAGTCGGGCACCGGCGCGTTGGTGCCGCGCCGGATGTCGCGCGCCATGCGCACCGCGGTCTCGACGCCGCCGTAGTACTCCGGCACCCGGCCGATCTCGGCGAAGCCGAGGCGCCCGTAGAAGCGGCGCGCGCCGCGATTGGAGGCGCGCAGCTCGAGGCGGATCGCGCCGATGCCGGCGGCGAGCGCCGACTCCTCCAGCCACTCGACCAGATGTCGTCCGACGCCGGAGCGCTGGTAGCCGGGACGCACCGCGAGCAGGCTGAGGTGCGCGTGCTCGTCGCCGAAATACATGATCGCGAAGCCGATCAGCCGCTCGCCGTCGCAGGCGACGAGCGTCGTCGTCGAGCTCGACGCGATGTTCCGGGCGACCCGCGCACGCGTCCAGCTCCAGCCGAGGCCGGTCTCGATCAGCTCGCGGGAGAGCCCGGCGATCTCGGCCGCATCCGCGATCGTGGCGAGACGGACGGTGACGTTGTCGGGAAGCATGTTCGCTGCCGAGCGGGCGGCTGAAAAGGAGCCTCGATGTCGTGTGAGGGCGACACCGAGTTTGCCCCCGAAACAGCAGGTTGGCAAACGCCCGACCGGCGTTGTCGCCACCGGGCGACAAGTCTCGCGTCCCTCCCGGGCGAAACGTGCGGGCACGTGCCTTGCTCACGGACGTTTCCGTTATCCGCACCCTGCCAAGGAGGGGACCATGCTCAACAAGCCCGGACTGTTCGGACAGAACGACCGCTATCGCCGCGACTCGCGCGGCCTCGAGCCGGCGACGCCGGCGACCGCGGAAAGCGCGCGGAGCGACGTCGCGCCGGCTCCGGCACCCGAGCCCGCCAGGGTCGAAGCGGTCAAGCCGAGGACGGAGGAGCCGAAAGGCAGCCGCCTCACCGTCGGGCCCGACATCAAGCTGAAGGGTGCGGAGATCACCGACTGCGACACGCTCGTCGTCGAAGGAAGGGTCGAAGCGTCGATGGATGCGCGCGTGATGCAGATCGCGGAGAGCGGCTCGTTCCACGGCACCGTCGGCGTCGACGTGGCCGAGGTCCGCGGCCGGTTCGAAGGCGAGATGACGGCGCGGAAGCAGCTGATCATCCACCCGGGCGGGAAGGTGACCGGGAAGATCCACTACGGGAAGATCGTGATCGAGGAAGGCGGCGAGCTGAGCGGCGACGTCGGCGCGATCTCCGGCACGAAGCAGGCGACCGTCCTCTCCGCGCCCAAGCCGGCGATCCAGGCCGCGAACCACTAGCAGCGCCGCGAGGGGGCGGCACCCCCTCGCGGTCGAATTCGCGCGGGCGGCGAGACCGCGTCGGGTAGAATTCGCGGCCTTGGTCCGCCAGTTCGCCCGGCAATGTCCGCCGATACCCGCGCGCGTCTCATCCAGTTCGTCCAACCGGCCGTCGAGGGGATCGCTCCCGTCGGGAGCCAGGTCGACATCACGCTTGAGCGCCCGCGCGATCCCTCGCACGGCGATTTCGCCACCACCGTAGCGCTGCAACTTTCGAAAGTACTCAAACGCCCGCCGCGCAAGATCGCCGAAGAGATCGTCGCCGCGCTGCCGCCGGGTTCGGATCTGGTCGAAAAGCCGGAGATCGCCGGGCCGGGATTCATCAATTTCCGCCTCAAGCCCGCCGCGAAGCAGGCGATCGTCGGGACGATTCTCGGGGCGGGCGGCGCTTACGGCCGCTCCGACCGCGGCGCGGGAGGGCGCGTGATGGTCGAGTTCGTGTCCGCGAACCCGACCGGGCCGCTCCACGTCGGCCACGGCCGCCAGGCCGCGCTCGGCGACGCGATCTCGAGCCTGCTCGAATCGCAGGGCTGGCGGGTGACGCGCGAGTTCTACTACAACGACGCCGGCCAGCAGATCGAGAACCTCGCGGTCTCGGTGCGCGCCCGGGCGCAAGGCATCCTGGGCGAGTCGCACACCTTCCCGGAGGATGGCTACCGCGGCGAGTACATCCGCGAGATCGCTCGAGCGTACCTCGACGAGGTCGGGCACGACCTCGGCGACATCGAGAAGATCCGCAAGTTCGCCGTTGCCGCGCTGCGCCGGGAGCAGGACGAGGACCTGCGCGCGTTCGGCGTGAAGTTCGACAACTACTACCTCGAGAGCTCGCTCTACACCGACGGCCGGGTGGACGCGGCGGTGAAGCGGCTCGCCGCCTCGGGCAAGACCTACGAGCGCGACGGCGCGCTGTGGCTGCGCACCACCGACTACGGCGACGACAAGGACCGCGTGATGCGGAAGTCGGACGGCGGCTATACCTACTTCGTGCCCGACGTCGCCTACCACATCACCAAGTGGGAGCGCGGCTTCGGGAAGGTGATCAACGTCCAGGGCATGGACCACCACAGCACGGTGACGCGGGTGCGGGTCGGCCTCCAGGCGGCGGGCATGGGCATCCCGTCCGGCTACCCCGACTACGTGCTGCACAAGATGGTCACCGTGATGAAGGGCGGCGAGGAGGTGAGGATCTCCAAGCGCGCCGGCACGTACGTCACGCTGCGCGACCTCATCGACGAGGTCGGGCGCGACGCGGTCCGCTTCTTCCTCGTCTCGCGGCGCGCCGACACCGAGTTCGTGTTCGACGTCGACCTGGCGAAGTCGCAGTCGGAGGAGAACCCGGTCTACTACGTGCAGTACGCGCACGCGCGCGTGTGCCGGATGTTCGAGCAGTGGCAGGCCGCGCATCCGGGCGAGCCGGGCGCGGTGTCGCTCGCCGCGGCCGACCTCGCGCCGCTCGCCGACCCGCGGGAGCTCGCGCTCGCCGCGCGCCTCGGCGACTTCCCCGACGTGCTCGCCGCGGCGGCGGACGACCTCGCGCCGCACCTGATCGGCTTTTACCTGCGCGAATTGGCCGGCGAGTTCCACAGTTACTATAATTCGGTCCGCGTGCTCGTCCCCGAGGAGGCGGTTCGCCGTGCCCGGCTCGCGCTGTCGGCGGCGGTCCGGCAGGTGATCGCGAACGGACTGGGACTGCTCGGGGTGGGCGCGCCGGAGAAAATGTGAGCTACTTGATCGTGTCGCGATGAGGGACTACAAGCCCCGCGCGCGGGAGTCGAAGCGCAAGCCCTCGGGCGGCACCCTGATCGGGATCTTCATCGGCCTCGTCCTCGGGCTCGCGGTGGCGGCCGGGCTCGCCCTCTACATGACCAACGCTCCGGTGCCCTTCGTCACCCGCGCCGACAAGGCGCGGCCCGCGACGCCGCCC
>Ga0187894_10007107_pt1 | contig 10702 bp, 6 predicted proteins | sample GBC1701081metaG_FD_136650 | JGI IMG/M metagenome (GOLD analysis project Ga0187894, IMG submission 136650) | White microbial mat communities from a lava cave in the Kipuka Kanohina Cave System on the Island of Hawaii, USA - GBC170108-1 metaG ... | reverse complement strand
GATTGGCCGAAAGGTACTACGCGGTTCCGCACGTGGCAGGTGGTGGTGAACACCCCATCATGCTCATACCCCGCGTAGCCCTTGCGTGAGTCCCCGCCGGTGCCGCCGATCATGGCGATGAAGTCGCGGCCGTACGTGATCCCGTCGTAGGAGTCGACGATCGTCGTGTCCAGTTCGTCCACATCGCGGTCGAGGTCGAGTCTGGACCGGGTCCAGTTGCCGCTCTGGCTCGATCGGTACGGAGTCGGCGCTCGCACATCATGCCTTCCGTCCCGATTCACCACGGTATCCACGCCCAGCCCCCTTGACACCTGACGATTTGCCGCTGAGAATGCGTCTCAACTATGAAAAGGGCGTTCCAGCGGCTCGGAATGGCCACGTTCCTGTTCTTCCTCATCAAGGGCCTGCTCTGGCTCTGCGTTCCCGCCGCGCTCGCCGCATGGGGCATCATGAGTACTTCGACCCAGTGAGTCCCTGATGCACCCCACGCCATCACACGTCGCGCGGCCGAACACCCCAGCCTCTGGCGATGCGCCCGCCGCCATCGCGGGCTCCGTCATGGCCCGCCTCAAGCAGGAAACCGTCGAACTTCACCACCTCGCCGAGTCGCACCCCTTCCAGCGGGCCATGGTCTCCGGCTCGATCTCACGCGTGCAATATGTTCGCTGGCTCGAGCAGATGCTCCTCGTGCACCGCTGCCTCGAAGGCCATCTGCGCAGGGCCCGGTCCAGCGAGCCCGACCGCTGCCGCGCCATCGACGATTCCCAGTACCGCGAAGCCGCTCTCCTGGAAGACATCGCGCATTGTGGCGGAAACAAAGCCCCACAACCGCTGCCCGGCGCGGCGGCCCTGATCCGCGACATCGATCAGGCCCGCAACGACACCGCGGCCCTGCTCGGCTTCCATTACGTCCTCGAAGGCTCGACCAACGGCTCCAAGTACATCGCCGCTGCCTTGCGCATGCGGCTCGGACTGGCCGAAGGCCCCGGCACGCGCTACCTCGACCCCTACGGCGATTCCCAGCGGGCCCGCTGGAAGCAGTTCCGCCAGGACATGGACAGCATCGGCTTCTCCAAGTCCGAATCCGACACCATGGTGAAGGCGGCCGCCCAGATGTTCGAGGGCATCCGGCGCATCAGCGACGACCTACAGGTGCAGTCCTGATCCGGTCGCGCAGTGGCCAGTCGAATTTCTGCCAAACCAACGCCTCAAATCCGCTAGGCCGAGAAACTTCCAGCCCCCCAGAGCCCATAACCTGTAGTCGAACTCGCGGCTGTTGCCGCGCTTTCAAGCGAGGCGCCGAGCGCTGCCCGGCGCGTTGGAGCGGGTTCACATGCGGGCAATCACCCCGCAATCAAGGAGACGATCTCGATGCATAAACGTGCGTGGAAACTTGGTGCGTGCGCCCTCGTCGCTGTTGCGATCGGCGCCGCCCCGCTGCCCGCAGCCCAGAACGAGACCCCGCTCATCGACCGCGAGGTGTTCTTCGGCAATCCCGATCGCGCTGCGCCTCAGATCAGCCCCGATGGAACCAAGCTCGCCTGGCTCGCGCCGTCCAACGGCGTGATGAACGTCTGGGTCGCGCCCGTGAGCGATCCCAGCGCAGCCAAGGTTGTCACGACCGACAAGAAGCGCGGCATCCGCAACTACTTCTGGGCCTTCACCAACAACCACATCCTCTACCTCCAGGACGTTGGCGGCGACGAGAACTTCCACGCCTTCAAGGCCGATCTGACGACCGGTGAAGAGAAAGACCTCACTCCATTCGACGGCACGCGCGCCATCATCCAGGGCGTGAGCCACAAGTTCCCCGAAGAGATCGTCGTCGGCCTCAACAACCGCGACAAGCGGTTCTTCGATGTCCACCGCGTGAACATCAAGACCGGCGAGTCCAAGCTCGTCTTTCAGAACGACAGCTTCGCCCAAGTCGAAGTCGATGACGACTACCGCATCCGGTTCGCGATCCGCATGACGCCCGCTGGCGGCAATGACATTTCGATCGTGTCCGAAGACGGGACCGTCAAGCCCTACGACACCGTCCCATTCGAGGACGCGCTCACGACCGACGGCATCGGCTTCGACAAGACCGGCAAGAAGCTCTACATCCAGGACAGCCGCGGCCGCGACACGGGCGCGGTCTTCGTCATGGACATCGACTCAAAACAGAAGACCCTGCTCGCCGAGGATCCCCGGTGCGACGTCGGCGGCGCCATGATTCACCCGACCGAGAAGACCATGCAGGCCGTGGCGTTCAACTACGACCGCCAGCGATGGAAGGTTCTCGATGAGGCGATCGCGGGTGACTTCGCCTACCTGAAGACCGTCGCTGAAGGCGACTTCTCCGTCACGAGCCGCACGCTCGACGACCGCAAGTGGATCGTGACCTACGTTCTTGACGACGGCCCGGTCCGCTACTACGCCTACGACCGCCCCGCCAAGAAGGCGACCTTCCTCTTCACGAATCGCAAGTCGCTCGAAGGCCTCACGCTTTCCAAAATGCACCCGGCCGTGATCAAGAGCCGCGACGGCCTCGCACTCGTCTGCTACTACACGCTTCCAGCCTGGACGGACACCGATGGCGACGCCAAGCCCTCTCGTCCGATGCCCAGCGTCCTGCTGGTCCACGGCGGCCCGTGGGCACGCGACGCCTGGGGCTTCAACGGCCTGCACCAGTGGCTGGCCAATCGCGGCTACGCCGTGCTCAGCGTCAACTACCGCGGCTCCACCGGTTTCGGCAAATCCTTTGTCAACGCCGGCAACATGGAGTGGGCGGCCAAGATGCATGACGATCTCATCGACGCCGTCGAGTGGGCCTCTACCGAAGGAATCATCGACAAGAAGAACGTCGCGATCATGGGCGGCTCTTACGGCGGCTACGCGACACTGGTCGGCCTCACGTTCACGCCCGAGTACTTCCGCTGCGGCGTCGATATCGTCGGCCCTTCCAACATCGTCACGCTGCTCAACACGATTCCCCCCTACTGGGCGCCCCAGGTCGAGACCTTCAAGAAGCGTGTCGGTGATCACACGACCGAAGATGGCCGAGCGATGCTCGAGTCCCGCTCACCGCTCACGCATGTGAGCAAGATCGTGCGCCCGCTGCTCATCGGGCAGGGCGCCAACGACCCCCGCGTCAAGCAGAGCGAGTCGGATCAGATCGTCGCCGCGATGAAGGCGAAAAACCTTCCGGTGACCTATGTCTTGTTCCCGGACGAGGGACACGGTTTCGCCGAGCCGGGCAACCGCTTGGCGTTCAACGCCGTCGCCGAAGCATTCCTCGCCCAGCACCTCAATGGCCGCTACGAACCGATCGGCGATGATTTCAAGAAATCGTCGATCCAGGTGCCCTCCGGTTCCGAACACGTCCCGGGGCTGGGTGAAGCCATCAAGAAGTGATCCGAGACTTTCGAGGCGATTCCATGGGGCCTGCGGCCTGTGCCGCGGGCCCCGTTTCTTTCCGGCGCGTGAATCCGGGCAACCTGGCTGCGGTCGGGAGCGGAACCGCTCGACATTCCGGGCGTATGGAACCGCGGCGTCGCCCCCAGTGTCACCGGCCGCGCGCGGCAACGGTTAAACTTCTGAGTCACAACGCGAGGGCGCCGTCGGCGCCTGTGTCGAGGAGGAGCGAGTTGAAGCCGCGCTGCAGGTTCCGGGCGCCCATCGCTGTGGGCCTGTGCATTCTGTCCGCGATGGTGTCAGGAGCGCCCGCTTTGGGTGAGGCGCCCAGCCGCGCTCAGGAGCCCGCGAAACTCCGTAATCCGGAACGGTTTCGCGCGTTGTCTCGGCCCGCGCGGACGCCGCCCGCTCTCGTCGCGCCCCCGGTCCAGCCAACCAAGGAGTCCGGCGATCTTGAGATTCCAATCGCTTCGGGCGATCCGACCCGCGCCGCCCCGGCCAATGACGCCTGCGCCAATGCGCAGATGATCATGGGTATCGGCACGTTCCCCTACAACAACTCCGAAGCGACGACCGACGGCGCCGACCATTTCGCCTGCAGTTCGTTCTTTCAATCGCAGATCTCGCGCGACATCTGGTTCCGCTGGACGGCCACCGCAACGGCGTCGTTCACGCTCGAAACGTGCGCCCTCACCGCGACCGATTCTCGGATCGCGGTATACCACTCCGCGCCGTGCCCGCCGGGAGATGCGTCCCTCATCGGGTGCAACGATGATGCGTGTGGCACGCAGTCGCGCCTTTCCTTTAACGCCATCAACGGCACTCAATACCTGATCCGCGTCGGAGTCTTCCCGGGCACTCCCGGCGGGTCCGGCTCGCTGCTCATCTCCTTTCAGAGCGGGCAGAACCTCTGCACATTTCCCGCGTCGAACTGCCAGCCCAAGCAGAACACGGCGGCATACGACTCGACTGGCCGCCTCGTTCGCGATGACTTTACGGTCACTGCAACGTCGAATATCTCGTCGGTCTGCTTCTTCGGTACTTACTTTGACGGTGTATCCGCCTGTCCGGGGCAGCAGGCAGACCGATTCACCATCACGTACTACTACGATTTCTTCGGCACGCCGGATGTGGACTTCCCGATCGCTTCGTTCTCCACCACCGACGCCACGCTGATGGTCACGGGTCCGGTCCCGACGGGGGCGCTCGTGGCCGGGCTCACGCCGGAGTACCAGTACACCGCCATCCACGAACCGCTGTTCGTCGAAGACGGGACTTGCTACTGGATCGAGATCTTCAACGATTTGGAGGGACAGGTCTGCGCGTGGTATTGGGAACGCGGCACGAACGGAAACGGCATCGCGTTCCAGGATTCCATGCCCCTCGCTTCGGACCTGGCTTTCTGCTTCAACACGGCGCTGAATCCCTCCACGCTCTGCCAGACCGCCGCGCCGCCCTCTCATGATGAATGCGCCGCCGCCGCGAACTTCCAGTGCAACTCAGTCGTGACCGCCCAGAACGTGTTCGCGACCACATCGCCGAGCGACCCCATCTTTCCCTGCCGCGTGGAGGGCGCGCAGCAAGGCGTCGGGACGCTCTGGTACAAGTTCATTGCTTCATCGACGAGCGCGCAGGTGAACACCTGTCCGACTCGAAGCGGCGACAGCCTCGTCGCGGTCTATTCCGGGACCTGCGGCAATCTGACGCAAATCGGGTGCAACGACGACTCGTGCGGACTTCGCTCCACGCTGTGCGTCTCGGGCCTGATGGTCGGCCAGACGTACTACATCCAGTTCGCGACCTACTCCGGAGCTCGGGGCGCGTACACCATGGCCCTCACCTGCCCTTGCCCCACGGGCGAATACAACGACACATGCGCGACCGCCGACACGATGAATCCGGCCGGCGGCTTCGACGGGCGGCTCGGTTCAACTGAACTAGCCTTTGTGGACGAGAACGCGCCCGAGTGCTCCTTCAACGCGGTCACCGCGCCCGGTGTCTGGTACCGCGTGGTCGGAAACGGCACGACCTTTACCGCCAACGTCTGCAACGCCGAGTACGACTCGAAGATTCACATTTATTGCGGCACGTGCGACGCGCTCATCTGCGTCGGCAACAACGATGACGGCACGGGCGAGGACGAGTGCGGGCCCGGCGCTTCCGGGTCCTTTTTCCAATGGTGCACGGAGCCGGGGCGCACGTACTACATTCTCGTTTCCGGGTTCTCCGGTCAGGTGGGCGATTTCTCCATCTTCATGAACAGTGACTTCATGCAGTGCTCACCGCCGCCGGCCTGCAATCAATGTTCGCTTCAGTGCCCTGCCGGACCAGCGGCGATCCTCGAAAACGAGCCCTGCGGTGGCGACACCAACGGCGGGTGCAATGCCGTGCCCGAAGCGTTCATGGCCATTCAACCGGGACAAACGGTCTGCGGCACCGCGCCGGCCAGCGCCGCGATCCGGGACACGGACTGGTTCGAGTTTTCGATCGGGGTCACGAGTGTTGTGACCTGGTCCGTTCAGGCTGAACTCGAGGTTGAAGTTTTCATTCTCGACGATCAGTGTCCGCCGACGACGCTCGGCGGCGCCGCGGCGGAGCGCTGCGGCGCACCGGGAGTCGTTTCGCTGACTCTCGATGCCGGCACGTATCGAGCGTTTGTATCGCCCATCGGGGACGCGTATCCGTGCGGGAGCACCGCGGACTACCAGGCCACTCTGACAGCGGTGCCCGTGGGCGCTTGCTGCACGAGCACCGACTGCGTTCGCACGACGGCTATGGCGTGCGCGGGGATGTCGGGTGTGTACGCCGGTGACGGCACGGAATGCCCAACGGTCTACACGGCCTCGACGTGCGCGGGGGCCTTCGAAGACATCTCGGTCACCGGCACGCCACTGCCCCTTTCCAATGATGCCAGCGAGTCGGTTCCGCTGGGATTCTCATTCCGGTTTTATGGCGTCGATCGGACGGACGTGCTCGTTTCTTCCAACGGCTATTTGACATTCGGAACTCCGGGAGATGAGCCGGTCAACAGCCCGATCCCATCGGCCGCGCCTCCCAACGCGATCATCGCCCCGCTGTGGGACGATTACGCGCCGAACGCCGGAGGAAGCGTGCAGTTCGAAGTGCGCGACACGGCACCGAACCGGCGATTCATCGCTCAATGGTCTGGAATTCCGCGATTCCTCGCATCGGACTCGAACACGTTTCAGGCAATCCTGTTCGAGGGCACGAACTGCATCGAGTTCAGGTACGGCGCATTCACACCAATCGGTCCGGGTCGCGATGCCACGGTGGGCGTGGAGAAGCACACGGGGACCATCGGCACCTCCGTCGATCCCGCGACCCTTTCCATGGGATCGTGCGTGCGGCTGTGCGCCTCCGGTCTTGCCCCTGATGCCTGCGAACCGCCGGGCTGTGACGGCGACGCCGACCTGAACGGTGAAGTGGATTTCAACGACATTCTTGCCGTGCTCGCGAACTGGGGCGGAAGCGGACCGGTCGGCGACGCCGACCGAAACAGCGCCGTGAATTTCAACGACATCCTGAGCGTGCTGGCCAACTGGGGCTGCGGCGTCAACTCGGTCTGCATGGGCGACGCGAACCGAAACGGCTCCGTCTCATTCGACGATGTGCTGACCGTGCTCGCCAACATGGGCGGCACCGGCCCGAATGGCGATGCCGACTATGACGGTTCGGTGGACTTCGACGATGTGCTGACCGTGCTGGCCAACATGGGCGCAACCTGCGGTTGACCATGCTGCGGGCGTTCACTCCCGTCGCGCACAATCCGCGAAAACGCCAAGTGCTTTCTCCAACGCTGCGCGCGGCGATTGAAGGTGCAAGACTACACGGAAATGCTGAGGCGCCGTGGGGAGCACCAGCACGCCCGCCGCCCTCACCCGGGCACAGTAATCGGCCGCCGTGCCGATCGACGGATCAACGCCGACGTAGACAATGTTCGTCTCGACGTGCGCTGGATTCACCGACAGACCCTTGATCTGCGCGAGCCCCTCGGCCATGAACTTCGCGTTGGCGTGATCCTCGGGCAGTCGGGCGCGATGGTTCTCGAGCGCATACAGCGCCGCCGCGGCCAACACGCCGGCCTGCCTCATCGCCCCGCCGAACATTTTGCGGATGCGATGCACCTTCGTGATCGTGGCGCGATCGCCCGCCACTGATGAGCCCGCGGGCGCGCCAAGCCCCTTCGAGAAGCAGGTCGAGACCGTGTCAAAGTGTTTCGCGTATTCGCGCGGCTGATGGCCGCTCGCGGCGCACGCGTTCCACAGCCGCGCACCGTCAAGGTGCAGCCGCAGCCCCGCCTTGCGCGCCACCCCCACCACTTCGACGATCTGATCCATCGGCCAGACCGAGCCGCCGCCGCGGTTGTGCGTGTTCTCGACGATCACCAGTCGCGATCGCGGCGAGTGCACGCTCTCAGCGCGGATCAACCGCTCAAGATCCGCCGCCGAATACTGCCCACGCTCGCCGGGCACGGGGCGGATCATGCAGCCGGAGAGCGCGGCCGGCGCGCCCGTCTCGTAATGGATGATGTGGCTGTCGGGGTGGGCGAGGATCTCATCGCCGGGTTCGGTCTGGGCCCGAATCGCCGACTGATTGGCCATCGTCCCGGACGGCACGAAGCACGCGGCCTCCTTGCCCAGCAGTTCCGCGACGCGCTCCTGAAGCCGGATCACCGTCGGATCATCGCCCAGCACATCATCGCCGACCTCCGCCTCGGCCATGGCGCGGCGCATCTCGGGCGTCGGCTTGGTGACGGTGTCGCTGCGAAGGTCGATGACTTCGTTGCTCATGCGGGCCGCGGTTCACAGAGGGTTTTCACGGATCCGGCTCCGCGGAACGCGAAGCACCACAAGCAATGGATTCTAACGCGCCGCCGACGCCGGGGCCGCGCGCTCGATGAGCGACCAGTCGATATTCCTGTGGTCGATCAACGGCACCGGAACATCGATCGCCTCCGCGTATTTCTGGGCAGCACCGGTGTTGAAGATGACGACGGTGTCCTGGCGTTTGACCTCGCCCGCTTTCACGGCCGCCGCCAGCGCGCCGATGCACGCCCCGGTTTCCGGGCAGATCGAGAGCCCCTCGCAGGCGGCCCCCAGGCGCGTCCACTCGATGATCTTTTTCTCCTCCGCCGCCAGCGCCCTGCCGCCCGATTCGCGCACCGCATCGAGGATCATGAAATCGCCCAGCGGCTTGGGCACGCGCAGCCCCGACGCGACCGTCTGCGGCTGGGCCGGCGCCTTCGCGAACCGCTCGCCTTGATTGAACGCTTCAACAATCGGCGCGCAGCCGGAGGATTGACACGCGTACATCCGCGGCCACTTCGACGATTCGAGCCAGCCGATCGCCGCCAGTTCCGCGAACGCCTTCCACATACCGATGAGCCCCGTGCCGCCGCCCGTGGGATAGAAGATGGCATCGGGCAGGCGCCAGCCCACCTGCTCGGCGAGCTCCAGGCCCATCGTCTTCTTGCCCTCGATGCGGTACGGCTCCTTGAGCGTGCTGAAGTCGAACCAGCCCAGCCGCTCCGCCCCCTCGCGCACGATCGCCCCGCAGTCGCTGATCAGCCCATCGACGAGGAACGCCTTCGCGCCGAACAGCGTCGCCTCGGCCCGGTTGGCGGCGGGCGTATCCCGCGGCATGAAGACGAAGCACTCCAGCCCCGCCCGCGCCGAATACGCCGCCAGCGCCCCGCCCGCGTTGCCCGCCGTGGGGATCGCCACGCGCTTCACGCCCAGCGACCTGGCCATGCTGACGGCCACGGCCATGCCGCGCGATTTAAACGAGCCGGTCGGCAGCGGCGACTCATCCTTGATGAGCAGGCGATCCAGGCCGAGCACCCGCGCCAGCCGCGGGCATTCGACCAGCGGCGTCACGACCTCGCCCAGGCTGATGATGTCCTCATCGCGCTCGACGGGCAGCAGTTCGCGGTACTTCCACAGGGTCGCGGGTCGCTGCACGACGGCGGCCCGCGTCGCGGCCTTCTTCACGGCATCAAGGTCATAACGCACCCACAGCGGCTTGCCCTCGTGGATGGTCTGAAGCGTCCGCGCCGGCAGGCGCGTTCCATCAATCGCGGATTCGAGATGGGTGACGAAGGTCACGGGCCGCAAAGGGTACTGCCCGGGCGCTTCGCGCGCCCCCAACAAAGCCACCGCCCGGCCATGGTGAGCCGGGCGGCGCAAGGAGGTCGCGATAGAGATTCCGCAGGGGGGCGGAGTCACGTCACGGGCAGATCGAGCCCCAATTGGCGAGGATGTACGAAATGTCGGTGAAGTTCACGGCTCCGTTCGCGTCTGCATCGCCGGGTCCGGTCCCCGGAGACGGCAGATAGGATTGGCCCCAGTTGGAGAGCACGCTGGTCACGTCCGCGAAGTTTACGGCGCCGTTGTTGTCCGCATCGCCCACGAGTTTGGCGCGCGTCCCGCCGTCGGAACCGCTGAATCCGCTGGTTCCGCACATGCCGGTCGCCAGAACCCAATAGAAATGGGTGATGCCGGCTGGAACGGTCATGTCGCTGTAAGGACTTGAGGCCGGCGAGGCGATGAGAGAGGCCGTGGCCAGCGAGTTGGATGGAGCCCGCCAGGCCTGGAATCCGCTGGCGCCCGCGCTGCCGGTCCACGCCACGACGACCGCGCTGCACGATGTGGAGTCGGATGCGCCCACTCCCGTTGGCGCCGATGGCGCCGTCGCGCGCCAGCCCGAGTCCGAATCGCTGAACGGACTCGCTCCACAACCGTTCTCCGATTTCACGAAATAGAAATACGCGGTGCCGGGCGAGGCCGTCGCGTCGGAGAATGGACTCGCGACGGGAGTTCCCACGAGCCCCGCCGAGGAAGTGCTGGAAGTCGTGCCGCGCCAGACCTCGTATCCGTCGGCGCCGGCAATTGGATTCCATGAGATGTTTACCGCGGTGCAGGACGCGCCATCGGAAGCGGCAATTCCGGAGGGGGCTTCCGGCGTCGAACACGACATGGCAATCGTCATGTTGTAGGTGTTCCGCGTGTCCGCCGCGAGGTAAACCCGAAGAAAGAACGTCGAGGCATCGCCGGTGTTCGTGAAGTTGATGACTTCGGAGTTGGACGTTCCAAGCGATGACGCGATAGCGGGCCCGTTGCACAGCGAGTGGAGCGTGCAGTCGATGTCCCCGTACGCATGAAGGAACGAGAGCGAGATGGTCACCGACTGCCCGGCATCGATGTTGAACGAGTACCAGTCTTCGTCCGCGCTCTTGACGATGAGATTGCTGTAGCCGCCAACGCCCAGCGAATAGGCGGAAGCGCAG
>Ga0187894_10007106_pt1 | contig 10703 bp, 7 predicted proteins | sample GBC1701081metaG_FD_136650 | JGI IMG/M metagenome (GOLD analysis project Ga0187894, IMG submission 136650) | White microbial mat communities from a lava cave in the Kipuka Kanohina Cave System on the Island of Hawaii, USA - GBC170108-1 metaG ... | reverse complement strand
GAACTCAGCCTCTCGCAATAAAGCTCCAATCGCTGTGCCGCTACGTAACAATTGTTTGCTCAAAACGTATTCTTTCTTCTCGCCTTGCAGATATTGCGACAGCCTCACAATCTGAATGGCAAACTGATAACTTTTATCCCGCAAAATTGAATCGGCCATAACGCTCCTTTTTGCACTGTTCACTTTTCACTGTTCACTTTTCACTTTTCACTTTTCACTTTTCACTGTTCACTTTTCACTTTTCACTCAACTCACGATGCAGCCAAGCCAGCGCCAGCCGCGTTTCGTGGCCGATGGTGGCGACGGAACGGCCGAGCGCCGTGGCGGTTTCTTCCACACTCATGCCTCCGAAGTAGCGCAACTCGATGATGCGCACCTTACGTTCGTCGAATTTCGCCAGCGCGTTCAAGGCGTCATCGAGCGCCACCAATTCCGCCGCCTTTTCACCGGAATAGAACCAGGCCTCTTCCAGCGACAACTCCACTCCGCCACTACCGCGTTTGGCCGCCGCGCGCGCGCGCGCGTGCTCAACCAGAATCTGGCGCATCAGCCGCGTGGCCACGCCGAAAAAATGGCTGCGGCTTTGCCATTCGGGGAAGTCCTGTTTGATCAGACGCAGATAGGCTTCGTTGATAAGCGCGGTGGGTTGCAGCGTGTGATCGGCGCGTTCGCGCCGCAGATAGATTTGCGCCAATCGGTGGAGTTCCTGATAAACGACGGGCAGCAACAGGCTGAGCGCAACTTCATCGCCCTGGCTCCAGCGGAGCAGAAGCGGCGTGATTTCGTTGGGCGGTGGCGTTTGCATCTTCAACTCACATCAGAGCCGGCTATCCGCGCTGGTTATCCACACTGGTCATTCGGGCGACGCAGGCAATTCTGGGATTGCGGGCGCAGGGCTGTCAAGATAACCCTGCGGCGCGCCATTCCCTTACAAGAGCGGCGACGCGCCGCCGCCCAAGGCCAAACCCAAAACCGCTAAAGCCGCGAGCAAACGCGCGTCCAAAGCGGCGGCGACTGAATAAGAAGCAGCCACAGAGCCCAGACTTTTTCCTGTTGCCTGCCGTATGTATTTTCCTGTTTTGCGCCAGCATGCCTATAATGTGCGGGCTTTGCTGGAACGACGGTCGTAACTTTCAAAACGCATTGAAGAAATCGAACTGACAGCTCGGCCTTAACGGTTCGTCCGAGAATACGCTACTCAGCGTCTATTACATACTACAACCCAAAACTGCGCGTGCCCCTAGCGGTCGCCTTTTGCCAAGGAGTTGATTGATGAAACCCAGAATCCTGCCGCTCTCAGCGAGCGTGGCTTGCCTGGCCATGTTATGGATATTGTCCGCTTCAGGGAAAACAACCCTCAAGAGATTGTTAGATACGCTACAACCTGTGGCTTCAGCCGCGACGACGGCGCAACGTCAGACCGGCGCCGCGCGAGGCGCCCGTCCGCGCGAGAATTTCGACATTCGCGCCGGGCATCAAGTCACGCTCAATGATCCGCAGGACACCGAGGTCACCTACGATCCCGCGCGGGAAGAACTGCGTCGCGCCAGCCGCCGTTCTCTGCAGGCCTTCGGTTTAAAACGCTCGCGTCCCACCGTCCGGTTGAAATGGAGTTCCCTGTCGGGCACGCCGAGCCGCGTCTTCAGCTTCACCGAAAACCTGACCGGCCCAAGCGGGGCGGATCCGGAAGTGATCGCGCGGCAGTTTCTGAAAAACAACAACGATCTCTTCCTGCTCGGCCCAAACGGTGTGGACGGCGTTGATGGATTGAATGTTTCGCGTCGTTACCGCACGGAGCATAACGGCGTGACGCACGTGACACTGGGGCAGCGGATCAACGGCATCGAGGTCTTCCTGGCCGATATGACGATCCACGTGGCGCGCGACGGATCGGCGCTGGCGGCGAGCGGTGAATTGATTCCCGACGTCGCGCGCACGGCCAATCTGACCGAGCCGAAACTGACGGCGGCCGAAGGATTGAGGATCGCCGCCGAAGACGCCGAGGCCGAGATCCGGTTCCCGCTCTCGATGCGGGCGCAACCCGCCGGACGGGAGGCGCGGCAGTCGTTTGACCGGAGCGTGGGCTTCGGTCGCGACGTCGAGTCGCGGCTGGTCTATTTCCCGCTTTCCAATGACGCGTCGCGGCTGGCGTGGCGGTTCACGCTCTGGATGACCTCGACGCCCGATGTTTATCTGACGCTGGTGGACGCCGAAAACGGCGCGATCCTCTTCCGTCATAATATGACCTATTACGACGAGAACCCGCTCAAACCGCATGGGCTGGTCTTCACCAAAGACAGCCCGCGTCCCGATTCGCCGCATGTGAGCGACAACCCGCCGGTAGTAAACCGCGAAGATGTTCCGTTCCGCCCCGAAATGTTCAATAACACGGTCCTCTTCCCCGTCAGCGATCGGCATTACGATTGGTGGGCGGGGCAGCCGGGCAACAGTCTGATCGGCAACAACACGGACACGCGCCTCGACCGCGACGCGAACAATCAGCCCGATCTGCCACGATTGACGGCCCCCGACGGCAATTTCTCGTTCCCACTCGATCTGACCCTGGAGCCGACCACCGCGGACAACCAGAGAGCGGCGCAGGTCAACCTCTTTTACTGGACCAACCGCTACCACGACATCCTCTACAGCTTCGGCTTCAACGAAGCTGCGGGCAATTTCCAGACGAACAACTTCAACCTCGGCGGGATCGGGAACGATGCGGTCATCGCCGACGCGCAGGACGGATCGGGGACGAACAACGCCAACTTCTCCGTAGGCGCCGACGGCTTGCCGGGACGCGTGCAGATGTATCTTTTCACCGGGACGCCGATGCGCGACGGCGATTTCGATCAGCACGTCATCCTTCACGAACTGACCCACGGCACCAGCCATCGTCTGATCGGCAACGCCCTGGGGTTGCGGGGCACGCAAGGCGGCGGCATGGGCGAAGGCTGGTCGGACTGGTTCGGATTGGTGTTGATGCGCAATGAGAACGACGCTCTCGACGGCAGCTATCCGGTCGGCAGTTTCGTGACCGGGAATTATGCGCGAGGCATCCGCCGCTTCCCGTACAGCACGAAGATGGAAGTCTTCCCGCTCACCTACAAAGACGTGGCGATCAATTTCAGCGCGCCCCACCCGATCGGCGAAATCTGGTGCAACGCGCTGTGGGAGATGCGCGCGCTGTTGGTTCAGAAATACGGCTTCAAGGAAGGCCAGCGCCAGAGCCTCCAGTTGGTGGTGGATGGGATGAAGCTGACGCCGAACACTCCGTCGTTCGTGGACGCGCGCAACGCGATCCTGCTGGCCGACCGCGTCAACAACAATGGCGCGAACCAGTGTCTGCTCTGGCAGGCGTTCGCGAAACGCGGCATCGGTTTCCGCGCCGACACGACGGACTCGAACGACGTCGTTCCGGTTGAATCGCTCGATCCCGCCCCCTATTGCAGCGACGCGGGCACGATCGCCATCAACCGCGTTGACTACCTGCCGGGCGAGACCTTGAACCTTTCGCTCGGCGACCGCAACGCTTCGGGAGCGGTGACGGCCCAGGTCACGACCTCGAAGACCGGCGATTCCGAAACCATTACGCTGACGCCCGAACCCAACGTGCAGGGCAGCTACATCGCCGCGCTCAGGCTCACCCGCGGGCGCGCCAGAGCCAATGACGGCGCGCTCCAGGGATCCGTCGAAGCGGGCGATCAAATCGTCGTCACCTACAACGACGCCAACGACGGCGGCGGCGTCAGCAAGCAGGTGCGGGTCAACGCCAACTTCGCGCGAGAAGGCTCCAGGTTCGAGGACACGATCGAGGAGGGCAATCGCGGCTGGATAGCCGAGGGCTCGTGGGCGATTACCAATCTGCGATCGGCGAGCGCGCGATTCTCCTGGACCGACTCGCCGGCGGGGAGATACGTGGGCAACACCAACTCCTCGCTCGTCTCGCCACTCTTCGATCTGACGGGATTGAGCGAGGTCACGTTGAGCTTTGGCCAGAGTTACGAGTTTACCGCGGCCAACGCCGATTTCGGCATCGTCGAAGTCTCGACCGACGACGGCGTCTCGTGGCGGCGCGTGGCCTCGGTCACAGGCGTACGCGCGCCGTTCGAACAGGCGCGCCTGCGGTTGCGCGGCCTGGACGGGCAATCGCGCGCGCGCGTGCGGTTCCGCGTGCAAACGCTCTCGAACCTTGGCGACGGATGGTACATTGACGATATTCGACTGATCGGGCGTTCGGCCAATCCGGCGATCATCGCGCCGGGCAACCCACAACCGCCGACGTTGATGAGCGTCGCGCCAGCGTTTGGCCCGCCGGCGGGCGGCACGCGCGTCGCCATCGCCGGCGCCGACTTTACCGAGACCGCCGACACGACCGTCACGTTCGATGGGATTCCGGCGACCCAGGTGAGCGTCATCAGCGGCAATACGATCCTGGCGACCGCTCCGCCGCATGCCGCGGGCGCGGTCACCGTCGCTGTCAACAACCTCTATGGCGGTGGCAGCATCACGAGCGGCTACAGGTACTATTCAACGGGCAGCGCGACGGGCGCGCCTGAACTCAAGAGCCTCTTCCCCACCACGGGCACGATCAACGGCGGGACGACTGTGACCCTCGTCGGCGCGAACTTCACGCCCGAGACCGTGGTCACATTTGGCGCCCGCAGGGCGGCCGCGACTTTCGTCAACGGCAATACCCTGCGCGTGATCGCGCCGGCGACCAACACCCCGAGCGCGGTGGACGTCATCGCCAGTCATTCGACCTCGACATCGCGCCTCGAACGGGCGTTCAACTACATCGCGCCGACGCCTCCGGCCGTGAGCGTCCTCCACCCTGCCGGCGGCGAGTCGTTCTTCACGGGAAGCATCATCACCATCCGCTGGGAGGCGTCGGACAATCGCGCCGTGGGCCGCCATCGCATCACGCTGCAACGCTTCATCGGGTCGGGAACCACATTCCCCTATCAATTCGTCGCGGACCTCTCGACCAACATCCCTGGCGGATCGCGCGCCTTCGCGTGGACGATTCCGGCTCTGACGCCGGGCGGGTACCGGATTCGCGTTACCGCGGCCGACGACGAGGGAACAGAGACCGAGGCCTATTCGAGCGATTTCCTGCTCAACCGGCGATGGGAACCCGCAACGCCATTGCCGGCGCCTATGACAGTTTTCGGCTCAGCGAGCGACGGCCGTTATATCTATCAAATCGGCGGCGTAACCCTCACGCCCGGCGTTCCCACGGTTGCGACCGTGCGCCGGCTCGATACGACCGCCGCGCAGCCAGCCTGGGCTGAAGTCGCGCCGCTGCCGGTTGGGCTGAGCGCTCACAAGGCCGTTCATCTCAGGGGGAAAATCTATGCGCCGGGCGGCGCGAACGCGCAAAATCAGCGTGTGGCGACCCACTTCGCTTACGACGTGGCGACCAACGCCTGGACGACTGGGGCCGACGCTCCGACCGCGCTGACGGCTTATGCGCTGGTTGCGGATGAGGCGCGCGGCGTCTATTACCGGGTCGGCGGAGCGACGACGACGCCCGCGGCGTCCCTCCACGCCTATGATCCGACTGGCAACACCTGGACGGAGATGCCTCCGATGAGGATCGCGCGCGCCAACCACGTTGCGGAACTGATCGCGGGCAAACTTTATGTCGCCAGCGGAACCGGCGCGACCGGCGCTTCGACCAGCGCGGAGGTCTACGATTTCGGGACCAGGCAATGGACGGCGATTGCGGCGCCCAATCGCCAGCGCGCCGTTGCGACGAGTTACGCCACCCAGGACGCGGCGGGCAACCCGCTCTGGGCTCTGGTCGGCGGTCAGGATCCCGTCACCGGCGCGGTTCCCAATACCGAAATCTACGATATCCGCAACAACCGCTGGCTCACGCTCGACAATTCGTTCAGTCTCAACACGCCGCGACTGCTGCTCGGTGGAGCGAGAGCGGGCAATTTCTTTTATGCGTATGGCAGCAACAGTTCGATCTCAGCGATGTTGAACGAACGCATTCGCGCCGACACGCTCACGCCTATTCCGCTCGACATAGCCGCGCCCGTGGTGTTCGCGCCCACAAACCTGGTCGCCGTGCCGGCGAACGAACTCAGGTTCACGGTCACGGTGACCGATCTGGCGTCCGGCGTTCCGGTGATGTTGACCGCTTCGGGGCTGCCAGGCGGGGCGAATTTCGAGACCAGGACCGCCACCAACAACAGCGTTTCCGGCGTGTTCCGTTGGACGCCCGCGGCGGCGGACGCCGGGAAAACTTTTACCGCGGCATTCACGGCCACCGACGGTCAACTGAGCGACACGAAAGCCGTCACCATCAGCGTCGTCAACGCGTCGCCGCTCGCCGCCGTCAATTCGGCTGATTTCCGCATCGGACCGATTGCGATTGATTCGATCGCTTCGATCTTCGGCGTGAACCTTGCCGTCCGCGCCGAGGGCGCGCAATCGCTCCCATTGCCCGTTGACATCGCCGGAACGACGGTGACGATCAACGGCCTCCGGGCGCCGCTCTTCTACGTCTCCGAATCGCAGGTCAATTTCGTCGTGCCCGCAACGCTCGAACCCGGCCCGGCGACGATCGTCGTCAGCAACCCGGCGGGGCTTTACTCCGCCGGCAGGGTAGAAATCAGCGCGGCGTCGCCCGCGCTCTTCACGCGGAACGCGTCGGGAACGGGCGACGCTTCGGCGTTGGCGACGGCGGACGGCGTCACATTCCAGATGCCGCCCTTCGACGTGGTGGTCAATGGCAGGCCGAACATCCTGGTCCTGTTCGCCACCGGACTTCGCCGCGCACAGGCCGCAAACCCGAACGACGAGGACGGCGTCGCCGAATCGGTCGTAGTAACGATTGACGGCAGAACGGCCAGAACGCTTTACGCCGGCGCCCAGGGCTCGTTCAACGGCCTGGATCAGATCAACGTTGAAATGCCAGCAAGCCTGGCCGGAGGTGGGCTGCGCCGCGTGGACGTTGTCGTCACGGTCAACGGCGTGGCGGCCAATCGCGTGACGATTCAGATCAGATAGAAAAGCCCGCGGCATGCGGGAAGAGTGGCGCGTGCGGAAAACGATTCTCAGTTTTTCCGCGCGCGCCATTTACTCCGCCTTGACCTGTCGAAAACCTCTCGTATTCGAGGATGAATCGTCCGAGAGCGCAATTCCGTTGCGCCCCCTCTCATTTCCTCTTAGACTAACAACGATATGAACCTGACCTACGAACAAATCCACGGCGCCCTTCTGAACCTGGGGCCGAATGACCAGCGCCGGCTTTTCGATGAGTTGGCCCAGATGCTTGGTGTTGTCGGCTCCGGGCCTGAATCGTCTGCGGTCGTCGTCGAATCTCCAACTTCACGCGATACTAACGATAAGTGGCTGGAAACCAATGCGGACTTATACCGCGGACAATGGGTAGCGCTGAAGGACGGCGATTTGATTGCGCACTCGTCAGATGGAAAGGCGTTTGTGAAAGCCGTGCAAAATTCCGGAGTGGAATGTCCGCTCCTTCTTCTCATCCCTCCTCAGAATGGCTCCCCTCAAATCGGGAGCTGGGACTTAATCCTACCCGATGAAAGCATCGCTTCAACTCCAATTCACTGAGGTTCTCACCTATGCCAGCCGGGAAGTGGGGATCACTCTCCGAGCGAAACTTATATCTGACGCCGTCGAGTGTGAAGCTGACGCAAAATTCGATCCTGGCGCGCATGTCTGCCTTTTCAGCCGGGAAATCGGCGAATTCCTCGGACTCGACGTGGAGCGCGGCCTTCCGATAACTCTTGGCAGCAGTATTTCGCCAAGCAAGTTAAATGCTTTCGGGCACGAGGTTACTTTGCAAATCGGGAGCATTTCCTTTCCTCTTACAGTTTACTTCTCTCGCAACTACGGGATGATGAACTTCATCGGCCGTCAAGGTTGGCTTCCTCGGATGGTCGTTGGCATCGTGGATTACGAGCAAAAAATGTATCTCGCCTTGTATCAGTGATGATGCCAGGACCTTGGAATGTGGCGATAATACCGCAAATGATGCGGTATTATCCCGTATCAAAACTTGACAATCTCCCATCCCCTTCCTATGCTTTCACCATGTTTCCCCGTCACATCGAAACCAGTTTTCTCGAAGCCTGTTCTGACACGCCGGTCGTCTTGCTAAATGGAGCGCGGCAGACGGGCAAGACCACGCTGGTTCAGCATCTGGCCAAGGAAAAACTTGGAGCGTCTTATGTGTCGCTTGACGACTTGACCGAGTTGACCGCCGCCAAAAATGATCCGGTCGGATTCATTAACCAGCTCAAGACGCCGGTCATCATTGATGAAGTCCAGCGCGCGCCGGAGATATTCCTCCCGATCAAGGTCTCGGTCGATTCCCATCGCGTTCCCGGATCATTCATGTTGACCGGGTCAGCCAATGTGTTGACGCTGCCGAAGCTCGCCGACTCTTTGGTGGGAAGGATCGAGATTTTGACCTTGTGGCCGCTCTCGCAGGGGGAGATTGAGGGAAGGAAGGAAGATTTCATTTCGGAGGTCTTCGCGGAAAGGATGACGCAGCCGTCGCCCTCGCCCCTCGATCGAAAGGAGCTGTTCGAGAGAATCCTCCAGGGTGGCTACCCGGCGGTCCTGAGCCGGCGAACGGCCGAGGGCCGCCGGCGTTGGCACGAGAGCTACCGTACGACACTGCTCGACCGCGATGTGAGAGACCTCTCGATGATCCGTGGCGTCAGCGAGTTCCCCAAGCTGCTCAGTGTCCTAGCCACCAGAACCAGTTCCCTGCTCAACCTGGCTGACATCTCACGCAACAGCGGGATCCAACAGGACACGCTGAAGCGCTACTACTCGCTTCTTCAGGCGCTCTTCCTGATCGTCGAACTGCCGGCGTGGTTTGCGAATCTCGGTAAGCGGCTGATCAAAGCGCCGAAGATTGCGCTGGCTGACACGGGATTGTGGGCGGACATCCTCGGCGTCGAACTCGAACGGTTGCGAAACGATCCGGTGCTTTTGGGACAGTCCCTTGAAAACTTCGTCGTCATGGAATTGCGGAAACAGAGCGGGTGGAGCCAACGAGGCGTGCGGATTCACCACTTCCGGGATCTGAAAAATCACGAAGTCGACATCGTGCTGGAAGACCGGACTGGCGCCGTTGTTGGCGTTGAAGTGAAAGCCGCCGCGACCGTCACCGCCGGCGATTTCAACGGCTTGCGCAAGTTGAAAGAGATGACCGGCGCGAGGTTCAAACGCGGTTTCGTGCTTTATACCGGAACGTCCGCCACGCCGTTTTCCGATGGGTTGTGGGCGTTGCCGATCCAGTGTTTGTGGCGCGGCGGCGCGTGATCCGTTATCTCCGTCACGTTCGCCTCGTCCTGATGCGCGCCCAAACAAACCGTCGGGCGATTATCCCGCCATTGACAATAAAACGCTGGTGATTTCAATGTGCCTACGATGAGGGCAAAAATAATAAAAATTGGCAACTCCCAAGGAGTCCGTATTCCGAAGCTTCTTCTGGAACAGACCAGGTTGAGCGAGGAAGTGGAAATAGAGGCGTTGGATGATCAGATCATCATTCGCCCAATCACCTTTCCACGCCAGGGGTGGGATGAAGCGTTCCAAAAGATGGCGGAAAACGGTGATGATCGGTTGCTAGACTATGCTATCGGGCAAACGAAATGTGATGAATCCGAATGGCAATGGTAATCAAACGATTCGAAATTTACCTGATCAATTTAGATCCAACCCTGGGCAGCGAAATCAAAAAGACCCGGCCCTGCGTGATAGTTTCCCCGGATGAGATGAATCGCCACATCAATACAGCGATAATCGCCCCGATGACTACCAAAGGCCAGCCCTACCCGACTAGTGGAGGACTGCGGAAGTTCTCCGCCCGGTAAACCCCTCTTATTTTCCTCTCCCAGATTTTCCTCTTCTGCTTTTGCCAAGAGGAAAATCTGGGAGAGGAAAATAAGAATTGCCCGGCCATGTGGAAGACTTCTGAAGTCTTCCACTAGAGTGCCCTGCAAATTCCAAGGAAAACAAGGTCAAATTGTGCTGGATCAAATACGCACTGTCGATAAGGTCAGACTGGTAAAGAAAATCGGTCGAATAGATAGCCGGACGCAGTCAGATGTATTGACGGTGTTAGCGGAAATGTTCGCGCCGTAATGGCGGTCTGCGCGGCGTCGCGCTCTATACCGGGACGTCCGCCACGCCGTTTTCCGATGGGTTGTGGGCGCTGCTGATCCAGTGTTTGTGGCGCGGCGACGCGTGATCCGTCAGATCATTCGCGCAAATTGAGCCGACAAAGGTCAAGATGTCTTCGAGCGTCTTTATCCGCCCTTCCCGATAGGTCTCCAGAAAGCGATCGATCATCTCCGTCGCGCTCGCCTCGTCCTGATCCCCGCTCAAACAAACCGTATGGCCTCTGTCCAAACTGACCCAGGCTCGATACAGACCTGTGCCGTATTGTCTGATGACGCAGGCGATGAGTTGATTACAGGAAGCCATACAACCCCTCCCTTTTTTCCATCGTTCGATGGATGGTCGAGTCAGGCGCGCTCCGCCGGGCTTACGTGATCAAGCGCTTCACGAAAGTTGGTCTTCATCGGTTTCTGAGTTCGGGCATTAGAAGTTCGCACTCTCCATTACGCCGCATGGTCATCGGGGTTTCAAAAAATCTTCGGTTGCAAAATACTCAAATCGGGCGCGGTTCCTATCGCCTTTTGTTC
>Ga0187894_10007105_pt1 | contig 10704 bp, 10 predicted proteins | sample GBC1701081metaG_FD_136650 | JGI IMG/M metagenome (GOLD analysis project Ga0187894, IMG submission 136650) | White microbial mat communities from a lava cave in the Kipuka Kanohina Cave System on the Island of Hawaii, USA - GBC170108-1 metaG ... | reverse complement strand
TCTTCACCGCTCCGGGCACCGGCTTCTTCGCCATCACCGCGAGAACAGCGCTGGGGGCGGCCTTGCGCTCACGCCTTCGAGTCATGACTGATGACTTTCTGGATGTCGCGCCGCCGCGGCGACGAGATGCCCCATCTTCGGATGCTCCGGCTCCAGGTCGACCCGCAACCCATGCTGCCGCAGGGCCTGGCTGCAAACCGGCCCGATCGAGGCGACGTTCGCGTCGGCCCGCCGCAACACGTCAGCGAGGTTCATTTCCTCGGCCAGCGCCATCACGTTGTAGACCTGGTTGGCGCTGGTGAAGAGAATGGCACGGGCTTCGCCGTGCGCCCACCGCTCGATGGCGGCGCGCAGCGGGGCGACGTCTTCCGGCAAGGCCCAACGGTAGACGGGAACGCGCAGGAGCGCACCGCCGCGCTGCTCGAGCGCGGCGACGAGTTCGACGTTGGTAACGCCGTACTCCTGCAGCGCCACCCGCTTCCCCGAAAGGGACACGTGGGCATCCACCGCAACGAGTAACTCCCGCCAGGTATTCGGCTCGGGTGCGGTGACCTGCGGCGCGAGGCCGAGCTCGCGCAGGGCCGCGACCGGCTTTGGTCCGCGCGCGACGATCACCGCCGACGCGAGCAGCGCGACCAGCCGATCGCGCTCGCACACGGGTGCCAGGGTCGCCACCAGGGCGCGCGTGCCGACCCCCGTCAGCAAGATGACGACGTCGATCTCGCCGCGCTCCAGTCGCCGCAGAAACTCGAGCGCCGCCGGGTTCTCCTCGAGCGGCACTTCGCGCATCGAGGCGGCCACCACAGGGCGCCCGCCGTGACGGCGGATGAGCTCGGCCATCTCCGCGTTGCGGCGGCTTTCGAAAGCGACCACGGTCGCGTCGCCGAATCCCCGCTCCACCGAGAAACCATGATCCGATTCGGCGCCCGCTTCAACTCTCCGCTCTTCCCTTCTTTCGCCGGCTGCGCTTATACTCCCGCCAACGAACTGGTTTGGGTTGTAGTCGTGTGGACACCGGGCGGTGCCCGGGAAGGAGTGCATCATGACCGCCTATGCCGAATCGTCAACGGCCGAAGTTGCGCAGCCGCGCACCATCAGCTCCGCAGCTCTCCTCTGGCACGGCGTGCGCGCCGGTCTCGTCGGCGCCGTCACCATCGCGCTGTGGTTCCTCTTCGTCGACTACGGCCACGGGCGCATCCTGTACACGCCGACGCTGCTGGGAACGCGGCTGCTCGGCGGCGGCGGAGTGATCCCCCCGGCGCTGTCGTTCACACTGGTGCACGTCACCATCTTCGTGGTGATCGGCATCGCCGCGGCACGGTTGGTGGCGATGCTCGAGGAAGGCAGCATGCGCCGCATCGGACTCGCGGCGCTGCTCCTGTTCATCGTCCTCGACCTCGGCTTCTCGTCCTTCGCGCTGACGGCGCGCGCGATCGGACTCGAATCGCTGTCGTGGCCCGATGTCCTCTTCGGCAACGCCTTCGCCGCGGTTGCGATGATTACCTATCTCTGGAAACGCCGGCCACACGCTACCTGACGCAGTGCTCGCGGGGTCCGCTGCGCTGCCCTTGACTGTGCCTCCGCGCTGCGATTCTGATCGCACCGCGGAGGATTCTCCATGAGTGTCGAGTTCGTCGATGCAGATGCGCACGTAGTCGAAGCCCGAGAGCTGGTAGGCGATTGCCTCAAGCGTTGGCCCGACACCTTCGTGCTCTCGTCGGGCCCCGAGGTCGGCGTTCGCATCGAGGGGCGCCGCTACCCCGAGCCGGAAGGGCCGGGTGCCGGTTGTCCGCCCCTGGATGGGCTCAGCAAGGCGGAAGGCATCAATCCCTACACCCCGGAGGGAACGCTCGCCGACGCCGACCGCGACGGCATCGATCACATGGTCTTCTACCCGAGCTTTGGTTTGTGCACGCCGAGCATCGAGAATCGCGACGTCGCCAACGGCTTCGCCCGCCTTTACAACGAGTGGATGGCGGACTGGTGTCGTCGCGGCGCCAAGCGCTTTCACGGGGTCGCCGTCGCGCCGATCGAGTGGGTAGGCGACGCGATCGCCGTGCTGCGCGAGGCGAAGCGCCTCGGCTTGGTGGGCGCGATGATTCCGCCGGCGCTGCGGACGCGCAACCTGGACCATCCCGACCTCGATCCCTTTTACGCCGCCGCCGCCGAGCTCGACATACCGCTCGGCATCCACGGTGCGCCCGGAATTCACCTGCCCAAGATCGGCGTCGACCGCTTCACCAACTACATCCAGGTACACTGCATCAGCTTCCCGTTCGACCAGATGACGGCGATGACGGCGCTGGTGTCCGGCGGCGTCTTCGAGCGCCATCCGAAGCTCCGCGTCGCGTTCCTCGAAGCCGGCGTCGGTTGGGTACCCTACTTCGTCGACCGTATGCACGAGCACTACGAGAAGCGCGGCAACTGGATCCCGAACGGCTGGAAGCGCGATCCGCGCGACTACGTCGAAGCCGGCAACGTTTGGGTATCGAGCGAGCCGGAGGAGGAGATCCTGCCGGCCGTGGCCGATATCCTCGGGCCGGACTTCATCATGTACGCGAGCGACTATCCGCACTGGGACGGCGATTGGCCGGAGAGTACCAAGCCGCTGCGCGAGCGCACCGACTTGAGTGAAGAGGTGCGGGCCAAGGTCGCCGGCGGCAACGCGCGGCGCTTTTACGGCCTCGCCTGAGCCTCAGCCGCGCAAGAGCACGGCGGCGAGGAGAATCAGCACGGCGCCGAGAAAAAGCGTGACCCGCTTGTGCAGCACTGCAGCGTCGTTGCGCATCTGATTGCCCAGCGCTGCAACTGAGGCAGCAAGCTCGCGTTCGACCGTGTCGATGCGCCCTTCGAGTAGCTGCAACAGATTGCGCTCGAGCTCGGGGATCTTCTTGGCGGCGAGATTCTCGAAGGCGTCGAGGCGGCCGAGGATGGTGTCCATGCGCTCGTGCACCGCGTGATCCACCGAGGGCGAAGCGCCGCTCTCCTCGAATTCGCCGTTGCGCGCCGCGAAGCGGCCCGAGAAGCGCTTCCAGAAGGTCGGCTCGGGGCGCGACACCACGCGCGCCGCCTCCGCGCTCCGCAGCTGACGGCTGCGCTCCGCCTCCACCTGCTTCAGTGCATCATACACCTTCGCCATGGCCAGGACCTCCTCACCCTTTATCCCCTCCAAAGCGTGTAGACGAAGCTGGCCGGGCCCGCAAGCGTGCCGGCGTCCGACAATCAGGCGCCGCGCAGCTCGGCGCGCAGCTGCCGCAGCGAAACCACGGCGCGACCGCGGCGCCCGCCGCTGAGAGCGCGCAGCACACCGTGGGCGCCGATCTTCACCGCGGTGGCGACGAGGATGAGCCAGCGCGCCGCCAGCGCCGGCGCGGTGCCGTAGTGGAGGCGGTAGAAGCGCACGCGGCTGGCATAGAGAATCGCCTGGCTGCGCTCGCCGAGCCGAACGGTACTCGCGCCGCCGATGTGCGTGACCAGCGCCGCCGGCTCGTACCAGACCTGCCATCCGGCGCGGCGCAGCCGATAACAGAGATCCATCTCCTCCGAGTACATGAAGTAGCCCTCGTCGAGCCCGCTCATCGCCTCCCACGCTTCCCGCCGCACCAGCATGCAGGCCCCGGCGATCCAATCGACCTGCTGCGCCCCCCTCTCTTCTTCCGCGCCGCGCCACGGGTAGGTGGGGCCGTGCAACAAGCGGCCTAGCCCCGACACGATCATGAGCTCGAGGCCCAGACCGGGAAACGGCGCGTGCGATGCCTGGAAGCTGCCGTTGGGGTTGCGCAGCTGCGCCCCGACGATTCCGGCGCGCGGGCTCGACTCGAGACGCGCCAGCAACCGCTGCAAGCCCTCGTGCTGCAGGATCGCGTCGCTGTTCAGCAGGCAAATGGAAGGCGCCGCGGCGCTCGCCGCGCCCCGATTGCAGGCACGCGAAAAGCCCTGATTACTCTCGTTGACCAGCAAGCGAAGGTCGGGGAATCGCGTCCGCAGGTAGTCGACGCTGCCGTCGCTCGAGGCATTGTCGACGACGATGACCTCGAGCCGCAGACTGCCGCGCGTCCTCTCGATCGACTCGACGCAGCCAGACACCAGCTCGCGACCGTTCCAGTTCGGGATGACGATCGATATGTCCGGTGCCTCTGCCACGCGAGTCTGCTCCGTAGACGACATGGCGCCTGGACGCAAAGCCCGAGAACTCGTTCCTGGCGGGGAGCAGACGACAACGCCGCGCACACATGAGGTGATATGTCTTCTGCGGCGCCGCCGACGTGGGCCCCCCGCGGCGATGCCGCAACCGACTGCCGCTGGAACGTCGCTCAATTTCGAACGCGCCGCGGACAGCATCGTTCCGGCGCGACAATTTCCGCGCACATCGCCGTGACTAGGGCGCTGGCCCGCTCCCTGCATCGATCGATTGGCGGGGGCCATGTTGGAGCGACAGCGTCACCGGAGTGGGACTCTGCTGCGAGGAGATGTCGAGGCTTCGCCGATTCGGGCGAGGCTCGGGCGACGTTCCGCTTCTCTGGCCCCCACCCTCCTCTCCCCGGAAGGCTGGTCGCAATCGGACACTGAGATGCTCTCGGAGCTGGCGCGCCGGCTGTCGGAGCATGTCGAGCAGCTTTCGGCCGAGTGGGCACAGCGCCTTCTCCTCCACCTCGACCCGCTCGTGCACAAGAACTCGCCGGCGCTCGAAGCACTCGCGTGGGTGAACACCTGGTACCTCGACGACCATCTCGCCCGGCTAGGTGAGCGCCGCGTCGAGGCCGCCGTGCGCGAGAACTTCGAGCGCCATCTCCGTTTGCTGCGCTCGCAGCGCAACTCGCCGCCCGAGCGCCGTCTGACCCTGGCGCAGCTCTACGGTTCGCTCGAGGTCGCGACCTCGCTGCTCGCCGAATGGGCGCAGAGACTGTTCGCCGACGAGCCGCGTCTGCCGGCCCTCTTGGCCGCGATCAGCCGTCTCTCGCTCCATCTCGGCCAGAGCGTCAGCCAGGCATTCCACGAAGTGCGCTCCGAGGAAGTGCAGGAGGCGCTGCGAATCTCTTCGGCGCTGCTGGAGACCTCGGTCGAGCTCAACACGCGCTCGGCCTCCGTCGCCGCCGTGGTTTCGCACCTGAGCGAGATGATCGCGCGCAAGCTCCAGTGCGATCGCTCTCTCACCTTCCTCTGGGACTCCGGCAACGGCGGCTACGTCCCCGCCGACGGACACGGAATCACGCCGTCCGAGCTCGGCGAGCTGAAGCAGCTGTGCTTTCGACCGGGCGATCTGCCGGTCATGGAGAACCTCCTGCGCGGCGAGACTGTGAGCGGCACCAGCGACGACGGTCGCGTCGCGCGCGAGTCGATGGAGCGCTACCACTCGCAGACTTACGCGCTCGCGCCCATGGTCGGTACCGATCGCAGTCCGCTCGGCATCCTCGCCGCCTACCGCACGGAGCGGCAGCTCTTCGGCGCCGCCGATCTGCGCATCCTCGAAGGCATGGCGCAGAACGCCGCCCTCGCTCTGGAGAACGCGCAGCTCGTCGAGCAGCTCGAAGCCGCGTCGCGACTGAAGGGCGAGTTCATCAACTCGATGTCGCACGAGATGCGCACCCCCCTCAACGTCATCTTCGGCTACCTCGAGATGCTCTCCGACCAGCTGTCGGTGGCGCCGGAGTCGCGCGTCGCCATCGAGCGCATCCGCAACAACGCCGGCCATCTCGTCAAGCTCGTGAACAATTTGCTCGACATCGGCCGCATCGATGCGGGTCGCATGCCGATCAACGTCGAGACCTTCCACGTCCAGAACGTCTTCGACGACCTGCACCAACTCTTCGCTCCGGTGGCGCAGAGCCGCGGCATCTCGTTCGCGTTCAAGCTCGAGGGCGACCCCGGCCACCTGACCACGGATCGCCTGAAGTTGCTCGAGATCCTCAACCACCTGCTGTCGAACGCCTTCAAGTTCACGGACGAGGGCCGTGTCGACGTGCGCGCATGCGTCCAGCCCGGCGCCGAGCGCGTGCGCTTCGAGGTCGCCGACACCGGCGTCGGTATCGAGCCCGAGTGCGTTTCGTCTGCGTTCGATCTCTTCCGTCAGGGCAGCAAAGGCGAACGCGGCGGCACCGGTCTCGGCCTCTATGTCGTCAAGCGCCTCACCGACCTCCTGTGCGGCGAAGTCGAGGTCGACAGCGCCCCGGGACGCGGCTCGAGCTTTCGCGTCCAGATCCCGCGCGTTCTCGCGGCCTGAAGACGCTGTTCGTCTCCGGTTGCTGAGCGCCCGGCCCGATCGGCGCGCGCGGCGACACTGTCGTAGCGACTCCGAGCCCCGCCCTGGATGGTGCCGCATGCAGCGCCTGCTATGGTGCGCCGATGGCGAGCGGCATCGACGCAGCGGAGTTGCAGCGGCGCATCGGGGGCGAGGTGGTCGAACGCGATTCGACACCGTACGAGCAACGGCGCCGCGAGATGTGCTGGAACCAGCTGCTCCCCTCGGCGCGTCCGGCCGCGATCGTTCACGTCGCCGACTCCGCCGATGTCGCCGCGGTGGTGCGCTTTGCGCGCGAGGCGGGCGTTCGCGTCGCCGTGCGCGGCGGCGGCCACAACTGTTACGGCAGCGTGCTGCGCGATGACACGCTCCTTCTCGATCTCTCGCGCCTGACCGAGGTGCACATCGATGCCGATCAGCGCACGGCCGCGGTGCAACCCGCCGCCGAGAACCGGGACGTCGCACGCCGCTTACAGCCGCATGGGCTCGCCTTTCCGTACGGCCACTGTCCCCAGGTTCGCCTGAGCGGCTATCTCCTGAGCGGAGGTCTCGGCTGGAATTCGGGCGCTTGGGGGCCCGCCTGCGCCAACGTCAAAGCGGTCGAGGTGGTGACCGCCGACGGCAGAACGTTGCTCGCCGACGCCGAGCGCGAGCCCGATCTTTTCTGGGCCGCGCGCGGCGCTGGCGCGAGCTTCTTCGCCGTGGCCACGCGCTTCCACCTCGATCTGAAGCCCTTGCCGGGCGCGATCCAGACGACCACCGGCGTGTATCCGTTGGCGCGCCGGGGCGAAGTCGCCGCTTGGCTGGAGGAGTGCGCGGCTTCGACAGCGGCCAACCTCGAGATCGCCCTCTTCCTCGCCGCCGCACCACCGGGGCTGCCGGTGAGCGACGCCGACGGCGGCATGGCGTGCCTCGCCAACGCGACCGTGTTCGCCGACTCCGACGACGAAGCCGCGGCCGCGCTCGCGCGCTTCGAGCCGCGGAGGGCACCGGGTAGGGCCTTGCTTCACCAGTCGCGCCAGCCGACGTCTTTCGAGACCCTCTTCGGCAACGTCGAACAGCTGTTTCCGAATGAGCAGCGCGTCCTCTGCGACAGCCTATGGTCGGAAGCGCCGGCGGCGGAAATGATCGGCCCGCTCGGCGCCGCGGTGGCATCGTCTGCTTCGCCGCGCTCGCTCGCGCTGGCGGGCTTCGGTGCCCCCGCGAGCAACGGCGCCTTCGCGCCGCGCGGCAAGCTGCTGGCCAATCTCTACTCGATCTGGGAGGGCGAGAAAGGCGATGCAGCCAACCGCGCCTGGTTCGAGGGCGCGAAGGCGGCGGTCGAGCCGCTCGTCGCCGGCAGGTACATCGGCGAGGCGGATATCTCCGCCGCCGGCGCCTTCGAGCGCTGCTTCACGGCAGAGACACGCGCCCGGCTCCAGTCACTGCGCGAGCGCTACGATCCTGCCCGGCTCTTCGCGAGCCTCGCCCGGGGCCGCTAGTCGAGCCGCGCTGCGTTCTCAGATGTAGGGGCGGTCGAACTCGGCGGCGAGCTGCGTGAGCATGTAAGCGTAGCGAGCCGACGCGTTCCGGTAGACCAGGAGCGCCAGCTGCGGGCGCGCGTCTAGCAGCTTCTGCAAGGCCGCGAACGGAATGCGCATCAGGTGGCTCAACTCGCTGGCGCGCGCGGTCGTGTCGCGCGTGGCGTGATGAAAGAAGGGGAGCTCGCCGAAGCTCTGCTTGGAGCTCATCGTGGCGATGGGGAGATCCTTGCCGCGCATGAACACCTGTACCGTACCGCTCTGGATGATGAAGAAACCGTCTGCCTCCTGGCCGGAGAGAAAGATGTCCTCGCCCGCGAGCGCTTCGTGGCGTTGCGCGAGCTGCGCGATCGCCTCGGCGTCTTTCACGCTGGCGCCCTTGAAGAGGTAGCAGTTCTGAACGGCGGTTGAATCCACGATCGTCCTCCGAGCGGTTGTTCGGCGGTGTTATCGTCCGCGCCCCGAGCCCGGTCAAGCCACCCCGGACACCACTTGCGGCATCGGCTCGCGCGAGCTACAGCCGCCGCATGAGTGCCACCGAGATTCATGGAGAATGCGCCCGGGGCTTCGAAGGCGTGCGCGATGCGTTCGCCTCCAACTTCGATTCGGGCAGCGAGGTCGGAGCTTCTTTCGCCGCCACCCGCAACGGCGAGTTCGTCGTCGACCTGTGGGCCGGATACGCCGACAAGGCGCGGTCGCGCCCGTGGCAACGCGACACGATCGTCAACGTCTACTCGACGACGAAGGCCATCACCGCGACCTGCGCCCACATCCTCGTCGATCGCGGTCTGCTCGATGTCGACGCGCCGGTGGCGAAGTACTGGCCCGAGTTCGCGCAGGCCGGTAAGGAGCGCATCACGACGCGGCAGCTGCTCAGCCACAGCGCCGGACTGGCGGGCGTGCGCCGGCCGTTGCGCGTCGATTCGTACTATAACTGGACGGAGATGACCGACGCGCTGGCGGCCGAGACTCCCTGGTGGGAGCCCGGCACGGCGAGCGGCTACCACGCGATCACCTACGGCTACCTCGTCGGCGAGGTGATCCGCCGCATCACCGGCAAGAGCGTCGGCGCCTTCCTGCGCGAGGAAGTGACCGGCCCGCTCCACGCCGAGTTCCACATCGGCCTCACCCCGGCGGAGGAAGCACGCGCCGCGGATCTGGTGCCGCCGACGGCGGAGGAGACCGCGGCGGCGGGAGCGCCGGTGGCGCTGGATCCCGAGTCTCTCCTCGGCAAGGTGATGAGCAACCCGCAACTGCGCCCCGACGAAGGCAACTCGCACGCCTGGCGCGCGGCCGAGATTCCCGCCGCCAACGGCCACGGCAACGCGCGCTCGACGGCGAAGATCATGGCGGCGCTCGCCAACGGCGGGCGCCTCGGCAACGTACGGCTGATGCGCGAGTCGACGCTCGAGAAGGCGGTCGAAGAGCAGAGCTATGCGCAGGACCTCGTGCTGCCGCTCAAGATGCGCTGGGGTCTCGGCTTCATGATGACGAGCGACACGCTGCCGCTCGGCCCCAACCCGCGCATCTTCGGCCACGGCGGCTGGGGCGGGTCGCTTGCCTTCGCCGACCTCGACGCCAAGGTCAGTTGGGCCTACGTGATGAACAAGATGTCGCCCGGCACGACCGGCGACACGCGCGGCTTCCTCACGATGATGGCGCTCTACGAAGCGTTGTAGACCTCGCTTTCCACAGCCGTGGCCGCCCCCTGCCCATCCTTCGATAGGCGTCTATTTAGACACTCATCGAAGGAGAGAGGTGTGGACGAGAAACCGCTGCAGAGCGTGCTGCGCGTCTTCAAGGCGCTCGCAGACGAGAGCCGGCTGCGCATCGTCGGCGTATTGGCCGACGGCGAGCGCAGCGTCGACGAGCTCGCCGCCTTCCTCGAGCTCAAGGCGCCGACGGTGTCGCACCATCTGAGCAAGCTCAAGGAGGCCAGCCTGGTGCGGATGCGCAGCGAGGGAACGTCGCACGTCTACGAGCTCGATGCCCAGTCGCTGCGCGCCCTCAGTCGCGACGCCCTGGGCGCCGGCCGCATGGCCTCGCTGGTCGACGACGTCGACCGCGAGGCCTGGGAGCGCAAGATCCTGAAGGACTTCTTCGAAGGCCAGCGCCTCAAGGAGATTCCCGCGAGCCGCAAGAAGCGCGTGGTCGTGTTGCGTTGGCTGGCGCAGCAGTTCCGCGCCGGCAAGCGCTACAGCGAGCGGCAGGTCAACGAGATCCTGGGCCGCCACCACGACGACACCGCGACCTTGCGCCGCGAGCTGATCTCGGACGCGCACCGGTTGATGAAGCGCGAACGCGGCGTCTACTGGCGCATCGACGTCTGAGCGCGTCAGGAGCGGCGCAGAGCGATCTTCATCTGGTAGAAGTGGAAGGTGTCGGCGTCGCTGCCGTCACCGTGCGCGGCGTAACGGTCGAGGACGTCGTCGATGAAGGCGTCGTGTTCGGAGGCGGGGATGCGCCTCGTCCACTCGACGAAAGTGGCATGCGCGAAGTCGCGAAAGCCGGCGCGCGAGCCGAAGTCCCAGGCCTTCGACATGATCTCGACGCGCTCGCAGCGCAGACCGCTCTGCTCCGCCAGCCTTTGGTACTCGTCGGGGTCGAAGTGCACGAACGGAGCGTTGTAGTCGTCGAAGTGGCGCGCCCAGCGCGGTGACTCGCGCGTGTCCTCGAGCACATCCTCGAGCGAACGGCGCTCGCCCGCAGGAACGAACTGAAGCAGAGCACGACCGCCGGGGCGCAGCGCCCGGCGGATGCCGAGCAAGGCCGCGGCCTGGTCCGTGACCCAGTGTAGCGCGTTGAACGAGACGATGAGGTCGAACTCGTCGCGGAAGCCGAGCCGCACCGCGTCGGCCACCTCGAAGGACAGATGGGGATGAGTCGGGCCGAAGTGCTCGGCGGCGAACTCGATCATGTGCGCCGAGGCGTCGACGCCGACGACCG
>Ga0187894_10007104_pt1 | contig 10706 bp, 9 predicted proteins | sample GBC1701081metaG_FD_136650 | JGI IMG/M metagenome (GOLD analysis project Ga0187894, IMG submission 136650) | White microbial mat communities from a lava cave in the Kipuka Kanohina Cave System on the Island of Hawaii, USA - GBC170108-1 metaG ... | reverse complement strand
CCACGCCGGGATTTGTCAGCGAAGCGATGCACATCTATGTGGCCGAAGGACTGACCGAGGGTGCGCCTCGCCCGGAAGATGACGAGCGCATCGTCTCGCGCCGCTTTACGCTGCGGCAGGTCGAGCGGATGATGCGTCACGGCACGCTACGTGACGCCAAGTCCATTGCCGGCATCTTGTATTATCAGAGCTTTGGCGTCCGTAGCGGCTCGCGCGCTTGACTTCCCCCCGGCGCGCAGTATAAGTAACTGGCAGTTGCATGGACGCCGCGCGAGCCACGCGGTCACGCCCCTTGACCCGCGGCCGAGGAGACCACAATGGTCCATCGAGGTATAGCCACCCTGGCCGGCTTGCTCATGTTCTGCTTTCTGCTGCTCAGCTCCCTGGAGTCGGAGTTCTTCTTCCTTCACCTCTATCAGTCGCTGATCTACCTGGTCATCATCCTCATGTTGTTTTATTTGGAGGACCACTGGGCGTACATGCTGGGTATGCTGGCCCCGGCCACGTGGCTGCTGCTGGCCTTCGCGACGGGAATTCTGGGCGGCGCCATCCGCGCGTGGGTTACCCTGCCGGCCATGATCCGCCTGGGAGTGAACAATCAGATCAGTCTGGTGGTCGGCGTCACCGCCGTGCTCTCAGTGCTGATGATTGTGTTCTGCTGGCGGCGATGGCAGCGCGAGTACTCCGGCACCGGCAAAGGTGCGAGCACGTTCTTCGCCAGCCTGGGTATTGTCATCGTTTATTATGTGATTCTCGCGGTCTGGTTTGCGCGGTCCATTCCCAGGTCGTAACGCCGGAAACTGCGCCAGTGGCGGCTTTTGGCGTAGTCGAACCCATTGACACGACATCGCCTTTTGATAGACTCCCGGCCAATTGCGGCTACCCGGGGGTGTGAAAGGCTTTGCTCGCTGACCCGCGCAGCCCGCCAGACCCAGCTCCGGCTTGACCGGGGCCAGCCTCGGTGACGGGGCAATCGCAAGGAGGGCCGGACATTGAAAGTCACGGGCCAGGTCAAGTGGTTCAATAATTCCAAGGGATTCGGATTCATCGGTCGCAGCGACGGCGCGGACGTTTTTGTCCATTACAGCGCCATCGTGGGCGACGGGTATCGCAGCCTGCAGGAGGGTGATACCGTGGAATTTGAAATTGTCCAGGGCCAGAAGGGACCGCAGGCCGCCAACGTGACGAAAGTCAATTAGGCGAGTGGCGCCGGGGTCGAGCGCTGCCACGCGACGGGGGAACGTTACCCCCAGGCCCCTCGCTGCGCCGGCCAGGTTCTCCGCGTCGGCTCCGCACACCGCCGGCTTACGGCGAATTCTCCGTTGTTTCCGCACGCTTCGGTATAATCGCACCATGGAAAATCGTGACGTTGCCCGCATCCTGCGCGAAACCGCCCAGCTTCTTCAGATTGACGGCGCGATTATCGGCCGCTATCGCAGTTACGAAAAGGCCGCTGAGCTGATCGAAACGCTTTCCGAGCCCATCCGCGAAATCGCCAGGGATGCGGAGAAGCTGCAATCCTACCCCGGCATCGGCGAGCGCATGGCCGAGCACATCCAGGAAATCCTGAAAACCGGCGATTACAGCCTGCGCAAAAAGCTCTTCAAGAAATATCCGCCAACGTTGCTGGAAGTGATGAGCCTGCAATCGCTGGGGCCGAAGAAAGTCCATCTGCTGTGGACCAACTTTCAGGCGGCCACCGTTGCCGACGTGGAAAAACTCTGCCGCGAAGGCAAGCTGCGCGACGTTCCGGGTTTCGGCGAGAAGACCGAGCAGAACATCCTGCGCGCGATCGAGACTTTCAAGAAATCCACGGGGCGATTCCACATTCACACCGCGGAGGGAACGGCCGCGCAAATCTCCGAGCACATTCGCAGCTTCGGCAAGCTGGTGGCCAGCGTAACGCCGGCCGGCTCCCTGCGCCGCGGCAAAGAAACCATCGGCGACCTGGACCTGCTGGTGACGCTCGCCACCGGCCGGCACGGCGCGGAGCAGTTGGAAGCCCTGAAGGATCACATCCTGAAATACGAAGGCGTGTCCCAGACGCTGGCCCGCGGCGAAAACAAAGTTTCCGTCACGCTCGCCAACGGCATGCAGGTGGATGTCCGCATCCTGGAAAAGGAAAATTTCGGCGCCGCACTGCTCTACTTCACCGGGTCGAAGGAACACAACGTCACGCTGCGCGGCCGCGCCAACAGGATGGGCTGGACGCTGAACGAGTATCAACTGGCCACGCTCAAGGGTGAAAGGCACGTGGCCGGCTCCACCGAGGAGGAGATCTACAAAAAGCTGGGGCTGGCTTACATCGAGCCGGAGCTGCGGGAGAACACCGGAGAAATTGACGCCGCCGAGCAGGGCACGCTGCCCAAGCTGGTCACGCTGGCAGACATCCGCGGCGACCTGCAGATGCACACCACGGCCAGCGACGGCAAGAACACCATCGAGGAAATGGGCGCGGCCGCGCGCGATCTGGGCTACGAGTACATCGCGCTCACCGACCACTCCAAGGCCGTAACCGTCGCCAACGGCATGGACGAGAAGCGCACCCTCGAACAGATCAAGAAGATCCATGCTGCCAGCGTCAAAGGGATCCGCCTGCTTGCCGGAATTGAAGTGGACATCCTGAAGGATGGATCGCTCGACCTGGAGAGTGAAGTGCTGGCCCGGCTCGATGTGGTCGTCGCTTCGATTCACTCGTACATGAATCTGGACCGCGCAGCGATGACCGAGCGCTACCTGGCGGCCATCGAAAACCCGTACACGCAGATTATCGCTCACCCCACGGGGCGGCTCCTGCTTCGCCGCGACGGCTTTGATTACGACATGGAGCAGATTCTCGACGCCTGCAGAAAACACGGCGTGGCCGTCGAATGCAACGCCTACCCGGACCGCCTCGACCTGAAGGACACCTACCTGCGCATGGCGCGTGACCGCGGCGTGAAAGTGGTGATCTCCACCGATTCGCACAGCACGGTGAACCTGAATTTCATGAAGTACGGAGTGTTGCAGGCTCGCCGCGGCTGGCTGGAAAAGAAGGACGTCCTGAACACGCTCCCGCTCGAGAAGTTCCTGGCCGCGCTGCGCGCCAAGCCGGCAGGAGGGGCGGGAACCGGCAAGAAGGCCCGGGCCGGGCGCGCCTAGCCCGGCGCCCGGGCGCGAGGATGCGTCGGGAACATTCCTGCGCCGCTGGACGTATCTAGCAGCAAGCTGCTCAGACGGAGGTGTGCCATGAATTCACGAAGGCTGATGATTGCGACGCTGGCAATTCTGTGCCTCGCCGCTTTGCCCGCCGCGGCCGACGAGTGGAACAAGACATACAAGATATCCGGAGTCGCCGAATTGCGGCTGGACGCGCGGGACGGCAACGTCCGGGTCACCGGCGCCGACTCGCCGCAAATCGAAGCGCGGATCACGGCCATCGACTGGCGCATCTCCGAAAACGAAGTGCGCGTGGTGGAACGCCAGAATGGCGACCGCGTGGAAATCGAAGTGAAGGCGCCGCGCTTGCACGGCAACGGGACCGGGCGGTGGGCGATTGAAATTGAGCTGCACGTCCCGCGCAATGCCAATCTGGACATTCACTCCGGCGACGGCAATATCACCGCCCACGGCCTGGCCACCCGGGCCGCCAGGAAAGAGGACGGCGCGCTCAGCACGATTGCTCCCGCCGTGGCGCGGCAGCTTGCCGGGCCGGTGCGGCTGGCTACCGGCGACGGCAACATCACGCTCGAAGGGGCCTGCGGGAAGATTTCGCTGCGCACCGGCGACGGGAATATCACCGCCGCCGAACTGGACGGCGCGGTTGACGCGCAAACCGGCGACGGCAACGTGGTGGTGGACGGCCGTTTCGACGAGCTGCGCCTGCGCTCAGGCGATGGCAACCTGGAGGCGCGCGTGCGTCCGGGCTCCACCATGCAGGCCTCCTGGGATGTCCATACCGGCGACGGCAGAGTAACCCTGCGCCTGCCTGAAGGATTCAGCGCCGATCTCGATGCGCACACCGGCGACGGGCACATTTCGCTGGCGTTTCCGGTGACGGTTTCCGGCCGGATTGACCGCTCCTCGGTTCGCGGCAAGATGAACGCCGGCGGAGGCCTGCTCACGGTTCGTTCCGGCGATGGGGCCATTCGCATCGAGCGGCTCTAGTCGCCGGGCAGGGGCATCATTTACCCGGTGGCTTCATGGTGACGCCGCCGTGATTTGCTGACACACCTGTCATTCTCCTGATACAAACTGCGACGCTCCCCCGCTGCGCGCTGCTCATTTCAACTCATTTACCGGCGAATCGTTTGGCAGCACACTTGCATCAGATGGGCATGATTGGAGAAGCACCCATGATTGCTTACGCCATGATCGCCGCCCTCGCTGTTCTGGTCTTCGTTACCGTAACCGGCTCGCTCAACAGCTTCCACGGCCCGCGTCGCACGCGATAACGTCCTCGCCGCAGGCGACCCAGGAAGTTGGCGCGGATTGTCCCCCGCCCGGGTAGAGGTGCGTCCGCCGGCCGCCAAACACACCGCCAAACTGCTCGCTTGACGCCGAAATCTCGCCGCTGCGCGTGGCCGCGTTGCAAAACCTGCAGCGATGCCGCATGATATTGCGTTTTGCGGCTGATGGAAGCGGCGCTGTGTGCCTGCTCCGGCCTGCTGGCTCTTCTGGGGGACGAATCGAATGCGCAAGCCTACTCACATTGTTCCGGCCAAAGGCAGGCTGGGAGTGCTCACGCCCGGCATGGGGGCGGTGAGCACCACGTTTATGGCCGGCGTTGAGCTGGTGCGCAAGGGCAAGGCCCTGCCGGTGGGCTCGCTCACCCAGATGGGCACGATTCGGCTCGGTAAGCGGACCGCCGACCGCTCGCCGCTGATTCAGAAGTTCGTTCCGCTGGCCCAACTCAGGGATCTGCACTTCGGCGGATGAGACGTCTTCAGCGACACTGCTTACGAAGCGGCTGCCAAGGCCGGCGTGCTCGAGCCTCATCACCTGAAAGATGTGAAGGATTTTCTGAGCGACATTCGCCCGATGCGCGCGGCCTTCGACCCGGAATACGTGAAGAAGCTGCACGGCACCCACGTGAAGAAAGGCCGGAACAAATTCGACCTGGCCGAGCAGCTCCAGGACGACATCCTGGCCTTCAAAAAGAAAACCAAGTCAGACCGGCTGATCATGGTCTGGTGCGGCTCAACCGAGATATTCCTGAGGGAACAACCCGCGCATCGCAGCCTGGGCAAGTTCGAACAGGCGATGAAGTCGAATGACCCGGCGATTGCGCCCTCCATGCTGTACGCCTATGCCGCGCTGCAGGCGGGCGTGCCATTCGCCAACGGCGCTCCCAACCTGACCGTAGATATTCCCGCCCTGCAGGAACTGGCTCATGAGAAGCAACTGCCCATCGTCGGCAAGGACTTCAAGACCGGCCAGACCATGATGAAGACGATCCTGGCCCCCGGCTTCAAGGCGCGCATGCTGGGGATGAATGGCTGGTTTTCCACCAACATTCTGGGCAATCGCGACGGCGAAGTGCTGGATGATCCCGCGTCGTTCAAGACCAAAGAGGAATCCAAGCTCGGCGTGCTCGAATACATCCTGCAGCCGCATCTCTACCCCCAGCTTTACGGAGAGATTCACCACAAGGTGCGCATCAACTACTACCCGCCGCGCGGCGACAACAAAGAGGGCTGGGACAACATTGATATCTTCGGCTGGCTGGGCTATCCGATGCAGATCAAGGTGGACTTCCTGTGCCGCGATTCCATCCTGGCCGCGCCGATCGTGCTCGACCTGGTGCTCTTCCTGGATCTGGCGCAACGCGCCGGCATGCGCGGCATTCAAGAGTGGCTCAGCTTCTATTTCAAGTCGCCGATGTGCGCCCCGCAGCTCTATCCGGAGCACGACCTGTTCATCCAGTTGATGAAGCTGAAGAACACGCTGCGCTGGATGATGGGCGAAGAACTCATCACCCATTTGGGTACGGAATACTACGACTAGGCGCGCGCTTGCCGGTTGGCCGGCTCCAGCCGCCCGGCGCAGCGGCCGGTGTTGCGGCCCTTAGCCGCTTCGTTTTTCGAAATCCTCCATGAACGCGGCTATCGCTTCTGCCGCGCCGCGACCGACCGCGTTGTAGAGCGATGCGCGCAGGCCGCCCACCGAGCGGTGGCCCTGCAGGCCTACGAGCCCCGCAGACTCAGCTTCCCGCACGAACTGTTTTTCCCGCGCCTGGTCGCCGCCGGCGATGCGGAACACCACGTTCATCCGCGAACGGTCCTCCACCGCCACCGGAGAGGAGTAGAATCCGCCGCTCGAATCAATCGTATCGTAGAGCAGCCGCGCCTTTTCGTCGTTGCGCCGGGCCATGGCTGCGGCGCCACCCTGCCGCTCGACCCACTCCAGCACGAGCTTGAGCATGTACACGGCGAACGTGGCAGGCGTGTTATAGAGCGACCGCTCTTTCATGTGCGTGCGGTATTGCAGCATGGCGGGCAGGCCCGTGCTTCCCCGCTCCGCCAAATCGCGGCGAATGATTACCACGGTCACGCCGGCGGGCCCCAGGTTCTTTTGCGCGCCGGCGAAGATCAAGCCGAAGCGAGAGACATCCACGGGCGCGGACAGAATGTCAGAGGACATATCGGCGACCAGCGGAATCTCTCCGGTCGCCGGAAATTCACGCCATTGCGTGCCTTCGATGGTGTTGTTCGAGCAGAGATGCGCGTAGGACGCGTTCGCCGAGAAGCTTATCTCCGCGGCGCGTGGCAGGCGGCGAAACTTCTCCATCTCAGTGGAAGCGGCGATGTGCACCTCGCCCACCCGTTCGGCGTCCGCGATGGCTTTGGCCGTCCATGCGCCGGTGTGGAGAAAATCCACGGGGCGGCCCTTGACGTACAGATTCATCGGGACCATGGCGAACTGCATCGAGCCGCCGCCCTGCAGGAACAGCACGGCGTAATCGCCGGGAATGTTCAGCAGCGCGCGCAGTCTGGCTTCCGCCGCGGCGTTGATCTCCTCAAACGCCTTTGAGCGATGGCTCATCTCCATCACGGACATGCCCGTGCCGCGGTAATCGAGCAGCTCCGCGCGCGCCTCCTGCAAGACTTCCTCCGGCAGCGCACCCGGGCCAGCATTGAAGTTAAACACGCGTCGCATCGGCTCTCCGGCAACTGCTGAGAACGGCCATCGAGTATAACAAGCGTTGCGCGCGGCCGGCGCTGCGCGCAGAACAGGTGGACGGTCGGCGAGCCGGCTGGGGCGTGGCGTGTTGGTGAGCGACCGGCGTTTTGCTGGCGTTTGGTCCCAGGTGCCGTCGCGGGTAAAGCGAGCAAGCACGATTTGGCTTGACAAGTCGCGGTGGCCTGCCTAGACTGTGGCAGTTGCAAGTAGTTTGCAACTGACCGCGGCTCGGCCGCGGCTTTTTCCGGCGCCCTTTCTGCAATCAGGTTGCAACTAGAGGCCGCCGGACACGCTTGCGGTGGCTTTGGCTCGGCAAGTTCCTGGCTCCGCCTCTCGAATCCCAGGCCTCGGACGTCCGGCTTCACCGTAATCCCCGTGCACCATGAGTTCGACCTCGCGGCGAGCTTCCATCGAGTCGTTGCGGGTTCACGCACATTCGGGAGGGAGGAATATGAGCGGTACGCGGAAGCCCGGCGCCGGCCCCGGTCGCGCGCGGAGTTCCTGGATTGCTGTGACGGCTATGGGCGCGCTGGTTGCCTGCTCCCCGGTCAGCAGGGCGGCCACCGTCCTCCTTTCGCCCGAGGGCGGCCAAAGCGCTGCATCCCGGCATCGCGAGGATTCGCCGGCGCAGGATCGTCCCGTGCGCCGCTTTGACCTGCCGGGGGGACGCCTGGAGGATGTTCTTCTCGCCTTTCGAGCCGTTTCCGCGCTCAGCGTCACCCTCGCGGACCCTGCCATCGGCAGCGTGCAAACCGCCGCCGTCGCCGGCTCATTCACTCCGGAGCGCGCCCTCGCCCAACTGCTGCAAGGAACCGGCATCGGATTCCGCTTCACCGGTCCGGAAGAAGTCACTCTCTTCCTGGAACCGGTCGCTGCGCGCGTCGAGGTCAACGATCGCCCCGAAATCACTTCCCCGCTGTACACGGCGCCCTTGCGGGATACGCCGCAAACCATCACCGTGATTCCACAGCAAGTCATCCAGCAGCAGGGCGCCACCACCCTTCGCGACGTGCTGCGCAATGTTCCCGGGCTGACCATGACCGCCGGCGAAGGCGGGACGCCGGCCGGCGACAACTTGAACCTGCGGGGGTTCAGCGCGCGCAACGACGTATTCGTGGACGGCGTCCGCGACCTGAGTCCGCAGTCACGCGATCCGTTCAACCTCGAACAGGTAGAAGTGGTCAAAGGCCCCGGCTCGGCATTCGCCGGCCGCGGCTCCACCGGTGGGGCAATCAACCTGGTGAGCAAGGCGCCCGTAGCCGGTCTGCTGATTGGCGGCGCATTGAATTTCGGCACGGACGGCACGCGCCGCTTCAGCGGTGACGTCAATACGCCGCTGCGCTTCCTCGGCCAGCACACCTCGCTGCGTCTCAATCTGCTCTCGCATCAGTCCGCGGTGGCCGGACGCAACGCGGTGTACAACGATCGCTGGGGCGTGGCGCCTTCGCTGGCATTCGGCGTGGGCACGCCGACGCGCCTGACGCTCAGTTACTTCAAGCTGAAACAATCGAATCTGTCCGATTACGGCATCCCGTGGGTACCCAATACCAACAATGTTCTGGTCGCCTATCGTGACAAGCCCGCGCCGGTTCCGCGCGATACCTTCTACGGCTTCCGCGACCGCGACCACGAGCGGCTCAATGCAGACCTGGCCACCGCGCGCTTCGAGCACGACTTCAGCGACACCCTGACCCTGCGCGAGCAGTTTCGCTACGGCCGTTCGACGCGAGACTCCTTCGCCACGCCGCCGCGCTTTGCCGGCAACAACTCGACGGTCATCAACCGCGAGCTGCGCTCCTGGGGCACCACCGATGAGGTCTTTGACAATCAGGCCAGCCTCGGCGCGCAATTCCGAACCGGCCCGCTGCACCATTCGGTGGCCGCCGGCTTCGCATACACCCGCGAAGCCAACCTGCGGATCACGCGCAACGGTCCCGTGGCGCAAACCACGCTGCTCGACCCGAATCCCGACGACACCTACACCGGCACGATTACCACCAGTCCCATCGTGGGGGACGTGCGGGGCAACACGGCGGCGCTCTACGGCTTTGACACCGTCCGCCTGGGCAACCACTGGATGCTCAATGCCGGCTGGCGCTGGGAACGTTTCGACGCCGGCGGCATTTCCACTGCCGGAGCGCCGGTGGGCCGCGTTGACGTGATGAACAGCGTCCGCGCGGCCGTGACCTACAAGCCCGTGCAGGCCGGCAGCGTGTACGTCTCCTACGGAACGTCCTTCGACCCTTCGCTCGAGGGGCTTTCCTACAACACGGCCAACGCCGCCATCGCGCCGGAGAAGACCTACACGGTGGAGGGCGGCGCCAAGTGGGACCTCTTCGGCGACCGGCTTTTGCTGAACGGCGCGCTGTTCCGCGTGGAGAAGGCCAATGCGCGCACGCCCGGCGTCAACCCGGGCGACCCGGTGCAAGTACTGCAGGGCCGCCAGCGCGTTTCCGGCGCGGAGCTTGGCGCCAGCGGCAGCATTGCCCGGCAGTGGAAGGTCTTCGGCGCGTACACATTCCTGAACAGCGAAATCGTAGAATCCAACACGCCGGCGGAAGTCGGCAAGCGCATCCAGAACGCGCCGGCACATTCCCTGAATGCGTGGGTCACTTACTCCTACCGCCGGTTCACGCTTGGCGCAGGGCCGCGCTTTGTCGGCAGGCGATTCGGGAACAACAGCAACACCCGCTCGGTGGAGAGCTACTGGACCATGGACCTGTACGCGTCCTATGCGCTGAACAGCAAGCTCAATCTGCAACTCAACCTCTACAACCTGAATGACGCGTACTACTTCGACCGGCTCGGTGGCGGCCACGTGGTGCCCGGCCCTTCGCGCACGGCGAGCTTTGCTGCGAACTTTCGCTTCTAGGACGGATCGTATGCTGCTGCAGATTCCCGACGTGCTCACCGCCGAACAGGTGGCGCAATCCCGCGCGCTGCTGGACGCCGCCGACTGGGTGGATGGCAAAGTCACCGCCGGCCCGCAATCGGCCCGCGCCAAAGACAACATGCAGATGCGCGAGGATCACCCCGCTGCCAGGCAAATCGGCGATGTGATTCTGGCGGCGCTGGAGCGCAATCCGCTGTTCATGGCCGCGGCGTTGCCGCTCCGCGTCTTCCCGCCGCTCTTCAATCGCTACACGGGCGGGCAATCCTTCGGCACGCACGTGGACAACGCCGTGCGCCAGGTGACCGGCACGCCGCACCGGGTCCGCACCGACCTGAGCGCCACGCTCTTTCTCGCCTCGCCCGGGGAATACGACGGCGGCGAATTGATTGTCGAAGACACGTACGGCGTTCATTCCGTAAAGCTTCCCGCCGGGCACCTGGTGCTGTACCCCGCGTCCAGCCTGCACCACGTGAGGCCGGTCACCCGCGGGGCCCGCGTTGCTTCATTTTTCTGGATTCAGAGCATGGTTCGCGACGACGCTGAGCGCTCGCTGCTTTTTGACATGGACATGGCCATCCAGGGCATCAGCGCCGAAGCGCCGGAGCACCCGTCGGTGATACAGCTCACCGGCGTCTATCACAACCTGCTGCGT
>Ga0187894_10007103_pt1 | contig 10707 bp, 12 predicted proteins | sample GBC1701081metaG_FD_136650 | JGI IMG/M metagenome (GOLD analysis project Ga0187894, IMG submission 136650) | White microbial mat communities from a lava cave in the Kipuka Kanohina Cave System on the Island of Hawaii, USA - GBC170108-1 metaG ... | reverse complement strand
GGCGCCTTCAACTCAGGCCGCAACTTCGATTCCGCTGCCGACGACGCTTGCTGGCGCGAGCGTGAAGATCACAGACAGCGCGCGCGTCGAACGATTGGCGCCGCTATTTTTCGTCTCGCCGGGGCAGATCAATTATCAAGTCCCAACAGACGCGGCGTTAGGTCCAGCGGGTGTGGCCGTGATAAACGGCGGCGACAATTTCTATGGTGGGATCAATATCGTCAAAATCGCTCCCGCTTTGTTCGCGGCCAACGCCGACGGGCGTGGCGTTCCCGCGGGCTTCGCATTGCGGGTCAGGTCAGACGGTTCGCAGATGGCCGAACCGGTAGCGCAATTCGACGCGGCGCAAAACAGATTCGTTCCTCGCCCGATTGATCTGGGACCGGATTTGGGCGCGGCGAGCGATCAGGTGTTTTTGATCTTGTTCGGCACGGGCGTTCGCGGGCGCAGCCGGATAGAAAACGTCGCGGCGCGGATCGGCGGAGCCAGCGCCGAAGTCTTTTATGCCGGAGAGCAGGAGACGTTTGTCGGATTGGATCAGGTCAACATTCGGTTGCCGCGCGCTCTGGTTGGGCGGGGCGCGGTTGATGTCGTGTTGCTGGCTGACAGCTATGCGGCAAATACAGTTCAGATCAGCGTCAAATAAAATAATGGAAAGATGAGCCAAGAGAATCAGGCGCCTTCGACCAAATATCCGAAACCGCCCGTCGTGACGCGCACCGAATGGGGATGCCCCGACGGTCAGATTACGACTCACGGAAGTTTGAATTACACGACCGTCACACATCTGATCGTTCATCACACGGCGATGGGCAACGAAGCGCCGAACAGCGATTGGCCCGCGATTACGCGCAGCATCTGGAACTTTCACGTCTTCGATCGCGGCTGGGCCGACATAGGTTACAACTACCTGATTGACCCGAATGGCGTGATTTACGAAGGGCGCTCGGGAGGCGACAATGTCGTCGGCGCGCATTTCAGCGGCGTCAACGGAGGCACAATGGGCGTGGCGATGCTCGGCGAATTCACCAGCGAGGCGCCGACGGCCGAAGCTCTAAACAGCTTGAAGAAAATCCTCGCCTGGAAATGCGATCAGCGCAATCTCAATCCGGAGGGAACATCGCTGCACGCCGCTTCGCAACTCAATTTGAGAACAATCTCCGGCCATCGCGACGGGCCTGGCGCCACTGAATGTCCGGGCGATGTGTTCTACCCGCTGCTGCCTGCGATCAGGACCGATGTCAAAGATCTTTTGTCGGGCGCGGGCGTTGTCGCGGGCGTCTCCGCCGCGAGTTTCAAGGGAGCGGCGCTGGCGGGCGAATCGATGGTCGCTCTGTTCGGCTCCGGATTGGCTAATTCAACCCAGGTCGCGGCGGCCACGCCGTTGCCATTCTCGCTCGGAGGAACGTCGGTTACGGTCAGGGACAGCGCGAATAACGAAAAGCTGGCGCCGCTCTTTTTTGTCTCCGAGCGGCAGATCAACTTTCTGATGCCGCCGGATTTGGCCAATGGCGAAGCGGCGATAATTGCAGCCAACGCCGACGGGCGGCTCGCGCGTGGGGCTGCGACTATAGCCTCGGTCGCGCCCGCGGTCTTTTCCGCCAACGCGAACGGGCAAGGCGTCGCCGCCGCTGTTGTGTTGCGGATCAAAGCCGGCGGCTCGCAAAGTTACGAACCGGTCGCCAGCTTCGATCAGGCCCAAAATAAATTTGTCGCCGCGCCGGTTGATTTGGGTAACGCCGGCGATCAGGTTTTTCTGGTGGCGTACGGGACGGGCATCCGTTTCCGCAGTTCGCTGGGCGGCGTTGCGGCGAAGATCGGCGGCGTTGATTCGCAGGTTCTATTTGCCGGCCCGGCTTCAGGATTCGCCGGTTTGGATCAGGTCAATATACGGCTGTCCCGCAATCTGGTTGGCCGTGGTTTGGTTGATTTTGAACTGGTGGTGGATGGGCAGGCAGCCAATGTGGTGAAACTGGAGATTCGTTAATCGGACACATAGGACACATAGAACCTATGTATCCTATGTGTCCTATTTCATTCAGCGTTTCGATTCAAGCAGATCGAAAGGCGAGGTCAGTCCGACCAGTTCCAGAAACTGTTTATTATCGCGCAGCCCTGAAAAGTCGGTGTCATTGTATGCCTGTGACCGGAATCTGGGTTGAATCTGGATCGAACGTTTCAGGTAATTGAGCGCCTCTTCCTGTGACCCGGTCTGGGCGTGCGTGGCCGCCAGCGAGTAGAGCAGGTGCGGCTCATCGGGATGCAGCCGCAGGGCCTTCTCGAAGAAGACACGCGCCTGGGTGAAATCGCCGATGTTCAAGGCGAACACGCCGTGGTCGTAAAGTTCGTCGGCGTTACGCGGCGCTGCCGTCTTAGTTTCGTGCTCCAACTTCTGTTTACAAACCTGAATGTACATCTGCGCGCGGGCGACGATCTCAACATCGCCTGGGAATTTCACCAGCACGTTCTCGAACATCTCTTTTGCGTCTTCGAAGCGGCGGCGGTTGAAGACTTTGACCGCCTGCTCGAATGCGCGTAACGCGCCTGAGGTAACCTGACGGCGCGGTTGTTCGGGCGGCGGGGGAGCCTGGCTAACGATCAACGGCAGTTTTACTTTGCCTTTCGACCCGGATCTAATCGCCGGAGCCGGAACCGCGCGGCGTTTTTTCGACGACAGCCTGGATTTCGATCCCGCCCTGACGGGTGCCGACGCCTTTTTAGCCGCTCTCTTTCTCGCCAGCGATTTGGCTTTAACTTGTTTCTTTGCAATAACTTTTTTGTTCGCCTTAGCCGGTCTTGTCCCCGCTTTGGGGCCTGGTTTTTTCGACGGGGTCCTCGCAATCGTCTTCACAGCTTTTTTGATCCGAGCATTCTTCGCAACTTTTCTGGCGACTTTTGCGGTTGAAATCTTACTCTGTCTCGACACAGAAGCTGTGGGGCGACCGGAAGGGGCCGGCTTCTTCTTCAACTCTTTCTTCTTTTTCGATCCGAGCTTTGAAATAGACTTCGGGCTTTTTCTTGCCGCGGCAACTTTAGGTTTCGCTTTGTTTTTCTGTCGTTTAGAGAGTATTTCCCTCATACCGATTTCCTTCTGTTGAAGAGGATTGACCTTGTGGGCACTGCGCCTACGTGTCGCTAAGTGGTGTTTTTATAGCCGATTAGGTGTAGCGTGTCAATTTTCGCGCAAGTTTTATTCGGTTTTTTGTGATAAAGAGACGCAAAGATATCCCCGGCCTGGGGCTAATTCGGCGTAAAGGATTGAAAATAGAGGCTTTGTGAAGGCGCCTGAGCGGTTAATCAAATTTTTGCAATGACTTAACCATTAAATATCCGTCGTCCCCGTTCGAGTAATACTTGCTCATTCGTTGCACCGTGACATAACCGAGTTGTTCATAAAGTTTTTGCGCCGCCGCGTTCTGGACTCGAACTTCCAGCCGCACAGTTGTCACTGCGCGAGCAGCGAAGCTTCGTTCGATTTCGTGCAGTATCAACCTCGCCAAACCTCGGCGGCGGTACTCAGGAGCGACTCCGATGGTCGTGATGTGCCCGACGCCGTCCTGTTCGATCACTCCGATGGCGAACGCGCTCATCTCGTCGTACTCCGACCTGATCTGCCGAGCAATAGTGTCGGGGTTTGAGAGCAGATACCGAAACGTCTCGCGTTCGTAAGCCTCGCCGTCTACAAAACAGCGCATATCCAATTGCCACAACTCGTTCAAATCCGACAACAACAACGGGCGCAATGCGCCTCTGAAGGCTTTGGATTTGTAGTTGATGACTTGCATAGGATCAGTGGGGAGTAGGGAGTGGGGAATGGGGAATGGGGGAGGCAACTTACTCGTCTTCTTTTCCTACTCCCCACTCCCCATTCCCCACTCCCTACTAGACTATTAACATGCAATCGCCGTAACTGTAGAAAAGATATTTTCGAGCGACCGCATGCTGATACGCGTTCAAAGTTAGACCGCGTCCCGCGAAAGCGGAAACGAGCATCAGCAAGGAAGATTGGGGCAAGTGAAAATTTGTCAGGAGCGCGTCTACCGCGCGAAATTGGTAGCCGGGATAAATGAAAAGTTCCGTGCCGCGACGTTCAGCTCGCACACGACCGTCATTATTAGCCGCGCTCTCCAGCGCCCGTGTCGTTGTCGTGCCGATGGCCACGATGCGCGCGCCAGATTGTTTCGCCAGATTGATTGCTTCGGCGGCTTCGCTGGTTATCTCGTAGCTCTCTGACGCTATCGTGTGCTCTTCGACCTGTTCGACTCGAATGGGTTGAAAGGTCGCGTATCCGACATGATGGGTGATTTCGACGATCTTCACGCCGCGAGCGCGCAACTCGTCGAAGGTTCTTGGGGTGAAGTGCAATCCGGCGGTAGGCGCCGCAATCGCCCCACGCTCTCTGGCGAAGACGGTTTGATAACGAGGCTCATCCAGTCTCCGCTCCGCGTCGCGTTCGCGTTTAATGTAAGGCGGCAGGGGCGTGTTCCCGATCTCGTCAACGATTCGGTCGAAGTCGCCGGCGCCTTCGAAACGGATGTGGCGGCGGCCTTCTTCGATGATGGCGGTGACGACGCCGCGCAACCGACCCTCGCCGAATTCAAGCTCCGCGCCAACTTTCAATGCGCGCCCGGGTTTCGCCAGAACCTCCCATTCGTTTTCGCTGGTTCCAATCCGTCGAACCAGAAGCGCTTCGACCAGAGCGCCTCGGCGTCCGTCCAGCACGCGATGCCCGATCAACCGCGCGGGGAAAACGCGAGTGTTGTTTAAAACGATGACGTCTCCCGCATTCAGAAACGCCGGGAATTCCGCGAATGAACCGTCACGCCAGATTTGGCCGGCGCGATCAACCACGAGCATGCGCGAACGATCTCGCTCGGCAAGAGGTTCTTGCGCGATCAGTTCGTCGGGCAACTCATAGTCGAATTCGGAAACGCGCATTACTGAAACAAATCCGCCTGTGGGGAGTTTCGTCGCTCAGCCGGGTTCAACCCGAGATGTTGGTAAGCCGCCGGAGTCACCACGCGCCCGCGCGGCGTGCGGTTCAAAAAACCGATCTGGATCAGATAGGGCTCGTAAATTTCTTCAATCGCCTCTTTCTCCTCGCTGATCGCCGCCGAGATCGTGCCGACGCCGACCGGGCCGCCATTGAACTTTTCAATGATCGTCGTCAGCAGCTTGCGGTCAACTTCGTCCAGGCCGTAACGGTCAACCTCCATTCGGTTGAGCGCGTCAGTGGCCACTTCGGCGGTGATGCGCCCGTCGTATTCGACTTCGGCGTAATCCCTGACGCGGCGCAGCAGGCGATTGGCGATACGCGGCGTGCCTCGCGACCGCGCGGCTATGGCGCGCGCGCCGCCGTCATCAATCTCGACGTTGAGGATTGAAGCCGAGCGCTCGACGATGATCTGTAAATCCTCGGCCGGATAGAAATCGAGATGAAAGTTGATGCCGAAACGCCCGCGCAACGGCGCGGTGATCAATCCGGGCCGCGTCGTCGCGCCGACCAGCGTAAATTTAGGCAGATCGAGTTTCACCGAGCGCGCCGATGGCCCCTGCCCGATCACCAGGTCAAGCTCGAAATCCTCCATCGCGGGATACAGGATCTCTTCAATCGCGGGATGCAAACGATGAATCTCGTCAATGAACAGCACGTCGTTCTCTTCCAGGTTGGTGAGTATCGCGGCCAGGTCACCGGCTTTTTCGATCACAGGCCCGGCAGTGGTTTTGATCTTCGCGCCCATCTCGCGGGCTACGACATGTCCGAGCGTGGTTTTGCCGAGGCCCGGCGGGCCATTGAGCAAGACGTGATCCAGAGCTTCGCCGCGCGCGCGGGCGGCTTTGATGAAGATGCTCAAGTTTTCTTTGACCTTCTTCTGGCCGATATATTCGCGCAGGTATTGTGGGCGCAGCGAGAGTTCGATCTCTTGCTCGTCGGGTTGGGCCGCGCGGGTTCGGATGTCGGTGTCAGGATTGCTCAGAGTTGTCTTCTCCATTGTGGATTCTTCACGTTAATCGCTGACGCCCTTTGACGAAAACTGTCAGTGACCGCTTCCAGACGCTGGCGTGTGAGATTGAGAAGTATCTCAGCCACTTCATTGAAACGGGCGCGAAGTTTCTCCTGCTCTTCAGCAAGCAAACGATCTCTTTCTTCCTTCGCCCATTCACGGCGCAGACGGACTTGGAATTCCTGATAAGCAAGGGAGTCTTTCAATCGCACGATCTGCTCTTTCCAGACAGCGAGCAGTCCAGCCAGTTCGCTCGAAGCAATCTTTTGCCAGTCATCAGACAAATCTTCGATTGGTCGCCACCGATAGTCTTTCATTACTGGTCACCTTGCCATCTTTCGTAAAGAAAGTTTGAGCGCGGCCTCAAAATTCGCGTCCGGGTTCTCTTTTAACACAGCCGACACAGCCTTCTCCGCCGAGGCTTTCTGATAACCCAGATTGATCAAAGCCGAAATCAGATCATCACGCATCGCGTCGCCGACGCTGATGATCGCCCCGGCCTTCAACTGCTCTTCCATTTCGGGCGACGCAAGCGCGGCGACCTTATCTTTCAATTCAACCAGCATTCGCTCGGCGGTCTTCTTTCCAACGCCTGGGACGCCCACGAGCTTGGCCAGGTTCTCGGTGCGGATCGCGTGGATCAGTTCCTCCGCGCTCATCCCCGACAGCGCCATGATGGCCAGTTTCGGGCCGATGCCTGAAACGCCAATCATGAGAAGAAACAACCTTTTTTCGCGTTCGGTTCGGAAGCCGAAGAGCTGCAGCGCGTCCTCGCGGACGTAGGTGTAAGCGCGCAACGAGACCTCGGCGCCCGGATCGCCCAGATCGTAAAACGTCGAAAGCGGGACGGTCAGCTCGTAACCAACGCCGCCGACGTCCACGATGACGGAGTTGGGTTGCTTCTGAATCAGCTTGCCGGTGATGTGCGCGATCAAAATTACTCCTGGTTGCGTATACTGCACTTTGTTTCCTGAATGGAAAACGCAGTTTACGAAGCGTCCCGCTCGCCTGTCAATTTGCGCGAGATGTCCTTGCGGAACAGAAAGTTGACAGCCCTGACAGCGCTGAGCTATCGTTGCCGACCAAGAGTAAATTGCAGGTTAACTGGGCGGATAAGCCACCAACATCGGTCGCTAAGGCCGGATCCCGACAACATGAAAACTGAGAAGATTTCAGAATTAACAACGAATCGTCTCTCAATCTATCTGCGCTGTTTGAACGAACTGGCGGCGTCCAGGGTGGAGACCATCTCCTCGCAGGCGATGGCCGACCAGTTCAATCTCAATTCGGCGCAGATCCGCAAAGACCTGGCCTATTTCGGTGAATTCGGCGTGCGCGGTGTCGGGTATTATGTTGTGGAACTACGCCAGCATTTAAGGAAGATTCTGGGACTGACCGAGAGACGCCAGGTGGCGATAGTCGGTCTGGGGAACCTGGGGATGGCGCTGGCCAATTATCAGGGGTTCAATCAGAACAGCTTCGAGATCGCCGCGTTATTCGACGATGATCCGGAGAAGGTCGGGAGGATTACACGCGCCGGCCTGGAGATTCAAAGCGCGCAAAACATCGGCGAAGTCATCAGGAACCAGGGCATCGAGATTGTGATCATCGCCGTGCCCGCGACCGCCGCCGAGAAAGTTCTCGAACAGGTCACTGAAGCCGGGATCCGCGCCGTGCTCAATTTCGCGCCTATACACCTCAACCCAAGACCCGGAGTTAAGGTCAAAAACGTTGACCTGACCATCTCGCTCGAAAGCCTTTCTTACTTTCTGGCCAACCCCAGCGACGAGGCCGTCAACGTGCATTACCGCGAGTTTCTGCGCCAGGACACGAGCACGAATGGCGCCGGAGGATGAGGTGGTTGCGGATTGCGGATTGCGGGTCAGTACCGCGAGCGGTAGCGAGCGTGTCTCAATGCTAAGCCACGCTCGCTACCGCTCGCGGTACTGACCCGCAATCCGCAATCCGCAATCCGCAATCAAGATGATGGACGAGCGGAGAGTTCGAGAAGAGATTGTTGAAACGGCCACGCGGTGTTACGACCGCGGTTTGTTGGTCGCCGGTGACGGCAACATCAGCGTGCGCGTCGCGCCGAATCGCATCATCGCCACGCCGTCGGGCGTCAGTAAAGGCTGGATGAAGCCGGAGATGATGGTCGTCGTTGACATTGAAGGTAACCCGCTCGAACCGTCCGACCTTGGCGTTTCGTCCGAATGGCCGATGCATCGCGTCATTTATCAGGCGCGCCCGGACATCAACGCGGTGGTTCACGCGCATCCGCCGCACGCCACCGGGTTCGCCGTCGCGGGCCTCAGCTTGAGCAAAGCGATCCTTTCGGAGGTCGTGCTGACGCTGGGTTGTGCGCCGCTGGCGGCTTACGGGACGCCTTCGACACGCGAGTTGACTGATGCGATTGAGCCTTATCTGGAATTTCACGACGCGCTGTTGATGGCCAATCACGGCGCGGTGGCCTACGCCGACACCCTTGAAAAGGCTTTCAACAAACTCGAGACGCTCGAACACACCTGCAAGATCAGTTTTATCGCGCGCTCACTCGGCAATGAAAACACCATCCCGGATCGCGCGATCGAAAAACTCTTTGAAATCCGCGAACGCAACGGAGCCATGCGTCCGGAAGCGCGGACGGGTCAGGTTTGCTCCTATACGCCGGGAGCGCATGAAGACGGAGAGACAGAGGGACGGAAGGACGGAAGGACGGAGGGACGGAGGGACGGAGCGACCCATCAGTCTTATCAGTCCCATAAGTCTCATATCAGGGATGAAGGGAATGAACAGGTGACATTGACTCGCGCGGAGCTTGTGGAACTGTTGATGGAATCAGCGAGACTGTTTCAACGATAGTCGCGCGCCAATAGCGCGTGTGGAGATAGCAAATGAAAACGACTGAGAAGAAACGCATCGTCCAGGCGCCGTCTTCAGATGGTTCGGAACTGCCCGGACAGGTCTTGAGCGTCGAGTTGGGCGAAGACGAAGAAGTGGTCTGGCAATGGACTCATCGCCCGGACGGAACAAGCGCGGTCACCGGATACGAGATTGTCAAAAAGACCGAAGAGAAGAGCGAAAGGAGCAAGACGTAAATGGAAGCTTTGGGAATGATCGAGACGAAAGGTTTGGTGGCCATGATTGAAGCGGCCGACGCGATGGTCAAAGCCGCGAACGTCAGCCTGGTCGGTTACGAAAAGATCGGCGGCGGGTTCGTCACCGCAATCGTGCGCGGCGAGGTCGCGGCGGTCAAGGCCGCTACTGACGCGGGCGCGGCCGCGGCGCGCCGCGTGGGCGAACTGGTCAGCGTTCACGTCATCCCGCGCCCGCATTCGTCGGTTGACGAAAACCTGCCCGTGGCGCTCGAATTGAGGAGCGGGAAGTAGAAGGGGAGTGGGGAGTGGAGAATAGGGAGTGGGGAGTCGGAGATCATATCTTTTCCCCACTCCTTACTCCCCACTAAAAACTATGATCATCGGACGCATCATCGGCAACGTAGTGGCGACGCGCAAAGACCCGCGGCTCGAAGGCAAAAAGCTTCTGCTCGTCCGCCCGATCACGCTCACCGGCGAGGATGAGAGCAGTTATCTGGTGGCGGTTGACACCGTTGGCGCGGGCTTTCGCGAAACTGTGCTGGTCGTTTCGGGCAGCAGCGCGCGAATGGCCGATGGGCTGAAAGACCGGCCCGTGGATGCGGCGATTGTTGGGATTATTGACACGGTTGAAGTGACGGATTGAAGTTTATGATCGAAACCGCGGACATCGTAATTCCCGAAGCCTTTCGACCTGACATCGAACGAGCCGTCGAAATTCTCAAGGAAGGCGGCTGTTCGGAGGTCTTTCTCTTCGGGTCGTTGGCTGAAGGTTGCAGCTGGGAAGGGGCGGATATCGATCTGGCTGTGCGCGGGCGCCCGCCGCAAAATTTCTTTCGAGCGCTCGGACAGTTGTTGACGGAGTTGAAACATTCGGTTGATCTAGTTGATCTGGACGAAAACAGCCCCTTTTCACGGTTCCTGGAAAAAGAAGGGACGTTGATACGAGTTGGATAAAAGCCTGGTAGAAAAGGTTTATGACCACCATCCGCATAGCGCTCGCGCAAATCAACCCCACGGTCGGAGACTTCGCCGGCAACGCGGCCAAAATCATCTCCAGCATCGAGCGCGCGCGCGATTTAGGCGCGGACGTCGTCGCGGTTCCCGAACTCTCGCTGCCCGGTTACCCGCCCGAAGACCTGCTGCTCAAACCGCAATTCATCGCGGCCAATCTCAAAGCTCTCGATCGAATCATCGCCTCGTCGTCCGGCATAATTTCTATTGTCGGATTCGTGGATAGGACGACCGATATTCACAACGCGGCGGCGGTGATCTGCGATGGCCGGTTGAAAGGCGTCTACCACAAAAACTTCCTGCCGAATTACAGCGTCTTCGACGAGTATCGTTATTTCGACGCGGGCCAATCGGCGCCGATCTTCGCATACGGCGATGTGCTCATCGGGGTGAATATCTGTGAAGACATCTGGTATCCGGGTGGGCCGACACAGGCTCAGGCGCTGGCCGGGGCGCAAGTGATCATCAACATCTCGGCCTCGCCCTACCACGCCGGCAAAGGGCGCGACCGCGAGCGGATGCTGGCCACGCGCGCCGAAGACAACGCCGTCGCGCTCGCTTATGTGAATCTGGTGGGCGGGCAGGACGAACTG